>Ga0116170_10000272_pt1 | contig 54901 bp, 60 predicted proteins | sample AD_JPNHW1_MetaG_FD_89797 | JGI IMG/M metagenome (GOLD analysis project Ga0116170, IMG submission 89797) | Active sludge microbial communities of municipal wastewater-treating anaerobic digesters from Japan - AD_JPNHW1_MetaG | ecosystem: Engineered > Bioreactor > Anaerobic > Digestate | place... | reverse complement strand
GTCGCGCTTTATAAGACGGGGTTGGGCACCATCATCCTTACCCAAATCTAGCGAAACCCCGTCGCGCTTTATAAGACGGGGTTGGGCACCATCATCCTTACCCAAATTGAGCGAAACCCCGTCGCGCTTTATAAGACGGGATTGGGCACCATCATCCTTACCCGAATCTAGCGAAACCCCGTCGCGCTTTATAAGACGGGATTGGGCACCATCATCCTTACCCAAATTGAGCGAAACCCCGTCGCGCTTTATAAGACGGGGTTGGGCACCATCATCCTTACCCGAATTGAGCGAAACCCCGTCGCGCGGGACAAGGCCAGGCTGCGATTTCTCTAAATACTCCTGGCTAATCCGTAAAAACTTGTTGCGGTCAAATATATCCATAAACCTCCCCCTTCATGATTCGACATAAATACTCAGGAAGCGGCCGATATCCTTCGATGTTTATTATACTATATCAGGCGCTAAAAATCCTTTTAATTAACATTGTGGCAAACGTTCCGCGCGGCAGGAAAAATGAAAAAACTAATTTTTTTTTACGGTCATACACATCATCGTCCTGCATCGAAACAGCGATATCTTTCGGCACAACAATGGCTGAACGGGGAAACGATTTGCAATAAACCGTCCTCACCTTCTGATTATTAAAAAGCCCTTTGGCAATTGTATATTCCGCCAGCACCTCAGAATACAATACGTCAATCGGAGTTTGCGGCAACACAACTTTTACTCCGGGCATGGGAATAACCGATCCCTGAAGCTTTTTGAGCGTATCAAGGGCAACCGTACGATAAAAATAATATGCTCCGATGACACCCTCGTGTTGTATTAATGGTTCGTCGAGCTGCCGGATAAAACGCCGTTCAATCTCATTCCAGAGAAAAGATTGAAACGCGGAGAAATAACTAGAAAGTTCATGCCGGGGGATTGCCTGCAGAATCGGGAGAAAGCCATTCGGATGTTTTTGCAAAAATGAAAAGGCTTTTTTCTCAAAATCAGTCTCCGCCTTCCCATAACACAAAGACCAATCGCGCCAATGTTCCAAGAAAAACAACTTCCGTTCTTTTTCCGGTTTCCTGTCTTCGGCGCGCGTTGACGTCAAATAAATCTTGAGAGCTCCGTTAAATTCTTTTTTAAGTATTTTCTCCGCCAAGAATCCCTGTTTTTCATCATACGAGCCAAAACGCTGATCATCAAAGTAGTTCGCAAACCCATACTCTTTAACCAAGGCAACCTCAGCAAACGCCTTGGATACATCCTGTTCCGATAATTTCCTGACAACAACGGTAAACAAATTACCTTCAATTAAATCAGGTCCCATCGGCCGTTCCATAAAGCCGACGAAACTCAAGGAAAACGAATCTTTTTTCAATGAAGCTGTCTCTTTGTTCCGGACCGTAATAAACTGCGACGTTATACCGTATTTATCTTTTCTTCCTCCATACGCGCAATCACGCAATAAAACTTTTAAATTACGAGCGCATTCCTGGAGGACATCATCGGTGTTACGGTTGCTCTTGGTGAGACGATAAACAGCAAAAGAACCGCGCTTGGTTAACGGCAAATTTGCCTGTTCTTCCACGATAAAATCTTCCAATTTACCTTTTATAACATATCCCATAACTCAATTGTAACAAAATTCCTGTTTTTTGCTATACTATATGCATTATATTCGGAATATTCGCCCTCCGTTGCTTATTCTGCTCACGGAGTATTCTCCCGCATCGCGGGATTTCACGTAACAAAAACTGAGAGGTGGCCAATGACAAAAAAAGCGCTTATTATCCTGGCAGACGGATTTGAAGAAACAGAAGGAATTGCGACTATTGATATTTTACGCCGTGCCGGCATTGCAGTAACAGTCGCCGGGCTTACCGATACCACCGTTATCAGTTCACACAAAATAAAAATTATCGCTGAAACATCCCTGCAGAACATACACGGCGATTTTGACGCGCTTATCCTTCCCGGCGGCTCACAAGGATCGGAAAATCTGCATAGATCAGAACTCGTCACGGCACTCATTAAAAACATGCATACTTCCGGAAAAATTATAGCTGCGATTTGCGCTGCGCCCGCTACGATACTAGCCCCGATCGGTATACTCGATACAAAAACCGCAACCTGTTACCCCGGGATGGAAGATGCTTTCCCTCCATCAACAACGTTTAAACCCGCGCGCGTAGTCATAGACGGCCCTCTCATCACCAGCCGCGCTGCCGGTACAACCTGCGAATTCGCCCTGGCAATCGTAGAAAAACTCATCGGGAAAGAGCCTGCCCAAAAAGTAAGGGACAGCATTCTGGCACTTTAATACGGCATCAAGGGATGAAAAAAGTACGGATAAAACTACCGGAAGGAAATACTAGAAACTGTACGTAAGGCCCGCCAAAAGCCCTTCAACATGCGTATTGCTGTCAGGTTCGTAAAAATAACTCCCGCTCAGTTCAAGGGGCAGGGAATTCTTAATATGCCAATACGTAAAATACGGCGTCACATCAATAGATACATGTTTTAATATCTGATATTTGATCGGAAATTTTAATTCGCTTCCCCAGACATGTCGTAAAGCAAACGTTCCTCCTTCATAGAGATCCGCGCGCATTTTCGCAAGCGACGATGAAGAAAACATTAGTTCAGCGTCAAACCCGGCGGACAATTTCTCAGTAAAATAATACGAAAGTCCTCCGCCAAGCCCGAAATAAGTCCAATAATATTTCTCTGCGTATTCAAGCACATTATTAACCACCCTGTTTTCGCCGCGCGTCCATGTACGATGCCCGACATCAAAATAAGCCCGCGCCTGTCCTTTTTCACCGAAAGAATTAACACCGCCGATTTTAGCGCCATATTGCACAACCCGCGCCAACTGGTCATCGTCACGGAATGGATACGAAGTAATACCGTTGCTCGCCGCCCCGTCATAGGTAATTCTATTTTCCGATTGGCGATAATACCCTTCAATAAACGGTTTTCCCAAGAGCTCGATATTCATACGCTGACTCTGAAAACCGGCTGTAACATAATAGCCGTTTAAATATCCGAAATCTTTATCAAGCGTATCTTTCCTGTCAAGCTCGCGATAATGCATATAATTACCGTTAAACCCTGCGGAAATATATCCGTAGCTGTTGAGCGTTTCATCAATAACTTCTTCCCTGGTCTTTTGTTTCTTCTCAGGCGCAACAGTCCTCTGCTGCTGGTGTTGGTACGGTAGTTCCCGGTCATTACTATGCGTGATATCCGCCTCAGGCAAAGCCTGATCTGCAGGAACAGATTCATCTCGAGCAGCTTCAACTTTATCTACAGCGATTGATTGTTGCGACACCACCTGACGCGAAGGCACAGACTGCGGAGTATACGACTTAGCCGCTCCTTCAAATGCCTCAACAGCTTGCCGATACTGAATATCATGCAGTTGTTGCGAAGAAACAGCTGCTTCAGCCGGAGACGTAACCATCTCCATTCTATCCAGGGAATCAGCTATTAAATCATATCGGGAAAGAGATAATGCTTGAGAAAACGGGAACGTTACGAGAACAGCTGCAAAAACAAAAACGAGGTTTTTATTCATTACGTATAACTATATATAAATAACAGGATTTTGTCAATAAAGCTCTTAAAAAATTGTTATTATGAACCGGGGAACCCGCCGCAGAGTTTTTCAATTGCCGTATGCGCCACAAAAAGCCCGAACATGCCCGTTAAAGTCGGCAAACTGCCGAGGGTTTTACGAACCCTGCCTCGTGTATACTCGGAGCTATCCGCAGAAGCACTCGTCATCAGCGTGCCCATGCTTTGTTTTTGTTCGGAATACACACAGGTAATACCGCGTCCGACATTCTCTTTTCGCAAACGCTTACGTAACCGCGCAGCCAAAGGACAACACGCTGTATCAAAGATATCTCCAACTCTGATAGAAAAAGGGTCAGTACGCACCGCAGCGCCCATTGAGGAAATTACGGGGATCTTTTTCTTAAAACAAGCGGTTAATAACTGCACCTTGGGATTCAGGGAATCAATAGCGTCAATCACCAAATCCGGCTTACCGCCGAGAATTTCCCGCAGCGTCTCTAAAGAAGCAAACGTCTCCATCACTGCAACGGTTGCCCGGGGATTAATATCACGCACCCTCGCATACGCGGTCATTGCTTTTGACATACCCACGGTTGAATCAAACGCGTGCAAATGCCGGTTAATATTCGTAGGACGGATTATATCAAAATCAACCAGACGGAATTTCCCCACACCGGCTCGAGCCAGCGCTTCAAGAGCATAGCTGCCCACCGCGCCAAGCCCGACAACAACCACAAAACTATGCTGCAATTGTTTCAGTTTCTTCTTACCGATCAGAAGTTCCGTGCGTAAAAATCGATCCATTTTCCCAAACCTTTTCTGACAACGACTCCGCGCTGACGCCTTTTACGCTAGCCGCGTTTTTATAAAGCCGCTGCAGTAAAATCTTATAGTCTTCAATATGTGTGATCGTATCATGCCATCCGGGATAATCAGTCTCCAACAAGAGCCGTTCCAAAGGAACAGCCAGCAACGCTTTTTTTGTTTTCGGAGCGCAATGTTCCAATTGCCGCGATGAAAACGAAAGAAATCCACCCATCTCCAATAAAAGCGGGATCATTTCAACCGGGCCGTAAAAAGCATGCACAATAAATGGCGCCTTCAGTTCAAACGATTTAAGAACCGCGGTCAATTCTCCCCAGGCGCGCACACAATGAACAACAAACGGTTTCCTGAATTCAACTGCCATGGCAAGTTGTTTCTCAAAAACATCTTTTTGCGTTCTCCAGGGCACCTCATCACGCATTTTGTCCAAACCTATCTCTCCTAATCCCGCGCCGGGCAGCTGCACAAGCTTCCGCAGCCGATCATCCCAGCCTGCCGGAAGCATAACCGCAAACCAGGGATGCACGCCAAAAAACGGGATAATCGCCTTATTGACCCGCGCCATGGAAGCGATTGTATTCCAATCAGTCGGTGCCGAAGCATTGCAAAAAATCCGTTCCATACCGCCTGATCCGGCCGCCTTTAAAAACGCTTCACGAAAAGTATTATCACGGCAATCCTGCAAATGAATATGTGCGTCTTGATACATATTAAACAGTATCCTTTCTGAATAAAACCGCGTACCAGCCTTTTTTATGGGAAACTTTCAGGCATCTGAAACCTGATGGTTTAAAACTTCGCCGAAGGTAACTGTAATTCTCATGAAAAATCCCTGATACTGCCAGATATCCTCCTGGTTTTACCATACCAGCCATTTTTTTTTGAAAAAATATGAGATCCTCTGTCAATAGATTAGCCGCGACAAAATCAAAGCGCTCTTTTGTTGTATAGTGCTTGAAATCAATCGCATCAACATACCCCGTCACGCAATGATTCATCCGGAAATTATTACGCGCGGTTTTCACGGAATCAGCATCAATATCTAACGCATGGATGAAACGCGCGCCGTAACGGGCGGCAATGATCGATAATATCCCGGTCCCGGTGCCGATATCAAGGAACCTCTGGCAATGCCCGGCTGCCGATTCAATAAAACGAGCCATCATCTGGGTCGTCGCATGCAATCCCGTGCCGAAGGCAAAAGTCGTATCCAGATAGATCGCCCTGTCTGATGCCGCCACACTCTTCTTTTCCCAAACCGGGATAACGCGAACATCGGATGTGATGAAAAAAGGCTTGAAATATCTTTTCCAGCGCGTTTTCCAATCAGCGTCTTTAAGCACAGAAACGCTCAAAGAAATACCGTTCAGCCTTAACGAACGGATACGTTCGTACAAAACACGCGCTCTCCGCGCGGAAGGAAGGAAAACCGACAGATATTTCTTCCCTTTACATGTATTCTCCGCAATATCCTGTTCGGGAATACCGGCATTCAATAAAACACACCGCGCCAAATCAAGCCTGCCTGCTCCTGGACTATGAACAAATACCTTACATTCAATCATCGTTAAATCCTACACGCACATTTTTTTGCGCGTACGATAGCTCTTTGCTGCCGCAGCGTATCAATAAATGAACGTTGCACCCGCAAACCTGTAGCTAATCGACGGTCAAGATCACTGGCATGATGATATCCGCGACGTACCATTTCATCGACAAGCGCCTCATGCCGGGCATACAAAGCCTTTAATTTTCCCTGCCAGCGCAACGTCTCCGGATGATGCGAATACCCGATCTTGCCTTGTGTAATGATCGACCAGATAGCATGCAACTCGCGGTGTTCACCCAATAAATGCTGCCGGCATAATTTTTTTACAGAAATATCCCAAATTCTCATAGCTTTATTATAGAGAAAATAAGAACCGGAGAACAGTCTTATTTGACCGTAACATCAACAGTAACAGAATCATCCGCCGCGCGCCAGGTATGCGGAGAAGTTCTGCGGGCATTTTCCCAAAAACTGGCGCTATTCTGAAAATCAAGACCGCGCGTATACGACAAAAACATAAAAATACCTATACAGACAACGGCCGGCACGGCATGCCGCGCTTTCTTAAAATTGATACCGCGCAAAATATCTGTCTCAAGAAGAAAAATCAACAACCCCACCATTGGCAGATACATCCGTTGGTCAAGAAAATACGCCATCGCCCCGGTATTAGGCCGTATGAGCGTGGGAGCCAGAAAAAACAAAAACCATCCCAAACCAAAAAAGGCATATCCCTTTCTAAGCGTACGGGACATGATCAATGAAACGGCCATGATACTTATCGTAATGACGCCATAGAGCAGGGTCGAATCGCGCAGGGTCGGCCAAACAGATAAATCGACCGGAACGAGAACGTTCCCCAGATAGAGAAGAATCGCGGGGACATTCCGTATCATATACACAATCATTGTAAAAATAGAAACCTGCGTTGATCCTTGTGTCGCTATCTGGCGCAGTATAAACCAGGCACAAAGCGCAACAATCCACCCGATCATGATACCAATATCGCGCCGAAGGGAAATTTCAATTTTGGAGACAAACGAACAATAGACAAAGCATACCGGAATAAGCATAACCGCGTTCTCTTTAACACACAGTGCCGCAAAGAACATAAGAGAATGCAGAATACACCAAGCCGTTGACGGCTTTTCAATAAACTTTAAGAATACCAGAAATGCACAAAGAACAAAAATTGCCAGCAGCGAATCATTCCTGCCCGTAATAGAAACCGCAACCTGCTGCTGTACAGGATGTATAAGAAAAATAAAGCTTGCCAACAAAGCCGGTTTCCTGGCAAACCGCATTGCGGAAAAGACTCCAAACACGAGACAAGCGCTTGCCAGATGTAAAATGACATTCGTCAGATGATACACAAACGCATGCACCCCGCCGAACCAAGCATTGATCAGATATGAAAGCCAAACAAGCGGCCGGTAAAACTGATCGGCTTGAAAAGCAGGATACAGCGTTTGAAAGAATATTGACCCGAGTGAAAAATGAGCTTCGGCAAGCCTCGCACACGCATCCAAAGCAAACCATGAATCATCAAAATACGTAAATCCAAAAAAAAGCGTATGAAAGTAAAAGATACTTCCGAGGGTAATGATGGAACTATAGCAGGCAACTTCGAGGAAACTATCTTTCTTTGAAGACGCACTCATTGTATCAGTTTACCAAAGAAAAAATACACTATCCCCCCCCCGCACATTCTCAAGGGTTTAAATCCACTTCTTCTTCTTGAAGAAGATAAGCATAATCACCGTAATAAGCACCATAACCGCAATTACCATAGGGTAGGCATACTTACTATCAAGCTCCGGCATATGCTTAAAATTCATTCCATAAAAACTGGCAATGAGTGTCAACGGCATCATAATGGTGGAAATGATCGTCAGGGTCTTCATGATCTCGTTAAGCCTGTTGGAAACGATTGAAACATACGCTTCCATAGCTCCGGTCACGATATCGCGGGAAGTGCCGACCACGTCATTCAAACGCACCAGGTTATCGTAAATGTTGCGATAATAGATCGCGTTTGCCGGAGAGATAAACGGAGTATTCCCCCGTGCGATCATACTGATAACATCAGCTTGCGGCCCAATGGTGCGGCGCAAATACATGATTTCATTTTTCAGAAGATAAATTTTATGCAGTGTTTCATTGGAAGGGTCCCGGAAAAGTTCATCGCTCATCTCATCAACCATATTATCAAATTCACTGATAATGGGGAAATAGCTGTCAACTAATGAGTCCAAAAGCGAATAAAGAAGAAAATCAGCGCCATTTTTAATAATCGGAGATTGTTTCCTGAGGCGATCCTTGCAAACTGAAAAAGCCGCAGGGCCGTTGTTATGCGCGGTAATAAGGAAGTTTTTTCCGAGGCAAAAATCCCTTTCATCGGTCTTGAGCTTCCCCTTATCTTTCTCCAGAGTTTCGATGGAAAACATCACCAGGAACAAATAGTCGTTGAAATTCTCAACCTTGGGTCTGGCATTAGCCATAATCAGGTCTTCGATTGTCAACGGGTGAAGGTTGAAAATTTCAGTCATAATATCAATCTCTTCTTCGTCTATGACATTAAGATCAACCCACAGCACGCTTGCCGGGTCGTTTAAGACCTGGCGCATTTGATCACGGCTAAGCCGTTCGTTATTATAACCTTTTTGAGGATGATATAAGAATGTCTCGTACATACAAAGATCCTTACTGAATTGTCAGACTATATCTGTTTTTAATTCTAACGTTTCTTTTCAGTAATGCAATAATTATTCCAGTAAAAAGGCGTTCCCGTTGCCGATACACGCACAAAAGAAACGCCTTATATCTTCGATGAACAGGAAATTACTTTTTTTCTAAAAGCTTTATAATCCTATCAAGCCGTATCAATACCAATAACGTAAAAATCAACCCCCAGGTAAGAACCGCAAACATAATCATGATGTTCATATAAAATCCGCTTCCGGGCATAGGCTGACACATTGATACCTCCTTTTTTAAACCACGGTTTCATTATTCTGAGCATATTATAACATACGCCTTGAAAATTGATATAGAAACAGTACTTATTTAATTTCTAAGCCCTCTGTCAATTTTCCAAAAACACTACACTCAGCCTGGACTGCAATATGGTCACCCGGTTTCAATGAAACAAGAGAAGTTGTAAACGTCTGGGTATCTTTATTATCCTGATGATCGAATTCTTTCTTTACAACCTCTTTACCGTTGACTGAAACAATGATTTCTTTAATAAAGTGATTTTTCGGGTTTTTAACATCGTGATAAACAAGACTTTCAAGAATGCCTTTTTCCTTATCAAAGCTGATAACTATCTTGGATGGCGGGTGCGCAAATACCGGCGAGGAGAAAATCAAAAGTCCAGCGAGCAAGAAAATGACGCTTTTCATATTCATGTATCCCTCCTTTTATCGATATACGATCACAAGCGCCGCATGCAATGTCGCCAGAATAAACGCAGCAAACCCGAGCCAGATATGCCATTTCAGTTTAATCCACCGCAGATGGAATTGAAATATCAAAAGTCCCGTAAGTACCGCCAAGAATACGCAGCTATACCCTGCAATCCCCAAAGGAACTATCAGTTTACTGATCGGCATACGATTTCTCCTCACGGTAAGGAACAGTACGGTTCACAAAGACACGTACCTGCGGCAGATGACCTTGAAACCCATAGATTTTTTGTTATAACGTATCCGTCTCAAACGGAATTCAATCTATACGCTATCAGCTACGGCCTATAAGCTCATCTACCAATCAATCGGAAAATAATCCTTTAAAAACTTCCCGCACCAGTGTTTACCGGTATTAATCCCGTCAAAAAACGGGTCGCAAACACGCGCCGCTCCGTCAACAATATCCAAGGGAGGCTGAAAATCATGTTTTTCCTGTTTCAAAGCAGCCAGCGCAGCAGGATCCTCATCTGTCACCCAGCCGGTATCAACGGCATTCATAAAAATCCCGTCAAGGGCCAGATCAGCGGCAGAACTATGCGTCAGCATATTAAGCGCTGCCTTTGCCATATTGGTATGCGGATGGCGGCCGTCCTTTTTATAACGAAGAAATTTTCCTTCCATTGCCGAAACATTAACAATATGCTTTTTACCCGTATTGTCGCGTTTCATCATGGGAATAAGCTTGTTACACAAAACAAAAGGCGCTATGGCGTTAATAAGCTGCAGTTCGAACATCTCAGAAGTAGGGATCTGGCCCAAATGCAGTCGCCAGCTGTTTACTGTACGCAAATCAACCTGCTGCAAATCAGCATCAAGCTTCCCTGCAGGAAAAACTTCTTCGGCGGCAAGTGTCGTATCATACGCATAGGGGATCTGCGAAAGCGCTGCAGATGCGCGTAAACCAATACCGGGAATTTTTCCATTCCAGGCAACAGGCAGCGACGTATCATACGCATGCGGAATAAGATGTCCTTTGCATTCCTCGAAATCAGCCAGTAACATCCGCGCTTCTTTGGGGATATCGGTAACCCCCTGCAATTCCTTCTGCATCAGGTGGGCATAAAATCCCGCCGGCCGGCGCACGGTTTGCGCGGCATTATTAATAAGAATATCAAGCCGGCTGTATTTCTGTGCGACGTACGCGCAGAATAATTCAACACTCGGCGTATGACGGAGATCAAGACCGTAGATATGCAACCGATTACTCCATTGGGAGAAATCTTCTTCACGGCAATAGCGCAGCGCGGAATCAACAGGGAATCTGGTCGTAGCAATCACTTCGGCCCCGGAGCGCAACATCATCAACGTCGCCTGATATCCTATCTTTAACCGGGAGCCGGTAATAAAAGCGATCTGCCCGTTCAAAGGTGCCGTCTGAAAACGTTTCTGATAATTAAATTCGGCGCAACGCGGACATAATGAATCATAGAAGAAATGCAGTTTCGTATATTCCTCTTTACAAATATAACAGTTGCGCGGTGAATGCAAAAAACATTCCTGCCGCAGCACTTCATGGTCACCGGCAATCTGTTTTGGCGCGGTAAAAACCGCGGCTTGACGCGCGCTGCGGATACCTGTTGAGGCGCGGATAGCCCGCTCACCCTGAACCACACGCTGGCGCTCCATTTTCTTGATATCTCTACGGCGTTTACGGATCTCGTCCCGGTCAGGCCGGGAAAATTTACCCGCGGCAGTCATCAAGGCAATACGTTGCTCTTCGGTCAAATACACCTGGCCGCTCGTGGCAACCAGATCATCAAGCAAAGCAATACAACGGGCTATTTCTTCTTCTGAATATCTCACTTCAGTGACCTTCGAAAGATTTTCCATTTAAAATTTGTACATGTATCTAAAACAACCGGCACTACCTGATAATCCTTTCGTACACTACAACGAATATCCGAGTTTATGTAAGGCAGCGGACGCCTTCTCTCGCTGATCACCCTGTAACTCCAAGACACCGTCTTTAACAGAGCCGCCTGTACCAAATTGACTCTTCAGTTTTTTGGCTAGATCAAGTAATCCCTCTTCGCTCAGAGGCAGCCCGGTAATCAAAGTCACCCCTTTACCTTTACGATCGGCAATTTCATAGCGCAGGCGGGGTTTCTCATCTGTCGCCGGTAAGGCTTTCTTTTTCATCTGCCGGCAGATACACGCTTTCACCGGCTGGGAACATCCCGGGCAAATCGAACCAACTGAAGTTGAATACACGAGCCGCGCATTATCATCATTCATATGAAAACCTCACGAATAACCATGTTTAACAACCATATCATCAACAAAATTTCCGCACAGAATATGTGCGCCAGGCAGCAAAACCCCGAAAAGAAAATACCACATTCATTTACGTTTATAACAACCCTCAAAGTATGCTATACTATAACACTATGAAACCGACCCTGCAAATAAACTTCTTTCTGGCCATTCCCTTCCTGTTGTGCGTAACCGGTATTTGGCCTGTTCACTGCTCAGCCCAGGGAACAGACACTCAAAATACCTACTCGGACGCCAACGGGTACTTTTCTTTCACGCCTCCACCGGGGTGGAAAAAAGAAGAACTCTCGGTTGAATATCGCTCGCACGTAATGTTTCAGAACCAGGAAGAAACCGCCAAAATAATGGTTTTTGCCGAAATGGACAACGCTGACCTGCAAATGCTGTATGAATTAAAACGGGACTGGGTCAAACAAATCAGTATCATGTATCCAAACGGCACGTTCACCTTAAAAAAAACCAGCCTGAATGGGATCAATACCCTTGCAATAGATTATGAAATCCCTGGAGTATCCAGGAAAAAACTCTATTTTTTATATTTCGACGGCGTGCTTTTTGATCTTGTCTACAGCACAAAAACAACGGAAGATTATGATCGGTTCAAAGACGCTGCAGACGCTGCTTTTACTTCGCTTCAATTAAAACAACGACCCCTGAAAAAATTCCCGTCCCACGCTTAAAGACACTCACCAATAAAAAACCCTTGTTCTGATTGTCTTTTCGACGCCTTCACAAAACTACCCCTCAAATATTCTCCCGGTTTATTGCACCACGAGGGGAAATTTCGGAAGCTTCAACAATCACAATTTTATATACCAGGAAACGTTCGGAGAGTTCCAGTTCAAAATCTTTATACAACTTCCCGTCATGCACTCCCTTAATAACCCGCTCAACAGAAAGTTTTATTTCTTTCTCATGCAACTCTTCCAGGCATTCCTCAAAAATTTTGCCTTTTCCGATAATTTCCACCGTACCGTTTAATCGATATCCGACAAGAGAATCCATATCAATAAACGACAAAGAAACTTCCGGATGGATGTGCAGATTCTCGGATGTTCTGCCTATACTATAATCAACGAAATAAACCGTATTCCCGTCAATCTTCAACAATAATTTGGGGGCACAATTCGGCCTTCCTTCTAAATCAACAGTAGCCACGGACACAAATTCCCGTACCTTCAATGCTTTTAAAGCTGCCGCTATTACTCGCATACGTATTTTCTTGGTTTTTTAAAATGCGGACTTAAAAGATTACCAGTATTCCTATTAATGTTTCAGCAACTCAGGATGCTGTCGCACCAACAAAGCAGCAATAATAATCTGCGCTGCTATGACAATCATTATAAGCAGAATTGAAATCCAAAGATATGTTCCATCCTGCACTTGAGGCTTGAGATCGGTAACTCTCGTCTTTGCCACAGTATCTCCGATTCTTTTCCCGTCCTCTTTATCTCTCAACATAATACAATACTCAATAAGCGAAAAAAGCGGAATAATCAAAAAAATATTTCTAATAATAGCCTGGGAAGATTTTGCCGGAAGGTTATTTTCATCAATAACTTGAGTATCCACAAAAAATTTACCGGCACTCTGCCCGTTATAACAATCCTTGAAAAGAATAATAATCGACCAAATTATCCAGGTAACATCTATTCTGATAACAAATGAAAGTACGCCACCAATAAGCTGAGCTATTATTGAATCAATAAGGAATGCGCATACTCGTTTATTCGGCCCCGGTTTATTAAACTCCATATTCTCCCTTTATCGAAAGTTCTATTACAAAGAAACCCGTGTTATACAATCGATCATTCATCCAATATCGTGATAGATTTTATCTGTTTTTTAATGCCTCCTGCGGCAATAACGTAGGTAATGCGGGCCTTACTGCCTCTACTAACCCAGGTAGCGCTTGTTTTATTCCCCTTCTTATCAAGAATCGGAATACTATCGTTTATTTCAAAAAGGACTCCGAAACCCTCATCATCTTTGACCACAATCTGCGAAGATGATATAAGATCGATCTCACCGGTAAGCCGTAGTATTTGTTCGGAAGGCTCAGCGGCAGAACTGTTAGAAGACTCTGTTGAATTCGTGTTATTTTCAGCGCTCGCTGCCCCTCCCAGAAAAAATGCGCTGACAGATAGCAAAACAATAAAAAAACCGACTCGATTTTTCAAATTCAGCTACTCCTTTCAGGCATACCCTTATTATACGCATAATTGAACACCCAACAATATAATTTTTCCCATGGCAGTTTTCTTTTAGCTCCTTGTATATCAATCGGAAACGGTCGCTCGTTTCACTCGCTTCCCATAGGGAAACCTCAGGTCCCCTCTCGGACTCGAACCCGTCGCTCGCATACGCTCGCTCGTTAGGAGGGGGCAAGGAGCTCCCCCTCGAGGGTCGCTCCTCACTTACGTTCGTCGCTCCTCAAGGGGAAAACCTAGGGTTTTCCCCTTGACGCTCAACACAAAAAAGCAAGCATTTCGCTGACACCCCTTTCCTCATACGTCAACAGAACCTTACGGGGGACAATCTCCCCCTTAAAATCCCTCTTTTCCATCGAGGTGTCGCCAAAATAAAACGGCCCAGCAAACTTCGCTGGGCCTATTTTGGCTCCCCCTCGAGGACTCGAACCTCGGACCTGGTGGTTAACAGCCACTCGCTCTACCAACTGAGCTAAGGGGGAATAATTTTTTTCAAAAAACAACGTCCATGACCACTCTTAAAATACTTTTCTCGCTTTCGAGCAAAAACCTCATCTTCATACTGCTCAACATATACAAGCTTGAAAGGTCTATTATTTCTCGTAAACTCATTCTTACCCCCATTGTGCTCTTGAAGCCGCAACAAGGGATCTCTCGAAGAAAATCCGGTATACTATCTGCCATTACACAGACTTTTCAGAACATAAACGTAATACATTTTCAAGAGCCACTCGCTCTTCTTACTGAGCTCCCGCCACAAAACATGGCGGATCCGCCACGCACTGTGGCGGAAAGGGGGAATAAGGATATAAAGAGCAAATATTCCTAAGTGCGGTATTTTAGCGTAAAAACCAACTCAAATCAAGCAAAAATAAACTACGGCCGGCGACAACGCATATTAATACCGTTAAACCCGACTGTCAAACTAAGTATAACAAGCCCTGCTTCATACGCCCAGGCCTCTACCGTTTTCAAATCCTGCGGCTTATCATACGCCGGACTTAACATGTCAAACATACTTAAAACTTTGTTTTCTTTTAACTCCGCCTTCGTAAAAACATATTCCGGTTCATAGTGCAATGCGCCAATCGGAATAAGATCGGCCAGATGTTTCCCAACCACCGGAATCCGTGAAAAAAACAGCTTCACTTCATATCCGATACTAATCGTTGTCTTGCAGAACCAATAGAGTTGCTTTTTATTCATCCACCACACACAGGAACGCACGATATATTTCAGATTTAACCAATCTCTTTGAGGATTTCTCTGATAACAATCAACCACTAATTCCCCTCCCGATTTCACAAAAGGAAGCAAACTCATAAACGCCTTTTTGACATCAGGACAGTGCTGAAGAACACCCAGGCAATAAACCTTGTCAAACATACCTTCAGGCAAAGGGATATGATACAGATTTGCCTGAAAAGGGTGGAGATTCGCTCTCAACGGATTTGATGCGAGATTGTGCACCGCAACATCAACCGCATCACTCAAATCAAACGAGTACAACTGACAGCCTCGCTCAATAACAATCTGGGTAAAAAGCCCAGACCCACAGCCGACTTCAAGAACATTCTGACCATCAAGCGCAACCGGCCATTCAGAAGCAATGTCAAAACGGATCCGTCCCCCCTCTTTCTGATTCCTTCCCTGTAAAAGCCTGTGAAAGATCTTCCATTGAAAACTAAAAGAATCGGCATAGTTGCTATCGGGCACAAAACGGGGGATTCCGTCTCTTACCGGATACCGGTGATTACAACTGTTACAAACAAACTCGCCATCGCTCAGTTCCTGGCCCGTCTTATCCGCAACCCGAGAAACCGTGGAAAAAGAAATCGCTTTTTTACAAGCCGGACAACAAAACACCGCAAGATCGCTTTTTTTCAAATAATCACCTAGATAATCTCTTTTTCGAACCCTTTAATCTCACTATCGATCTCAATAACACGCTCTTCAATTTCTTTCAGCCTGCGGCCATAATCGGCAGCAGTGCTATCCTCACGATAAATATGCGGATTTGAAAGAGCGCGCACTTTAGCATAACTTTCAATATTCAAAGTTTCTTTCTCTTTCTCCAGCTTCTGTATCTTTTCACGCAGCGAGGCGTTGTGATTTTTACGAACGCGTTCCTTCTCTTTCTTCTGGCGCTCGATTTCTTTCTGGCGCTGACGCTCATCAAACACCTTCTGTTTTACTTCATCAACCGGCTTTTTTTTAGTCGCAATATACACCTGCGGTTCAAGGCGTTTTTCAAGATAATAATCGAAATTCCCCGGAAACTTCCTTATAATGCCGTCTTTAACCTCAAAAACAGTGTTGGCTACTGAACGCACAAAATGGATATCGTGGCTGATACAAACAATAGTCCCCTCATACTCGGAAAGCGCGCGTACCAATGCGTCGACCGCGTCAACGTCTAAATGCGTTGTCGGCTCATCCAAAAGCAACAGATTCGGCGGATCAATCAAAAGCTTGGCTAGGATAAGACGGCTTTTCTCACCTCCGGAAAGGACTTTAACTTTTTTATCGGAATCTTCACCGGTAAATAAAAACGCCCCTAAAATCGTGCGGATCGATTCTTCTGCCATATACCCCGGCGCCGCCGTATATGCCTCCTGCAAAACCGTATTATCCGGATGTAAAACATCAAGCCTTGTCTGAGAAAAATATCCCGCCTCAACATTATGCCCGAGTTTACGCACGCCCGAATCTATGGGAACAACACCTGCCAGAATTTTCAAAAGGGTCGATTTGCCTGCGCCATTTTCTCCGACCAAAACCGCTTTCTCTCCCCGGGTAATCTCAAAATCAATGCCGTTATAAACCTGCAGATCCCCGTACGCCTTGGAAATATTCTCAAGCGTAATGATCATGTGCCCGCTGGGCTTAGTCGAAGGGAATTTAAAAGATTTAATACTTTCACGCGTATCAGGGGGAAGTTCAACTGCCTCATCTTCCAGCCGCTCCAACGCAGTGCGCTTTGCCCGTACCGATGCGGCTTTATTAGGCTGCGCGTGAAATCGTTCCACGTAACGCTCAAGTTGCTCGCGTTTTTTTTCCTGTTCTTTATATTGCTTTGCAAGATGCAGCTTGCGTTCGGCTTTAATCTGCTCGTAATGCTCATAATTACCACGCACCCGGAAAATCCTGCCATTTTCAAGAATAAAGGTATAGTTTGTAACATCGGTCAAAAAAGCCCTGTCATGAGAAATCATAACAAAAGTCCCGTTAAACCCGGCCAGGTAATCCTTCAGCCAAAGTGCGGCGTTCAAATCAAGATAATTGGTAGGCTCGTCAAGCAAAAGGATATCATAGGGATATGTCAGGAGTTTTGCTAACAAGACCCGCATCTGCCATCCACCGCTCAAAGCGGTGATAGGCCTGGTAAAATCGCGTTCTTTGAATCCTAACCCTGAAAGGATTTTTTCTGCTCTATGTTCCAATTCAAAAAACCCGAGCGTTTCAAGCTGGTGTAAAACATCCCCGTATCGTTGCGAAGCAGCCTCGCCTTGTTCCTCTAATTCATCTTTTTCTTTCTTGAGTTTCTGGATACGTTCATCACCCTCGACCAATTCGCCAAGCACGGTATGCGTTGAAAGGAATTTAGCTTCCTGCGGAAGATACCCGACATGAACATTTTTATTAATCTGCACCGTGCCGCTTGACGGCTCAATATCCTGGAGAATCAAACCAAAAAGCGTAGTTTTTCCCGCTCCATTAGGACCGATCAAGCCAATTTTCTCTCCCTGATTAATGCTCAAGGAAATATTCTCAAAAAGGACTTTTTGGCCGAAATTTTTAGAAACGTTTGAAATAGTAATCATGGGAGTTTGCTAGAGCGTGCGGCGCGCCTCAATGGACTTGGTAAGCGTAACGGGATCTGCATATTCCAAGTTTGAACCGGCAGGAAGTCCAAGACCGATGCGCGTCATATGAACGCCAAAGGGCTTCAGTACTTTTGTCAAGTATAACGCGGTTGTCTCGCCTTCTGTATCAGCATCAGTCGCAATAATAATTTCTTTGATCGTATCTTTTTTAATACGATCAAGAAGGCCGTCAATTTTCAAATCACCCGGGCCTTTACCGTCCAAGGGGGAAATTGAGCCCATCAAAACGTGATATCCGCCGTCAAAAGCCCCTGCTTTCTCAAGCACCGTTACATCAGACGCTTTTTCAACAACACAGATGGTATCGTGCCGGCGCCGTGTATCCTGGCAAATTTTACAAAGATCTTCTTCACTTAAATTATTGCATATCCGGCACAAATGCACGTTTTCTTTGACTCTTACGAGCGCCTCCGATAAAAGGCGTATTTCATCCGGCGAAGCGTTCAACACATAACTAATCATGCGTTCCGCGCTTCGTTTGCCCACTCCGGGGAATTTAATCAAACACTCGATTAGTTTTTCTATGGAATCGGTATATGCAACCATTATTCTTCCTTGATCACTCTGCCGTTAAACATCTCCAACGCTGATTTTACCTCGGGATTTTCCTGTTTATCTTTTACGGTATCATCCAGAATAAACGAACAACGCATCATAACACCGAGCACATCGGCAAGGGTTTTCTCAACAAGTTCCTTATTCGTGCGCCCTTCAAGCGACTCTTTATGAAGCGAATAATTCAGGGGAAACGCCACCGTTAACATATTGCCTGAAACCTGCAAAGGCTGACCTTCTTCCAGATAATGCGCTAAATAAACTTTTGTTTTCGTCATTGCTTCAATGATCCGCGGCCAAGCTTCTTTAATCGATTCAAGAGGCATAAGATCAGCCTCCGGCTGACGAAGCTGCGGCTCAAGTTTAACCGCTGACATCTGAGGAGTAACCGGCGGCTTTCCCTGCGGTTGCACTGACTTTTTTTCAACGCGCGCGACGGGCCGCTGGAGCGGTTGCACAACGGATCGCAAAGGCATAGCCTGCGGCGCACGATGATTGACAGCCGCTGCCGGCTTATGGCTGGTTTGCGTCTTATCGGTTGAAAGCCGCACTAAAGCAATTTCCAGGGGGATACGCATGGAATCAAGCCGTTTAGACATCTCTTGGGCATTCACCAGGATGTTAAACGCGCTTAAAATTTCGTCAAGCGATAATACGTCCGCCTGTTTTAAAAGCCGTTGACAGATCTCATGCGGTAAATCAATAAGTTTTTCATCGGCCTTGGTAAGTTTGGCGACCATAAGATTACGAAAATGCTCAATAAGACTGGTAAGGAAGACACTGACATCTTTGCCTTCTTCAATAACCCTGTTTAAAAGCGCCAATGCCTGCGGAGCGTTTTTGGTGATCATACAATCGGCTAATGCAAACAAAGCATCCTGCTCAACAAGCCCCAAAACCGAAACAACATCTTTTAAAGAAATATCTCCGTGCGAAAATGAAACCAATTGATCCAGGATTGACTCGGCATCGCGCAACGAACCTTCGCTTGCCTTGGCGATAGCAAACAGCACGTCCTTCTCAACGTTTAACTTTTCTGATGTACTGATGCGCTCGAGCTGGCTGACAATTTCCGTCGCAGAAATCGGCCTGAAATCAAGGCGCTGGCAACGCGAAACAATTGTAGGAATAATTTTATGCGGATGCGTTGTGGCAAAAATGAACTTGACGAATTCAGGCGGTTCTTCGAGCGTTTTTAACAGAGCGTTAAACCCGTCGGTCGTAATTTGATGGACTTCATCAATAATATAGATCTTATATTTACCGCTGACAGGTGAAAACTTCACATTCTCACGCAGAGCGCGGATTTCATCAATGCCGCGGTTGGAAGCGCCGTCAATTTCAATAACGTCCAGTGAGGAACCTTTGGTTATTTCAACGCACGAAACACATCGGCCGCACGGCCGTGACGTCGGCCCCTCTTTACAATTCAGGGCTTTGGCCAAGATTCGTGCAGTTGAAGTTTTTCCCACGCCGCGCGGACCGGCAAATAGATACGCATGCGCAAGCCGCTGCTTCTCTATTGCACTGGTTAGCGTAGAAACAATATGATTTTGGCCAATGATGGAATCAAAATCATTCGGCCGCCATTTTAAAGCAAAAACAGTATATGACATGATTAAAAAGATTGGCTTATTATGGATATTGCTACTGTATTATAACAGAATTTTGCTGCAAGAGGAATATTTAAGCGAGTTTTTTATTATCCCCCGCTTTGCGCATACCACATTCCAGGCACCACAAGGAATGCGCATTGGGTCAACATGGATGAAAAACGTTTTTTCCTGAGTATTACGCGGACATTTTCTTCAAGAGCCAGGCCATATTCTGTCCGAGCGATTCCATCGTCTTCATGCCTTCGCCATCCTGTTCAACCTCCCCGCGCTCACGGCCTATACCAATATTCCAATAGGTTGATCCTACAATGATCATCTGGCCTATGGTAAAAAAATGATTTAACGAGTCAAACGCATGTATCGCACCGGCACGCCTGACCGAAACAACAGCCGCGCCGACTTTACGTTTAAACATATCGCCATTGGCGCGTGCCGTCATCCCCGACCGGTCTATAAGCGCTTTGATCTGCGCCGTACAATCGGCAAAATACGTCGGGGAGCCAAGAATAATACCATCGGCTTCTTCCATCTTGGCGATACAATCATTCACGCAATCACCGCTGATCGCACAACGTTTATTCTTATTCGAAAAACATTTGAAACAGGCAACACAACCGCTCACCTGCTCACCGGCAAGCTGTATAAGCTCTGTTGTAATACCCTCTCTCTCCAATTCCGCAAATACCCTTTTTATCAGAATCGCCGTATTACCATCCTTACGCGCACTGCCGTTAATAGCAATAACCTTCATCAACCCGCTCCTTCCTTTTCTGTATCACAAATTCCCATTGCGTTAAGCCATTCAGAATTAAAGGTAACAGCAACCCTCTTATATCGAATCATATCCGTAATAGCTGCCCGAATTTCTTCCTTAAGTCCCGAGTTTTCCAAAATTTGCGAACCGCCGGCATCCATGCTAAAAGAGATTTTATCGCATCCAAGACTATCGGCAAGATATATAGCGGGGATAATCTCCTGAACATTGAGGGGAACAATAGTAAAATGCATTTCAATCAAGCTGGAACTCTTCAGCTCTCTTTTCAACGCCACCAGATTTTTGATATTACCAATAACTTTTGAAAAGTCGCGGCTTCGGCATACACGCGTATATGTTTTCTCAGTAGCAGCGTTAATGGAAATATAGATCCATTGAGACCACGCCAGAAGCACACGCGCCCAGGCATCATCAATAAGCACGCCATTCGACAAAACATTTGCCTGATGGCCGTGATCCCGGGTGACCCAGAGATAAAATTCACGGAATCCCGGCATATGCAACACTTCACCGCCCGTAAAAATGATCCTATTGATCCGCTTCCAATCAACATTGTTTTTTAAAACGGCATAATCGATCATGCTGGTCGACGTATGGTCCTGAGAGCACATAAGACACTGCAAATTACACTGTGTTCCCATCTCAATCATAACTTCAAAGGGATATTCAGGAACGATCGTAGGAAGATGCACCGGTTGTTTGGCCATAAAACACTGTTCAAAACAATGCAACGCGCCATGCATGGACAACCAGCGGGCAAATCCCAGGCGGATACTCGTATGCCAAATTTTACCAAGAGTCTGTTTATGAATATTCCCAACTGACCACGGCGCCTTCATACAACAGGCATAAACGTTTCCTTGAGGCCCGTAAATCGTCGACATCGTCCATAAAAACGGACAAATAGTATTCCGCCTCCGGCCGCAATAATAAGCAAGAATATCACGGCAAATCCTAACAGCTTTCCAGAATCGAACCACTTTGTTCCTGCAATAACTCACATCAAATTGGAACTATCCCGTGTTGTATTGAATAAAAAAACCGACTCTTCCCCCTTGCATCAACGTTGTATCAAGGTATCGAAAGTCGATTTCAGAAAACAGGCTGCACTTCTCTTGCTACATGTATTGACGGATAAGCATATACGCCACCGCGGATATTGCGGCTGAACAGGGGATCGTCAATATCCATGCCCAAATAATCCGGCCGGCAACTCCCCAACGCACGGCGCTTAAACGCTGTAATGAACCAATCCCCATAATAGAGCCCGTGATAGTCTGTGTCGTACTCACGGGAATACCCAACATAGACGCAATGATCAAGGTAATCGCAGCACCCGATTCGGCACAAAACCCGTCAACCGGCTTAAGTTTGACGATCTTCTGTCCCATTGTCTTAACAATGCGCCACCCGCCAAAAATTGTACCTAACGAAATTGCGGTATAACAAGCGATAACAACCCAAAACGGAATATAAAATTTATCTCCCAATAAACCTGCGCTAAAAAGAAGTCCGGCAATAATACCCATTGTTTTCTGGGCATCATTTCCGCCATGGCCCAAACTATAAAACGCAGCGGAAACAAGCTGCCCTTTTCTAAAAACATGATCGACTTTAAGAGGCGACGTATTGCGGAAGAGCCAATACACGACTATCCCGAATCCTAATCCCAAGGTAAGCCCGAGGACCGGAGAAATCAATATAAACGCGACTGTCTTGGCAATACCTTTCCAAATCAAAGCACTCGGGCCGACTTTCACCAGTGCAGCCCCGATCATGCCGCCGATAAGAGCATGCGAAGAGCTCGTCGGAAGCCCGAAATACCACGCGACAAGATCCCACACACACGCGCCTATCAAGGTGCCGAATATAATTGCCTTATCAATAACGGTAATATCGATTATCCCTTGGCCGATAGTATGCGCGACATGCACGCCAAAAAAAAGAAATGCCGCGAAATTAAAGAAAGCCGCCCAGAGGACAGCAAGACGGGGAGAAAGTACCCGGGTAGAAACAACCGTAGCTATGGAATTAGCCGAATCATTAAACCCATTCAAAAAATCAAAAAGAAGCGCAAGAAGAATTAAAAAAATAATTGCCAGCGTCATTAATTAAGCCTGTTTTACCAGAATAGCACTGACCACGTGGACGACATCTTCACAGATATCAAGCACCGTCTCGGCGTCCTGATAGATTTCTTTCCATTTAATAACGGTAATTGGATTTTTTTCCTCTTCAAAAAGTGCCGCCAACACCTGATCTCTCATGGCATCACCGACATTTTCCAAACGGTTGACTTCAACACAAGCTTCGGTAACCGACAATAAAAGTTTTTTATCACGCATCCCGCGCACAGCGCAGGCTACGCCAAAAACAGATTTTTCAATGACCGCCGCAAATTCAATAAGATTTTTATTCTTGCCTGAAAGTTTATACACACTCAACCGGCTGACGATGGTATTAATCATATCGATAACATCGTCAATCTCTTTAGCCAAACGATGGATATCTTCCCGATCAAACGGAGTTATGAACGTTTTGTTCAACTGGTCAATAATTGTATGCGCTGCTTCATCGCCATGATGCTCAATATCTTTAATTTTTGTAACCGCAGCCTCATCAACAACACCGCTGGTAACGATTTGAGAGAAACTTTTTGCTGCTTCCACCGCGCAACCGACCTGCACCTCAAAAAGATCGAAAAAATTAAATTTCGTGGGAAAGAATTTCAAAATCATACGGCACTCCTTTACCTGCTTGTTAAAAACGTGGATTTTTTATTGCGGGACGGCGCAGCGCTCACATACCGTGTTAACTCGTCATTGGTATACCTGCGGCATATGAAAATTCACTAAAACCTGCTTTTTTCGCCTCATCAATAGAAAATATTATAACGGTAAAATTTCAGGTGTCAATGAGTAAAGGGATACGCCGGACAAAACGATCTCTCGTAATCGTAATTTCCATAGTCAAACTCAACGCACAAAAAAAACACTGTCTATCGGACTAAAAAGACAATGTCTCGGGTTATCCCAAAAAAATATCTGCTCGATGTTGTTTTAGTAAATCAAAAGCTTATCCCGGAGGCCAAGTTCCTTAATCAATGCTTCCCAATCTTGAGACAAACCTAAAACCCGTAACGTATCGGTTGAAAAACGGACAGTCGTAGATGAACGTAAGAGCCTCTCCTTATTGGCACGCAAAACGCTTTTGACTCTCTGCCCAGTCCGCGACGAAATTTTATTCCAGAACCGATCCTGTGTTTCAAGATTAATATAGGCAGTTGTCTGCGCATCTTCGAGGAAAATATACTCGGGACATACGGCAATTGCCCACTCTAGAAACAGTCCTGCCTCATGAATACCCAAAGGTGTCACAAGATACTTCAATAAAAGCCGCATGCGTTTTCTCCGCGAGAGGTTTTCAACAAAAGCAACGGCATTCCTTAAATCAAGGCAGGTGATACGCTCATACGTTTCAGGCTCAAATGCAAGGAAAGAAACCTTGAGCTCATCAAATATTTGCTCGACTCTCGGTATCATTGATACCGGGACATTCCCGTTTGTTACGCACGAAATTTCTACCGGAGAATAATCGCGTTTAACCGCTTCAAGCCATTGCAGGCTTTTTTCCTGGATGAGGACTTCTCCCCCTTGAACCAGAATTCTACGCGGTTTTAAGAGAAGGATCAGTTTCATTAATGAATCATACAGATCAAAAGACCCTTTCCATTCAGGGGCGCGCACACAACATAAAGCACATTGCCCCTGGCATTGCAATGAAAGTTCAATGGTTAATTCTTGGATAGCAATATCCTCGTGCGGATATGCTTTCCGGAGGTTAAACTTTTCGCAATTACAACTACGGGAATACTCCTTGATTCTATCCAACAAATCGGGGTCATTGATATGCCCTATTTTCATATCAGGCACTGCCCATCTCAAACAACAGGGGAATACCTCTCCGTGATGAGTTACAAAAAGCTGCGTGCAATGGCATGCTCTTTCCCGCGGAGAAACACGGCCCTGCCCAATCGCACACGTGGAATACGCGCCGTTATTCATAAACACCCCCGTATTATTAAAATGAAGGTGTTTACAAAGGAACTTCTTGGGTGCATAGAATGACCGCGCGGCAAATCGGTGGAAAAAACTGCGGAAAGACGCCCTTACACTCATTTTTCCCTCGTAAAAATCACTCTCGTATCAAAACGTTCATGAAGTGAAAAAATAGTACGCCAACAAAAATAAACCTTAAAATATCTTACCACAAAGGCTTAATACTTCCAGGGACTTTCATTATTTACGCTGTTGCTGCACGTGAGCAACAAATCGTTTAATTCATTCCACATGATATTTTGCCAGGGATGATCCGGATACTTACGAATAAATGATTCAAAGAGGGCAATAGCTTCATTGTTTTTACCCTCTTTTAAAAGTACCCGAACCTGGAAAATTAATGCTTTTTCTCCGTTCATGTTATTCGGAGAATTTTTTATCACCTCTTCATAAACCTTGAAGGCATCATCGAAGCGGCCATAGATATGATAATTCCGCGCTTTAAAAAGCAAAAAATCGGATTCCTTCTTGAATCCTTTCTTAAAATACCATTGCAACATAAAATCCTGGAAAGCGTATACAACGGGACGGGGAACAATAGAAAATATGTAATACCGGTACGCATATTTTACTTTTTTTATTCTCAAGCTGATCGGCGTATTGACTCCGAATATCTGGAATTTATTGCGATACAACGGCGCAGTGGCCTCAAAAATCTTCACCTGCTGCAACGCTATATTCCCCTCAGCAATATCTTTCATTGTTGCAAAACTGCCGTCTCTTGTCTGCGCTAATTCTCCCCGCAGGTTATCAACAACCAGCCCCTTCTCAAACAAAGTGTCGGCTCCCAATTCTTCTTTAACAGACGGCGTAATTACCGCTATAGTATGGGGCGAAAATCCGCTTCCATCGGGATTATTCTTTAAAAAAACAAGGTACCCCCTGATATCAATATCTGACAAAAGACGGATAAAAACCGCCGACATCTGATCGCACCATCCCACGCCCCGTATTAAATTATCCAAAGGACGCAAATCTTTCACTGGCACTTCCGGTTGAAACATATTTTGATGAATATATGAAATCAAAGCTTGTATCTTATCTCTCGTGAAAGGATACGGGTCGGTAATTCTGTGTGTGAGATAGTAATAGGAAAGTAAAGAATAATCCTTCTCCAGCTCCTCGAACGTAAAAAATTTCTTCCATAGAATACCCGTTGTCAAGATTACAACGAGTATAATAACGAGTTGTTTCTTCCCATGAAACTTATTCATGCCCAATTGTTTTCTTTCTTGGCGAGAATTTAAATCTCTGCCTGCTACCGGTTACTATTTTATCATAGAACCAAGACTTCCGGGGCCTTTTTGATCAAGCACCAGCCGGAATATAACACAATAATACTCTAATTTGCTAAAAATTGTATGTAACTACTTGATGAGAAATCTATTGCGGAAGATAAAATAAATTAATCGGAAAAGCAGGGAACTGCCGGAAAATTCTTCGTTCCCGTTAAATAGGTCACAGCAATCAGCCTTTTATTACAAAACAACCCGCCCTTTAATGAAACGTTTCCATGATTATAAAACGTCGAGCTTATGTGCAAGTATAAGCATGTTAGACAAATGGCTTTTGAGCACTTCGGGATCCGTAAAAACCTTATCTGTCAGCAAAGAATCTAAGCGCAATATCAATACCCCATCTTTAACACATAAGAACGGAGGGATACAATTATCGTATTTTGAAAAAATCTTCCTGACCTCATAATCGGCAAGAAAATGTTTGGCCTTCATTTCATCGTTCGTATATATTCTCTTATCACTCAATACATTGCTTGACTCGTTCGTTGACTCAACCCGTATCTCTCTGCATCCATCTGCCTGTGATCTTCGAGTTAAAGCATCGGCTGTTTTTCCGATTATTGAATCGCCTGCTTTCTGTAATAATAGCAGCGTAAGAGTTCCCTGGGTAGGAACTTTTATATAATGCTCATCATAGGGATACGTAGGAGACCCAACACCAAGACCGAGCTGTTGTCTAGTCTTATAATAGTATTCTATTTGTTTATTTTCATACTCGAAAATAACGTATTTTTCAAACCGAGTATCTTTTACTACTCTCCCTTTAAAAAGAGCTACTAAAGAGCTAATAAAACTGGAAAAAAAAGCCTTTCTTTTGATCTCTGCCCTACCATTACTATACATGAGGATTATGACAAGTATTAAAACCGGTATTATTTGAATTGCAACAGAAAAATCCAATTTTCTCCCTCCTGGCTTCTAGAATAAAGGCACTGTTATCCGTATGGTATCCTGCTCCAACCAAAAAACCCTCTATGATACCGTCTACCGTCAGGTAAACATTCTATCACAGAGGGCAAAAATTTCCAGGGGCACCGATATCTATTTGTAGTCGTTCATTAAATACACACGCAGCGACATGTAGTACAGTGACGAAGCACCGCTGCATATTCATTACGTTACAACAAATACTATTTATTATCGAGCACACAAACTATTACCTATTTTCTTCTTTTTCACTTCGTCTTCTTTGGTGTTCGCTTTAGATGGCACACTTGAGGCACAAAACACCTAACCTGTTTTCCTTAAACAGTCTTTTTTAAATAATAGGCGGCTTATTGATAAAAACCCAGTACATACCGAGTTCCTTGACAGTATCGACAAATTTTTCAAAATCAACAGGTTTAACGATGAAGCTGTTAACACCGAGATTATAGGTCTCAAAAATATCGCTCTCTTCCTGAGAAGATGTCATTACCACAACCGGTATAATTTTAGTCCTCTCATCTGACTTAATACGTTTTAATACTTCCTTACCGTTTATCTTGGGCAATTTCAAATCAAGAATAACAACCTTGGGAGGTTTTCGGATGTCCCTATTCTTATATGCACCTTCACAAAATATGAAATCAAGCGCTTCAGCGCCATCTTGCACAACATGGATCTTATTAACCAAGTTGTGCAGCCTAAAAGCCCTCAGTGTAAGTTCAACATCATTCGGGTTATCCTCAACTAAAAGCACCTCTATTTGCTCATTATTCATCATTGTGCTCCCCCTTTTGGTAACGTAAAGTAGAATGTGGCACCTTTATCAACCTCTCCTTCTACCCACACAGTGCCTCCGTGACGTCTCACAGCGTTACTGACTATCGCAAGACCTATCCCCGTTCCGCTAAACTCATCCTGCGCATGAAGTCGATGAAATACCCCAAAAAGATTATTTACATATTTCATATCAAATCCCACGCCATTATCTTTAACATAATAGATACGCTTCTCACCCTGATCATATCCGCCAATCTCTATAATAGCTTTGTCTTTGCGAGAGGTAAATTTTATAGCATTAGAAATAAGATTAGTAACTATCTGCCTGGCAAGTGTTGGATCTGCATGTGCAGATGACATCGGTTTTACAGACACTTCAATAATTTTATCCCGGGGAAAAGATTCTCGCAACTCATCATATACGGACTTTGCGAGCATCGTCATATCTATATCTACTACAACCATCTCCTTTCTAAGCAAAAATGATAGTTTGAGAAGATCATCAATAAGCTGTCCCATATTTCTCGCATTATCCTTGATGACGCCTATTACCCTCTTGGCATTATCATCAAGCTGAGGGGCATAATCTTCGGAAAGAATATTCGCAAACCCCGCCATCGCTCTCAAAGGAGCTTTTAAATCATGCGCAATTGAATAGCTATACTCCTCCATTTCCTTGAGAGCTGCCGAGAGTTCCATTGTACGCCGGCTAACCGTCTTTTCAAGTCCCATAGTAATTTCTTTTATATTCTCCTCCACCTTTTTACGTCCGGTAACATCTTCAATAGCCAGCAAGATTAGATTTTCTTCTTCTTTCTTCACTTCGGCCCCTATCATCCTTGCTACTTTCTTAGGAACGCGCACCTGGCATGCATTCAAAAGCATAGATCGCTCACCAATGTGCTCAAATGCATGTTTAACCTCAAAATCCCTCACAACTTTGTTGTTTTGCAGAATCTCCTTAAGCAAAAGGAGGAGGACTGGAATATCCCATTGGTGATTGCAGAAATCAGGGAGCAATTGGCCTATTGTATCTTTTTCTGCAACCTTAAAGATCGTACAAAAAGATTGGTTGGTAAAAATGATCCGCAAGTTTTCATCCAAAACTAAAAACGGCTCCCGTAACGTAGCAATAATGCTATTGGTATACCGTAAGAGCATTTCAAACTGCAACTCATCATTTTCATCTTTATCTACCATCCCTCTACCCCTCTCTGAAAAATAAAAATCCAAGCTCTGACTATTAAGAACTTGGATCAATGCCATTGTTATATATTTGGGGAGAACCTGTCTCTTTCGTTTATCTTTATATTCTCAACCTCCAAAGAATCTCCCTTGTAAACAAATTCTCATCTTTCCGAGGGATACCAAGACATTCTCATCTATAAGTGTACTACTACTTAAAAACCTGTAAATAGGCTGACTCCCCTTATTATCGACTTTTTTCTACCATAGAAAAATTATCTTTGAAATATTGAATCCAAAGAGAGCTCTCCAGATTCGCACCCCTTTCCCGACCTTTTTTACTGGGATAGACGCAAACCAAACACTAGGTATTTTATAATACGGATATGTATGTATCTATTTGAAGAAAGTATGCAGCAGAAGATGCAGGTATTGTGCTAACGGTGAGGTTTTTTATCCCGTTCGTTACCGTTTTAAAAATTTCTTAAGCACTATAATGATACTTAGTGAGATCCCGCATTACGGAATTCATAATTTCATCCTCACTCACAGAATAAATTCGCGTTTATAACGTACGTCGCTCCTTTGGAGCTCCGTACGTTATGCGCTCATTTACGGAGAGGGAGGGATTACGGACCCGTCGTCGCTTACGCTCCTCCCCATCGGGAAACCCAAATGGTTTCCCTCTGGTGTCCGCCATAGAACGTTGCGGACTGTCACCCCTTCCTTGCTGACAATTTGAAAACACCTTCTTGGGAAGAAAACGATCTTTTCTTCCCAAACCCATCTTTTTAGTGTCCTCATCCCTGGACATGCGCTAAAATTCATGCTTATCCAGAATGAGAGAATTATAACGGAGAGGCAGGGATTCGGACCCTGGGGGCCAGTTACCCAGCCCAGTTGCTTAGCAGGCAACTGCATTCAACCGCTCTGCCACCTCTCCGAACACTCTTGTGCCGTCAGGCACATTTAGTGAGGCTCCGTGAGTCAAAAACGAACGGAGCTAAATAAAAAAATAAGCTATAAGAAGCTTCTATTTCAATCCCGTTGGCCAGTGGCCAAGGGACTTCCTTCGCTTCGCAGAGCTTCACTCAGTCGCCGCTCTGCCACCTCTCCGAACACTCTTGTGCCGTCAGGCACATTTAGTGAGGCTCCGTGAGTCAAAAACGAACGGAGCAAGAACAATCTACTTTTTCCCGGTTTGACGCTTTTTCTTAAAAAACTCGCTTAATAATGCGCCGCATTCATCAGCAAGAACACCGCCATTAATTTTTACTCGATGATTAAGCGTACGATGATCGGCAATGTTAAAAACTGAGCCGCAAGCACCGGTTTTTAAATCACAGGCACCAAAAAAAACCTGTTTCAATCGAGCTAAAACTAACGCTCCCGCGCACATTGAACAAGGCTCAATGGTAACATACATTGAGGCGTCGGTAAGCCACTTTTCACCACGATAATTAGTTGCTGAAGTAAGGGCGATCATTTCAGCGTGAGCTGTCGGATCTTTCAGACACTCAACCTGGTTATGCCCGCGGGCAATGATAATCCCGGCATGGACAATAACCGCTCCAACAGGGACCTCGTCTTCCTCAAAAGCCTTGTGCGCTTCTTTCAAGGCCTCACGCATATAGAACTCGTCGAGTTTTTTCACAAGAACCAAGCTGGTCAGAAAATTAATGCGCCCAGTTGGAGTCGAACCAACAACAACCAGCTCCGTAGGCTAGTGCTCTATCCAGTTGAGCTATGGGCGCAAATTCAATTTAAGGGATATATTATAGCTAAAATTGTCGCTTATTCAAGCGCTATTCATCTAAAAATACAAAACACCGCATAACCTCCGCCCAAGCACAAAAACTAACAGTACCTCGGAGGAATATGAATTATAAGGAATTTACGAATTAACTGCTGTATTTCATCAAAAGCAAAACAACTTCCGTCTTCACGTTTAACAGCCTCAGAAGCTGCCCTGGAAAGAACAAATGATTCCGGCAAAAAACTATCGATAAGCGCATTCTCTGTTTTTAAATATGCCGTAGGCCACTGTTTCATATAGTGACATCCAACGGCATCTTCACGAAATTTTCGATAACAAAAATTAACAGTGACCGCGCCTTTAAGCGTCAAGTACGCCTCTGCGATATTCTCGTATACCCTAAATATAGTATCACTATCAGATGCGACCAAACTGAACGCATTCACACCGCCATCTGTATTTCGGTCATCGGCCAAATTAAGTTTCTGAGATAGATAGAAATCCTCAAAGATTGATTTCTCCGAAAGAAGCCGCATATGTGAAAAAGCAGCCCGTTGCTTCCATTCCTCGCCGGACAAAGGGCTGCCAGGCGCGCAATTATTACTCAAACAGTTATGCAGGTGAGAAAATAGTACTACGTGATTTCTCTTTATAATACGTTTAACTTCATGCATAAGCGTAACCTTTGCATCAATATAATGAAGCGCGTCGGAAGAAAAAACTGAATTAAAAGTGCTATCGGCAAAAGGAAGCAAATTATTACCGTCAAGACAAAAACATTCCGCTTGCGGAGCAAAAAACCGTTTTGCCAAATATAAATTTGTAAAGGAATGATCCGTAAGGGTAAGCGGCTTATCGGGGAATAACTGCGAAATCACAAACGCATGATGACCAATGCCACAGGACAGTTCCAGCGCGGGGCCCGGAAAATCACGCGCCAGCCGCAACAATGCAAGCCCGGCAATAAAGCTGGTGCTGACAAAACGGGTCTTAAAATAATCGCCGTACCCTCCCCAGCCGCAGGCTTCAAGCGCATGCACGCATGTCGATGCGCCTATAATACGCCTTGCTTTCGCAGAGATAACCATGTTGCGCAAAGATTGGCAGACCTGAGAAAAAGGGATCATACGGGAAGAAGCGGCGTGTAGAATTTTTGCGCTCAATGAATTCGAATCAAGCAACGACATCAATGCTCCAAACCGGTTCCGGGATGCAAGCGCCCGCAAAGCCTGTTGCAGGCCGACAGGATTGTCGCTATCCAACACGAGGATCCCTTCAACAACCGGATATTTTCTGCACCGGCATTCAAAGATCCCGTATACAATTGACTCTGCGTTCTCCTCAAGGATAGTTACGGCATGCAAAGAAAACCCGCACAACGGACAGTGGATACTCTCAAATGTCGCCGGCTTCATACGTGCACCCCATGTCTTTTCCCCGCATATGATACAATCCCCGAACGATTACCGAGAGCCTGTATCTGGTGCGTAAGATCATGCTCGGCATCAAAATATCGATTCATCAGAACCCCGTGCTCATTGACAAACGGGTGAATATTTATTTCACAAGAAGCTCTCATTCGTACAGCAACGCGGGAATCTATCAGGCTCAAGAACATCTCTATCGGAACCGCATACCGCGTCCGAGCCATGCCTAAAGCTTGTAGCCGTACATTAAAAAAATAGGTATACATACGCTGCTTTAAGCGCCAAACATCCGAGACATTCTGTTTAATGCGGATAAACGGTATTTTTTCCTGGCGGGCAACCGCAATAACGATCGAAGCAATACTCCATATTTGATGCACATGACAATGCGAGTCAATATGCGTCAGGGGAATTCCTGCAGTCCGGCACCGTGCAATTTGACAGCGGAATTCATCAGCCAAAGCGTATTTTTCCTGCGGGGTAAGAGATATCATAACGGATTGGCCAGAAAAAATAAGCCTGCCTTCCGCGTCGCAAAAACGTTTCTGCCGTTGCAACAGCTTCGACAAGGCAACTCCGTCGCACAAAGAGATATGCAACCCGATATAATCAGAAAATTTATTCTCCCGGGCTACTTGACAAGCCTGCAAAAAAGCGGGCGCAACGGGCATAAGCGTAGCGCTCGAGCAATACCCCCGCTCAAAACTAAGCGCAATACCGCTATTTTCTGCTTCCCCTAATCCAAAATCATCGGCATTAATTATCAGCATTAGACGCGCATCAACGAAAGCATCTTGATGAGATCAAAAGAAAATTTAATATCAAGCAACGAAAGAAGAATCAAAGACGGGCCAACAAAAACGTGGTTGGCATACAACCAATTGGAAAACGTTGGGATCTCAATTTCAAGAGGCGTTAGAACGCTTGCCGGGATTATTTGCTCCATAACCCGTTTTTCAATACCACGAAAAGAATCAAGCCAGAAAGTAAAGATAATACTTAAAACAAGGATAACGCCGTACAAAGAATACACAATAATACTGACTAATAAATCAAGCGGATCCAACATCATGGTTTTTCTCCTTTTTTATACCATTACACAATCATTCTCAAACAAAGGCGTTAGCTCAAAATAGTGATCTTGTCCCCGGTTATTTTTGCATTAGGAACGATGATTTTCTTTTTATCGGGGGAATAAAGAATCGTAGAAAAAATTTGGATCTCTTCAACGTTTCCGGCAGCTCCTCCCGCTTCAATCATATCTCCCACCTTAAACGGTTTAAAAAGAATAATCATTACCCCGGCGGCAAAATTCGATAACGATCCTTGTAAAGCTAAACCAACCGCTAATCCTGCAGCACCGATAACCGTAACAAATGATGTTGTTTCTACTCCTATCTTCCCCAATGCTGCAATAATAACAAACGTAAGTGCGCCAAAATATACGGCATTACGCAAAAAAACGGTCAGCGTTTTATCAACTTTCGTCTTTTCCAATGACGCGGCAAAAAACCGGGCCGCAACGCCTGCCAACCACTTTCCAATGATAAAGATAAGAAGCGCAGCGACAAGATTTAAACCAAACCCGGCAACTGACTTGTAGAGCGAATTGACCATTTCCTGCATTATACAACCTCCTTTAAAGAAACTATTTGGCCTGCCGTATATACTTTTAAAACAAGAACAACTTTAACGCCATTCTTGGAAAGATTTTCAATATAAATAAGCCCTTGGTGATTATCGATAATAGAACGACTAACACTTAATCCAAGGCCTACCCCCAAACCGGGGCTCTTCGTAGTAAAGAACGGATCAAAGATCTTTGAAAGAAGATCCAGCGGGATCCCCGGGCCGGTATCTTCAATTTCGCAGACAAGTGCGCTATCATGCTCATCAAAAAACTCCTTCGCGTGCCTGCCCACACCGTCTTTCAGCAAAGATGCTGGGGCCAAAGAAGTGCGAATAGTTAACTCTCCGCGTTCAGGCATCGCCTGAACCGCATTTAAGAAAATATTCACTAAGACTTGTTGAATCTGCGTTGAATCAACTGCCACCAATGCCTGGTTATCATTAAATTGTTTATGAACAACTATATTTTTAAGAACAAGTTGCCGCTCAACTAAACCCAACGCTATTGAAAGAATCGGAACAAACGGCTGCGTCGTCAATTCCAGCTTTGACTGCCGGGAGAAATTCAGCATATCATGAATAATCTTGGTAGCGCGCATAACCGCGCTCCGGATCATCTCCAAAACTTCCCGCTGCTTTGTTTCTTCCGGTTTAATCTCCCGATCAAGATAATCAACGGCCTGCTGAATAATGCCCAGTGGATTCTTAACTTCATGAGCAACCCCGCTTGATAAGACGCCAACGACTTGCATCTTTTCTATTTGCACAAGCTGGCTCTGAGTCTGGTGGAGATCGTGGTAGGCTTTTTTAAGCGCTTCTCTCTCCAACACAAGTTCCTGCTCCTGCTTGAAAAAATTTGATATAAGGCGTGCAATAGAACCAAACTCATCCGCACGCGTCAAAAATGCAGGGCGAAACAACTTCTTTGGCGAGATAAGAGCCTGAGATATGGATCGGAGGGGGCTGAAAATCCAAAGATTCAAAACATACGTAAAAATTGCCAAGAAAGCCGCCACAAAAAGAAAATAATACATATAAAATTCCATTTGTTTTCCTGAAAAACTTTCAATGATTTGTGTCGAAAGCTCAATCTCAAACGCCGCGATTTGCTTCCCCTTCCAGTCACTCAGGAGATGAAGAAAAAAAAGCGATGATTTCTGAGATACATCCCTATGCGTATTTTTCTTGGCAAGATCAGTACGCAAGAAAATACGCTGGCCGCTCAATTGTGATAACTCCTTGAGATATTGCTGGTCAATCAATGTACCGACAAGAAAATATCCCCTCGCAGGAGTTTTTCGTTTATGGTCTTCGGAAGGAACAATCGTCGCACCAAAAACTTCCATAATTCCAGACGACGAGACAAAGAAAAAATGGCATACGGAACTCGTACGGAATTGCGACTGAATCGCATCCTGAGGGACAACAAGTGGCTGGGGAAAAGATTTGTCGGCTACTGATGAATAGATAAGCGAGAAATCAGGCCTATACACCCAGGCATAATCAGCTTGAAACGTTACAAGCCCGGAGTCGATATTAATAGCACCCCATTGCTTATCAACGGTTTCAACAAAACTTACCATTTCGCCCCAATTGGCGTAATCCGTAGCTAATTTCTTTTGTAAAAGCGTTTTGAGTTCAAGCTGCCGGACGAAAATAGCCTGGCTCTCCTTAATCTCGGCATCAGCAAGCGCAATAAGACGGTTTTTCTCTATGCCGACTTGCAGGATCAAGAACAAACCAAAGAACCCGCATATCAACCCGATTAAAACAAACAACTTTTGTTTAATTTGCATAATTTATCATAGCTCCTATTCCGCCCCCATACTATGCAATGGATGTCAGATACGACAGGATACTACTATACGATACAGCTTATTCTCCCACAATTCTATCATAAAATAAATCGATTTCTTAGGTACGGATATCTCCTCCTGCATCTCTGTACGGCAATAATAACCGAAAAATCCTGTTCTTTTGCGCCGAAACCTGCTCATTGCTCAACTTGATACATGACAATAAAAAGGGATGTCTCCGGCATTACGCCGGAAACATCCCTTATGACTTGCTACGTGCTTGATGTTCAGGTTGAAAATACAAAAACCTGCACACCAAAGCAATCGTTTATAGGTATCTCTCTATTACTTAACGACAGTAATGGAAACAGCCTCTTTAACTCCATTAGCGTCATGATACTTAACCTGGACTTTTTCGTCTTTGACTATCTTATCCAGCGAGGTAACTTTAAGACTTGCGTCATGAATAACCGCTGTGGCGGCAACAGATAACGAAAGCATCCCGCCTTTTTCTTCGGCGATGACAATTTCTGATTTTACTGCTTTTGCCGCATCACCCAACATGACTGATGCAACCTTACCCACAACGATTTTTGATTCCTGTTTCACCGCACTTGTTTCTTTCGTAGCAATTGCTTGCTGAGCATATCCGCATGACACCAAGAATGCCACCGCAAGAACAGACAAACCTAAGCGTTTCATACCAAACTTCTCCTTATCTACCGTTATTTTTTCTTACATTCGGTTTTCTTGATTACTTTGACGCTTTCCGCCTTCATCGATCCGGCTTTTGACTTGACCTTTACCTCTTCACCGGCTTTCAACGATGTCGCGACTTTCGAAGTTACTGCAAATGTTTTTTCAGCACCCGCTTTAGAATCCTTGACTACAACTTCATTTTTTGCGGTATCAACAGAAACGACCGTACCGCAGGTAACTTCCAACGTTTGTTTCTGCGCTACCGGCTGCTTAGCGGTCTCTGCGAAACTAACTGCATACAAACTGATAAGCGCGGCAACGGTGACCATTCCTATAAGCATTCTCTTCATACTATTCACCCCCTTTCAATCTTCGTAAGACTACTTTTAGTATACGGAAAACGCATTAAAAGAAGGTTAGAAGGAAATTAAAAGATTTTAATCTTGCGGAAAACGCCTAACGGGGAAAAAGAATAGTAAATGTCGTGCCCTGACCCGGCTGACTGGCAACCGTAACGGTCCCTCGATGAGCTTCGACAATAGCCTGCGCGATACTCAAACCCAAACCAAATCCTTTGCTGCTTCGTGAAGCATCAACGCGATAGAAACGATCAAAAATAAACGGGAGATTTTCCGATGCTATCCCCACGCCCGTATCGGAAATGGTAACAATTGCATGGGACGTATCTTCCTTAACCACAACGCTAATAGTCCCTTCCTGCGGCGTATATTTAATAGCATTATCGACAATATTAAGAATCGCCCGACGCACATGCATCTCATCGCCTTCCACTGAAATCCCGGGTCCTGCCGACACCGTAACATGGAGCCCCTTCTGGTCTGAAAGCACACGCACGTCCTGCATAATTCCCGCAATCAACTCGCCAAGGGCAATCGGTTGGAACGACAACTTTACCTGATGGCTGTCGAATCGCGCCAGCATCAATAGGTTTTCCACAATTCTGTTAATTTTATTGATCTCTTCCAGACTGCTGCGCAACGTTATTTCGTATTCATGAGACGAACGCATTTTCTTAAGCGCCAGTTCCATTTCACCCTTGAGAATGGTCAATGGCGTTCGCAACTCATGCGAAATATCCTGAACAATCTGTTGCTGGGAAGAAAACGACTTATCCAGTTCTTCAAGCATCTGATTGAACGTATCCACGAGCCGCCTGATCTCATCTTTTGTCTGAGGTACGGGAATGCGCAATTTGAGGTTTTCCGCCGTTATCTGTCTTACCGAAGCAATAATTTTCTTCAATGGGCCAAGGATAAGATTTGCAAGCAAAAACCCCGTGAAACTGGCCAGAATAAGAGAAACCGGGAAGAAAATAAAAAGCGTATTCTTTAATTTATTCAGCGCCGCAAAGACAAACGTGAGCGGTTTGACAACCTGAAGAACGCAGATAACATGATTATCCTCAATAATCGGAACGGTAAGTGAGCGGTTAAAAACCGGCTTGTCGGAGTTTGCAATATCGGTTATATGCCCGAAGGAACTGCGGCCTTTCAGGATGGTATTCAGGAGGTCGCGGGAAAGAATGCCGTTGCGGTAATAATTCTTTGACGATGCCAAAAGTTCGCCGTTAACGTTAAAAATCGCAACGGAAATATCGGCCAGCTTTTCATCGGCGGGGATTTCTTCAATCCAATGTTCAGTCGTGGCAACGATAGCCGCGCTATTAGCCTTTAAAAAAGCATCGATATCGGTCCCCTTTGCAATGCTTATTTTCTTTTGATTACGCCAATAGACGTCTATAGAAGCAAGTATCCCTTCAGCCTTTACTTCAAGAAGATCGTCGGTATCCACATAGAGGTTATTCCGGAGGTTCACATAGACAAAAGCGCTGAACAATGACAAGATACCGGCAACAATAATAACAAACCATAAAACTATTTTGGAACGGATGGAGCGCAAAAACATGGTTTAACCCTTGAGGATATACCCCCGTCCGCGGATGGTATTGATAAGTTTTTTCGTATAGCCCTGATCGATTTTACTGCGCAAATAATTGATGTAGACATCAATAACATTCGTAAACGTGTCAAAATCAATATCCCAGACATGATCCGAGATCATCGTACGCGTTACGATCGATCCGGCATTGCGCATCAGATATTCCAGAAGCGCATATTCCCGGTTCGTAAGAATAATCTCTTTTCCGGCCCGCTTTACCGTATGGGCCACCAGGTCAATTTCAAGGTCCTCAACGCGCAAGCGAGTTTGGGTATCCGAATCCTTCCGTAATAATGCCCTGACCCTGGCAAGAAGTTCTTCAAAAGCAAACGGCTTGGTCAGATAATCGTTTGCCCCTGAATCAAGCCCTGCCACTTTATCTTTAACCGAATCTTTCGCCGTCAGCATGATAATCGGCGTCTTTATCTTTTCCGCGCGCAATCGGCGGCACAAACTCATCCCATCCAGTTTGGGAAGCATAATATCAAGGATGACCACGTCGTAATCGTTTGTGGTTGCCAGGAAATGCCCTCCGTCCCCGTCGCAAGCTATATCAACGGCATATCCTTCCTCTTTCAGGCCTCGCTTGATAAAATCAGCGACCTTCTTTTCATCCTCAATAACGAGTATGCGCATACCGGCTCACCTCAAAGATATGGTCAAACAAAAAATGGGTACACTATGATTATACGTACGGCGGGAAAATTGTCTAGGGAATTGAATTTAGCGTTTCACAAGCCACGGCATCGAACGGTTATATTTGATCCATTCGCGCACGATGCGATACCCCATGAGACGGAAAAGAAAGTTGGTAAAACGAAGTTTTATGAAAAGTACGAATAATTTTGAAAAAGAATAAAATTTCAAGTACGCCCGCAAAACGCTCATCTGCAATTCTTTCGGGGAAAGCAGTTTGGGGTCAAAAACCACATGCTGGCCGTCATAGAGTTCCCAATCTTTATTGAAGATTCTCTTCTCCCTCTGAAGGTCGTCATACACTTTTGTCCCGGGAAACGGCGTCAAGATGGACATCTGGATCGTATCAATCTTTTGCTTCACGGCAAAACGAAACGTATCCCAGACTGTTCTCTGGGTATCGTTATCGCCTCCTAAAACAAACATGCCGTGAACTTTAATTTTTTTACGGTGGAATGAACGGATCGCCTGGACAATATCCTCAAGTGTCTGTTTCTTATCATACGCCTGCAAAGTCTTCTGATTCACCGACTCAAAACCAACGCAAACCATGGCGCATCCCGTCTGAGACATCAGTTTCAACAACGTATCGTCTTTGGTAACGTCACAACGCACCTGGCATGACCATTTACCGACATTGCTCTGGGCACGCATCAATTCGAGCAAACGATGCGTACGCTGAGGATTAGCCGCAAAATTATCATCAATAAAAAAAAGACGTTTACTGCTCTGACGCAATTTCAACTCATCAACAACGCTCTCGGCGCTTCGAAACCGGTATTTTCGACCAAACATCTTGGTAACCGAACAGAACGTGCAATCAAACGGGCAACCGCGCGACGTCGAAACCGGCATAATGAACCCTTTTTTCTCATACCCCTGCATAAGAGAAAAATCAGGGAACGGAAGTCGGTCAAGATTCTGCACCGGCCTCCCCTGGACAATCGGATCCTTGATTGAACCATCCACGATCCCGCCAATAACCTCTTCAGCCTCACCCACCACCACCTGCCGGGCGTACTGCAACGCTTCTTGCGGAAGCAAGCTGGCATGAACTCCGCCAATAATCACTTTTTCCCGGGGAAATTTCCTGGCAATTGCATATCCGCGTTTTGACGTGAGGGTTAAAATAGAAATCCCGATCAGATCGGCCTGCAGCCGGTCATAATCGGGTTTTTGAATGTCCTCATGGTAAACCTCAACTTCATGGCCAAGATTCTTAAGGATTGTACCTAAATATATGGGGCCCATCAAAGGCATGTGCAATCTGCTATAAACATTGGCTTTGGAAGATGTCGGTTCAATCAGGACAATTTTCATGAATTCCTTTTTTGTACTTATTAGGCGACAACTTTAACGTTTATCGCGCGCGGACCTTTATCTGATTTCTCAATTTCAAATTCGACATTCTGTTCTTCAGTCAATGCTTCAAATTGCGAATCAACAACGGATGAACGGTGAAAAAATACTTCGCGGCCGTCAGTATCACTAATAAAACCAAATCCGCGATCACGAACGACTTTTTTAATCTTACCCGTATGCATGAAACTCTCCTTTATGAGACGCCCGGCCTTATCGGATCAGCCGGCGTATGCTTTTTTCAATAACGCCCGACCGTATCATGAAAACCGGCGTATCGCTTTCTGTAACAAAAAAAAGCCCGGCCCCCTTAAGGAGCCGGGCTTTAATTGTCGAGATTAGAGCTTTACAACGTTGACGGCTTGCTCGCCTTTAGGACCTTTCTCGATGTCAAATTCGACATCCTGGCCCTCATCTAACGTTCTATACCCCTCACCTTTGATCGCTGTATGATGAACAAATACATCGCTTCCAGATTCAGGAGTAATGAAACCGTATCCCTTTTGGTTGTTAAACCATTTCACTTTACCACGTGCCATTATGTACTACCTCCTTCCTTCGTTATTATTATAGTAAATAATGGCCGAAAATAAAAAAACCGTAAGGCTAGTACTCGCAACCTCACGGCATTGACTTCTAATCCTTTATTTACTACAGAAAAGAGTATACCATCCTTTAATTCTTTGTCAATCTTTTTTTACAAAACTTTATTCCCCGATATCTTCTGCCCAAAGAGCGCTTTTTTTGCATATAAACGCCTGCATCATGGCTTTGCAGTCATCACGTTCAAGATTGATAAGCCGCACCCCCTTTTTTTTCAAATACGCCTCCGGCCCTTTGAATGTCTTGTTTTCGCCAATAACCACAAGCGGAATCTTATAGAGCAACACCGCGCCAGAACACATATCGCAGGGGGAAAGTGTTGTATAAAGCCGGCATGCGCGATAATCTTGTGCCGAAAGCCTGCCTGCGTTCTCCAAACAATCCATTTCAGCATGCAGAATCACGGACTTTTTCTGCACTCTTCTGTTATAACCTCTGCCAATGATAGTGCTGCCTTTAACTAAAACCGCGCCAATAGGAATTCCCCCCTGACGCAATCCTTTCTGGGCCTGCCGTATTGCTTCCCGCATAAAAAAATCATGATCAAACACCATATCTATCAACTCCCCAGCACGCGCAATGCAACATAAGTCAATCCTTTAAACACGCGTTTGCAAACCTATCGGCGTTCATTAATAACCTTTACCATTGCCGGATGAATCGCAGCGTTCGAAGCAATAATAAACGATTGTTCCGTAAGGGGGATTTCTTCTGCATGTTTACCGGTGATAATTCCTCCCGCCTCTTCAACGAGTAATTTCCCCGCGGCAAAATCCCAGGGTTTAAGGCAAAACTCCCAAAAACCAGCCGCGCGGCCGCTTGCCACATAACATAAATCCAAAGCCGCAGCGCCAAACCGCCTGATTCCGATAATCCGCTTAAAATGAAACCGTTTAATTGCTGCAAGCGTATCAATCATATTTTTTCCGCGGTCATAGTAAAATCCCGTAATAAGCAACGCCTCGGACAAACAACGCGCGCCGTTGACATGAATACGTTTACCGTTTAAAAACGCTCCTCTGCCTTTTTGAGCCCAAAACAATTCATCCCTGGTCACATCATACACCGCAGAAACAATAATTTCATCCCCCTTTTTTAAAGCAATTGAAACGCAAAACAGGGGGATTCCGCACGCAAAATTATTCGTACCGTCCAACGGATCAATGATCCAGGTAAATTCGCTTTTCTTTACACTATACGTCCCTTCTTCTGCCAGGAAATTATGGAGCGGATAGTGTTTTCTGATAAAACGAACGATCGCCCTTTCGGCTTGCGTATCCGCGCACGTTACTAAATCATAGGATGCCGACTTCTGCCGGACGCGACACTCTTTCCGAAAATAGCGCGCATGGATTGCGCCTGCGATACGCGCAGCTCGTTGAGCGATTAATAAAAATTGTCTCATAAAAGTTTATAGATTGATAGTCCCCTGAAAAATCGGTTGGTAATAGCGATATATCGATTGCAGGGACCGGACAAACGAAATTGCCAGGAAATAACTGAGCACGATAACAACGATGCTCACTACAATTTTGTTTCGCCGGGACATACGCGGATGGAACCAAACCAAAGGCAAGGCAAACGGGCCTACACACAAAAAAGCAACAACCACCGCCGAAGTCCTGAAATACCACTTTTCCTGCGTTTTTAAAGAAAGCATGCTTCCGCAATACCGGCATTTAATAGCTTCATCCTGGATTTCTTCTGCACACAAGGGGCACTTTTTCATATTAATCAAGAATCAATTGTTTAAAGGGATCCGGAGAAACAATAATATCGCCGGTAAACGGATAATCCATGGAAAAAATTGTATACAGGATAAGCGATATCGTCATCGCTAAAAGGATAGCCATTGCCATCTGTGCGGTCTTATTTTCTACCCCAAAAAAATACGTGAACGAAACCGTTACAAATCCGCCTACAATTAAGACAAACCAGAGAAGCGGATGTATGCCTGAACTGGAATCCATCAGGCGAATACGACGCAGTTCACGCACAGAGTTAAGCTTACGGATAGACTCCTCAAAAAAAGCCTGTTCCGTTGCATTACGAGGCGAATACGCGGTATATAATGACCATAGCTGCCTAATCTTTGCTTCAACCAACGGACTGGCTTTCCCTTGAGCTAATAATTTCCACTCATCATGGACAATTAAATCGCGGTATTCGCGGATATCCTTATGCACCATCGTAATAAATTCAGGGGACATTGCTTCTGCGTCACGATAAACTGCTGCCAAATAACTGGCTTCGTATTCAACATTCAAGGTTGATTTATCGAAATTCTCCCAGACTATGATCACCACAAATGCCAGTAAAACCGCATAGACAACCCCCAACGTACTAAAGATTGGGCCAGCGACATCATTATGCAGTTTTAAACGATAATGCGGCACCATGCGCCTGACCAACAAAAGGCCGGTAACAGAAAGGATAACAGCACCGCCAACAATAAAAAGTCCCAACCACACAGAAGGAATTGTAAAAAGCACCCATTGAAAAAAAGGCATCGCAATCTCCCGTTTTTAGAAACCAGCACCTATTCCCGGATACAATGCAATCTACGGCATTGCTTTAAATTTCAGGGCAGCTGCATTGATGCAATACCGCTTCCCCGTCGGAGCGGGGCCGTCATCAAAAACATGTCCCAGATGGGCATCGCACCGCGCGCACAAAACTTCCGTCCGGTGAGCCCCAAAAGAAGTGTCTTCCTGTGTCCGGATATTGAGCGGCGAAACCGGGTTCCAAAAACTCGGCCAACCGGTCCCTGATTCAAATTTATGTTCAATACGGAACAGGTCCGTTCCGCAACAGACACACGCGTATACGCCTTTGGCATGAGGAGGGAATTCGCACGTGCCGGTAAATGCCTGTTCTGTCCCTTTCAGCCGCGTGATGCGATATTGTTCCGGCGTAAGAAGTTTCTGCCACTGGGCGTCTGATTGCACCACTTTCTCGACTTCTTCAATACTGTTTGTCGCAACGTTAAAAATCTTTATTTTCTCGGCAGCATAAGAAGGCGTGCCCATACAACCTCCCCATACAACGATCATGACAAGAACGAGATGAATACGTCCCATCTCTATTCAACCTGCACAGGCTGACGGCCGGCCTTAATCTCTCCCCGATGCCTCTTTGCCTCAAGCATCTTGAGCTTTGACCTGCGGCTTCTGCGGCGTTTCTGCCGCCTGATCTTCTCGATACGCTTCTGTTCTTCAGACTCTTTTCCAAGAATTGCAGTTTCGATTTTCTGCAACAGTAAAAGCCGTGCGCGATAGCGATTCACGGCCTGCGAACGCTCTTCCTGGCATTTAACTTCAATTCCCGTCGGTAAATGCCTCAGGAAAACACAGGTGGAAACCTTGTTGACATTCTGGCCTCCCGGCCCCTGCGAACGAAGGAACTTTTCAACAATATCTTCCGTACGCACCCCAAGACAGGCCATCTTTTCTTGCAGCGCTTTTTCTTTTTCCAACGAAATCATTTTATTCCCAGCGGAAATGCAGATATACCCGGCCCCAGCCTTTCTCTGTTTTCTCAAGGCGGGTATACAGGCAACGCACTTCTTTTTTATTGAGATAATTCAGGATGCGTTTTTTCACACTCTCGGCAGCCTCGCCGTAGGCAATCTCAACTATCTTAGCCTTATTATCAACAGCTTTTTGCAGAATTTCGCCGATTCTTTCTTCCATATCAGGGATAACGGGATACACATTTAATTTTAGTTTCATCGCTTAAAACCACCCGGTTTTGGCCTGCCTTTAAATCCTGATTTTCGAGGATGATCGCTTTTTGCATGCCATGGTTTTGCGCTACCTTCGGATTTCTTCCAAGGTTTTATCTGTCCTTCTGGTTTTTTCCACGGTTTTGAATCGCCGGCTCCTGCTTTCCATGGCCGGGACCCTCCGGAAAATTTCTTCCAGGGCCTGGCTTCTCCTTCAGACTTACTCCAGGGGCGAGCTTCTCCTTCAACCTTTTTCCACGGACGGGCGCTGCTCCCCTCGTCCCTCTTCCATGGTTTGCCTTCTTCTCCAGCCCGCTTTTTCCAAGGCTGCGATTCTCCGGCTCCTGCTTTCCATGGCCGGGATCCTCCGGAAAACTTCTTCCAGGGCCTGGCTTCTCCTTCAGACTTCCTCCAGGGGCGAGCTTCTCCTTCAACCTTTTTCCACGGACGGGCGCTGCTCCCCTCGTTCCTCTTCCATGGTTTGCCTTCTTCTCCAGCCCGCTTTTTCCAAGGCTGCGATTCTCCGGCTCCTGCTTTCCATGGCCGGGACCCTCCGGAAAATTTCTTCCAGGGCCTGGCTTCTCCTTCAGACTTCCTCCACGGGCGCGCACTGCCTTCCTCTGCTCTTACCGGCGCAACGTCCCCGTCATTCTTCTTCCACGGCCTTAAATCTGATTTCTTACGCCAGCGGCCCGGATTATCATGAAATGTTTTGCGCGGCTTAAATCCCTCCACAACGCCCTTCTCAGCTGCACGCCTCATAAAGCTGCGCGAACGTCTTCCGCCTTTATATCCGCTTCTTTCATGAGGCGACGGACTAAAACCGGCGTCTCTCCGTGCTCTCTCTCCATACGCATCCACATGGGATTCTCTTTTCAAACTCTCCGCGTGCTCTCTTTTTTCAATCCGCTCTTCTTCAGTCTTAGGACGAGCCGGACTCACATTCAAAGCGCGCCCCATAAATTCTCTGCCATTAAGCGCTGCAATTGCCAATTGGCCTGACTGCTCATCTGCCATCGTTACAAATCCAAAACCACGGGATTTGTCACCTTTTTTTTCCTTAACAATAACAGCAGACGTAACAACGCCAAAATCTCCAAATAGTTTTATTACATCCGATTCAGTAGCTTCAAACGATAAATTACCAACAAAAATATCCATAGGTATCCTTTATTATCTGGCCAAACGTTCCTGAGCCATTTGAGAATATTTCACAGCTCCATCAAGAGCTTCATCTGCAGACGATTCATATTGCTGCAGAGTCTCGGTTAAACACGATATCACCCGTTGGGTAACATTTTTTTTGATTTTTTCCTGTTTAAGCCGGTCAATTTGTTCCATATTATTGAACGCGGTCTTGAAATTATCAACATGCACAAACAGGAGATTCGCATACGTGCATGAGATACGTTTTGACGTTGAGAATTTTTGTTTAAAGGTATCCCGTAATTCGTTGAATAAAACAAACCAATTTCGAAACCCCTCGTAATCAAAGTGATCGACATGCCACTTCGCATGCAACGCGGGAATCGTTTCCGCAATCTGCACAATCATCCGGTCGTATTCCGGATCATCCTCCATGACCTGCAAAGAAGGCTGCACCTCAATAGGAGTTTGCTTTTTTGCACGGGAAGGATCGCTGCGCTCCTCTTCAATATCCCGCTCACCGATCCTCTTGACATCGGTGAGGTTATAATCATTTTCAACGATGGCGTCTCCTGCTTTCTCAGTCACACGGATGATATCGTCAGTCTCCAAAACGATGTCGCCGGAAATAAAACTTCCGTCCTTAAACAGGATCATTTCAGCGAAAACCGGCTGACCCCCGAAAAACGCAAGTAAAAAATATATGCCCCAAACCCCCATAAACACAGGGATTTGCCGGCCCCGCACAAAAATGAATTTTTTTACACGATCAGGCACTCTGAGCATCTGAAGGCTTTGGTGTTATTTTCGCAATAACATTCGCAATAATCGATTGCCCCATGTCATCAAGCTCTATAAACTGTATGCCGGTCTCAAAAAGATCCGGTTTTGTCTCCTGCGGATTAATTCTTTGCGTCCAAACAATAATCCCTTTACAAACAATCGGAGCGTTCGGAGTAACAAAAACTTCCAACTGCACTAACGTACCCACAGGAAGTTGCCGATCTAAAATAACCTTTAATCCCCCAACGCTAATATTTTCGCTATGGGTATGGAACGTATAGTCGCTCGGGGCACCCAGAATAACCGTACCATCGCAAACAACAGTTATTTTGTACTTCAACTCTGCCCGGGGAAATTTCCTGCGTTCTATCACCATCCACCCCCTTTAAACCGCCTACTCAATCGCAAAACTGACCGTAACCACCGCCGTCACTTTTTTCAGGAATGAACTCGTATCATTAACTCCCCAATCAGAAACTTCAGTTGAAGCAACAGGTGTAATCTGAAAAACACCCATTTTTGCCGAACGCATAAACCCGATCTTGTTACCGGTTGCCTGCGCCATACTTGCAGCGCGCAATTTCGCATTTTCTGTCGCCTGCGCAAGCATTGCAACTTTCAGCTCATCAAGTTTTGTATAATAATATTCCGGCGGCTGCGACTCAAACTCGATACCCTGATTAATAAGTTCCGTCGACTGACGGGAAAGCCGGTCGACTCGTTCCACGTCAACCGACTTAATCTGCACACTCTGGCTCAAACGATACCATTGAATTTCATTGGTATCATTGCCGTTCTCATTCTTCCTGTATATTTTGCTGATACGTATCGGCGAAATTATTATTTCGCCGTCAGAAATTCCCTTTGCAATACAATACTTCTTTATCGCGGCTAAATCTTCGCCAAGGGTTTTGTATGCTTCCGCCAGATCGGTCCCCTGCCGCGAAAACAACCCGCTCCAGATAATACAATCGCTTTGGATCTGTTTTTGGGCAGACCCGGTAACCGTAATGATTTCCTTACTGAACTTGGTAATTTTAATAAAACTCTTGGAGAGAATAATACTCGAGGCAATTGTTGCCGCAGCAATACACAAACCAAGGATAATAATCTGGGAATTCCGTAATATTCTTTCGGCGGGCATACAATTTTCCCTTTTCACCAGCTTCTATAAACCATAGATATCATAACACGGGCGGTGCTAAGAAGCAAGCATTGAAGCAAATCCAGCCACCGCGTATCTGAAACGCACTTTTCGCATCAACACGGTATTCAATAAAAACCTCGGGGAAAATAAACCGGCAGAACGTAATGTTTTATTGCGTAAAATTGTATTCATAAGCCATACGTTCTTTATTCCACGAGATGACAATATGCTCCGGAACTTTTGTATAACCCGATGGACAGCTATGCCCGTATTCGAGGGCTTCTCTAACAGCATCTGAATCAGTCTTGCCTTTGCTCGTAAAAACCACCTGGAACTCAGGGCAGCTGCCCCGTGGAACATTCGCGTAAACAGCATTTTTTATCTGAAGCAAAAACCGGTAACTCGGGCCATATTCATACGGATGCCCGCCCGCCTGCCTTATAAATATCAGCGTGGTTAATAAGAGTACGGCGGTAGAAAAGATGGAAAGCATAATGAAAACTCGCGCAACAAAAAATCTCCATAATCGATTCGCGATAAATCCCATCAATATAAATTGTGACGGGAACAAAACAATCAAATAATGCACCGGCACCCGGATCCCGGTGACTATATAGGCGGAGGTAACACAAACCGAAAGAAACCCCGCAATTTGAAAAGCAACGGGAAAACGCGCAGTCACCATGGGACTTACATCAAAAAACCGTCTCTTCTGTATTAACCATAGTACATATGCAACAACTCCTGAAACATACAGAAGCATCAATCCACAACTTAACGGATAGAGTACATATTTGAAATTCCCGACGCTACGGGAAAGCACCGTATTAAAATCATCAGCAAGATAAATCCGCAAGAAATCGAATGACACGACTTGCAAATGTTTGCTTAATACCGACAAAAACATGGTATTCTTCCCGGTTTGCATAAAAGTAACAACATCCGTGCCCCCTCCCTGAACAATAAGATAGTACAGATACGGGGAAAACAATAGTATCGTAATAGCACAAGCGGATAAAAATACCCGCAAACGAATAATCGTTCTGAAAATCAAAGCAATTATCAGGAGTACAGGAAAAAGATAAAAACCGGACATATGCAACTGACTGGCGCAACAGGCAACTATCGTGAGGCCGACAAAATACCACCCATTCTTTTTCGTAATTAGGTACAATAAAAGAATATGGAACATAACCATAGGCAAAGGTAAAAGGCATTGAGCCCAAATTTTACTTGAATAAAAGACAAACGAGGGAGAAAAAGCTAATAATGTAGCGGCAATTACCGCGAAAGTACGCGGAAGAGTGCGCAAGAAATAACGGAATGCAAGCAGTAAAGCAGCAATGTTTAAAATAAAGACAATGCAAGTAACGCCCCAAGGATCTGCAGTGAGATATCCCACCACTCCCAAAAACCATACGAATAAAGGTGGATTTTGAATCCCCACGCTTGAGGGAAGAGCATGACTTATAAAAAAATGCGCCTTTTGAGCTGCCAGCCCGGCGATAATACCGAGCTTTTCATCATACTTAAATTCAAAGAAAGTAAATTGGAAAAACCGTATCGCACAAGCGCCCAAAAACAACACCCACAAACCAATAGTTTCCTTTTTTACCATTTTAAAAAAACGGGCGGTACTATTTCTTATCATGTGATAAAAAATCGTATCGCCCTCTCCACCCCTTAAACGTATTGCCTACGCATGCCGATAATGAGCCGTATACGGCATGCACTACCCGTCTTGTTGCACAGCTTGTTTATCATGACTCCGGTGAGTTTGTTTGAAAATATCTATGTATTGAAAAATGCACGTATGCCGTGCCGATGCAATAAATACACGATAAGCACTGCCATGCCAAAAAGGTATGCTGCAAAAATCGGCCGTTCGTTATATGATTTACGCCATATCAGGAAAAAAACCAGCACCGCCAACCCTCGGGAGAGCCAAACAATCAAAAGATCAGGCACCAGCCACGGAATACAAATACAGGCACAGAAAAAGAAACACGCGATAAATAACTGCGCCCTTCTCAAACCAAAAACAACGGGTAACGTGCGGATACCCGCCTGTTTATCTCCCTCATAATCCTTAAGATCGATAAAATTACCGGCTGCAGTCACCCAAATGAGGAAATAAACCGCGACATTAAAAGATATTTCCACGGATTTATTAGTGCCGTTATATCCCAGCAAGAACGTTGCTAACGAACATATCGCAATACAAATCTTTGAGAAAAAGGTAACGCGTTTAAAACGCACGGGAGGCATGGAATACAGGTAATAACTCCCCGCGAGCACAAGCACAAGCAGCAATGCCGTAAAACCGACTGCCCCGGCATACAGTATTCCTCCTCCGAGACAAAACCAACCCACCTTTGTATAATGACCCGGGGGGATAGCGCCGGTTACCAGCGGCCTGCCGGTATTGGTAATGGCGTCAATAGGCACATCGCTTAAATTATTCGTGATCAAAGAAAAACAACCCGCGTATATGATCGCCGCCGGAATAAAAAACCAGTAGAATAACCCCGGATGATACCCCGCCATGCCAATACTGCCTGCGTAGGCAAAACCAAAAAGCCACATAGCCAGATAATGTAATATCCTGGCAAACCGCATATCTTTGATCAAGGCTACGAAGTATGCCCGCTTACATACGTACAAAAACCAGGGTACAAAGATAAGCAGGAGAAAAAGATAAAAATCCCGCATCAGGGAATCGGAATATACGAACGGAAAGTTAAAAAACCCCAGCAATGCTTTTACGCCAAAAGGAGCCAACCCATAGAGAAAAAGAAGCGAATAAATAAAGAATATACCTATCAAGCTGCGCACCGCGGTGCGCGTTTTAACCAGGAGATACAGGAACGAACAAATCAGTATTATTCCTATCTCAATACGCATCCCCGGCGTTACTCCTGAGCCATTAAACGAGCCTGCATATGTCAGGAATCGCGCCCCCAGATCACCATGAACGCCTGGCAGGAAGTACGTCATATCAAACCCTTGCCCTTTGCTTAAGAGAAGGTCAAATAACGGAGCAAGGATAATAAGGAAGGAAAACGTAAGGGTAGTACGCGCTATCTTAACAACCGGTTCTTTCGTCGCATAATGAAAAACCAGGATAAACGAAAGCGCTAAACAGACATAGAATAAAGAATAATGCGCAAACCGGTCAAACGAAATAACGCTGCTGTCGGAAAAAACTTCAAGAAAGATTCGCGCTATGATTACCGCAACAAATGTCCCGATATAATTTCCAAAAGCGACCTCGCCATTTTCAACCGGTTTGATCACTCTTTCATTGATAAAGGAAAGCCACATGCATTACTCCCGTCGATAAATGGAACTTTCTTAGAATACAAGCAATCCACCGGAAAAACAATACATACGCCGGTCCTCGCTCAAGTGCCTGAAAAAAATGCCCTGCTTAAATATAAATTGCCTTAACCAGTCACAGTTTTAGCTGCATTCTCGGCGCTGTATATCGCGACCTGGCGAAAAAATCCCAATTCATTGGAAAAATTTCCTAAATATCCACAAACTAAATACTCTGACTTAACCATCTTAACTCCCCTTGCCTAGCTCCTCAACCACTCCTTTAAACTCCTCCAGCGCGGATTCCAGATCTTTAACAATATCGCCGGCAATTACATCAGGATCAGGCAAATTTTCTAGATCCTCAAGCGATTCATCTTTTAACCAGAATATATCAAGACTTACCTTATCTCGTTTTAGTATTTCCTCATAAGCGAAAACCTTAAAACGTTCGCTCTCCTTACGCTTAGCCCGATTATCTGCGTTGTAGCACTTAACAAAATCCGTCAAATCATCAGGAGCTAACGTATTCTCTTTCAAGGTAAAATGTTTATTCGTTCGCAAGTCATAAATCCACACCTTAGAAGTCCAGGGTTTTTCCTGTGCCGGTTTTTTGTCAAAGAAAATCACGTTTGCCTTAACTCCCTGGGCGTAAAAGATTCCCGTAGGCAATCGCAGGATCGTGTGCAAATCGAAATCATGCAGCAATTTCTTCCTCACCGTCTCACCGGCGCCGCCTTCAAACAACACATTATCCGGCACCACGACAGCCGCCTTACCCTGCACTTTAAGAATCGAGGCAATATGCTGAACAAAATTCAACTGTTTATTCGAAGTGGTAGTCCAAAAATCGTCGCGCTCGTAAGTATCTTTTTCTTTCCCTGCCTTACCGTTTTCTCCAATAATAGTAGTCGAACTCTTCTTGCCAAACGGCGGATTAGTCAAAACCATATCAAAATGTTCACTTCCCTTTGAAGCCAAGGCATCAGCAACTTCAACAGGAGAACGTTTTAAACCTATTCCGTGCAAATACATATTCATTGCGCACAAGCGAGCCACAGATTCTACAATATCCACGCCATACAAAGCCTCATTAACCATAAACTTTTTATCACCTTGGGAGAGTGTGGGAAACTTCTTAAAAACATAATCAAAAGCATTCAACAAGAATCCGCCGGTGCCGCAGGCCGGATCACAAATTTTCATTCCCGGCTGTGGTTTCATCACCTCAACCATAGCCTTAATTAAAGCCCGGGGAGTAAAATACTGCCCGGCTCCGCCTTTAGTATCCTGCGCATTCTTTTCCAGCAATCCCTCATAAATCGTGCCCTTAATATCGATATCCAGCCCCAGCCACTTCTCATCATCGATCATATTGATCAACCGCTTGAGTTTGGCCGGATCCTGGATCTTATTCATTGACTTAAGGAAAATCCTGCCGATAATCCCCTTCTGCTTGCCCAACTCCCGCATAATCGTTATATAATGCCCTTCCAGCGGCTCGCCTTCCAGCTTCTTCAAGGACTTCCAGTTGTACTTTGCCGGGATTTCACTATCATGATACAACTCATCCCGTTCATCGGACATCTTCAAGAACAGCAAATACGTCAACTGCTCCACGTAATCGCCGTAGCTGACGCCATCATCCCGCAACACATCACAATAATTCCATACTTTTTGGATTATTTCATTTTCGCTCATGGTTTTTACTGAAGCACTCCTTGTGCCAGACGATGCAACTCCGGGTTAGCCAAAGCTAAAACCTTTCTTTTTACTACACGCGAGAAATATTCCTTCTCTGTCTTAGTCAATTTTTCATTACGAAGCTTCTTTAAAAACAGCTCTTTCTGCTTCGGAGAAAAAACCTGCGCAAGAGAATACTCCACCGCCATCGCCTCCTTAGCCGAAAGAAGATCATCAAGATTTACCTGTACCTGCCTGAAATAATTGTTAAAGGTTGATTTTACCCTTTGGCTGGACATGACACCATCTAATAAAGCTAAATCCTGGTTATTTTTTAACGCAACCACGTATTCTTCGTATTTCTTCTGCACATCCTCATTGCCAAAAAGATTATACAATTTATCCCGCCAGGAAAATGCAAGGCCCAATGTTTTGTATAAAGCAAGTGAGAACATGACTAATAACGCCAAGTCATTCTTATCATGGTGTGATTTCAGGCACGCTTCAACTTTATCATAATCAAATAAGCCTTTCTCCGCAGCATTGGCCAAAACCACCGGAAACCCTTCCCATAACCGATAATCGCGCGATTCAACCAATTCGGCAAGAGTGGCGTTTGCTTCACCCTCTTTATCCGCCTCCAAAAGAGGGAAACCTAATCCCGCTAATTTTTTTAAAAGATTGCCTTTATCCATATATCGCTTCCTTTTCTACTACGCTTAAAAAATACTCCCAATTCTTGATAACAGCCGCTTCCGAAGTATCATAAGAAGCTGTCTTACGAAATCTTCCATCAAGTTTTTTAAAATCTATCTCGCTCCTCTTGCTTTTCAATAAAGCCAAACAATCTTCTATATCTACGCTCGTAGACCTAAAAATCTTACTTATTATTATGTCGTAATAATTAAGTATGCCTAAATAAATATGGCTAAACTCTTTAAAAAGAAAATGGTTATCTTCTTCCAATGGCGATTCCAGCAATTCAGTTATAATATATTTGCCCCTAAATAAGTCAAAAACAAATCCGTCGTCTCTCGACCAACCCCATCCGCCTGCCTGCTTATAACCAATCTGCTGTAAGATTTTTACAATATACTCATGCTCATCTATATTAGGGACAATTAAATCTATATCTTTAGTTGAAGCTTTAACGCCTAAAAGCGTCATCGCGGTTCCGCCGCAAGCAATTAAATGCACCTTTCTATTTAAAAATCCATCCCATGCGCTTAAAGTATCCAATAATCCCTGTTTATCTATTCGATATTCCATACAATAAATTGTATAATATTGTACAATTCTCTGTATTAAAGTATACAATATAATCTTAACGTGTCAAGGAATAAATAGAGCCGGCCTTTTATCTACTCGGCTTAAGTTTCGCCTTTTCTTTCTTTATCCGCTCCAGTAGAATTTCCACCGGCTCATCATTAGAATCAGCCTCAACCAGCTTGCCTTCAAAAGCTTTCTTTAGAATACTCTTTTTCAACCGCTCAATTTTCTCCAATCCTTGCTCAACCGCATTCTCAAGCACTTTTGCCCGCTCAAAGCGAGATTCAATCTTCTCAACAATCTTCGCCTGTTCTTCAAGGGAACAAAATTTAAACGAAACCTTCTTAAAGTTTCTAGATGAAATCCCTGCAACCGTTGTCCCGGTTTTAGCTCTTTCTAATCTCTTTTGAAAAAAAGTTGACATTATCTGATACATTACGAATTTATCAAAATTGTCCGATCTTAATAAAACCATTCTCTGCGCAATTGAGAATTTATAGTCCGGGATTAAAGAAACTTCTCCCATAGGAGCTTCAGTAGTCATTAAGACATCACCTTTACGTGGAATTCCTCTAGTCATATATTTCTTGTAAGTCTCCTCAGTAACATATCGAATATTCTCCAGTCTGATTTGTCCATTGCGGATATTTGCAGTCCTCAAGTGCACTATACCGGAGTTAGCAAAAGGTGGTGTTCGGCCGCGGTAATCAATGATTTGAAAAACATTTTCGATACTTTTCTCTTGCTTAAGGTTATCAAACGCCGATTTAAGCACTGACTGACGATAACGCTTAATTTCCTGGCGCACACGCTCCAGCGAATCCTTGGCGCTATCCAGCCGCGAAAACAAACTTTCAATCTTGGC
>Ga0116170_10000270_pt1 | contig 55076 bp, 46 predicted proteins | sample AD_JPNHW1_MetaG_FD_89797 | JGI IMG/M metagenome (GOLD analysis project Ga0116170, IMG submission 89797) | Active sludge microbial communities of municipal wastewater-treating anaerobic digesters from Japan - AD_JPNHW1_MetaG | ecosystem: Engineered > Bioreactor > Anaerobic > Digestate | place... | reverse complement strand
CATTTTGCGGAATGATTATATCATTGTGGCTGATAATCATTCCACCAAATTCCCTGTCATGATAAGAATATCAACCTTTATCCTTGTAATATCGTTGTTCAGCTCTTTTACTGAGGGCCAGACCGTTTCCACATTCCTGACCGGCTCCGGACTGAACGGACCCGACGGTTTTACCATCGACACAACCGGGAATCTCATTGTTGCCAACTGGGGAGGCGGTTCCGGAACTACCGTACTGAAGATCACTCCGGATGCTTCCGTGATAGTGATCGACTCCACTTCAGATGCCCCTGACGGACTGGCTTTCGACAGTGCAGGGTATCTTTATATATCCGACTATAATTCCGGTAAGATTACCCGCACTTCACCGGCGGGAGTGAAGACCGACTTCGCCACGGGGCTGAACCATCCCAGTGCGCTTGCATTCGATAACGAATGGAACCTTTATGTGTCGAACTATGGCGGCGGCACGGTAAGCAAAATAACGCCCGGGGGATCGGTATCGGTCTTCGCATCGGGATTCAGCGGGCCAATCGGCCTGGTCTTCGATCCTGACGGGAACCTTTATGTATCAAATTATAACACGGGTATCGTCAACAAGGTCACCCCAAACGGGATTGTCACGGTATTTGCAACGGTTCCCAATCCCTCCACATCGCGGATCCAGTACCTTGCCCGGGGGCAGTCGGGCAATCTGTACCTTCCTGCATACGGTCATCATAAAATCTATAAGATATCGCCCGCGGGGAATGTTACCGTATTAGCCGGGACAGGTGTCTCCGGGGGGAAAGACGGCCCTGCTGATTCGGCTCAGTTCAACGGTCCCAACAGTATCGCTCTTACCGCGGAAGGTAATTTATTTGTATCCGAGTACAATGCGAACCGTATCCGGCTGATCACCGGTGTTGAATTCCCGGTGGGGATCAAAGACCGGGGCCCGTCCCCATCGTCCGGTTTTATCCTTGAGAAGAATTTTCCTAATCCCTTCCGCGACAGGACCTATCTTTTCGTGCATGCATTTCGGCCGGGATCAATACTCATCCAAATCATTACTTCCCGGGGCGATGCAGCCGGCTGTATCGAACGATCGGTTAGCGAAGGCGATCATCTCATCCCGGTCGACAACTTTGGCCTCTCCGGCGGGATCTGTTATGCAACCCTGTGGTCGGAAGGACGTTGCTGGGGAACGCTTCGGCTCCTGGTCAGGCCATGAACTGAAAAATACCTCACCCCAGGGTTTCAAACCATCTGATCATTAATTGGTCACAGCTTCAGCAAGGAAGGTCCTCTTTCTTCAGCTTTTCATCAAATGTTTCACCGGGATGAGCTTTGAACACCTTTGTTTTTGCTGAAATTTGTAGTACATTTGTCATTATACCTCATATGATACTGAATCATAGCAGGTTGACGAATGTAAAGCTGCAATAACCCGGTGATCCTGAGTTACCCTCCTCTCATGTCCCTATGGCCGATATGCCCGATGAATTCTACCGGATTATGCTTGAGCAGGCCGATCAGAAGTGAGTAAAAGATTGTTCATTTTGATATACAAACCAACAAAAAAGGAGGTAATCAATGAAATTTATCACGATCATTCACCGGAGGCTCAGAGAAGGAAAGACCTTCGATGATTACCGGAGAGCATGGTTTCATGCCACCGGATTCGGCGCTCCAACCACGATGTACACGGTTGTCAATGCTTTCGATCCCCGCGAACTGATATCCGTTGCCGTGGGTGGTGATGATACTGCCGACTTCCGGGAAATGAAATCTAAAATGTCTCACCTGAAAGGCTCAGTATATGAAAAAGCCTGAGATCCGGTTAACTTCCCCATTCATAATCTCTGCCATTATTTTCCGAACGTGGATCCTTCATGGGTTCATCGGATGTTTTGTACCATTCAACGATTGAATACCCGGATTCAACTGTTTTACGGCCATCCCCTGTAACATATGAAATCAGTATGCATCCAATGTTTCAAAACACGATCTGTTAATCAATTCACAAATTAAACAAAATCAATTCAGTATGAAACAATTATCATTAATGGTCGCATTGCTGCTCATGGTTGTTATGGTAAAGGCTCAGACAGAGACGCCGAATTCAACGGATGAGATGAACACTATTTTCGGAAAGGAGAAAAAGACCAGGATTGGCTGGGTTATCGGGATTGACCCGGGGTACACACAATTCAGCGGACGTGATGTTTGGATGGCCGGACTGAGCGTTGGTATGATCATCAACCACAATTTCACCCTCGGTTTGACGGGACGCGGCTGGTGCAACCGTAATGGGATGTATTATCCAAATGTTACCGACACTACCGGTGCATATCTTGAAGGCGGGTATGGCGGACTACTGCTCGAGTACACCCTTTTCCCCAAATCGATGGTTCATGTCACCTTCCCGGTCCTGATCGGGGGAGGGGATGCCTCCTACATTACCGATCCGGATTACCCGGAATGGGATGAGAATGACTGTGACGAACATCGCAGAACCATCGACAAAGATCAGTACTTTGTTGTGGAGCCCGGGGTCCGCGCCGAGATCAATATCCTGAAGTTCATGCGGCTGAACGCCGGGATCAGTTACCGTTACGTGGCGGGGCTTGATCTGATCAACACCTCCTCCACCGTAATGAACAATTTCACGGCCACCGTGGGGTTGAAATTCGGGAAATTCTAACTGTCGTCAGAAATTTTGTCAGGTCATGAAGCCGTCCTCTCAGGGGGCGGCTTTTTTATTATGCTGAAAGATAATTTGTGTAATTTTAAGGGTATTCAATGTGAATTCATCATCCATCCAAAAAAGGAGCTTTAAATATGGGATTTAAGATTCAATACAGGCAGGAGCGACCCTCACCAACGGTAACCTCCGGGTAACCGGGACGCTTACTTTTACCGACGATGGAAGGCTCATTGATTTTCTCAGCCACGATCGCTTCGAAACCACCGACGGGAAACGGTATATCAACCACCCCTGGCGAACGCCGGTCGTTGAGTACCGCGCATCCGGCGAAATGATTCTTCCTTACCGGGCGGATGTGATCTACATCAGGCCGGAAGGGGAATTCTGCTATGGGAAATTCGAACTTACCACGGTGAAATACAATGTTGGCTGACAGTGGATGGAATGGTGATATCGGGAGGTTTTCAAGGGCATTCACCGGTTAAATACCAGGAAGATCAACTGGAAAATCAGAAAAGATGCAAGGGCAATAAAAAAACTCCGGGCTTTGCTCAATCCGTGTACCGCCCGCACCGTAGTGTAAAACAACGCCGGAAAGGCAAACAGGTACAGGGCAAAACAGGCCCAGAGAATGTTTCGCCAGATAGTAGGGCTGTTCATGGCTGTTTCATGCAGCCGGGCATCTATGACCCCGGTCATGCTGAAAAAACTCATCAGCAGGTCATGCAGCAGCGTACTCCACATGGCCACAGAGATCGACAGGCCGGTCAGCCCAAGGGTGGCTTCGAAAGAGCCGGAGCCTTTCAGGGTGCGGGCAATGACCTGCATGAAAGAAGCAGTGGCAAACCAGGCGAACATCATGCTCGGGGCGACGAGAAACCGGTTCCAGTAGTAGTATTGTTCCCTTGGAATGTCCAGCCAGGGAGCAAACGTTGAAGGCGCCCCGTTCCCTGCCCAGAGCATGAAGTACATCAGGGTATACAGCACCAGAGGGATCATCATGTACAAAAAGCCCGCGCGGAAATAATTACCGGCAAGGAGCTCATTAAAAGCCGCGGAGGGCTTGTAAAAGGACTTGAAATAGATGGCGAGGTGTTTCGGGAATTTCATGTTGAGGATTTATAATCGATGGTTTGCTCACCGACACCGGCCTCCTTCTGCCTTTTTTTGATGAAGCGGAGAATCACCGTGATGACGGCTGCAAGGATCAGCATGTAATCGGGGATGACCCCGAATTTGAAGGCAGCGGTGGTCCCGACCAACGCCCAAAGGAACGGAATAATCAGCAGGTATTTCGGAAGGGTTTTCCCGGCGATGAGCAGCAGGCCGAAGGTCAGGATGGTGGTAGGGCAGGGGAGGCCCATGACAATGGTTGTATGACGGGTACTTTCGATGAAATAGGTCAGCACCGGATAGATGACCAGTCCGAACCAAAGAAAGAAATATCCTGTGTAAGCCGTTGCTGAACACTCCATCCGGAACTGCGGGCTTTTCCGGATCCAGGTTTCGTAAAGGAAAAGTAGTCCCTGGATGATGAATAATGCGCCGAAGAGATAAGCAGCCGGGTTGATCCGGGTGAAAAAGGCAAGATGGTAGGCGGCTCCCATCCAGATCCATAAGAATCCGAGGTACGTGCCGGTCAGTCGATCCCTGAGCCTGAATGAAGAATGGAGGAGGAAGAGGCATCCGAAACCGAGCAGCACCAGGAGGATCTGCGTGGGGAATACGGCTTCATTGTAGTTTTCGATGATTCCGAAAAACTGCGAGGTGGTGAAGGGAATGTTCATGAGTCAATTCTGATTAACTGGGATTGTTGTTCAGACAGAGATTGAAATTGAAGGCGGTATGCGCCGTTATTCATTGATTTACGGCGATAAAAATACAATTTTTCGAAATGCGTCAGTCCACCCTGATGATGACGGTAAAGGGTGCGGGTACATTGAAAACCAGGTTGCATGCATTCAGGTTGACAAAGGCGCGGCTCCGGTCCGAACCTGAACAGCTAAATTTCCGTTTTCATCGGAAAATTATTTCTTTTCACCCGGGTCGCGGTTGCCAGGGATATTATTGATTCCTACTTTTGATCTGGATTCATTCGTAAATCGTAAATCATGTTCAATCGTAAATAGAAAGTTTTTCTCCTGAAAAGTTAAATTTACATCGACTCTAAGCATATGAAAGAAAAAGTTGTGATTATCGGTGGTGGCGTGGCAGGCTTATCTGCCGGAATCTATGCCGCGAAAAACGGGTTTGATACGGAAATCCTCGAGATGCATTCGGTGGCAGGCGGACAGTGTACTGCCTGGGAGCGCAACCGGTTCCGTTTTGATTATTGCCTGCACTGGCTGGTCGGCACTTCCAAAGGGGCCTTTCACGACATCTGGAAGGAGACCAACGTGCTGAACGACCGGACCGAGATCATTGACCATGAGATCCATTCGCAGATCATCGACGGGAAGGGGAATACCTTTATCATCTATGCCGATATCGACCGGTGGGAGCAGTATCTTCTCGGGATCGCCCCCGAAGATGAGGTCCCGATCCGCAGGATGTGCAAAACCATGCGAAAGAGCGCCTTTCTCGAGCCTTTTGCCCTGCCGCCGGAGTTGCGGAGCCCGCTCGATTACATCCGCATTATGCCCAAATTCTTCCCCCTCTTCCGGGTCGTGAGAAAATACGGAAGGCTGACCTGCCGGGAGTATTTCGACCGGCTGCATTTCAAAAGTCCCAGGATCCGGTCAGCCCTCTACACGATGTACGGGGAGCGAAATTTTTCGGCGATGGCTTTTATTTTCATGCTGGCCTGGTTCAATCAGAAAAATGCAGGATACATCAAAGGAGGCTCTTATCCCCTGGCTCAACGGATGGTGGAACGGTTCACCTCGCTGGGAGGCGCAATCTCTTACAGGAAACGGGTCGAAAAAATTACCGTGGAAAACTGTATGGTCCGGGGTGTGGTTCTGGCCGACGGGACCTCAATCGCGGCTGATTACGTGATCAGCGCGGCCGACGGCTATTCAACGATCTACGGCATGCTCGGCGGGAAATACGTGACCAAGGCCTTCGACCATGCCCATAAAAACTGGGAGCTCTTTCCGCCACTGGTCCAGGTTTCGTTTGGCATCGGGCGCGAAGTTTTATCGGAAGCGCCGATTGTCCTGAACTTCACGAAGGGGATGTCGATCGGGAGCACGCGGCTCGAATTCGGCTATTCGCTGATGAACTATTCGTACGACAGCACCATGGCCCCGGAAGGAAAAACCACGATGGTCATGCGATTTGAAACTCAATGGGATTTGTGGAAAGATCTGGAAGGCGATGCCTACCGGGCTGAAAAAGATCAGATCCTGAAGGATGCGACGGTCTGTCTCGAGACCATCTACCCGGGGATTAGCGGATTTATCGAGGCCACCGATGTGGCAACGCCGAAAACAGATGTGCGTTTCACCGGAGTCCGGAACGGAGCTTATGAAGGATTTATGCCCACGCGGGAAAACATGATGAAATCGTTGAAAATGCAGCTTCCCGGCTTGCGGAATTTCTACATGGCCGGACAGTGGCTGGTGCCGGGTGGAGGACTTCCCCCCTCGGCGCAGACCGGCAAATGGGCAGTGCAACTGATCTGCAGGAAGAAAAAACAGGAATTCAAATCCTGATCCCCGCGCAGCAGGGTTACCTGGATTCTTTTGCGAAAGTTTGCAGGACGGAAGGGTCAAAGGCTATATCCAGCTTCTTTCCGATGCCATAATAGGAACGGCTCGAAAGGTCGAAACAAAACGGTAACGCTTTCGCGATATCGGGCAAACCGGCTTCGTTGAGGCATTCTTCGTCGACTTTGATATCCACTATTTCACCGATAAAATGGGTATGCGACCCGAGTTCCAGGTAATGTAAGAGGGTACACTCAAGAACCACCGGAAATTCTCCGACGTATGGGGCATCCACCTTTTCGCTTCGGACGGGCGTGAGCCGGGCGCCTTCAAATTTATCCGTATCCTTTCCCGATTTCATCCCGAAATAATCGGCCTCTTTGACATATTTTTCAGAAGGGATGCTGATGGTGAAAGCCTTTCGATTCATAATATTGCCGTGGGTGTAAGTGGCTTTTCTCAACGAAATAGCGACACAGGGGGGATTGGAGTTGGCAATTCCGCCCCAGGCGGCATTCATCGCGTTCGGCTTTCCCGACGGATCATAGGAACCGACGATCAGCACGGGATTGGTTAACAAGAGGGGTTTCGGACCAATGGAATTTTTCATGATCATTCTGAAGTTAAAGGTTAACAAAGGATTCAGCAACAACTCCCGCTGCTGCTGCAGTCACAGGTGGGTTCGGTACCCCGGATCAACCCGTTGAGGATTCCGGCTGCACAACCCACGCCCGACCTGACGGTGATGGCGCCCGTGACACAGTTCAACGCGCATGCTCCGCATTCCATGCAGTGGTCACGGTTCCGGATGAAAGCCTTGCGGTCTCTGATTTCGAAAACGGCGTGCGGGCAGACCCGGGTACACATCCGGCAACCGTTGCATTTTGCGGCATCCAGCTCCAGGGAAACTACATCGGGGAGATAAACAAATCCATTCATGTTACAAAGTTATAAAAAGTGAGGTAATCCAAAGAGCCAGTCCAACGGCAACCAGGGCGATCTGAACGGGAAGCGCCACTTTCATCTCCTTCTGAACACCCGAAATAGAAGTAAAGGTCGACGATCCGGTAAAATTCATCGCCATGAACGAAGAGAGGCCGGCGGTCATCAGAAACCAGGCAAGGATCTCCAGCGGGTTTGTTCCGAAGGATCCGGTAATGAGAAGCAGTGTGGCTGTAAGAAATCCCATCAGGAGACCTTTTAATGAAAACCTGCGGAAGGGTATCCAGGGCAGCAGAGCCGGGGTCACGACACAGCCAGTCAGGTAGCCGGCGAAGAGGTTGACCACCGGATTCCATCCGTGCTGAAGCGTCCGGTCGAAGGAATATCCACCGGAGGATAATCCGGAAAGGAGGAAGAAAAGCGCCGGGATGAGGATCAGATAATGGGTTCCGTAAAAAATGTCGACCGGGATCACCTTCAGCCGTTCCTTCAACGGAAAGGTCACCATTCGCATCGGTTCTGTTGCTTTCAGGCCGGATTCGACGAATGCTTTGATATCGACGGCTTTGACCGGACCGAAGAGGACCGAAAAGCCGGTCATCTTTTGAACCTGGTGGGCGGCAACGCCGGTTGCGCTCAACTGCGGCAGGATCAGCCTGCGGTGATCGACAACCTGGTCGAGGTGGTCAATCCGGATCCGGCGGACGACTTCTTTGGTGCTGAAGATCCCTTTACCCGCCGCGCACCACACGTTGATCCCCCGGGTATTGATGACGAGAATCCAGGCGTTCATGCCCTCCAGCGCCCGGCGCAGGTGATCGAAACTCAGTTTATAGTTGGCCGAAACAAAGACCAGCGATTGGCGGTCGGGCGATCCAACGGCATAGAGGCCCGGTTTCACTTTGTAATCCATCCGGCCGAACGACCAGCGAACCTTCAAAGTTCCCCAAAGGTCGGTTGCGCTCCAACGGGTTTCAACCCGCGGGATTTCCAGGTCGCCCAAGGTGTAGGTTCCGTTAATGTAATCAGAATTGGTCATTTTTTTAAGCGGTTACGTGTTTTCGTTTGATGCAGCGAACCAGGGACTATCAGCCGTATCATTTTTTATCGATTGATGGTGAAAAACCGGGATACTCCCAGAAGTCGTGGAACAGCTCCCGCGCCCTTTGCCAGTTTTCGGGATCGATACAGTACCTGATTTTAGGCGGTTCAACCGACCCGTGGATCAACCCGGAATCTTTAAGTTCTTTCAGGTGCTGCGATACCGTAGCCTGGGCAATGGGCAGCTCCTCCACGATATCACCGCAGAAACAGGTATCCATCGAGGCGAGCAATTTCAGGATGGCAATCCGCGCCGGGTGCCCCATAGCCTTTGCAAACCGGGCAAGCCGCACCTCATCCTCTTTATAATTTGTACTTTTGTAGGCCATATTAATTGTTTATCGCAAATATACGATAGATTTTTCAATAACCATGAAAAAATCGAAATTTTTTATTCATAAGATGGATTGTCCTTCGGAAGAGCAGATAATCCGCATGAAGCTGCAGGATCTGACCACCATTCAATCCCTCGAATTTGATATTCCCCGCAGGACGCTGACCGTTTATCACACGGGCGACCACGCGGTGATCCTGGAACGCCTTGACAGCCTGGATTTCGACACCCGTTTTGAAGGGAGCGTTCAGGCTGATGGGTTTGACACGGAGTAGGGTTCCGGGCTGCAGCGCAGGCTGTTGTGGCAGGTGCTTGCAATCAACCTCTTCTTTTTCGTGCTTGAGGTATTGACCGGTTTGCTGGCCCATTCGATGGGACTGGTTGCCGACAGTCTGGATATGCTTGCCGACGCCCTTGTTTACGGGTTTGCCCTGTATGCTGTGGGAGGCACGCTGGCCCGGAAAAACAGCGTAGCCCGGATCAGCGGCTATTTTCAGATGACCCTTGCGGTTGCAGGTTTTATGGAGGTGATCCGCCGGTTTATCAGCGCCGGGCCGGTACCCTCCTTTCAGACCATGATCCTCATTTCGGCGCTTGCTCTTGCAGGGAATGTACTTTGTTTATTGTTGCTGCAGAAAAGCAGGAGCCGGGAATCGCATATGCAGGCAAGCATGATATTTACCTCGAATGATGTGATCGTGAATGCGGGTGTGATCGGCGCCGGTGTTCTGGTCTGGCTGACGGGTTCGAAGATCCCCGACCTGGTAATCGGGCTGATGGTATTCGGCATCGTGATCCGGGGCGCTGCTCGCATTCTGAAACTGGCGCGGGCGGGCAAATAGGATGGTGACTGCCGTTATGGTGATCCGATCAGGGCTGAGGTCATGGTCAGGGAACCCATGACCGGCCGGTCGTTAAAGAAACTGATGCCCTCATCCGGTTCTTTCAGGGCCAGGGTGTAGAGCAGCGGCAGGAAATGTTCGGGTGAGGGGATGGCCAGGTCGAATGCTTTTCCCAGTGAGGAATAGTTGATCAGGGCTTCGTTGTTGCCGTCACGGATGAGCGTTTTCATCTTTTCGCCGGCCTCAATGGCCCAGTCGTAGCCGAATCCCGGTTCCTGCATCCGGTTCCAGTCAATCAGCCGGAGGTTGTGGACCATGTTGCCGCTGCCGAGGATCAGCACCCCTTTTTTCCGGAGCGCCGAAAGTTCTTTCGCGAGTTCAAAGTGATACCGGGCTGGCTGCGTATAATCGAGGCTGAGCTGGAACACAGGGATGTCGGCGGCGGGATACATCCGGCACAGTACGCTCCAGCACCCGTGGTCGAGTCCCCAGTGATCGTCGGCTCCGACGTTGGTTTTCACGACCATTTCACGGGTTTCCGCGGCAATTTCCGAAGCGCCGGGGGCGGGGTATTGAACATTGAACAATTCACACGGAAATCCTCCGAAATCGTGCAGAGTACGGGGCTGCTTCATCGCGGTGACGAAGGTGCCCCGGGTTTCCCAGTGGGCCGAAATACAGAGAATGGCCGCGGGTCGGGATATGACTCCGGCGATTTTTTTCCATCCCTCAACAAATTCATTCTCTTCAAGGGCATTCATCGGGGATCCGTGCCCCACAAACAGCACGGGCATTCTGACACCGGGGTCGGCGTGGGTGGTATAATCGATGGTTTCGTTCGTATTCATGTGATTCGGATTTGAAGACAGGTTGCCGGATTTATAAATCTGGTTGTTCCTGTCGTAAACGCCTGATGCGCTCATCGTACCGCTGCATGGCGTATCCCGGAACCGGAATCGTGTCAAAGCATACAGGGCGGGGACAGGATTTTACGACGGCAAAAGTACTGCTGCCCGATCGCGGGCCGGTAACAGAAACCGGTAAATGTGTTGTGAAATCAGGAAATGAGTTTCGCCATCTCTTCCCGGAACTCGGTAGGCGTCTGGCCCGTCTTCTTTTTAAAGACCGATGTAAAATAGGCTTTTTCGTTATAGCCCAGTTCAAACCCGATCTCGGCGACGGTTTTCCCGGTTTGCATCAGGAGGTTCTTTGCTTCGATGAGTTTGCGGGTCTCGATAATTTCGGAAACGCTCTTCTGAAAAACATTGCGGCAGATCAGGTTCAGGTTGCGGGAGGTCATGAAAAGTTTTGAGGCATAAAAGTCGACCCCTTCCGGCCGCCGGAAATTGTCCTCTAAAATTTTCAGGAAGTTTTTAAAGGTGGTGTTTTGCGTGGTCCGGGCCACGGTTTCACCGGGGAACCGTTTTCTCCGTTCCGATTCGATCATGGCGAAGAGGGTATTCAGCAGGTTTTTGATTACCGGGAGTTCAGGGATGGGCTGTTGCATTTCGTCAAACATCATCTGGCAGAGGGTTCCCATCCGGGCGAAGGCGGGGTCGTGTTCCAGGGTCATGTCGGCATGGTCGTGGTAGTAGGCGTAAAGCTGAAAAATGGTTTCGGGGATGAATTCGCTTTTAAAGTTAACCACCCAGATATCACACAAACCTTCACGAATCATGGGTTTAACCAGGTGGGATTTACCCTGCGCGATGAAGCTGACAAAGGGGGCAGGCAGGAGTTTCGACCGGAAGTCGATAACATGTTCAATCTCGCCGCCCTGGCCGATCATCAGCTCTTCGTAGTCGTGAACATGAAGCCCGTTGTATTTGGAGGAATGTTCCCTTACATCCTGACAACCGAACCGTGATATGACGAAAAGCTGTTCCATGCTGGAGCGGTTTTGTGACGTGTGATGTCGTCGGAGCTCCCGGCCGCACTGCAATTCATGCAGCTGATGTCATGGCGGGAAGCCGGTTTCGGTAAGCAAAAGTCATCCGGCCGGGCGGATGACGGGATCCCGGTATTTACCTTCCGATCCTGAAGATCAGTCCGCCCGTGAACCCGAAGTCGAAGAGCGTCGAATTGAGGTACACCGTGCTTCCTCCGCCTCCGGTTCCATAATAAAAGCTGAATCCGCCGCTTTGGACAGGCATCAGCAACTGGGCCTGGAGCCGGATGCCGACAAACTTATTGAAATAGATCTTGGCGCCGCCATTCACCCCCATGGCAAAGAACCAGTAGCTGTAATACTGCGAAGTCTTCGGGGCGAGGTAAAGTCCGCCCAGGCTCATCCCTAAAAAGGGTGAAACCGTGGGATTGACCCGGAAATTCTTGGTGACGCCTACCATGTAATAGTTCTCACTCAGGGGAACGTCGTCATTCGGATACCCGATCGCTTCGCTGCTTGCCTTGGTATCGATGCGGTTGTACATCAGTTCGATATCCACCACGCGGCTCATGCCGATGTCGAGGATCCCGCCGTACTGGGCATTACCGTAAAAATAAAGACTGCCGTTGGAAGCATTCCAGCGGGTGGGAAAAACATAGCCGCCGAACGGGGTGATTTCGACGCGTTGTGCCTGGGCAAGGTACAGCGCAAAAAACAGGATCAGAAGGGTCAATAAAGTTCTTTTCATCGTGAGGGTTTAAATAGTTTAACGCAAAGATAGGGGGTTTATGTCATATTTTAGTCCCGTTGGAAACGGGTTGTAAAAATATTATATTTTATTGCATAAATGTTGGTATTTCTTTTTGAAGGATCACTAGTGTCCAATTAATTTTTTTCGACAATCAATACGTAAAGGCAAATTCAAGTTGAGTGTTTTTTTCACCGATATCATCAATAATCTCGGAGGTCAGGAAAAGGTCTCTGATAGGCGTTTTGTCTGTCAGAACTCTGCTAACAACACGAAGCACATTGAATGTCGACCTTTGCAGCTGACAGTCATGCTCGACGATAGCCACAAGACAGTATGTGATAACCGCTACATAAATTTGAATTTTCACGGCGTTCTCGGTATTGCCCCAGAAGGATGTGATCCGAAGATGCTGCTTTATCCAACGAAAGAACAATTCTACCTGCCAGCGTTGCTTATACAGCATGGCGATGTCTTTCGCCTTGATAAGAAAGTTGTTGGTCAGAAAAGTAAACGTTCTCTTAAGGTCCGGAGCATAGTAAACTATCCTCCTCAGCATAGTGGGATAATTCTTCTTGGTCTGATAGCCCACAAGGCGTATCGTCTGATCAAGCAAGACATTATCCTCTTCATCCAGAAGCTCCTCCCCATCAACAATTTCATATTTGAGGTGAGACTTCTGTCGGATGACAAAGTAGGAGCCAATAGTGTTGATTGTAAACAGCCTTGCAAGGTCATAATATCCCTTGTCAAAGATGTAAAACGCATACGGCTCGTAGGGAATATCATCCATTGCATTCACATCGTGAACTTTTGCGTCTGTAATATGAATGTAAGTCGGTATCTGAGTTACAACATCAAACAGCGTGTGGACTTTGATGCCACTCTTGTTTTTCCTGAAGTATGCCCACCTGAACAAGGTCAGGCAAAGGTCTATCGTGGTGGAATCGAACGCATAGAACTTCCCATGCAGTTCGAACGGCCTGTCAATTCGCTTGCTTTGAGCAAGATTGATCATGAAGTAGGCAAACTCTTCGAATATCTTGTAGTCCCGGTTTACATTGGCGTAAGAAAGATTGCTCAGTTTAATCTCTCCAGTGCCAAATCCGAGATGGTAACTCTTGCTTTTGATAGAGTCAACGATGCACGCGACTTCCCTGAGACTGTCACAGGCAGCCAATTGCCCAAACATCATAACGAGCAGTTGGTTCCAGCAGGTAAATGTCTTCACCCATTTATCTCCGTCATGTCGCTTTATAATCATATCAAAAACTCTCTTTGGCAGGAAATCTACGAGTTGACTGAATACATATTTGCCGCTGTTCATATTTGCCTGGTTTACTTACAGGCTCCAAAGATGCATAATGAATTCAAATCGACACGCGACCTATTTGTTCGTAATTAACTATTTATTAATAACATACAAGGGTTTAATAAAAATTATTTTGGACACTAGTGTTGAAGGATGTGTATTTTTGCCTGTAAATATCGATCCTATGAAAAAACATGTTTACCTGATGTTTCTTTTCTTCGCGCTGTGCGGGATGACCCGGGCGCAGAATTTCTATGTCCGGCTCGGTGTCGGGGTGTCGGGAGGGATCTCCTCGAACGTCGACCTGCTCTATTCTTATTCCGGAAACGGTTCCCAACGCATGATATCGGTTGTGCCGCTGGCCATGGGCCGCGGATTCACCGGCGTGGCTGCCTTTGGATACAAACCCTCGAAGTACTTCGGTGTTGAATTGGGGATCAGTCAGTTCCTGGGATTCCCCAAAGAGGCCGATTCGGTAATAAGTCTTCCCGGTGCAGGGGCGACTGAAGCAACCGTGGCGGGAACGATGCTCGCGCTGAATCCGGCCATTGTGCTGAGCCCGGGCTTCCGGTACATCAATCCTTATGCCCGTATCGGTTTTATACTTGGTATCCGGCCGACCATCAACGCCACCGGCGAATACCGGAATGCGAGCATGAATCCCCCCGACGAATCCAAGGCCATCCGGCACTTTTACGGCGGGGTTGCAGTCGGGTTGAATGCCGCCCTGGGGGTGACGTGGAAGGTCAGCAATAACGTCGGGCTTTTCGCGGAGTTTGCCTTCAGCAATCTCAACTATTCTCCCCGGTACAGTGAGGTCACCTGGTATGAAAAGAACGGGGTCGATCAGCTTTCGTCGCTGACCGTGAAGCAGAAAAATACGGAATATTTTTCCAACATCGATCCCGATGAGGTGATCCCCGACACCAGTCCCGACAAGCAACTGAGGAAAAACGTACCCTTTAGCAATGCCGGGGTGAACATCGGGGTATCCTTCAGTTTTTAACGAAGTTCCATCATTATTCTTTTTACTATTTAAATTTCATCATCTATGAAAACAAAACTTGGTCTTTTAATCCTGGGTTTGGGTCTGTTACTGACCCTCTCCTGTTCGAAGTATCCCCCGTCATCCGAAAGGTTGCTCGAGGATCTTGCGGTCATTACGCAGTATGACACCAAGATCGACTTCAACAACTACCACACTTTTACCATGGCAACCTCCATCGTGAAGATCACCAACCGTGATACGACGAATGTTTCAGATGCCACAGCCACCGCCATTCTCGACCAGATCTCGAATAATATGGAAGCGCGGGGTTTCATCAAGGCCATCACGCCGGTGGTACCCGACTTTGGCGTACAGGTGGTCTATTTCCAGAATACCACGGTGTACACCTACTATTACGACTGGTGGGGATATTATCCTTCCTGGTATTATTACTATCCCTATTACCCGGTTTATTACTCTTCGTACACGACTGGGTTGGCCAACATCGAGCTGATCGACCTCAAGGTGGTTGATCCAAATAAAAAGCAGCTCTATCTGCGATGGAACGGGTATATCAGGGGGTTGCTGACGGGCGATCACACTACGGCCGAAATTCTCCGTTGCGTGGATCAGGCTTTCATTCAGACGCCCCAGTTAAAAACAACAGCCAATTAAAAACCCTAAAAGACTTTAATCATGAAAAAGATAGTATCCGTCATTTTTCTGGTGTTTCTCACCCTCGGAGTTGTCAGGGCGCAGGAACCGATGAGCGCGGGTTATACCCCCTCTTCCTATTACACCTTCTCGTGGAATACCGCATTTCCGATCGGGAATTTCCACGACTGGGTCAGTCAGCCCGGTCCGGCCGGTTTTGATTTCGGGGGCCGCTACCTGATCCGGAACGGTCTGACCGCCGGATTTAACATTGGCTGGCAACGGGTTGCCAAGATTTACGACAATCAGACCTACACCATTCCCGACAAAGGGATTGCCATAACGGCGCGGAATTACCGCTTTACCTGGATGGTGCCCTTCCAGGCAGTCATCGCCTGTCATTTTATCCCGCAGAAGGTCGTTTCGCCTTATGTAGGCCTTGGTATCGGCGGCGATTATATGGAGCATCACCTGATGATCCAGGAGTACGACATTTACAAGACCTGCTGGGATTTTTCGCTCACTCCCGAAGTCGGCATTCTGGCCAGGTTCGGAACTTTCTCCAACTGGGGTGCGATTCTCGCGTTCAACTATAAATGGACCACCAACCGCATCGACCTGTATGAGGAGGAATCGCGCGACCTGCAGATGCTGAACATTAAAGTCGGCATCGCGTTGACGATCCGGTAAAACTGCTGAAATTCAAATCCTGAAGCGGCCGCCCCTTATTTACGGAGCGGCCGTTTTTTTTTTTCGACCCCGGCCTTCCCCTGACGGGTAGTGACCTGTTGCACGGTAAACCCGTGGACAGTGAAACTCACAAGAGACCGGTCGATGGTCGAAGTGGCCAGCCGGATTTCGGCCGGGGAGGGCAGGGAACTCCGGATCGGTATCCATTCGGATGCCTGTCCGGAGATAAAACCGGCGATCAGGAAAATATATTTTTTCATGGCGTGTGGATAAATATATCCAAAGGTAATATATGATAATCAGTAACATTACCGGCTTCCCGGAATTATTTTTTCAAAATTTTTGACTCTTTTCATAGGGTTTTTCGGTTCCGGGGTATCTGAATAACAGAGAACCCATCAAAAACGAATTAAAAAACCTGTTGCCATGGAAAAATTGACTCAAAGTATGATCCGGATCAGCATGATGCTGTTCCTGATCTTTGTATGCAGCGCGCTTCGGGCGCAGAACGGTTATATCACCGTTTCGGGCCACCTTAAAGACACAAAATCGGGAGAAAAAATCGTTCATGCCACCATCACGGTTCCGGGAACCAACATCGGCACCGTTTCGAATTCAGAAGGGGAGTTTATCCTGAAAGTTCAGAATTCGCTCAACGCGGAGTACTTCGAAATTTCACACCTGAGTTATACCACCACCAAGTTCAAAATCAGCGAGGCTTTGGGAAAGGAAAAGACCTTTTACCTGGAACTGCAGCCCATTCAGCTTAAAGAATTGTCGGTAGTACCTGGCGATGCACGCGGAATCGTCGAGATGGCCATGCACCGCATCCGGAAGAACTACAGCGAAGGAGCCAACATGATGACCGGCTTTTACCGGGAGTCGATCCGTCAGCGCCGCGACTATGTCTCCATCTCCGAGGCGGTCGTCGATATCCGCAAGGCCCCTTACACCAACTGGCAGGACGACCAGGTGAAGATCTTCAAGGGAAGAAAAAGCACCAACGTGAAAAAGGCCGATACGCTGATGGTACAATTGCAGGGCGGTCCGAATGTTTCGCTGCTGCTCGACATTGTGAAGAACACCGACCTCAGCATCGCCCTCGACAGTCTGGATAACTACCAGTTCGAGATTGAGTCGATGGTGACGATCGATAACCGGCTTAACTGGGTCATCGGTTTTACGCCCAACGTGATCAAAGCGGTTCCCCTTTACAACGGGAAGCTTTACATCGCCCAGGATAACATGGCCATCACCCGCGCCGAATTCAGCCTCGACCTCGACGATACCGACAAGGCCGCGCGGCTTTTTGTCCAGAAAAAACCCATGGGACTGGTATTCACGCCTACTTCGACCAGTTACCTCGTGACTTATAAGGAGCAGAACGGTAAATTTTATCTCAGTTATGTCCGCGTCGATATTAAATTCCGGTGCGACTGGAAACGAAAACTCTTCAAAAACCACTATACCGTGATGTCGGAACTGGCCATCACCGACCGGCATGAGGATAATATCGTTAAATTTGCCAATCAGGAGGTTTTCAAGACCAACATGGTTTTCGAAGAAAAAGTCCAGGCCTTTGCCGATCCCGATTTCTGGGGCGACAACAACATCATTGAGCCCGAGAGCTCGATTGAAAATGCCATTAAAAAGCTTTCGAAAAGTCTGAAAAAGTAACCATTTGGCTGGATCCCTGCACCAGGATAACCCTCAATAACAACCCGATGTCGCTCAACGACCTCTTCACACAAAGAAACATTCAGCATGGTGACATCGGTGAATTCGAGCGGCTTTTCACAAAATATTACGAACCCTTATGCCGTCATGCCAATAAAATTCTGAACGACATGGATACTTCGGAAGATCTGGTGCAGGAGTTTTTCTACCAATTCTGGAAGAACCGGGAGACCTTCACGGTGCGGTTGTCGCTGAATGCCTACCTCTATCAGTCGATCCGCAACAACGCGTTGCATCACCTCGAACATCTTGCCATACGAAGAAGTTACGCGGAGCAGGTACGCGGCGAACAGCGGGAAACGGCGCCTGCACCGGAGCCACAATCGGCGGAGCTGAATGACCTGACCCGGGTGATCGAAAACACGCTGAACCAGATGCCGGAGCGGTGTTCCCGGATCTTCCGGATGAACCGCTTTGACGGTAAAAAGTACCGTGAAATCGCCGCGATCCTTTCCATCTCGGTAAAGACGGTGGAGGCGGAGATGGGAAAGGCGCTTCAGATCTTCAGGAAATCCCTGAAAGATTACACAGGTAATGAAGCCGGGATCTATCCAAAGAACAGTTTGTGAACAGAGATCAATCGCGATAAAGAGGAGAAACGAAATGGGAACCAGGGAGCATCAACGGGAATGTGACGAAAAGCTGGCAAAGTACCTGAGCGGGGAGATGAGCGGGGAGGAGTTTTGGGCTTTTCAGAAGGAAATTTCATCTTCGGATGAAACATTAAGGAGGACAGAGATGATGAAAAAAAAGTGGAAGGCGCTGGAACAGTTTCACGGGACGCCGGGGCCCGATGCGCGGCAGGCCTGGGAAAAGCTGCACGGCCGCCTGGAGGGCGATGGTCTGATCCCCGCCGCGGACAACCCTTCACGCCGCTTACCGGTACCGGTTTTCACACGAATTGCCGCTGCGATCGTGGTGCTGGTGGCGCTGGCAGCGATCCTTTATTACACGGTCGACCGCGAGCCCACCACCCGGATGGTTCAACTCAGCACCGCCTCCGAATCGAACACCCTGATCAAAACCCTGGCCGACGGCTCGGTGGTATATCTCGACCGGAATTCCCGCTTCTCTTATCCCGGGAACTTTGAAGCCGATTCCCGTACCGTGGAATTACAAGGCAAAGCCTTTTTCGACATCACCCCCGATCCCGCCAAACCCTTCATCATTGAAACCGGTAAAACCCTGATCCGCGTGCTGGGAACCTCCTTTCACGTGATCACGGACAACGGGAGCAAATTTGAACTGATGGTTGAACGGGGAACGGTGCGGGTCACCCTGAAGGATGATCCATCGATCGTTCAACTGGTGACAGCCGGTGAAAAGATCGCGGTGGCAGAGAACCGGCTTATAAAATCGAAAATAGCTGGAAATGAAGATACTGCCTGGTATAAACAGCGGATTCATTTCAAGGATGAAATGCTTGGAAATATAATTCCCGTGCTAAACCGGAATTTCAGCGTTAACTTCGCAACGGCGGATGAGGAGACAGGCAGGTTGCGGCTGACCGTCACTTTCGACCGGAACGCGGCCGGATCCATCGCCGAACTCCTTTGCGCGACGCTGAACCTGAAAAGCCAGGCCATCAATGGGACCATTGTATTTTCGAAGAACAGGAACTGAGACCAATAGCATGGAGTTTTGCCGTGGCGTAAGCCCGGTTATCCCTTCGCGGGCCTGCATGATGATTGCAGGCCTGTTCCTTTTATGGATCGGCACAGCATCGGCACAGGATCCGCTGCTTGAGCAGGAGATCCGGGTTACCGGTCAGCGCACTACCCTGTATGAGGCGCTGAATGTGATTTCGCAACAGGCCGGTTGTTTTTTTATCTATAACAGTGAGACGGTAAAGAACGACAAAAGGGTGCGGATTAAGCCCGGTCATCAGCCGCTCCGCAAGGTTCTCGACGACCTGCTGGCCGATCCCGGGCTCGATTACCGGGTGATGGGGCGCTATATCCTGATCCGCAAAAAGGAACCGGCGGCCGAAATTTCCCAACCGGCACAACAACCCGACACCCTTCAGCATATCCTCATCCGCGGGCATGTTTACGACCGTCAGAACAGGGCTCCGATTCCCTATGCCACGGTGGGTATTGTTGAGGATAACACCGGCACCGTCACCAACCAGGATGGCTTTTTCATGATCCGGATCCCGGCTTCGGGGGCAGGATCCATGCTGACGGTATCGCATCTCGGTTACCTGAGTGAGAAGTTCCCCGCAAGGCTGCTGCACGAACAGCGGGTCGATATCTTCCTGGAGCGAAGGGTCATTTCGATCCAGGAGGTGATTATCCGGTACGTGGATCCGGAAGCCGTGGTTGAAAAGGCGCTGGAACGGCGCAAGTTGAATTATGCGGTCGACCCCGTTTACCTTACTGCGTTTTACCGGGAGGGGGTGATGAAGAATCATACCTGTATCGGTTATTCCGAGGCGGTTTTCAGGGTCTTCAAATCTCCCTGGGATGTAAGCGTACTTTCGGACCAGGTAAAGCTGATGAAATCGAGGAAAATTCAGAATACGGATCCCCGCGACACAGTGTTCCTGAAGCTCAAAGCCGGCATTCAATCGGCCCTTCAACTGGACCTGGTGAAAGAGGTCCCGGACTTTCTCGATCTGAGGACCCCTTCATCGTACAACTACCGTTACGCAGGGCTTGCCTCTTATGATGCCAAAGATGCCTATGCCATCCATTTTGTGCAGAAGGAGGGTATCCGGGAGGCTTTATATACCGGGACGCTCTACATTGGCAAAGATGATTTCGCCCTGCTGGGGGCAGATTTCGAGATCAACCCCGACTACCTTGAGTTGGCGGCTGAAAACCTGGTTTTACGGAAGAGCCCGAACCTGACCGTCAGGCTCGAAAAGATCAGCTATTCGGTAAGCTATATGCCCTATAACGGGAGGTACTACCTGCGACATGTACGGTGCGATATCGGGTTAAAGACCCGTTTACGCAGGCGGATGGCGACCGACCGCTTCGATACCTTCCTTGAATTCGCCACCTGCCGCATCGATACGGCCGGCGTGGTGAAATTTCCCCGGCAGGAGGTGTTGAAGCCCGGCGTGATCTTTTCCGATCAGCCCTATACCCCCGATGACGATTTCTGGGGCAACTTCAACGTGATCGCGCCGGAAGCCGGACTGAGCGAAGCGCTTTCAAAGATCAAAGGAAAAATTGAGGAGATCCGATGAGATCCTGTCGGGGTCAACGGTAAAGGGAAGTTGACTCCACAGAATTACTGTTTAACCGATAAACAGACCTTCAATTCTGACTTTATATCCTCCGTCGGAGAGTCGTGTTACAGCATTTACCAATCCACTGTGTCTCCATTGAAGCATACAACGTCGCGGCAGAAACCAGTACCGACGGCCCAGTTCTACTTCCCCTTTCCATTCCCGGATCAATCCCTCATAACCCTGGGCAGTATAATAGCCAATATCGATAAATCCTTCTGACCGGGGTTTTAAAGGACCCGTGACACACCAGTGGATCACGCCGTTACGGGGGTCAACCCCGGTGACAACTCCGCAGTGCGTAATCGGGCAACCGCATGACATACCCATCGGACGACCGATCATCAAGTCCCCTTTTTTTATTCCGAGGTCTTTCACAAGAGCAGGGTTATAAGGCAATATGGTCTCCCTGGGTCCGGGTTCGTTATCGAAACAATCAAGGATAAAGTCAAAATCCCGGTTCAGATGATCTTTCCAGCCCATCTTTTCACCTATTTGAGCCGCGAACCTGCGATTAATATTTACGGACGTTTTAATTACCGAACCGCCATTTGGTTTTACATGGATGCATTTTTTCAGTTCTGTTTCGAAGCGATCGACGGATTCGGCGAAAGTTTCACAGTTTCTGAATCCGCAAAGACCACAGTCCAACAAGGGAAGCATCCCGAGAGTTTTTTTTTCGTTTACAGGCGTATCCATAGGTTTTCAGTTTATTGACCCTGTCGGGTCGAAGATGAATTCTTGTAAAAAAATAGTTCAAATCATGAAAAAATTGAAGTCAGTTTTGCCAATACGTTGTGTAGCGAAATGTTAAAGATTTCGATATCACGGGCCGTTGTAAATCTTCCCAGGCTTATTCGAATGGAACCTCTTGCCTGAAAAGCATTTAGTCCGATGGATCGCAATACATGGGAACCGTTGTGCGACGGATCGTTTGAGGAGCAGGCAGAACCTGTTGATACGGCTATACCAAAGGAATCGAGGAGCAGCAGTAACCGTATGGTCTCCCCTTCCAAACCATGAATACCGAAATTCAACAGTCCCGGAAGTCGCAGATCGGGATGTCCGTTTAGATACGATTGTTCATAAATTGAAAAAACCGATTGTTCGATTTTTTTTCTGAGTTCCGTAAGTCGTTTGATCTCGGTAGTCATCTCATCCATACACAGGGAAGATGCCTTGGCAAAACCCACGATGGAAGGAAGGTTTTCAGTGGAGGATCGCAAACCTTTTTCCTGGCCGCCTCCGTGAAGCAGCGGAACAATACTGATCCCTTCCCGGATGTACAAGGCTCCGGTTCCTTTCGGACCATAGATTTTATGGGCATTGAGTGTGATCAGGTCGACGTTGCTTCGCCTGACATTCAATGGGATCTTTCCGAAGGATTGACAGCAATCGGAATGAAACAAAATCCCATGATCATGACAGATCCGGCCGATTTCTGCAATGGGTTGAATGGTGCCGATTTCATTGTTGGCATGCATGACTGAGACCAGGATGGTTTGAGGTAAGATGGATCGTTCCAATTCCTGTAAATCGATCATTCCGAAGGAATCGACCGGCAGGTAGGTTATGGAGAATCCCAGTCCGGAAAGCCACCGGCAGGTGTTCAGTATGCAATCGTGTTCGATGGAGGATACGATCAGGTGGTTACCCCGGTGACGATGGGCACAGGCAATTCCTTTCAGGGCCCAGTTATTTGCTTCTGTTCCACTCGAAGTGAAAAAGATCTCCCCGGGTTTGGCGCCAATGCATTCAGCGATCGTTTCTCTCGAGTTATCAAGGATTTCCTTCGAGCGGGTGCCAAAATGATGGAAACTGGAAGCATTACCATAATATCCTGTAAACAATGGGAGCATGGCTTCGACCACCCGGGGATCGACTGCAGTCGTTGCCGCGTTATCGAGGTAGATCCCGTGATCGGGGTTCGGTGACTCATTCTCCGACATAGAACAATTCATGATCAAGAGTCCGCAGGACCCCAAAGTGATTTTTGGCCCCGATCTCTTTCTTACCGACACAAATTGTGCAGGTGCCTACGGGTGGATTACCCCTGAGATACATCGGGAATTCAAGGTCGGGTGTTCTGAGGATGTGTTTCACGATGGGATCGATTCCGATCCCGTAGAGGGCATTGCTTTCGACCACTGTTATCTTGTTGGCGGTTTCCAGAACCCGGTACCTGAAAACTTCCCGTTCGGCTTGTGATATCAGGTCGATTTTTGTGATGACACCGATGTCGGCCAGCGTTAGCATCGGACCGATTTTGCGGGGAAGGTTCATGCCGCTGGTCGCCTCCAGCACCACGATGCCGAGTGCATTTTCGACATAAGGGGAACAACGCAGGCATAGACCGGCGGTTTCGACGAAAAGATAGCCGGCCCCTTCTTTTTCTGCCCATTCCACTGCTTCGTCAAGAACCACCACGTTGCAGTGGTCGGGACAAAGTTCGCCGGAGTAGATCTTTTTTACCGGAATTCCGAACTCCCGTCCAATGAGTGAGTCATCGTCGGCATACAAGACATCGATCTTCAGATAAGCAGTTTGAATACCCCTCACAGTCATTCGTTTCAGGATCTGCCTGATAACGGTGGTTTTACCACAGGTCGGAGGGCCGGCAAAAATTACGAGTTTCATGAAATCAGTTAAATGGTTAAAACATGATAGCTTGCATCGAAAACCGTTTGGGTGAGCTCCCCTCCTGAACGAATGATCTGCCGGAAGTCGAGCATCATATCATCGATCTGCTTCATCTTTCCGGCAACTTTTTTTTCTTCGGGACGGGTATGGATCAGTTGCTGCATGGCGCCTTTTCTCATAACGATCCTGAAGTCAGACATCAATGCGATGCAGGGATCGTGGGTAACAAAGACGAAGATCTTCCTGTATTTCTTCAGAAGTTCAAGCGCCCGGGTACGATGGATCCCCGCATTTTCGATCTCATCGAGCAGGATGATCGGGGCGTTGCCGATCACGACTGCATCCGCAATCAGCAGCGAGCGTGTTTGACCACCCGATAACTCGGTCATGGTTATCTCGGGCTGGATGGCTTCGCCGGTGAGTTCATTGGCGAAACTGAGTGTCTCTCTGAGAATGGTCTCAATATCGCGTGCGCCCCTGACGGTTGCATGAATGGTCAGGAATTCCTCCACCGGAAGATCACTCAGAAAGTTTGTGTGCTGGGAGATCAGGGCAATCGGATGGTGCGAAGGATCGAAAATAAAATCATCGGGAACCGTTGCCCCGTTTATCTCCACGGTTCGGTTCGACGGAGTATTGTGATTTGCAAACAGCTCAATGTCGTTGATCAGCGTGGTTTTCCCGCAACCGGTCGGCCCAACGATGCTGACAATATCGCCAACGCGCATGGTAAAGCACTCCACCGGCTCTTTCACCCCGTCTTTGCCGTTGCCTCCGTAAATGGTAATGGTATCAACATTCATCATTTTAGATTTGCAGCGAAAATATACATAATGTTCACCAAATTAGTGTACATTTGACAGAAACTTTCGATATCTTCCCATGAACATTTTCAGACTCTATTATTAAATTTTATGGAATCGATCACAAATTCAGGGCAATTGTTTAACTGCAGTGAATGTTTTTTAAACAGGCTGACCAGCATTTATCTGAGTGAAGCAGAGCGAAAACATATTTGCACCCATGCAGATCAGCTGCATTTTTCAAAAGGCGAGATGATCCTCAAACAGGGAGCCAATTCCACCAGCATCGGGTTCCTTCACAAGGGAATCGTGAAATTCACTTATCAGAAGGATGCGAAAAAAAGCTATATCATGACCGTGGTATCAGGCCCCAAACTCATCGGTCAGGCCAACCTTTTTTTCAGGGAGAAGAATATTTTTTCGATTATTGCAGTAGAGGATTGCGACCTTTGTTTTCTTCCGAATGACAAGGTACTCAGGGTGCTCGAGGATCATGGCCGATTTCTCCTTTACCTGGTGGAGCGATCGACCGACATGTTTCAATCCTCGATATTTAATTTTATAAGCCTGGCACACAATCATGTTATGGGTCGTATTGCCGACATCCTGATATTTCTATGGGAAAACGTTTACCGCAACTCCCCGTATGAATTCACGCTGACGCGGAAAGAAATTTCGGAATTCGCGGCTTGTTCCCACGAGAATGTCATTTCGGTGCTTTCATCCTTTAACAAAGAGGGGCTGATTGAATTCCAGGGAAGAAAGATCATCATCAAGGAGATCGAAAAGCTTAAAGAGATCAGTAGAAAAGGTTAATCTGAAGAATATGTTATCACAGAAGACAAGATACGCAATGATTGCGTTGACAAGGCTGGCCCGTGAATACGGCAAAGGCGCTATGTTGATTGGAGACCTTGCAAAAAGTGAAAAACTGCCGCAACGTTTTCTGGAAAATATTTTACTTGAATTAAAGAAAATGGGGATTCTCGGGAGCAAACTCGGCAAATCGGGCGGTTATTTTCTGTTACGTCATCCCGGTGAGGTTAATCTTGCCGAAATTGTCCGGCGGTTTGAAGGTCCGATCGCCCTGCTTTCCTGCGTATCGGAAAAAGCCTATCAAACCTGTGAATTTTGCAGGGATGAAAAAAACTGTTCCATCCGGAAAGTATTTAAAGAAATCAGAGATACGACTTTTTCGAAACTGGAACAGGCAACACTCGAAAGCCTGATTTCCGAATCCGTAATGGATCCCTGAGAAGTTTGTTCGGGCCCACCGGTGTCTGACGGTTCCAGTAATGATTGCGATCCAACTCGTACCAGCCGTCAGGAATACAGTGATGGGATTGATAATGGTATAAGGCGCGTATCAGATAAAAACCCGGGTCTACCGTTGACCCGATATCCAGGCCTGCACGGGTGTTGTGAAAGAATCTCCCACGGGCACTTTGACCGAATCAAGGTAGATGTACTTTCCCCGTATGCTCGTGACCTTTCCGAGGGGTACGATAAAACTTCGGTGCACCCGCATGAACCGGTCGGGCGGCAGTTTCTTCAGAATGCCTTTCATGCTCATCAGCGAAAGGACCAGCGGGGTTTTGGGATTGGAAAGGTGAATCTTGATATAATCATCCAGTCCTTCAATATAGATGATCTGGCTCAGGATGATCCTGATGGTCTGGTACCCTGATTTCACGAAAATGAATTCCTCCTCATCGGATGGGATCATGGGATTAAGCAGCTTGTCGACCTTGGTGACAGCCCTCAGGAACCGGTCGAACTTGATTGGCTTTACCAGGTAATCGACGGCTTCCAGATCGAAACCTTTGACGGCATACTGCGGATGGGCCGTGGTAAAGATCACGTAGGGTTTATCGTTTAATCCCTGGAACAACTGGATTCCATTGATGTCGGGCATGTGAATGTCGAGCAGCAACAAATCGGGTTGATGCGTTTTCAGGTAGTTCAGCGCTTCGAAAGCATCGGTAAAGGTCGCCATCAGGTCTAACAGGGGAGTCTCCCCGGCATATTTGCGGATCACTTCCAGCGCCAGGGGTTCATCGTCGATGGCAATTGCACGGATCATGTCAGGTCGATGCTGAGATTCACGATATAGACTTTGCCGTTGTGGGTCAGTTCCAGCTCATGACGGTCGGGGTATATCAGTTGAAGACGCTGCCGGGTATTGCTGATGCCGATGCCGAAGGTCTCGTTTTTCTCCCGTCCGGGGAATATCTGGTTGGATATTTTGAAAAAGAGTTTTTTGTTCCGGATCCCGATCCTGACCAGGATGGTGGCGCTTTCGTGGGTCGTCACGCCGTACTTGAATGCGTTCTCGACAAAAGGGATCAGGATCATCGGCGGGATCTGGTATGGCTGCGGATCGCCTTCGACCTCCAGTTGCACCTGCACATTCTCGCTCAGCCTGAGTTTCTGCAGTTCTACATAATAGCGGATGTACCCGATCTCGGTCTCGAGCGGTACAAGTTCGTGGTTCACATCCTGGATTACGTAATGCATCATGTCGGAAAGTTTCATGACCGCTTCGGCTGTCTGATCGCTCTTCATGAGGGCAAGGCTGTAGATCGAATTCAGGGTGTTGAACAGGAAATGCGGATTAATCTGGTTTTTCAGCATAGCGAGTTCGGTGTTCAGCCGCTCCTTTTCCGCCTCCTTGCGCTTTTTCTCGTTTTGAGTAAGTTTTTGCGAAAACCGCAATCCAAGCGCCAGCCCGGTGATTAGTCCGGTGATCAGCATGAAGTTGTAGATCGGCCAGCTTTTCATTCGCTTGGGACGGTCAATACCGTAAGGTTTTTGCGGATTGAATTGGACGTTTTGGTTGCCGGGTCCTGCCTGATTTACGCCATTGTCCTTAAATTCAAGCGGAGGTTTTGCCGGGAAGCCACCGGGCATCTCACTTCCAGGACTGCCACTCTGTCCACCTTTAAATGACTCCTGGGGAAAAGGCCTGCTGCGGAAAAAATAGTAATGGGAAGTCTCCATGATCACGGTAGAGGCCAGCACCACGATCACTGCCAGGATGGTATAACGGATCTTTTTCTTCCGGAAGAAGAGGCCGGGGATCATCCAAAGGTAGTTGAGGTAGAAGACGCCCAGGTATAAGGAAGTTTGTATAAAATTGACCCACAGGAAATGCGGATCGTATTGCGATTCCCTGTACAGCAGAAAGGAAGGAAAGAAGAATAGAATAATCCAGATCCCGAGATGGATCAGGAACTCCATTTTTCTGTTATCGATTCCGAACCAGGTATTAGGCATTGTCCATTGTCCTTCTTTTCTGCAAATATACTCAACCCGGCTTCATTTTGTCTTCTGAATTACCCGGAGATACAGGGTGTCGGAATGGATCCCGGTAAAGATACCCAGTCCGTTGGTGATGTTGGTTGGCGGATCCTGGTAGTTTTGTGAAGTGCTCATCTGTCGCATGAAAAAGGTGCTGTATTCGGGGTTGATGTGACAGAGGATGATGCGGTTCCTGCCAAAATACCGGATCGACATCGGATTGATGTCGATGACATCGTCGGTGGTTGGACGGGATGAGAACATGTCGTTCACGTAGGTCGAATCCTTGAAAACGGGCACGGGATCGGTCTCCAGGCATTCGATGGTAGCCAGGTAATAACTGTCGTCGTCGTTGGTGAAGCTGATGGTTACCGGATCGGGGTGCTGCCCAGCCGGCGGGTCGTCGGGATCCCACTGGTACATGGAGATCGAGGTGTCAGAAAGGGAAACACCCGCGGGTTTGGCCGGGATGAGCGTGGATGAGGTGACCACCGATTCATCCCAGTTAAATTTAAGCAGGTAAGCGCTGTCGGGAACCACCGGGATCAATCCGGTGGTGTCGGAATAGGTGCCCTCGCCCACCGGGATAAGGGTATACCAGGAACCGGCATAACAAACTGTCACGACGAGATGGTCGAGGTCGCGGGCAGGCAGCGTCTCGTTTTCATCGGTCGGACTTTTGCGCGACACCTTCACCGTAATCTGCGATCCCGGCTGAAGGTACGCCTCCACCACGGGAATGTCCGTCATCACCTCCTGGTTATCCTTCGTACAGGATCCTTGCAGGAGTATGAATGGAAGAATAATAAGGGGTGAAAGAAATTTAAGGGTTGAGGTCATTGGAAGTTGGAATTAATTCAAAATTCAAAATTTTGCATTTTGCATTTTGCATTTTGCATTTTGCATTCTTGTTTTTCTACCTGAGTTTCAGCATCAGCGTTATATTCGGCGTGAACCCGAGGAACAGCTTATCCGTCTCGATGATGTTTCCGTCGATGATCTGATATTCCTTGTACCAGATGTTTCTCCGGTTGTAAACATTGAAGATCGAAAGGCCGATGTTCCCCCACTCGTTGCCGTTCTCTTTTCTGCGAAGATGATAGTTCACACCCAGGTCGAGTCGGTTGTAATCGGGAAGGCGGCTGCTGTTCTTGGATCCGAAATCAATATAGGTTTGTTCGGTTCCGTTCAACAGGTTCACGGTGTAGGAGCCATCAGGTGCGGTATACGGCCTTCCGGAGGCAAAAAGCCAGGTGAGGGAGAAACTCCAGTTCCGGTAATCGTACATGCCGACGAACTTGAATTCATGCGTTACATCCTGGTTGGCCGCGAAGTAATCATTACCGTAGATGGAGATCTTGTTCCTGGCCTGTCCGAGGGTATAGCTGACCCACCCGGTCAGGCTGCCGGTCTTTTTCTGCAGCAGGAATTCCACCCCGGTGGCGTAGCCGACGCCGTGGAAAAAGTTCTCGGCATAAGTAGCCCCTTCGCGGGTCGGCTGGAACCGCAGCGAATATTCCGTCACGCCGTCGATGCTCTTGTAATAGCCTTCCATGCTGGCCAGGAATGCTTTGCTCTCCCAACTGATCCCGGCGATGTAATGCCAGGCGGTGCCCACCGGGATCAGGTCGCCATCCGACAGGATCCAGAAATCGCGGCTACCGCTCAGAAAATCCTCCCGCACCACCCGGTTGGCAAACTGGTCGAACAGTCCGGTCTCCCCGATGATCTTGATGTTCTTGTTCAGGTTGTAAGTAAGGGCCAGGCGGGGTTCGGGGTAGAGCTTGCCGGTAGGGGAGAACCAGTTCAGGCGCAGTCCGGGAACGATCGACAGCCGGGCGTCGAACAACTTGATCTTATCCTGGAGGTAGATGCCTAAAAGCGAACCGGTCTGGTGTTTGTCGAGGTAGCTGGCCGTATCGGTCTCCCCGAAATTGTAACTGATGTTGTAATTGGTATAATACAGACCGTATCCCAACAGATTTTGGTTATTCAGGTTGAAGGAGTAGTCGGTCTTGAAGGTGATGTCGAGCAGGTTGTTGTTCTCGTTGACTCCGTTGTCGATGGTACCTCCGCCGCTCTCCCCACCTGAATGGGAACCGGTGCTCGAACGTTCGCGGTCGCTGTAGTAATAGGAAAAATTCAGCGAGGTGGTCCCGAAATGACGGCTGTTCCAGTTCCTGGTCCACCGGAGTCCCGACCCCATGTTGCCGTAGGTGGTAAGGTCGGTGTTCTCCATGCTGAAGCTGAACCCCGATGAAGATCCGCCGGACGGGCTTCCCATCGACGTCCCGTTTGATAAATTGTCGGTCCCGTTATAAAAGCTCAGCGAAAGGATGTCTCTGGGAGATGGCCGCAGTGTGAATTTTGCATTGAGATCATAAAAGTAGGATTTGGTGGTAGAGCTGACCGACGGACCACCCCCCGGAGGACCTCCTTTTGTGCTGATTTGTTTGACTTCGGTGGTGTTGTTGAACTGTTTGAAAATTTTGTCGTAGAGAAGTCCCTGGTAGGACCGCCTGAAGGCGATCAGCGAGGTGAACCGCTTGCCGATCGGCACCTCCGTATAGATGTTAAAACTAAGCAGACTGATCTCTCCCCCGATGGTAAATGCCTTGGAATTGCCATCTTTCCCGGTGATCTCCGTTACGCTCGACAGCCGGCCCCCGAATTTCGACTCAAATCCTCCCTTGTAAAGCTGCACGTCTTTGATGGCGTTCGAGTTAAAAGCAGAGAAAAATCCATACAGGTGGTCGACCTGGTACACCGTGAATCCGTCGTAAAGCAGCAGGTTCTGATCGGGGGTGCCGCCCCTGACGTAGAGGTTCGACGATGACTCGTTGGCCGCCGAAACCCCCGGGAGGAGCTGGAAGGAACGGATCACATCCTTTTCGCCGATGTTCGGGAGGGTCGAGAGTTTCTGGGGCGTTATCTTCAACGTGCTGATCTTGTCGTTGGTCACCATCAACTGCTCCTGTTCACCGGAGATCTCCACCTCTTTTAAAGTTTGCGACTGCGGCTCCATTTCGATGAGCAGGTTGGAAAGCGGGAGGTCGGGCGAAAGAAAGATGATCGCCGTCTGGTAGCCCAGGTAGCTGACCAGCAGGGTGGAAGTGTCGGTCGGGATCTTCACCAGCGAAAAATAGCCGTCGGCATTGGTAAAGGTTCCGATCGCAGTGCCTTTTACCCCGATGTTGGCAAAGGGAAGGGCCTCGCCGGAGTACTTGTCGCGCACCAGGCCCGACAATGTGATCATGAACTTCTTCGCACTGCCGCTGTAGCTTCTTGCCTGTTTCGACTCCTGTGGCTTCGAGGTGAGGTTTTCGTATTTGTTTACCAGGTAGATCGTTGAGTCGCCGCCGATGTACCATTTGAGCTTGTTTTCACCGCACAACTGGGAGAGGAACAACGGCAGCGGTTTGTCGATAGGCCGGTCATTCACCTGGATGGCGGCGAAGGTTTCCCGGTCGAAACTGAATTTGAGGCGGTTGGTTTTAGCAATGTCGTCGAGGACTTTGTCGAGTGACATGATATATAGCTTATCGACATGGATGTTCTCCAGCGATGCAGAATAGTTTTTCAGAGGGTCCGGGGTGCCGGCATCCTGGGCGGCCAGCAATGCTGGTACTAAAAGGAAGGGAAGAAAAACGAGTAGATTTCTGACCATTATAATAGTGTCTTCGGTCCGGGAGGGTTGATTTTACTGACCGGGAAAGAAGGTGGTACAAAACTAGGTATGTCGAAACAACGGGTTGGATAAAATAGGTGAACAGGTTTTTTTTATCGGTTAAGAGCAAAGTAATCCGCTAACCATTTTTTTATTTTGATAACTTTGACGCTCCTGAACCATTGCGTCTGACTAACTTCATTTCGATATGAGAGCCAATTTTCTACTCTTGATTTTCATTCTTTTAGCCCATCTTACCTTCGCGCAGCAAGTCACCATTACCGGGAAAGTTACCTCGGAGGAGGATAACACCGGCATTCCGGGGGTGACCATCATGATCAAAGGAACCACGCGGGGTACGGTAACCGATATCGACGGAAACTATACCCTGACGGGGGTTTCGTCAAGGGACACGTTACGGTTCAGTTACATCGGTTATGAGGCACGGGAGATCATTGTCGGGATTCAGACACGGATCGACGTGGTGCTTTTGGTTTCAACCCAGGATCTTCAGGAGTACGTGGTAACCGCTTTCGGCGTGAGGCGGCAGGAGCGGGAGATCGGCTATTCAACCCAAAAGATAGAGGCCAACCTGGTGCAGCAGTCGAATCCGCCCAACATCCTCAACGGGATGATCGGCAGGGCCGCCGGGGTTCAGATTTCGCAGAACGACGGGTTGGAAGGGGGTTCCACGAGGATTGTCATCCGGGGGAACAATACCCTGAGCGGGAAAAACCAACCCCTGATCGTGGTCGATAATGTGCCGCTCGAGAACATTCCCGGCCAGGAAAACGTGGGACGGGGGGTTGACTGGGGGAATCCGATCGCCGACATCAATCCCATTGATATTGAAACCTACAATGTTTTGAAAGGCGGCGCCGCTTCGGCTTTGTACGGATCACGGGGTGCCAACGGGGTCATCCTGATCACCACCAAGCGGGGTAAAAAACAGGAAGGGTTGGGTGTAACATTCAATTACAGTTATAAATGGAACCATCCCTACCGTTTCAGGGAAATGCAGAACACCTATGGCGCCGGCGGACCGATCTCATTCACGCCTCCGACCTTCCCGAAAAGCGGCGACACCCTGCTCTATCCGGGAATCTACGGCACCGACAACCTGATCATCAACCAGCAGGGCGATACCCGTTCCACGACGGAGGAGTTCGGTTATTATGGTTCCGCTGTGTCGTGGGGACCGAAGATGAACGGCGAGATGGTGAAGTGGTGGGATGGGAAGATGCGGGCCTATGAACCGATGCCCGATAATTATAAATCAGCCTTTCGTGACGGTTCGACCCAGACTTACAATATTTCGGCCCAGGGAGGGAACGACAAGGGAAGCCTGCGGGTATCCATCACCCGGCAGGACAATCAGGCCATCATCAGCAACAGCAATTTTAACCGGACCACCATCAACCTGGGGGCCGGGTTAAAGATATCCTCGAAAGTTTATGCCGACCTGACCCTTTCGTACATCAACTTTAACCGGAAAAACAGTCCGATGCTCGGTGAATCGCAGGAGTCGTTCAGCAAAGGATTTCTCTATTCCTGGCCCCGGAGTTACAAGGGTATCGACCGGGAGTATTACGCCAATCCCGACGGGTCGCGGAATCCGCAGGAAGGCTACCCGTTCCTTTACATTAATCCCTATCTCTGGTGGGATTATTACAGCAACAACACCTCCCTGAAACGTGACAAATACATCGGGGCGCTGACCCTGACCTATGAGATCACCCCGTGGCTGAGCGTAACGGGCAGAGCCGGTCGGGATTTCAACCTCGATCAGTACACCACCCAGAATAAGCCGACGGATGCATTGGGTATCACGGACGGCTATTATGCCAACAGCCTGAACCGGACCTATTCCGATATTTTTGAAGGATTGATCACAGCCAATAAAGAGGGGTTTCTGCACAAAAAGCTTGATGTAAAATTCAGTCTCGGGGCCAACCGGTGGAATTATTATCTCTATGAGATCCGGGGACATTCGGGCACCTGGTACTTTCCGAACCGGTACACTTTCGACAATTACACCTCTCCAACCTATTACACCAACTCTGCGGGCGAGGTGGTTGTGACGATTCCCGGCAACTCGCCAAGCGATATGGTCCCCGGCGAATCGGTGATGCGCGAACGCACCAATTCCGTCTTTTCATTCCTCAACCTGGGATGGGACGATTACCTCTTTTTAGAGCTGACCGGCCGGAACGACTGGTCGTCGACCCTGCCCAGTTCGAGCAATTCCTATTTTTATCCCTCGGTATCGCTGAGTTTTATTGCCACCAAAGCATTCGGGATCAGTGAAAAAGTGAAGTGGCTCAGCATGCTTAAAATCCGGGGCGCCTTTGCCAACTCGGCTACCGACACCGATCCTTACATGCTCGATTTCAACTATTCTTCGGGAATTTTCGGCGGGGAACAAACCGCCTCTTTTCCCACGACCATTCCCCCGTACCAATTGCTGCCGCAGCGCGTAAATACCTGGGAGGTCGGGTTAAATGTCGGAGTGTTCGACAGCCGCATCGATCTCGACTTCACCTATTACAACAAGTACTGTTATTCGCAGATCCTGAGCAACCTGCCGGTGCCGGTAAGTTCGGGAGCATCGGGGATCACGATCAACGAGGGGGTGATCACCAACTCCGGTTTTGAGATCATCCTGAACACCATCCCGGTGCAGACCCGGAATTTTGCCATCCGGTCGTCATTAAATTTTTCCCGGAACCGCAATGTGGTCAAAAGCCTGGGCGATTATGCCGAGATATACCCGCTGGCCGATATCTGGGGGCTCAACGGGCCGGCCATGGCGCTACGCGAAGGCGATGAATACGGAACCATCTACGGGTACGATTATGTGTATCATGAAAACGGTCAACCCATTCTCAATGATGAAGGGACAAAGTACCAGATCACCGACACCCGGGTGCCGATTGGCAACGCCTCACCCGATTTCCTGGCGGGTTGGCAGACAGAATTCTTGTACAAGGGCTTCCGGCTGGCCTGCCTGATCGACTGCAAATGGGGCGGCGACATCTACTGTGGTTCGTATGTGATCTCCCTGCAGACCGGTCAGAGTCCCGAAACCCTGCTCGAACGCGAAGGCGGCGGGTTGCCTTACACCGACCCGGCCGGTAACACCTCGAATATCGGAGTCATCCTTCCGGGTGTTTATGCCGACGGAACCCCGAACGACAAGGTAGTGCACTACTATTACAAGTACCTGCCCAACGCAGGCGGATGGGGTAAACTGCTGTCAACCCCGGGAATCCTGGAGAATTCGTGGATCAAGATGCGGGAAATATCGCTGTCGTACAGCTTCCAGAGCAAGATCATGGAAAAACTGAAAATCTTTAAAAACCTGACCTTGTCGGTTGTCGGTCGCGACCTCTTTTACATTTACTCCAGCCTGCCCGACAAGATCAATCCCGAAGGGATCATGGGGTCGGGCAACGCGCAGGGGTTTGAGTGGGCGTCGCTGCCCGGGACGTTGTCGCTCACATTTGGGATTACGGCCGCGTTTTAAAGAACTTTGAATTTTGAATTAAATTTATCTCTTATCAATGATCATGACAACAAAAATACCAGCATTCTTATCAACCCTCTTCCTGATCTTGTTTTTCTCTTCCTGCAAAAAGGATTTCACGGAAATAAACACCGACCCGAGTTCTTTCACGTCGGCCAGCGACGGGTCGTTGTTCAACGCGGTGATCTCCTCGCTTCAGCTTGGATGGAACGAGCAGTTTTACATCAACAACGAGATTCTGTACAAGCAGTCGCAGTTGGCGGCATTGACCAAGGAAGGGTGGGGGAATTTTACCCTCGGCACCGAAGAGATCTGGAGTAATTATTACGGATCGTTGCCCGAAATCAGGGAGCTTGAAAAAAGGTTCAGCGCATACAGCGAATCACCGGGTGTTCTGAATATGAAAGCGATGCTGAAGATCACCATGGCCATGAAAACCTTCCACGTGACCGATCTTTTCGGCGATATTCCGTTCAGCCAGGCGGGATACGGATTTCAGAACCTGGAATACCTGAGGCCGAAATTCGACAAACAACGTGATATTTACCTGTCGTTGCTTGAAAATCTGAAGTGGGCCGACGAAACCATCGATGAATCGGCTCCACTGGTGGAACCCTATAAATCATTTGTCGTCTTCGACAAGCTTTTCAACGGTGACATGAAAAAGTGGCGGAAACTCGCCAACTCCCTCCGCCTGCGCCATGCCATGCGGATGTCGGAAAAGGAACCGGTGATCGCGGGACAGATCATCAAAGAGATTATCGAAGAAAACAGACCGGTCTTCGTGGGGTACGATTTCGCCGCTTCAAAACTTGAGAGTGCCTGCCTTTGGCCGGCCGCGGTCGGTTTTAAAAATGAAAGCCTGAGCTGGTCCTTCCGGGAACATAAGAACCTGCGGATGGGAACCAACATCTGGCACCGGTTGTCGGAAAATGAGAATCCCGATGGAACCGGAATATTCGATCCGCGTGCCTATATCTTTTTCGAAACCAATAATGCCAGCCAGTGGAAACCTTATCCGCAGAACCCCGATGCCAGCACTCCGTCGGAGGGGGGGATCCCGTACGACAGCCACCGCGACCAGACCGGCTCTTTCAACATCAAAGGCGAAACCTGTAAATATTCGCCGTTCAACTATTTCATCATCGACGATGAAAACTATATGCCCATCATCATCATCACCGGCGCGGAGGTTCACTTTATCAAAGCCGAAGCCTGGTTCCGGGGAATCGGTGTAGGGGTTGACAAGGAGATGGCCGACAATGAATACATGAACGGGATTAACGCCTCGGTTGAATGGTGGATGTCGGTCGCCAAGAATTCAAAACTGCCGCTGTCGGGTATGACCTTTCCGGAGATGATCCCGATCCCTGAAGATCTGAATGCTTCATCGGTACTGGTCCACTATGGAAGCTGGATGGCGAAAACCGAGGAGGAAAAACTGGAATTCATTTATACCCAATGGATGGTCGATGCCTTCAGGCAACCCTGGGAAGCTTACGCACTGGTGCGCCGGACGGGAAAAACACCCCGTGAAGGATTGCCGATCGCGCATTTCAGGCTGCCCTACCCGCCGTCGGAGGTCGAATATAACGCGGCCAACACCGCAGAAGCAATCGCCAGGCAGGGAGGAGATGAGCCGGGAAATAAGATTTGGTGGACACCCTGAGAGAATTCAAAATGTAAAATGCAAAATGCAAAATACAAATTCATTTTTCCCTAATGCCCTATACCCAATTCCCAATACCTGATTTTCGATTTTGATTTTTGAACTTTTGAATTCATTATATTTGTGAATCTATAAAAACCTTTCCCCATGAAAAAACTCTTTACTTTCTTTGGATTTTTCCTGGTTTCGGTCATGCTTTTTGCACAGTCGAACCAGTATCTTCATTTCGACATGGTCGATGATTTTACACAGCTACCAAACGGATCCCAGTATGTGTCGGGGAGCAACCAGTTGTCGATGACCGGCTGGTTTTATTGTGACGCCCTTGCCTACGGTCAGGGATACATGGGATTCCGCGCCGGTTCAGGCACGGCCGAGTTTTACCTGATCCAGCTTAGCAACGGGGTACTTGAATGCAGGCTGGTGACCACGGCAGGCTTCTTTGAATACGTGGCGCCCGCCAACACGGTAATTCCTCAGGTATGGCAGCATATTGCATGGATTTACGACGGTACTGCCATCAAATTGTATGTGAACGGGGCGCTGAAGGGAAGTAAACCCGCTTCGGGAACTTTTCAGGGGCCCTCGGTGAACTTTGCCATTGGAAAGAGTCTGCTGGGCGGCTTTAATTTTGTTTACGGAGGCCGGGTCGATGAAGTTTCGGTATGGAATAAAGGTCTTTCCCAGACTGAAATTCAGGACATGATGACCAATGAGCTCACCGGGACGGAACCCAACCTCCAGTTGTATTACAAATTCAACCAGGGTGTGCCGGGTGGAAATAACACCTCCATCACCAAACTGGAGTGTGAGATCGGAACCGGCGAGCGGGATTCGGATCTTCTGAACTTTGCCATGACCGGTCCGACTTCGAACTTCAACGGTACACTCGATCCCGGGTACCAGGCCATCTCGTTCCCGCAGATCCCCGACCATTTGGTCACCGATCCTCCCTTTGCGCTCGAGGCAACAGCAACCTCGGGATTACCGGTTTCGTTTGAGATCCTGTCGGGCCCTGCCACCCTCAACGGCAACATCCTGACCCTAACCGGGGCGCAGGGACTTGTGACGGTCAGGGCGACCCAGCCCGGCAACGGCACTTTCAACCCGGCCGAACCGGTAATCAACACCTTCATGGCCCTCGATCCCCTGCTCCATACCCCCGATATCGATCCCCGCCACCCGCTGGCAGGCGATGTTCATGTTCCTGCTCTTTCGAAAATCCTCCTGTCGACCTATTCGACCATTACCTATCCCCTCCTCTTCAGCGTTTCAGATGTCAAATTCCTGATCAACGGGGAGACCATCCACGCCCAGACTTTCCAGAACGGACATTATATTGCATGGTGGACCCCGCCATCATACGGCAATTATGATCTTACGGTTATATCTACCAATAATTTCGGGGGATCGGCCCAGGAGACCATCGGAATCAACATCGTTCCGACTGCCACCAACACGGAGGTCGTGGCTGCCGAAAATGTCTGGCTCAATCCCAACAATGTAAGTCAGGTTGTCATGGCCGACCTTCCTTCCTACCTTGGGGCGTTCAACAAGATCATGGCGACCCTGACCGTATCCTGTCCGCCGGGCGGTTGCGGTGAATATGACCGCATCGCCAGCATCGACGTGAAAGGACATGATGGTTTATGGTACGAGATTATCCGTTACATAACCCCTTACAGCGTGGCCTGTTCGCATACCATCGACCTCACCGACTACATGTCGCTGCTGCTGGGGCGGACCGAATTCCGACTTAATTGTGCCACCCTCGACAACGGGTACTATTATAAACTCGTCCTGAATTACACCGAGGGAACCCCGGAACACCGCTACAGCACGGTACACGAGATCTGGAAAGGGGACTATCCGTTCGGTGACTATGCCAATCTGCAACCCCTTGAGATCCGTAACTACTCCTTCCCGTCGGATGCCACGGCTGCAACCCTGAAAATGATATCGACCGGCCATGGCTGGGGAGACCTCAACACCGGAAATGCCGCGGAATTCTACGAGGCAACCCACCACATCTGGGTTAACGGAGTATCTACCTTTGAGCAGCATAATTGGGCCGACTGCAGTCCGAATCCCGACGCCTGCCAGCCCCAGAACGGAACCTGGTATTACAACCGCGCCGGATGGTGCCCCGGTTCCATCGCTCCGTGGTTCAATTTCAACATGACTCCTTACGTGACCGGTTCGGGCGTCGAACTCAAATATATCCTCTACGAAAATTATGTCGACCTGTGTCATCCGCATCATCCCGACTGTGTGACCGGCGTTACCTGCAGCGACTGCAGCGATACCTTTAATCCCTACCTCGATGTTGCATGCAATATGGTCGTGTTCTCCGAAAATCCGATCCTGGTAGGGACAGGCGCAGATAAATCAAATAAAGCGGAGATCACCATACGTCCCAATCCGACATCAGGGTTGCTTTCGATCACTTCGACCGGAAATCTTAACGTGCCGACGGGTCTTTTAGAACTCATGACCCTGACCGGGAAAGTCGTTGACCGGTTTGAGTGGAACGGGAAATCGGTTCAGATCGACCTCTCTTCCCATCCCCGCGGGATCTATTTCCTGAAGATCGGGACGAAGGATTTCACCGAAATTAAAAAAGTGATCCTGCAATAAGGATTTTAAACCTTTGACCGTCGTCTGTTTCACGATGTGCATCATCGGGTAAAAGTACTTTCTTTACAGAACAGAATCAGAAAAGTCATATACCATGAGCTTAGTTGTAACAGATTTCCGCGATCAGATTGGCTGGATCACGATGGATCATGATGTCAAGCGGAATGCACTGAGTTTTGAAATGCTGTGCAACCTGATCGATGCCCTGGATGAGATGATGATGCGGAAGGCGCGGGTGGTGATCCTCCGTGCCAACAAAGGCACCAAGGTCTGGTCGGCCGGTTTTAACATTGAGGAGCTTCCCCGCGACGGGAGTGATCCGCTGGCTTACGACAACCCCCTTCAAAAGGTAATCCGCAGCATCATTGATTTTCCGGCACCGGTTATTGCCATGGCTGAGGGCAGTATCTGGGGAGGGGCCTGCAACATTGCCTTTGTTTGCGATATGGTGATCGGAACTCCAAGAACTTCATTGGCCATCACGCCGGCCAAGATCGGGGTACCTTACAACACCTCGGGGATCCTTCAGTTTATCGATATCATCGGTGCCCACACGGCCAAGGAGATGTTCTTCACAGCAGAACCGATCTCTGCAGAAAAAGCCCTGACCCTTGGGATCCTCAACCATGTCGTACCCGCCGAAGAACTGGAGGCCTTCACGATCAGGATGGCAGAGAAGATTCTTGAAAATTCGCCGCTGAGTATCCGCGTGATCAAACAACAGTTGAATATCCTGGGGAATGCCTTACCACTGTCGCCGCAAACTTTCGAACACATCGACATGTTGCGCAGGGTGGCAGGGAACAGCAAAGATTATCTTGAAGGGCTCAATGCCTTTTTCGAGAAGCGAAAACCGGAGTTTAAAGGCGAATAATGCACCCATGAAACGATTTCTCTTTCCTGTAATCGCGATTGTTGCGGTTCTTCTCCTTCTGGTTTTAATTTTTTTCATCGGCCGGAAGAAGGAGCGAAGAGACCGGCAGGATATTCTCAGCGATGTCCCGGTGAGTGTGACGAAGATCAAAAAGCAGTTGCTCTCCGACCAGGTAAGTATGGTTGGGGTGATCAATCCGGTAAACGACGTGGAGATCATCTCCGAGGCCCAGGGTATCGTGAAGTCCCTCCATTTCAACATCGGCGATCAGGTCAGGAAGGGGATGGTGCTGGTTGAAATCGACGATCTGGTCCGCCGGTCGGATCTGGCACGGGCCGAAATCAACTTTTTCAAGGCTAAGCGCGATTTCGAACGAAACAAAACGCTCTACGAGCAGAATTCGATTTCCGCCGCCCAGCTCGATCTATCGAGGCTCGACATGCAATCGGCCGAAAATGATATGACCCGCTCGCAGAAGGCGCTCGATGATACCCGCGTAAAGGCGACCATCAACGGAACGGTAAACAGCCGGAAAGTGAATGAAGGGTCGTACGTTCAGCTCAATTCGTCGCTGGGAAGCATCGTCGACATTGCCACCCTGAAGGTTAAGGTGAATGTATCGGAAAAGGATGCCTTCATGCTTCATGGAGGAGATTCGGTAGAGATCACCACCGATGTCTATCCCGGCCATCGCTTTTACGGCTATGTGGAAAGCATTGCTTCGAAGGCCGACGATGACCATACCTTCCCCGTTGAAATCAGGCTGCCTAACCCGGCGTTATTTCCGTTGAAAGGCGGGATGTTTGCCCGGGTGAACTTTATTTCAGTCACATCCCGGAACGCGTTGGCCATCCCCCGCGAAGCCCTTACCGGCAGCGTGAGGCACGCCCAGGTTTTCGTTATCCGGGGAAATCTGGCCTCCCTCCGCGACATTACATTGGGTCGCGAATCGGATCAGATGCTTGAAGTGATGAACGGTCTCGGGGAGGGCGAACTCGTGGTTACCAGCGGCCAGAACAACCTTACCGACGGGACCCGGGTGGTGATTGTTGCGAAAGAAGAATGAATCCGGCCATCCTGACCCACGAATAAAAAAATAAGCATGTCGTAAAGTTTCCCGATGTCGCTCACCGAATCAGCACTCAAACGGCCCTCTTTTATCATCGTGATCTTCCTGGCGATGGGATTGCTCGCGGTATTCGGATATTTCCAGCTGGGTTATGAATTGCTGCCGAAGATCGACGCGCCTTACGTGACGGTACAGACCATTTACCCGGGGGCTTCGCCCGGCGAAGTCGAGAACAATGTTACCCGGGTTGTGGAGGATGCTGTTTCGGGCATCGAAAAGGTGAAAAACATCACCTCGGTCTCCTATGAGGGATTGTCGATCGTTTTCCTTGAGTTTTACCGGTCGGCAAAGATCAATTTCGCCGTTCAGGATGTTCAGCGGAAAGTAAATGAAATACTTTCAACCCTTCCTAAGGATGCCAAAACACCCTCGCTTTTCACTTATTCGGCCGGACAAATGCCCGTGCTTCGCCTCTCTCTCACCGCCAAAATTCCCCCGGCCCGGTTTTACACGTTAGTGGATGACCAGATAAAGCCTGCCCTGTCGCGTGTACCCGGGGTGGGAAATATCACCATCACGGGGGGACAGAAACGGGAGATCCGCGTCAATGTGGATGCGCAGAAGGCCCGGGCTTACGGGCTGCCCCTCAGCCAGATCGCCAATGCCCTGTACACCGCCAACCTTGATTTTCCTACCGGGAAGCTCATCGATCCTTCGCGTCAGTTCGTGGTACGCGTCGCCGGTAAGTTCACCTCCCTCGCAGAGATGAACAACCTGGTGGTGGGCTTTTCGGCCGGCGGCGGTGAAATCAGGCTTCGCGACGTCGCCGAGGTCCAGGACGGAACCATCGATCCCGTTCGGATCAGCCGCTTCAACGGGATCAACGCGCTGGGCCTCGAAATACAAAAACAGAACGACGCCAACATGGTGAAGGTGTGCGAAATGGTCAGGAAAGAGCTCATCCGGCTTGAAGCAGATTACCGGGATATCGGCCTGCACTGTGGCATTGCCGACGATCAAAGCGTTTATACCATGAAGGCCGCCCACGCGGTGATGGAGGATCTCGGGCTCGCCATTCTCCTGGTTGCCGCGGTAATGTTCCTGTTCCTTCATTCCCTGCGAACCTCCCTGATCGTCATGGTATCGATTCCCTGCTCGCTGACCACCGCCTTTGTGGTGATGTGGATCTTCGGGATGAGCCTGAACCTCTTTACCCTGCTGGCCCTCTCGCTGGTCATCGGCATCCTGGTCGACGACTCCATCGTGGTGCTCGAAAACATCTACCATCACCTGGAGCAGGGCGAAAACCGTTTTGTCGCGGCGCTCCGGGGACGTACGGAAATCGGATTCGCGGCTGTGTCCATCACGTTTGTCGATATCGTGGTGTTCGTTCCCCTGGCGCTTACCACCGGATTGATCGGCGACATCGTTCGCGGCTTTTCGATCATCATCCTCGTGTCGACCCTCACCTCGCTGTTCGTTTCTTTTACCGTCACTCCCATTCTGGCCTCCCGGTTTGCGCGGTTGGAGGCTTACGATTCAAAATCGCTGCTGAACCGTTTCGGGAAAGGTTTTGAACGGGCCTTCAAATATCTTACGGTTCAGTATTCCCGCTTGCTCGAATGGAGCCTGCTTCACCCGGGTAAGGTGATCACTGTGGTGTCGGCAGCCCTGCTGATCACCCTGATGATCCCCGTTGCAGGTCTGACCGGTTTTGAATTCATGAAACAGACCGACCGGAGCCAGTTTTCAGTAGCGCTCGAATTCGCCCCGGGAACCACCCTCGAACAAAACAACCGGATCACCCGCCAGATCGAAAAACGGATCGCGGCTTTTCCCGAGGTGGTCAGCATCCTGACCAATGTCGGAAAGGGGACCGACGGAATATCCAGCGACAATCAAACCGAGGTGGTCGTCACACTTTGTCCTGCCGAAGAACGATCGTTATCCACGACCCTGTTGGGAAAAAAGGTAAAAGAACGCATTTCCGACATTCCCGGCGTGAAGGTCTTCATCAATCAGATCGACTTTACAGGAGGAACCAGTGGCGCCCCGGTAAACGTGGAGATCACCGGCATCCAATACGACAGTATCATGAAAACGGCAGCCATCGTGGCCCGCAACCTGATCCTGACACCCGGCGTGACCTATCTGAAATTCTCGGCCACGCGGGGAAATCCTGAAACCCGCGTGGAAATTGACCGGCAGAAAATGGCTGCATTGGGGCTTACCGTGACCGATGTGGGTTCGACTTTGCAGATCGCCCTTACCGGCAACAACGATTCAAAATACCGGGAGGGATCGAATCAGTACGACATCCGGGTAGCGCTCGACAAGTTTGACCGTACCAACCCCGACGACCTGGCCCATCTGACATTTGTCAACCTGAAAAAAGAGACCATCGAACTTCAGCAGTTTGCAACCATATACCAGTCGTCGGGTCCGACCAAGCTGGAACGGAAGAACCGCAATGCTTTGACTACCGTGAGCGCTTATACCGACGGAGCTCCCAGCGGTTCCGTGATCCAGTCGTTCGCAGCCCGGAACGGCGATCAGAAAGCAGCGGGGACCCGGATCGGATTTGGCGGCGACCAGGCTGAGATGCTGACCTCCTTTCTGAGTCTGTTTGTGGCCCTGATTGCAGGAATTATCTTTGTTTACTTCATCATGGTCATCCTCTACGATTCATTTTCCTATCCTTTCGTGGTCCTCTTTTCGATCCCCGTCGCCCTGATCGGAGCCATCCTTGCGCTTGCGTTCACAGGAAACACCATCAATGTTTTTTCCATCCTTGGGTTGATCATGATGGTAGGGCTCGTCGCCAAAAATGCGATTCTAATCGTTGACCGGGCGAATGAGCGGCGTGCCGTAGGTGAAACCATCCGGGGCGCCCTCATCGATGCCGGAACCATGCGGATCCGCCCGATTTTTATGACCACCTGTGCCATGATCTTCGGTATGCTTCCCATCGCAACAGCCTCGGGGGCGGGCGCCGAATGGAAAAACGGACTGGCCTGGGTACTGATCGGCGGACTGACCAGCTCGATGTTCCTGACCCTGATTGTGGTGCCTATCGTGTACGAAAAAATGGCGTTGTTCCTTGAAAAGCGGGCGAAAAGAAAGGAGAAATCAACCGGTACCTCAGGGGGTAAAAGCGAAAAGTCAACGGGCTCCGCCTTAAAGATCCCGGGAACCCTGATCCTGACCGGAATTTTACTGAGTCTGGCGCCGGGTGCAGAGGCCCAACAGGCAATAAATTTCGGGACCGGCAGGATCCGGGTGGCTGTTGTTTACGACGGCAAATCGGAGGTCAACGGAACCATGCAAACGTACGTGGCGCAGGAGGTCCGGAACCTGATGGCCGGTCAGGTACAGGTCGACTTCGCCGATGTTCAGCAAACCACGGGGTCGTGGACGGCCGAAAGTGTACGCACGATCAACTCCCGATTGCTTTCGGATCCTTCGGTCGACCTCATCATTTCAATGGGCGTGCTGGCCTCTCACGACCTGGCGTCACGGAAAAGTCTTTCAAAGCCGGTTGTAGCCGCTATGGTCATCAACCATGAACTGCAACGCCTGCCCTGGACCAAAGGATGCAGCGGAATGCAAAACCTTTCTTACATCCAGCTTAAACCATCGATCAGCAACGAGATTGCAGAATTGAAAAAGGTCGTTCCCTTCAATAATATTTCACTGGTGATCAGCAGGGACTACTATGAGGTGATCAATCCCGAACGCCGGCCGGCAGCGCAATATGATACGGTCGACGGAGTCAGGCTGAACCTGATCCTGGCCGACACTTCGGCCGATGCCATCCTCCGGGAGATCCCCTCCGATGGCGGAGCCCTGTATCTCGATGCCCTCTTCCGGCTGCCGTTTTCCGAATTATCGGTTCTTATCGATTCGCTGGTTGCCCGGAAGATTCCTGTTTTCGGGTTTGATGAATCCCTGGTCGAAGCAGGTGCCCTCGCATCGGTTTATCCCCGTATCATCAGCCGTATATCCAAGCGGATCGCCCTGAATATACAGCAGATCCTGCTGGGACAGAACGCCTCGACCCTGCCGGTGGAACTGATGACGGGCAAAGGATTTTTCCTCAACCTGGGAACCTTTGCAAAGCTGGGATTGAAAGTGATCTCATGGGATCTCTTTACAGAAGCCACCGTTGTCGATCTCAGGAAACAGGATACATCGGTGCGGTTTATTTCGTTGCCCCAGGTGATCAACGTTGCACTCGACAGCAACCGCGATCTGGTTGCCGGCAGGTTCGGGGTCCTGTCGGGGTCTGAAGATATTAACATAGCCCGGTCGGCCCTGCTTCCGTATGTGAGTGTGAACGCCACGGGAACCCTAAATGACCCGGTAAATTACCTCCCGCCGCAATCGGTAACTGCAACAGCCGGCGCTTCCCAGACCCTCTATTCCGAACCGCTCTGGTCCGACCTGAAAGTGAACAAGTCAAGACAGGCGGCCCGCGAAGAGGGTTTCAACGACCGGAAACTTGCAACCGCCAACGAGGTTGCCCAGGCCTATCTCGACATTCTGGAAAGCCGTACCAATTTTTACCTTCTGATCAATAACCTGATGATCACCCGGTCGAATCTCGAGGTTTCAAAGATGAAAAAAGAGACCGGTTCGGCGGGTGAAGATGAAGTGCTTCGCTGGCAGATTGAAGTGGCCCAATCAAAACGGAATGTGATCTCATCCTATGCTTCCATCACCCAGGCCTCCTACCGGCTTCTCCGGTTGATCCATGTCAAAAGCCTGACCTCTTACGATCTGGCTGAATTCAGGCTGGAAAAATCGGGACTCCTGATCGCAGATTCGGCATTCTTAAGGATACTCGACGATCCCATCAGGTTACAGCGGCTCGGACAGTTTCTGGTGAAGGAGGGTATCGCGAATGCACCCGTTATCCATCAGTACCGCTTTTTAATCGAAGCCCAGCAGCGCGCTTACCGTTCAGGCAGCATTTCAAGGTATATTCCCACGGCCACTGCTTACGGGAATTATTCCAACCGGTTGTATCAGCCGGCGTATGAGATGCCGGGAGGATTTATGGTTACTTACCCCGGTTATTCATGGAGTGTGAGCGCCAAAGTGGAGATCCCGCTGTTCACAGGTTTAAAAAATGATGCGGTCACCCGGAAAGCACGGCTGACCCTGGCACAACTTAAAAGCGAACAACAATCAGCCATCGACCAGCTCGAAGCATCGATCCAATCCAACCTGTCGGCCCTGATGGCTGCCCACTATGACCTTAAACAGATGAAAGTGGCGGAAACCGCCGCCTCGAAAAATTTCGAGATCGTGAACAACCAGTATCTTCTTGGGAAGAAAAGTATTCTCGATGTGCTGGACGCACAACAACAAAACCTTTCAACCGGGATTTCGGTCAACACCTCGTTCCATACCTTCGTAAAGCGCTATTTCGACCTGCAGCAGTCGATCGGAAGACTCGATTACCTGATGACTCCGGCCGAACAGTCGGAGTTCCTCATCCGCCTCAAGGAGTATATGAATCGGTAAAGGTCAGTGTTTATCGACTGTACAAGTGATTCCCAGCTTTTTACTGACCATTAGAATGGTCTCCACGGCCTGATCGGTCGCTTTTTTCTGCTGCTCCTCCTGGTGTGGAGCCAATACCGTGATCTGACACAGTTTTGTTTCCAGTGAATCGACCTTCAGGGTAATTTTACTTTTCCCGTTGTTAAAAACCACGGTACGTTTCACGGGATCCTTGGTGAGATCTTTGATCACCTTGCTGCTGCTGAGCGTGTCGACCACCGCCTGATAAACCCGGAAGGTGTGCGCATCGAGGATCACGGTGGCCACGTCGTTGTCGCCGCCGTGCATGCCTTTGATTTTCCGCGCCAGCGTTATGAACTGTGCATTCATCGGAATCGAAAAAGAGACCAGCAGGATGGTCAGGAGGAGGTGGGTAACGGTAGATCGTTTCATGGAAGCGGTTTTAACAGCTGTTAGAAAACGGCTGAAGGTTTTCCGCAAAAGTACTAAATCGGTGACTTATCCTAAGCATCATCCCGACTGAAGCAATGGTTCGTCTTAAATATGATCCAGGTGGGGCGGGATATTATTTCCGGAGTTGTGTTTTGAATCAGATTTGTTATTGGGTATATTTGCGTGAACGCTTTAAGCAGGATATGCAGGTTTACTGGAAATACCTTGTACCGCTGTTTCTTCTCATTCAATGGAATGATCCGGCGATTTTTGCCCAGGCGCGGCAAATTAAGGGTTTCGACAGCCTGGTAAATGCCCTTTCTGCAGGCGAAAATGTGAAGGTGGTCATCCGGTATGCAAAATGCCGGCTGACGGAAAAAGGGAACGTAAAGGAGAAGTCGCCCGATGCCATCACCGGGATGGAGATTGGCACCTTTGAATATTTTGCCGCCGGGGTTATCCCCGGTTCTCCCGCTTTTGTCGTCTTCAGCGAGTCAAAACTGATCCGTAATCCAAAGGGGAAAGGTTTCGTATTAAACTATGGGAAGGTCAAAGTGTTTTCGGATAATTCGGTGACCGTCACCGCACAGTACCTCGAACCGAAACGATTGAGGATCCTTATGGACCAGACATTCGAAGGGATCATCAATGACGGCCTGAACGAGGGGGGTATTTATTTTTTCAGATCGGTAAAGGAACCTTGAATTTTACGATTATAGGTTTTCAGAATTATTTATGACAATTGGTTCAATATGATATCCGATGGAACTATAAAAGGCAAGCTGAACGGAATGAAATCCTGGCTTCCGGAAAAGATCCTTGAGGCGCATTTTGCCTTACGGCCCGACATGGCTGCATACTATACGGATCATCAGAAAACGAATTTCAAGAATGATGTCACATGGATCCTTTCCTTTCTTGGTGAAGCAATATGGGCAGGTCAGCCGGCGCTGTTCGAGGAATTTTCATCGTGGTTGCGGACCTTTCTCTCTTCGGTAAAGGTCCCCATGAAGGATGTCGCTGAGAGTTATGACCTGATTGGTGACCAGATGCGTGCGGTCCTCGATGCCGACGAAGCGGAGCTTGTGATCGGGGCGTTGGCCAGGGGAAGGAAAAAACTTCTTGAAACAGAGGAAACGCTGTCCATTCCGGCATGCGAAACTACGCTCGACCCAATGGCGGCCAGGTACCTTGAATCGCTTCTCATAGGCGACCGGAATACCGCACTTGAACTGGTTTTAAATGCGGTAAAACAGGGAATGAAGGTCAGGGATGTCTATCTGAATGTTTTTCAGCCGGTACAGTATGAGATCGGGCGATTGTGGCAAAACAACAGGATCTCGGTAGCCCAGGAACATTTTTGTACAGCGGCCACCCAGTTGGTGATGTCGCAGTTATATCCGTATCTCTTCACCGGTGAGAAGAAGAATAAAAAAATGATCACCACCTGTGTACCGGGTGAACTGCATGAAATGGGAGCCCGGATGGTAACCGATTTTTTCGAGATGAGCGGTTGGGATACCTATTACCTGGGCGCCAACATGCCCATCGCGGGTGTTATCAGGTTCATCGGTGAGATAAAGCCGAAGATCATTGCCATCTCTGCGACCATGACCTTCCATCTCACGGCTGTGGAAGAGATGATCCGGGCCATCCGCTCATCACCTTCCACGCCAACCGATATGAAGATACTCGTAGGCGGTTACCCGTTCAGAGTGGCGCCTGGACTTTGGAAACAGATAGGCGCCGATGGTTTTGCATCCGGTGCTCAGGATGCTGTAGATATAGCAGAAAAACTAATAGCAGCCTGAAATGAAAGAACAGGAAGCGTTTAATTTCGATGAGTTGACCCGGCTGAACAATGAGCTTGTGAATATGCAACGCGAGCTTGCCAAGAAGAACCAGGAGCTGGACCACCTGAATAAACTGAAAAACCAGTTTCTGGGGATCGCTGCTCACGATCTCCGAAATCCGCTGGGGATCATCCTTGGATTCACCGACCTTATGAAGGATGATCCTGCCGGTTTCAACGAAACGGAAGTAAAGGATATGCTGAACCGGATCCATACCGCCGGAAAATTTATGCTGGGGTTGATTACTGACTTGCTTGACATTGCCAATATTGAATCAGGATCACTCGAATTGAACCTGTCAGAACATAATCTGGATACTGTCGTGCGGGATAATATAGCGATGAATAGTTTGTATGCACGGGCTAAAAATATACCGATCAACTATTCGCCTCCTGCCGGGGAAGTTAAAATTCAGATCGACCGGGATAAAATTGACCAGGCACTGACAAACTATCTCACCAACGCGATCAAATATTCTTTCCCGGGGGCAGCCATCGACGTGATCCTTGAAATTACGGGAGGAATGGCCCGCATAACGGTCAGGGATCATGGCCAGGGGATCAGGGAAAATGAAGTCGAAAAGTTGTTCAATGCATTTCAGCGTTCCTCGACCCGGTCGACTGCCGGGGAACCCAGCACCGGACTGGGACTGTATATCGTTAAGAAAATCGTTGAGACACATGGAGGCGAGGTGGGGGTCGGGAGTATCTTTGGCCAGGGGTCACAGTTTTGGTTCTCCCTCCCGTTGAATCCTGTTCCATCAAAATGATCCGGCAAAAGATAAGGTTTCAGTAGATGCCACGAAATAGCGTAATCAAAACGATCCGTGAATCTGATCACAACATAAAATCTATTCAACCATGAAAAGAATAATCTATTTCCTGATAACCGCTATTCTGTTCGGATCGCTTACGGTTACAGCCGGCAGGGTCGCTTCGGTGAATACTGAAACAACCTTGCAGAAACCCAAAACTCCACCCAAACCCCCAAAGGCCCCGAAGGTGAAAAAGCCGCCCAAGGCCCCCAAGCCCAAACCAGCCCCCAAACCCAAACCGGCGCCCAAACCAAAAACCCCTTCCAAGCCACCTACCCCCCCGAAGCCCGGGATCTAAATCTGCTGACCATGTACCGTTTCTGTTTTTTTGTTTTTCTCTTTGGCCTGGCCTGGCAATGTGCTTTTCCACAAAGAAATAATTTTATTCAGGCCTACGATTCCATGCATGCCAAAATCTCAAACGAGTACCCGATGGGTAAATGGAAAGGCATCGACTGGGATGATCTGAATGCCGCTATCCGGCCGAAAATTGAAGCCGCCGCCGTAACAGGCGACTCGATCGGGTTTTACACTGCACTTCAGGAATATATCACCTGCATCCACGACGGGCACGTGAACATCCGCAGGGGGTGGCAGCATATCCGTTCATCGGCCATGTATCGCAGCATTGGCGGCAGTTATGGGTTCTCAACCACATTGCTCGACGACGGCCGCCTCGTTGCCACGCTGATCAACCCCGGGTCGCCGGCATCCCTTGCCGGGATGAAGTTCGGCGCCACTATTTTAGCGGTCAATGATCGCACTGCTGCCAGTGTTCTCGACACCGTCAAGGTTCTCTGGTCGGAGATCATTCCTGCCACCGGCGAAGGGAAACTCATGAACCAGTGCCGCTTTATCGGTCGTGCCCCTGTCGGTGCCACCATGAAGATCACCTACCGGAACCGGGATGATAGTGCCCCGGTCACGGCAGTGCTCAATGCCGTTGATGACCAGTACGCAACCTACAATCAAACCAGCATGTGGGTTTATGACCCGGGTCCTGTCGTTACCTCTGCGATCCTGCAGCCGGAAGGTTACGGATACATCAAACTGACCGGCGAAACCGCCGGAAACGATTCAAACGTTACGAAACAGGTGTATGCCGATTTCCGGGATGCCCTTCTCAATATCAGGAACAGCGGGTCGCACGGACTTATCCTCGACATGCGCGTTAATTCCGGGGGTATGGATGCGCTTTCGGCTGCCCTGGCCGGATTTTTCTACAACGACACTGCGCTGTATGAGATGCTGACCTGGTTTAATACAGAAACAAGGATGCTGGAACCCATTCCATTGCCGATTGCGACTTTCGACCCGGTAACCCTTCAACCCAGGTACAATCCCGCTTACCCAAACGGTGCCCAGTACATCGAGCCCCAGTCTTTTAATTTTCCCCATCCGGTAATGGTCCTTGTAAGTCCACGTGCCATCAGTTCGGGCGAAGGGTTACCGATGGCGCTCCAAAAACTTCCCCAATGTAAAGTGCTGGGATTTCACGGCACAAACGGATCCTTCGCATTGGTCGGTACTTTTTACAATATTATCGGACCACCCGACAGCCTGAACCTGCGCTTTCCCTTCGGTTGCAGTACCGACAGGAGCCTGAATATCCAGCTCGACAGCGACTCTACTATGACTGGCGGCGTGATTCCCGATATCAGGGGCCCCATGAACGATACGGTCATCGATCAACTATACTGTGACAGCCTTGATGTGGAGATGCTGTATGCCATCAAAATGCTAAACTCGATTCTGGCAACAGAAGAACCATCCGATTGGGAAACCTCAGTTACCCTGGAACAGAATGTCCCCAACCCGTTCAATGCTTTTACAGATATCAGCTGCTTTCTACCCCTGGAAATGAATGTCACCCTTGATGTTCTTGATTTATCGGGCAGAAAGCTAAGGACGCTGATCGATGAAAAATTAACAGCGGGATGGCATACTACCCGATTCACAGCCGGGAACTTGCCACCGGGGATTTATTTATACCGTCTTAAGGGCGGAAATGCCATCCTGACCCGAAAGTGCCTCATCCGGTGATAATGTTGATTACCGGTTATCACCCTGCGTTCCAGCAGATAATTCAGGAACCGTTTCGGTAGCCATTACCGGTGATCACCTTTTCAGCCAAGATGATACAGGATAGGACCAGGATGTTAAAACGGGCGGAGCACGAATGATCCCAAAAGATATTAAATTTGACTTATGAACTTTAGAACCAGGAACTGATGAAATATAAAATTATGAACAGATGAGAGATATTTTCCTATCGAGGCTGTATGTTTTCCTTTGGGTCGTTATCATCTGCCTGCCCGGCCGGTGTGTTTTGGCACAGGACCAACTCCGGCGTTACATCGACGAGGGTTTACAGAACAACCTGGTCATGCAGCAAAAAAACATCTCCCTGCAACAAAGCCTGCTGGCCCTTAAAGAGGCTAAAAGCTGGTATTATCCGTCGGTCGAGTTGCTGGGCGATTACATGTGGGCGGAAGGAGGCCGCACCTTCCCGGTTCCGGTCGGCGACCTGCTCAACCCGGTCTATGCAACCCTCAATCAGCTTACCCACAGTCAGCAATTCCCGCAGATCGAGAACCAGGCGTACCAGCTGATGCCTCAGAATTTTTACGATGCGCGGGTCAAAATCACCTATCCCGTGGTTAACACGGATGTATGGTACAGCACGAAGATCAGAAAGCAGCAGGTCACGCTGTCGGAGTACGAAATTGATACGTACCGTCAGGAACTGACCAAGGATATTGAAACAGCCTATTATCATTTTTGCCTGGCGACCGACGGGGTGGCCATTTACCAAAGCGCCTTCGGACTGGTCAGGAAAAACCTCGAAGTGAACGAATCGCTTCTGCGTAATGGCAAAGGACTTCCGGCCAATGTGCTCAGGGCTGAAAGCGAGCTTGAGAACATTCGCTCCAAGCAGCAGGAGGCCGAGAATCAGGTAAAGAATTCGAGGGCATGGTTCAATTTCCTGCTGAACCGCCCGGGGGGCGATTCCATCATTTACGAGGACCTTCCGCTCCCTGAGGATCTGGAAGCAAGGCTGGCCACCACACCCTATGTAGATAAACGGAGCGAACTGATGGCGCTGGGAACGCTTAACAACATCCGGCAGCTTCAACTGGATTGGGACCAACGTTACCTGGTTCCAAAGATCAATGTCTTTGCCAACCTGGGATCCCAGGCTTCCGACTGGGCTTTCGACAACCAAAGCCGGTATTTCATTGCCGGAGCGCAGTTATCCATTCCCATTTTTGAAGGACAGCGGAACAGAATCAGGATCAACAAAACGCGACTGGAGATCGATGATGTCGGGAAGCGGAAGGAGCTGGCGGAAAAACAATTCACCATGACCGCACAGGTTGCACGGAACAACCTCAATACGGCCATTGTCAATCTGAGATCGGCAGAAAAGCAGTACAACAGCGCAAAGGCCTATTTCAGCCTGGTCGAAAAGGGTTATGCAGGTGGCATTAACAGCCTGATCGAATACCTCGATGCCCGGAACCAACTGACCTCCTCCGAGATACACATCAGGATCAACCGGTACCGGGTGCTTTCGGCCTATTCCGAATTAAAACGACAAACCGCAGTAAGCGAAATCATAAAATAGAAAGAACCATGGGCGCCTGTTCATGCCGGTCGGCAGATGACCGGCGCCGGCAAACGATAGATCAATCATTGAAACTTAGAAAACAACAGATATGAGCATTGGAAGAAACTTGTATTGTGTATTCATCGCTGTCGTAACGGCAGCCTGTAGCTCATCGCCCGACGACAGGATTCCGGGGGACAATGAAACCATTCCGGTCGAGGTAGCCCGGATTGAACAGGAGGTGGTCAATGAACCGGTGTATGCCTCCGGCACCTTCACCAGCGATGATGAGGTAATACGGTCGTTCAAGACCGGTGGGGTTGTCCAGCGGTTGTATGTCATGGAAGGGGATGCCATCAAAACGGGCCAGTTACTGGCGACGCTTGACCTGACTGAAATATCAGCCCAGGTTGCCCAGGCAAGGCTGGCCCATGAGAAGGCAAAACGCGATTATGAAAGGGTGAAGAACCTCTACCGCGACAGTGTGGTCACCCTCGAGATGTTTGAGAATGCCGGCACAGCCCTCGAGTTTGCCAATGAACAGCTCACGGCGGCCCTGTTCAACCAGGCCTATTCAGAGATCCGCGCCACGGAGAACGGGTTTGTGCTGAAAAAGTTTGTCAATGAGGGTCAGGTCGTCGGCCCGGGTACGCCGGTCTTCATGACCAACGGGGCGGCCGACGGCCACTGGATCCTGAAGGTAGCCGTCAGCGACGGGCAGTGGAGCACCATCTCCATTGGCGATGCAGCGGTCATCCTCACCGATGTCGGCGATGACCGGCCTTTAATGGGCCATGTTTCGAAAAAATCAGAAGGAGTGGATCCCTATTCCGGTACCTTTACCCTCAATATCACACCGGTCCCAGGGTTTAAAATTCCTATTGCCTCGGGGATGTTCGGAAAGGCCACGATCACCCCGTCGATCGGCCGGAAGGTATGGAAAATTCCCTACGATGCCTTGCTTGATGGTGACGGCAACAAAGGATTCGTCTTTACCTCCTGTAACCAAAAAATGGCGATGCGCCAACTGGTCTCCATTGCCGGTCTGTACCGTGATTTTGTGATGATCGACAAGGGGCTTGAAAACTGCAACGCCGTGATCATCAGTGGGAATGCTTATCTTAAGGACCGCTCGCCCATCCGTATCATCCGTTAGTTCACCTCCTCTTCCATCATCCACTAAAAAACCTGCGTATGAAACTATCGGAATTAGCGATCAAGAACTCCCAATTCACACTGGTGATGTTTCTTATGGTGATCGTCATCGGCGTCAGCACCCTCCTTACGATGCCACGGGCAGAGGACCCCGATCTGAAATACCCCGAATTTCCCGTGGTGATCATCTATCCCGGTACCAGCCCCAATGACATGGAGGAACTGGTGGTTAAACCGGTCGAACAGAAGGTTTACGCCCTCGAGGATATCAGGCGTGTCACCAGCAAGATTGGCGACGGCATTGCAGTGATCAGCGTGAAATACAATTACAACACCGATACAGATGAAAAATACCAGGAACTGATCCGTGAAGTGGGCGCGATGCGCAATGAGCTTCCTGATAACATTTTAAGTATCAATGTGTACAAGTATAATCCTTCAAGCGTCAATGTGCTGCAACTGGCGCTGGTCTCTGAAAACGCACCGTCGGAGTTGCTGCGGAAGAAGGCCGAAGATCTTCAGGATGAGCTGGAAAGAATTCCGGCGCTGAAGAATGTCGAGATCCATGGACTGGCGGAACAGGTTGTCAGGGTGGACCTCCGGCCCGAAAAGATGGCGAGCATGAATATACCGGTCAATGCGGTCATCGGCGCCCTGCAGGGTGAACTCACCTCCATTCCCGGTG
>Ga0116170_10000265_pt1 | contig 55614 bp, 36 predicted proteins | sample AD_JPNHW1_MetaG_FD_89797 | JGI IMG/M metagenome (GOLD analysis project Ga0116170, IMG submission 89797) | Active sludge microbial communities of municipal wastewater-treating anaerobic digesters from Japan - AD_JPNHW1_MetaG | ecosystem: Engineered > Bioreactor > Anaerobic > Digestate | place... | reverse complement strand
GAGGAGGAGAAAGGCTATGTCATCCTCACCCTGGATGAGGCGGGGCGGATCAGTCACCGTTTCGTTCCGCTCCCTGCCAGGCCGATGATCGATCTGATGGTGGATGGCGCATCGGGTTCACTTGAAGAGATCAGGGAAGGTCTGCTGCGCCGGATCGCGGCGCTGGATGATAACGCCATCGTGCGGATCAAGCCGGCGGATCCGTCCACCCTTACCCGCCTGCACGCCCTGAACGACCGCTGGCTGCGCGCGGTGGCGCCACCCACCATGAACATCGGCTGGAGTTATTCCGCCTGGCGTCCGGAGTGACCCCATGCGCCGGGAAGGCCTGCGGCGTCAAAAAACCGCGCATCGAGGATCGCGGCCTCGCCAACGCTGCGCTGCCGGTGCAGCCATTGCCAGATCACCTGGGCGCGGTCGATGATCTGCCACTCGCTCAACCCCGTCTCCTCCGGAATCGGCCCCGTCGCCCCTACTCCCCCTTCACGCCATACCAGCTTGCCCTGCAAAAAGTAAAAGACCGCCGGCCAGCGGCCCTTCTCCCGGACCACCAGCCCATGATGCCTGAATCTGGCGAGAAATTCCTGCCGCTGGATCAGCGCCCGGTAGCGATGCCCCAGGGCATGCAGCCAGGCTGCTTTTTCGAACTCCCGTTTCCGGGTACTGGAGCGGATGTTGTGGTCGATGAAACGGAGAAAGCCCTGATCGAAGGTGCAGAGCGACGCCATCGCCCGGCGGATGGTCTCGCGGTAACGCGCCGCGGCCGCTGCGGAGCGGCAGGGTCCGCTGCATTTGCGGATCTCCGCCTGCAGACATCCGCCCTCACGCACCGCCGGGCAGGTGCGCAGCCGAAACCGCGCCTGCACCAGATCGGCCATGTCCCGGGCGTGAAACGCATCATGGAAGGGGCCAAAAACAGGAGCCAAGTCCTGACGCTGGTGTGCGCCGATCACCAGCAGCCGGGGGAGGGGCTCTACGGAAAAGGCCAGCCAGGCATATTCAAGATAGTCCTTCTGGCGCACGTTGCCCACCGGCCAATGTTGCTTGATCCATTGGTCTTCCAGCAGCAGGGCATAGAGCTCTGAGGCAGTTTCGTGCCAGGAGAGCGCCCGGATATGCCAGATCCAGCGGTAGTTGCGGTCGGAATAGCCCGCCTGGAGGGAGGCGGCATGCTGGCGCAGGCGGCTGCGGAGATTGACGGACTTGCCCACATAGATGACATGGCCGTCGCCATCGCGCATGATGTAGACACCCGGAGTCTGCGGGGCACGGCTGAGCTCGGCCTGGAACAGCGCGAGCGCCGCACCAGGCCGTTCGCCCGTGCCGCTGGTCTCGATGCGCTCCGCCGCGGATTCAGGCGCCTTATCCGCTGATCCTGCGCTCATTGCGGTGCGGGGATGATTTGCCAGGCGAAACAGGATCCATCCCTGCGGTCCGGTCGGGCGCCGCGGGCATCGGCCGAACAGAGGCTACGCGCCCCGGGATCCGCGAAGAGATAGCAGTGGTTGTAGAGGGACATCAGCATCAGGTCGCCGCGGAGCATGTCCACCCACTGGAAGAGCGAGGCCGGGCCCTGTTCCACGGCTTCGATGCGGACCTCGGCCAGACCGGCCTCTCCTTTCACCGTGACATAGCCGCTGCTGGCGACGGATTGCAGGGCAATGCGCCCCTGGCCGCGGTCGATGACCTTGAAGAGCGCGGCATCGGCCTCTGTATAGCGGCTGTTCCGCTCCACCGGGCGGAGATGGTTGCGCCAGTTGACCAGCACGGTGCTGTCGGCGAGGCTGGTGAGGGTGATCAGCTGATCATAAGGGATGGGGCGGGTGAGTCCCTTGCAGCGGGGCTCGGTGACCGTGAAGCGGTTGAAATCGGCGTACCCGCCCTCCTTGTTGCCGGCCGTATAGCAGAAGAGGGCGTAGCGCACGCCCTGGAAGGTCTTGAGCTGATAGGGCATGATGACCTCGCCGCCGATCTCCTGAAAGTGGGTGCCATCCAGGCTGTAGCTCAATCGGCCGATATCGCTGTCAAAGTTGCAGTGGGCCCGCAGCCAGACCGTTTTCGCCGCCACCGGCAGGCGCAGCAGCTGCTGTTCCTGCTGATGGTAGAATTGCAGCTCCAGGCCCTGCTCGCGCCGGCAGACGCCGATCCAGGCCCACGGCAGATTGAGGAGCGCCAGTCCGGCGACATCGCCGATCTTGAGGCCGGAGGGATCCAGTTCAGCCACCGCATAGGATTCCGGGCCGATGCCGCGCTGGGTGAGGGAATTCCGGGCGCGCCAGAAACTCTCCCCGGGGAGGGCATGCAGGCGCAGATAGCCTTTACGTTCGGAGAGCGACCATTTTCCCGCGACCGGCACATGGTTCCATTGCCAGATCGCCTGCAGAGCCGGGCCGCTGAACTCATCGTTGCGCGCAAAGGGGGCCGCCGGGGGCGAACTGAATCCGGTGTTGGGCTTGACCCAGGTGCGCGGGGTGCGGGTCAGGTTGCCGGGGAGACCGAAGCAGGGCCAGCCCTCTTTCCAGGTGACCGGCGACAGGGCGGTCACGCGTCCGACCGAGTTGAAATCCAGCATCGACCAGCCCCACCACTCTCCCGACTGGATCTGGAGGAGGCCGCCCTGGTGCATCGGGATGCAGCCGACGAAATTGGCGATCGGCGGGATCAGGTGAAAAGGCGGCCCCTCCCGGGTATCGGTCAGGCGCCAGCCGGTGCCGGTCGCAAAATTCTCCTCCGCACTGATCACCCTCACCTCGTAAGGTCCGTAGGGGGCATCAGCGCGCAAGCAGACCTGGTAGCAGACCGGATCATAGTTGGTGTTGGTGATGAAATACCGGCCGCCGATCTTGTAGATATGGCTGCCCTCGCCGGCGCCGCTGCCGCGTTCGACGATCACCTTTTCGGTGCCGGGCACGACATCGAGCAGATCCGGCGTCAGCTGCACCATGTGGACCTCATCGTAGCCCCAGACCGCATAGACCTTGCCATCGTCATCGAACAGCACGGTCACATCATGCAGCCCCGCGCGCATGGTCTGATGACGCCAGGGGCCGGCGGGATTGGCAGCGCTATAGAGCTGGGTGCCATGGCCGTTGACGTTGGAAAAGATATAAAACATGCCAGCATGGTAGCGGAAGCAGGGTGCCCAGATGCCCTGGCCGTAGGCCTCCCGGCCCTCCTCCAGGCGCAGATCCGGCCCGAGGTCGAGACGCTCGGCGGCGTAGCCAAGCAGGGTCCAGTTGACCAGGTCGCGGGAATGGAGGATCGGCAGCCCCGGCATGGTATGCATGGTGGTGCCGGTCAGATAATAGTCGTCCCCGACCCGAATCATGTCGGGATCAGAGAACTCTTCATAAAAGAGGGGATTGGTAAAGGTGCCGTTGCCGTTGTCAGAGGTCCAGGTTTGACCCTCGGTCCGGAACACGAAAAGATGAACCAGGAGCAGCACCAGCAGGCCGGACGATCCGGCCGGATGGAACAGACGTTTCCTCAAGGTGAGAGAGCTCATAGGGCACTTTTCGCGTCAGGGTTCGATTGAATGAAGCGGTTTACATTGTCCCGAGTGATCGTGGTGGAAGGAATGATTATTTTCTCACCCGGTTTGATCTTCCGTTGCCCCCGGATGATCTCCAGGGCTATTTCCAGCCCTTTCTCGCCGGGGGTTGGATAGAGAAAGGTTGCGGCGAGAATATTGTTCGCCACCCACATGCAGCCCTCCTGCGGAAGCCCGTCGATGCCGAAGAAGCGGATCCTTTTTTCCAGACCGAGTTCTTTTGCTGCTTGCCAGGCGCCGTAGGCCATGGGGTCGTTGTGCGCATAGAGGATATCGATATCCCGGTGAAGTTGCAGGGCATCCTGGGCAATCGCCTTGGCCTTGTCGAGTTTCCAGTCGCCGTCGAGGCCGCCGAGGATCTCGATGCCGGGCTCGCGGCCCACGATCTGGTGAAAGCCATCCCGCCGCTCCTGGCCGGGGGTCGAGGCCAGCGATCCGCAGATCTCGTAAATCTTGCCCCTGGCCTTGCCGGGACCTCCGAGGATCCTGACGGCCTCTTCACCGGCAGCCTCGCCGATACGTTCATTATCGGCGCCGACATAGGCGGCATAGCCCTTATAGGTCACATCCCGATCGAGCACGATCACCGGAATCCCCGCCTCGGTCGCCTCCTGGATCGCTCTGGAGCAGCCGGAAGCCTCCTTGGGCGAGATCAGGATGGCATCCACCCTTTTGGCGATAAACGCCTTGATATGCTCGACCTGATTTTCGGTCTTGTCATCGGCATCCAGAAATATGACCTCGACCCGGTCGTTATATTCGGCCGCCTTGATCCTGAGATTTTCGTTAAAGACCACCCGCCAGGGTTCCTTGACGGTCACTTGCGAAAAACCGATCACCACCTTGCCTTTTTCCGTGCGCTGGCAGCCGGCCTGGAGCAAAAGGCCGGCGGCAGCCAGGAAAATGAGCGGACGCAAAATTATCCGGTTTTTCATTTCGGACTCCTATTCGTATCGGGTTCTGAAGAGGCGCCGCAGCCATTTTCCCATGATGCCTTGCTGCAGCAGCACGGCGCCGACGATGATCACCCCTTTGAGAATATCCTGAACCTCGCTCGGCACCTCTTGCAGATTGAGGATATTGGCCAGATAGCCGATGATCAGCACCCCGGCCACGGTTCCCGTGATGGACCCTTTGCCCCCCATCAGGCTCGTTCCGCCGATCACCACGGCGGCGATGGCATCGAGTTCCCAGGTCAATCCCGCATCCGGTTTGCCCTGGGTATAGGCCGCACAATAGAGGACACCGGCCAGCGCGGCCAGCCCGCCCGAGAACGCATAAACGCGGATTTTGACCTTGTCCACGTCGATTCCGGAGAGCCGCGCCGTCTCTTCGTTTCCGCCGATGGCATAAAGATAGCGTCCGAACTTCAACCGGGTGAGAATAAAGTGGGCGAGGAGGGCGGCAGCTATGAAGAAAAGCCCGGCCGCCGGCAGCAGAGGAATCCCGAACAACGGGATCTTGCTGCTCAACAGATCGAAACTCCGGGGTGCCGTGCCGACCGTGCCCGCAGCGACATAGCCGGCGGCCTCATAATAGATCGCATGAATCTGACCGCCCTTGCCGGCGATAAATTTGGCCAGCCCCACCGCAGCGCTCATCATCCCCAGAGTGACGATGAAGGGTTGAATTTTGCCTTTGGCAATGACCAGGCCGTTCACTGCACCGAGCACCGCCCCGACCATCGGCACCATAAGCAGCACCATCCAGGTGGAGAAGCCTGCCGGCACCACCTGGAGGCTCATCCAGCAAGCCATGGCGGCGCCGGCGCAGCCGACGACCGGAGGGAGCCATCGCAGGCCTCCGCCGGAGGGCAAGAGCAGCCGGACCGCTCCCTGGATGACAAAGAAGAGAAAGAGAGTGCCGATCAGGATCGCTGCCACGGAGGCCCTGCTCCACTCCCTCTCCATCAGCAACATGGCACAGAGGACCGAGGAGAAAGAGACCAGGCTTCCCACCGAGAGATCGATGCCGGCGGCAAGGATCACCAGGGTCATGCCGATGGCCGGCAGGGCAATGATCGAAACCCGCCCCAGGACGTTGAGTTGATTGTAGAGATTGAGGAAGGTCCCCTGATTGAGGATCGCCCCGGCAAGGAAAATGGAGATCAGCCCCATGAAGGGGGCGAGATGATTCAGAGAACTGCGCAGACGGGAAGCGAGAGGGGGCATGGCCTACTCCACCGATCAGGCCGCGGGCGCCGCGGCATCAAGAATTCGTTCCGGAGTACATTCTTCGCGGTCCAGCAGGGCGGAACACCGGCCTTCCCGCAGGACCAGGATGCGGTCGCACAGGGAGATCAACTCCGGCAGCTCGGAAGAGGTGAGCACCATGGCCATGCCCTGCCGCGCGAGATCCGCAAGCTGGAGATAGATTTCGTATTTGGCGCCGATATCGATGCCACGGGTTGGATCATCGAGCAGCAGCACACATGGGCGGGTGGCGAGCCATTTCGCCAACAGCACCTTTTGCTGATTCCCGCCGGAGAGCAATTCGACCGCAAGATCGAGGCTGTGGATCGGGATGGCAAGGTCGGCCCTCATCTTCTCCCCCAGCGCCGCTTCCTTGCCGGAGGAGAGCAGGTTTCCGCAGAGGGCGATCCGGGAGAGGGCCGCCAGGGTCAGATTGTGGAGGACGCTCATGCGCGGCACCAGACCACTGCTCTTGCGGTCCTCGGTGATCAGGGCGATGCCGGCGGCGATGGCGCTTTCAGGATTGCGCAGATGGACCTCTTTGCCGCCGATTTCCATCCGGCCGGTCGTGTGTCCGGCGTCTACTCCGAAGAGGGCTTCCAGCAGCTCCGTCCTGCCGGCGCCAAGGAGACCAGCGATACCGAAAACCTCACCCCTCCTGACTGTAAACGAGATATCCTCCACCAGTGCCGGCCGGGCAGGATCGGGATTCCTGCGGGTCATATGGCTGACCGAGAGGAGGATCTCCGCCGCTGGCATGCCCGCCTTGACAAAAAATCGTTCGGCGCGCTCCCCCACCATCATCTGGATGAGCCCCTGGCGGTCGATCTCCTGCGCCCCGACCGTCCCGACCGTGCGGCCGTCGCGCAGGATGGTGATCCGGTCGGCAATAGCAAATAATTCCGCCATCCGGTGCGAGATATAGACGACCGCGACTCCGCGTTCCTGCAGATGGCGGATGACGGCAAATAAAACCGCCGCCTCAGGCTCGGAGAGTGCGGAGGTCGGCTCATCCATGATCACGATCCGGGCATCGAGTGAGAGGGCTTTGGCGATTTCCACCAGCTGCTGGTGACCAACACGCAGTTTCGCGACCGGGGTCTGCACCGGCGCTTTGAAATGGAGATCCGCCAGAATCCGCTCCGCCGCCCGGTTCATCGCCGCAAAATCCACCCTTCCCCCCCACCCGTGCGGCTCGCGGCCGAGGAAGATATTCTCGGCCACCGAAAGCTCGGGGATGAGGTTCAACTCCTGATAGATCATGGCGATGCCCGCTTGCCCGGCCTCCCGGGTATTCCTGAACCGGGTCACCCGTCCCTCGAGGTAAATATTACCGCCATATTCCGGATGCACCCCCGCCAGGATCTTCATCAGGGTGGATTTGCCGGCGCCGTTCTCTCCCACCAGAGCCATGACCTCCCCGCGCCGGAGCTCAAAATCGACACCATGCAAAACCGGGATGCCGGAAAAATCCTTCGAGATCCCTTCCATCCGCAGCAGCGCTGCATGCGGATCGTCAGTTATGCTCATGGGTATCCTGGAGCTTTTCTTCGATACCCGCGACCATCACGCGCTTCACATTGAGCACGCCGGATACCATGTGAACAAAGGGTCTGCCCGCCTTGAGGCCAACCTGGCCGAACCCAGTATCGGTCGCAAGGAAACAGGTAAAATCCCCGATCCGTGAATCCATATAGAGTGTCTGGTCGACCGCATCAAATCGCACCCCCGTCAGTCCCTGAAGCAGACCATAGCTGGAAAGCGCGCGGGCATACCAGTGGCCGCACTCGTATTCATCGAAGGGATTACGGACCCGGCCGTCATATCGCTGCCGGCAGGTGCGAACGATATCGAGGCCTTTCTCCACCTCCCCCATCAACATCAGATGGGAGGCCACCTGGTACTCGATGCCGGTCCAGACCTCGTTGCTGTAGACGAAGGGCAGCGAAAGTTTGCCCCCCTTGGGCCAGCTGCACAGCAGCAGGCCTCCTTCGTCGCCGAGGGCGTAGGTGGGCCGCTGCGGATTGACATGGTCGGAGAGATCATGCTTGAGGTTATAGGTATAGACTGCATCGAGATGGCTTTTAATCAGCGGCGCCGCAAGGGGATCCGCCATCCCGCAGACCCGCGCCAGCCAGAACCCGAGAACACCATCGGAGAGACACCCCCGGCCATACTGGTATTTCGGCCCCTCCTTTTCGAGCAGCAGGCGGGCCTCTTCGGAATAATTGGCGTTCCACGCTCCCCTGGCGAGCGTCACCGGATCCGGCGCATTCAGGCCATGCCAGCGGATCTTCTGGTAAAAATATTCCCCATCATAGAGACTGTCCTGCATGAACAGTTTGCCCGATTCATAGAGCCGCTTGTATAGGGAAACATCCTGATGGAGGGTGTCCCCCATGATGGAGATCGCCTGAAGCGCGCCCAGATAAAAGCTGGTGCACATGCCATCGGGCCCCCAGAATTCGATATCATAGGTATTGTGGTGGGGCTCCTCAAGAATTCCGCGCCGGCGCGGATCCCAGGTGGCGATGCAGTAGTCCAGGCTCGCTTCGACCCGCGGAAACAGATTCGTCATCCATGAAGTGTCCCCGCTGATCCGCCATTCCCGGTAGACCTTCATGATACCGCCGAGCTGACCGTCCGCAGCGGCATGGAAATCATGCACTTTGGGCCGGATGGGCAGTGCCGAGCGAAAGGCCTGATGCCCCTCCTGGTTCTGGCTGACCATGAATTCAGTATGGCGCAGGGAGCGTTCCAACGCAGGAAACAGGTGGGGAATGGCCTGGGCATAATTCCAGACATGGGTGCAGGAGCCCTCGCAGCAACCGGAATTATCGTTGCAACCCTCCCAGGCCCAGAGATTTCCGTCGCGCTGGCGCAGCAGGGTTGGGGATTTCAGGATGCTGAGGTTGGCGGCGACCGCCTCGAGCACCTCGGGTGGCAGCGAGGAGGTAAAAAAAGCATCGGAAAAAAGTCCGGATTTTTCGCGCAGATCGCTATAGTGGGCATTCCAGTAATGGGCTACTTCGCTGACCGAGGCGAACTTGCCGGAATACCAGGGCTGATAGTACGGCGATGCACAGCAACCCGAGGCGGGTTCGCATTGGGGTGTGCCCGCCGGATCCTGGCCAAGCCGCAAGTCTGAGTTGGGGACATACCAGGCGGCCATGAGGCGGATCGTCCGGGTTTCCCCGGCTTCGAGCTTGAGGGGGACATAAAGGGAGGCGCCGGGTGCATCCGGCGTGATCAGCGGATTTTGCGGAATCGTCGTTGTTTCGACATTTTTCCAGGCCATGGTGAGCGGATCCCACCACCCGCCTCTGAACCAGCAGTGGTCGACCACCGTCGCGGGTTGATCGGTGAAAAAGGCCATATCGCCCTGATTACTGGCCCCCGCCACCAGGGCTTGTTGACGGAGGATAAAGCCGTTTGCGCAGGGCGCGATGGCGTTTTCTCCCGCGCCCTCACGCATAAAGTTTTCCGAATGAAAGGAAAAGACCGCCTCCACAGCCGCCGCACTGCGGTTCCGGAAGGTGTATTCAAGGGCGGCGACCGGCAGGCTCGAATTGTCGGCATCACCGGGAATGAAGGGGCTCCATCCCGTCAGGCTGACTTGCAGCGGGAAGTGCGGATCCTCAAGCTCAAGCCGGGCAAAGGGGAAACGGGCGAGAAAGGTCACTCCCCTGAATCGGGGGAGTCCGTAGGAGGTGCGTTCGCCGCCGCGTGCGGTATTGGGTCGCCCGTAGTATTTCCATTTGGGCACCGATCCCTCGAGGACCCTGGCGCCGCTGTTCACTCCCTTGACGGAGATGGCGGCAAAGAGCAGGGGCTCATTGAATACTGCCGCGGTGTTGCGGACCGAGACTTGCGAGAGGGCGCCGGTGCCCTCCAGTGAGATCATGCCGGCGCCGATACCGCCGAGAGGAAAGGCGATCCGGTTCAGATACTCGCCGCGATAAACGCCGTTGAATTCGTGGCTTTTCCCCTTGTTGCCGCTGTTATCCGCTTCGGGCCTTGTGCAGGCCAGCCCGGAGAGCAGACAGAACCAGCAAATGGATTTGAATTTCATGATTCACAATCCCTGGCTTGTTGGTCGGATGGACGACCCCATCGTAACCAAGCAGATAGCCCTCCTGGAAGCGAAGCTGGGGAGAGCGCAGCGGTCCCGACTGGTCATGAGGAAACAGGTGAATCCAGTGACGAAGCTGGCAGGTGCACCGTCATCGCCCGTCCAAACGGCGTGCCATCTCTTCCAGCTGCGCCCTTAGGGTCTCTTCACAAGGCGGGCCGAGTGCGCCGCAGACGAATGAATCCGTAAAGAAGACGAGGTCGATCCCTGCCGGCCGCTGCACGAAGAGAGCCGGATGACCGCCAATAGTCTCCTGGCGCGATGAAACATTGCGCTGCAGCAGGAATTGGCTATAGCGCGCGAAGAGCTCCTGCGCCTCGGCCGCGCTTTGGCAGGGAACAAGGAAGAGCTGCCAGGAACCGCAGGCGCTACGATACTCGCGCCGGTACCCCTCCCTGAAAAAGCTTTGGCCGAGAAAATCCCCCGGCACATAGCGGTCCGATGCCGGCACGCGATCGGTCTCGGGAAAACGGCTGAACAGCTCCGGAGGCGTCGTACCACCGCCGATGCGGCCCGCCAGAATGCGGCCCATCTCGGTCAGCGCGGCTCCCGGATCCTTTTCCAGGGCGAACGAAGTGATCTTGACATAGCAAGGCCCCTGGTAAAAGTTGAGCACGTTGGCGCTGCGATATCCCTCGACGCCGACGCCGGCCGGGGTCTCCTCGGGCGAGCGTTCGGCGGCAAAGATAGCAAAGGCGTGCAGCGGACTCTTCATGGCATAGATCTCGACGGTCACCGAACTGGAGTCAGGGCCGACGGCATAATCGGTCGTCAGCACGCGGCGGAAGCCGTATTGCAGATAGAGATCCGCTGCACCGTCGATATATTCGAAGAGATTTTCGGGATGGAAGAAACGCGGCGCTTCGGTCTGCCGCCACGCTGGCAGATCGCCCGGCTGTGGCAGCAGGCTGGCGAGGGTCGTGTCTGCGAGTTCCTGGGCCGGGGCGGCGGCGCTGATCACGATCACCAAGATCACCGCGGCGGCCAGCCGGTGGATGACACCATGCATATGGATTTCCTGCCTGTTGGGAAAGAGAGTGCCACTATGGATTAACGCGTACCGGATCAACCGAGAAAGGGGGACCGGTTTTTCAGGGCATCGTTATGGAACCGTACCCTTTATCGCGCTGACAGAGCCGGATCAGCCCAGAAAGGGGAAATGGCTTTTCAGGGCGGCCACCTCCCGGCTGATATCCAGAGCATGTGCGCAGACGGCCGTGCAGCTCGAGCAGCTCCGGCACGCCCCCAAGCCCTGGCGTTCGGGCAGCGTGGCCAGGGTCCATTCGGCCTGACTGAGATTGCCATACCCCGTAGCGTACATGCTGGCGCGCATCAAGCTGGGAATCTCAACCCCGTGCGGGCACTGCACCACGCAGGCCCGGCAGCCCTGGCAGAGGCGTCCCTTCTCGATCGCGCCGAGTTTCAAATAGTTCTCTTCCTCGTCGGAGAGATCGAGGTTGGCGGCGCTGGCGAGATTGAGATCCAGTTGATCAAAGCTCGTCATGCCCGGGATGGCCGTGGTCACCTCCGGGTGCCGCAGCACCCATTTGAGTGCGGCGGGATGATTGACCGCCGTGGCGCCCTCACGCGGATTTCCTCCCTGCGTCTTCATGGCGACGATGCCAAGGCCGTGCTCTTTGGCATAGGCCAGGGCCTCCCTAATTTGCTCCTTGTCCTCGCGCCAGATATTGAAGGCGATCTCGGCGACGTCATAGATTTTGGCGTCGACGGCAGCGCGTACCACCTCGGCAACAGCGGCGTGACAACTGACGCCGATGAAACGCGCCTTTCCCGCCTGCTGCGCCGCGCGCGCGGCATTCATCAGGGGCTCATAATTAACCATCTGCGCGTTATCGCAGGCATGGATATAGAGGATATCGACGTAATCGCTTTGCAGCCGCTCCAGGCTGGCGTTGAGCAGCTTGCTAAAGTTCTCCGGGGTGGCCCCGGGCGCCCAGCTGCCGTCTTCGGTGCTGAAGACGCCCTTCTGGAAATCGCGGGCCAGCCAGATCTTGGTGGAGAGGATCACCTTGTCGCGGCCGCCGCGCTGCTTGAGCACGTTGCCGATCGATTTCTCGCTATTACCGCGAAGGTAGCCGTTGGCCGTGTCGAGATGGGTGATGCCGCTGTCAAGGGCCCGATTGATGAGATCCGGGCTGTCCGAATTCATGACCCCGAAGCTGAGGATGGGGATTTTCAGGCGGGTACGTCCCAGAACGCGTCTCGGGATTTTTTTGATCTTTTCCTTTTCCGCGGCCAGGCCCTTCGCGGCCGGCATTCCCAGACCAGCCAGAAGCAAACCGAGTGAGCCGCTCCGTAAAAACTGCCGCCGCGCCATTTTGTCGCTCGCCATTGTATACCTCCATAGGGTTATAATCAGCTGATCATGCCCTTCGACCTTTTGCCACTGCAAGGATATTAGCCATTTGCCGTGTAAATGTCAAGCGGAATAGCACACCGATCGACCCTCTGCTCCGCAAATGGAGTTTTTCCTTGCATCTGGATGCATGATTCGCTATTTTTTCGGTCATGCCCCAGCCGGCACCCCCAGGCCTGCTGCCCGGCTCATTCACTCTCCACGGCGTCTCACCCCAACGCGGTCATTGCCATGGCCCCCAAAATTCTCTTTTTACTCCTCAGCCTCTGCCCCCTGGCCCGTGCCCAGTACAACCTCAACTTTTATCTCTCCCGCGCTCTATCGTATTCGCCGGCGATCCGGGAGTTCGGCGATCTCCAGGCCGGCAACCGGATCCAGCAAAAGCTCAATCATGCGGTGAATTCCGCGTTCCAGCTCTCCCTGAGCGGCGATTACCTTTTCACCCCCTATTTTAACAACAGCGGCAAGCTGGTGACGACCGAACCCGAGCCGGAGGCGATCGGCTATGATATCGCTCTCTTTGACGGCGGGCTCTATTCGGCCCAGTTCAACCTGGAGCGAAAGCTCTTCAACCAGAACCAGATCAGCGTCCTCGACCGCCAGAGCCGCATTCAGGACGACAACCTGCGCTTTGGCTCCGAGCTCGAGCAGCACAGCGTCCACCACGAAGTGACCGGCTGCTACCTGAAAGCCTGGCAGGCGCTGCTCCTGACCCGGTTGGCGGAGGAGACCGCGGCCAACCTCGATCAGCAGCTGACCCTTACCGGCAGCCTGGTCCGCCAGGGTCAAGCCGGGCTGCAGGATTACCTGCTGCTGCGGATCGAGAGCCAGAACCAGGCCATTGCCCGCAACGCCGCCCGGCAGGAGTATCGCACCGCCCTGTATGAACTCAATGCCCTGGCCGGCATTCAGGACACCACGGTGGTCGAGATCGACTCCCTCACTCTTCCCCTCAGCGCGCCCTTGCCGGCCTCCCGCTTCGGCGACAAGTTCCGCCTCGACAGCCTGGCCCTGAACAGCCGCCAGGAAGAATTCGAAACCCGATATCGGCCCGAACTCAATCTCTTCGTCACTGCCGGCCTCAACGCGGTCACCCTGCAAAAGATCAGCCGCAAATTCGGCACGAGTGCCGGTCTCTCGCTGCGATGGCCGCTCTATGACGGACGGCAAAAAAGCCTCATGCGCCAGCAAACCCAACTGCAGCAACACAGCCTGCACGGCTACCGGCAAGCCTCGGCACAGAACATCGCCCTGCAACTCAACAGCAGCCGCGCCCGGATCCGCACGCTCGAGGGTAACCTCCGCACCTACACCCGGCAGCTCGAGGATTACCGGCAGCTGCTGCAGCTTTCGGAAAAACAGCTGCAGCAGGGGGCGACCTCGATGATCGACCACCTCACCCTGCTGCGCAATTATATTGAAATTCGCAAGGCCCGGATCTCCGCCGAGATCGAGTGCCAGCAGGAGATTAACAATCACAATTACTGGAACTGGTAAAATGAAGGCTCACCGGATGCATCAGTGCCTGCTCCTGAGTGCCCTGCTTCTGCTTCTCTCCTGTCATGCGGAGCAAGACGACACCAGCGCGCCGCTGCAAGCAGGCGCCCCCGTGGAGGTCACCCATCCTCTCCACAAGGATCTGACCGAATACCTGGACCTCAACGCCACGACGCTCTTTATGAAAAAAGAGACCCTCCGTGCAACTTTTCCCGGTTTCATCGACACCCTCGCCAAGGCGGTCGGCGACCCCGTCCGCGCCGGCGATCTGCTGCTGCGGCTGAAGACCCGGGAGGCCGCAGCCGGCGACAGCCTCGCCCCCGGTACCCTGCCCCTGCCGACGGCGGTCAGTATCTGTGCCCGGACCAACGGCATTCTTGTCGCGCTCCAGTTCAACACCGGCGATTTTGTCACCGAAGGGGAAGAGATCGCCCGCATCGCCAACCCCTCCTCCCTGCGCATCAGCCTCAATGTGCCTTACGAGTATGCCGTCCGGATCGACCGCCGCATCCCCTGCGAAATCCTCTTGCCGGACGGCCAGAAGATGACGGCCGTGATCCACCGGGTCCTACCCAACGTCGACCCGGCGACGCAAACCCAGACCTTTCTCTTGCAGCTGCAGCGCGCTGTGAGCCTCCCGGAAAATCTCAATCTCAGCGCCCGGCTGCCCCTGCGCACAGCCGTCGGGGCGACGATCGTTCCTCGTGGCGCGATCCAGTGCGATGAGACCATGCGCCGCTTCTGGATCATGAAGTTGACGGAGGCCAACACCGCGGTCCGCGTCGACATTGCCAAAGGCATCGAAAGCGGCGACGAGGTGCAGGTCGTCGCACCGCAGCTGCTGCCCACCGACCTCATCATCTCCGCGGGCGCCTACGGCCTGCCCGATACCGCGCGCGTAGCCCTGAGCGGGTCGCCCCATGAATGAGTTTTATGTAAAATACCGCAGCCCGATCGCCGCGATTCTGGCCCTTATCCTCATGGCCGGCGTCTATTCGCTGGTCGCAATGAAGAGCAGCCTCTTCCCGGACATCACCTTTCCTAAAATCAAGATCATTGCCGAAAACGGCGAGCAGCCGGTGGACAAGATGATGGCCGAGGTCACCATCCCCCTGGAAAGCGCCATCAAGCGGGTCGAGGATCTGATGCTGATCCGCAATACCACCAGCCGCGGGACCTGCGAGATCTCGGCTTTTCTGAACTGGGGGACGGATGTCGACCTGGGCAAGCAGCGCATCGAAGCCCAGATCAATGCCATCAGGCAGGACCTGCCGCCCGGAGTCGCCATCACGATCGAAAAGATGAATCCCTCCATCCTCATGGTTATGGGATTCTCCCTCGAGGGCAGCAGCAAGAGTCCGATCGAGCTGCGCCAGCTGGCCGAGTTCACCATCAAGCCGATGCTCTCCCGCATCGAGGGAGTCAGCGAGGTAGCGGTCACCGGCGGCCGGGTGAAGGAATACCACGTCATCCTCGATCCGGTCCGGTTGAGCAACCTGCGCCTGACCCCAGCAGCCGTTGCCGCTGTGCTGTCGAATTCCAACTTTATCGAGTCCGAAGGCTATGGCGTCGATTTTGACCGCATGTATCTGACCCTGACCGATGCCGCCGTGAAGGGCCGGACCGATCTCGAGAATCTGGTCATCCTCAACTCGGCGAAATTGCTGGTGCGCCTCAAGGATATCGCCCGCATTGAGATCGCCGAGCAGCGCGAATACATCAAGATTAACGCCAACGGCAAGGATGTCCCGCTCCTGGCTATCATGAAGCAGCCCCGGGCCAATCTGCTCGACGTCTGCCGCGCGGTCGAAGCGGAACTCAAGGAGGTGAACGCCGTACTGCCGCGCGGCGTCACTCTGCGGCCCTTCTACAACCAGGCCAACTTTGTCGGGGATGCGATCGGCAGTCTGCGCGACGTCTTGTGGATCGGCCTGATCCTGGCCATCCTGGTGAGCGTGCTGTTTCTGCGCTCGGTGAAGGCCAGCTCGGTCATTCTGATCACCATCCCGGTCACATTGAGTCTCACGCTGGTGGCGCTGCATGCCCTCGGCTACACCTTCAACATCATGACCATCGGCGCCATCGCCGCAGCCATCGGCCTGATTATTGATGACGCCATTGTCGTGGTGGAGCAGATCCATCGCACGCACGAGGAGCATCCGGATGAGGAGAGCGGCCCTCTGGTGCATGAGGCGATCCGCTATCTCTTTCCGGCCATGGTCGGCTCCTCGCTCAGCACCATCGTCATTTTCCTGCCCTTTGCGCTGATGAGCGGGGTGGCGGGAGCCTATTTCAAGGTGATGACCGACACGATGATCATCACCCTCATCTGCTCCTACCTGGTGACCTGGCTGGGATTGCCGGTGATCTTTCTTCTGCTGACCCGCAGGGGATACGCCTGGGCGCAAAAACCCAGGGTGGTGCGACAGCGCGGTTGGGTCGATTTTGTCATCCATCGTATCTGGATCTCCGCCGCCATCGTGCTCTGCATGGCCGCCGCCGGAATCTGGGTCATGCCGCGGCTGGCCTCCGGATTTCTCCCCGAGATGGATGAAGGGGCCATTGTCATGGACTACAAGAGCCCGCCGGGGTCCTCGCTGGCAGCGACCGACCGGATGCTGCGCACAGTGGACCGGATCCTGCACGAGACACCGGAGGTGGCGAGCTTTTCGCGCCGCACAGGCACCGAGATGGGCTTTTTCATGACCGAGCCGAACGACGGCGACTATCTGATCCAGCTTCACTCCAAGCGGAAGCGCACCACCGAAGAGGTTGCCGATGATATCCGGGTGCGGATCGAGGCAGTGCTTCCGGCCTTGCAGGTCGACTTCGGCCAGGTCATCGGTGACATGTTGGGGGATCTGATGGAGTCGGTCCAGCCGATCGAGGTCAAGATCTTCGGCGATGATCAGAGAACTCTTGCCGACCTGGCCGATCGTGTCGCCGCCTGCGTCGCCGCGACCCCGGGTACAGCGGATGTATACAATGGCATCCTCGTGGCGGGTCCGGAGATCAAACTCGTGCCCCGGACCGCTGCCCTGGCACAATACGAGTTGTCACCGGAAGAATTCCATTTCCAGATGCAGACCAAGCTGGAGGGCACGATCGCCGGAACTATTCTCGAGAAGAACCGGATGGTGGCGATTCGCCTCTTCGATGGGGATCGGGAGACCTCTTCGGGCAAGTTGATGCAGGGCACTATTTTTCTCAAGGACGGCCGGTGCAAGCCGGTGGCGGAATTCGCCGATCTGGAAATCGTGGAGGGGGTAGCGCAGGTGGAACGCGAGAACCTGAAACTGATGGCAGCGGTCACCGCCCGGCTCAACCAGCGCGATCTTGGCAGTACGCTTCAGGACGTACAGCAGCGGGTGCGAACCGGGGTGCGGATTCCGCCCGGGTACCAGATCGTCTACGGCGGGGCCTATGCCCAGCAGCAGCAAGCCTTTCGCGAACTGCTGTTGATCCTGCTTGGCGCGGTGCTGCTGGTCTTCACGGTGATCCTTTTTTTGTTCCGGTCGATCCGGATCTCACTGGCCATCATTTTCATCGCCGTGTTGGGCATAGCCGGGAGCCTGATCGCCCTGTTTCTCAGCGGGACGCCGCTTAATGTCGGCAGCTACACCGGCATCATCATGATCGTCGGCATCATTGGTGAGAATGCCATCTTTACCTGTTTGCAGTTCCTGCAAGCGCGCCGTGCCGGCCAGGCGGTCGATCCCTCGTTGATCTACACCATCTCGACCCGGCTGCGGCCGAAGCTGATGACCGCCCTCGGCGCGATCGCCGCGCTTTTTCCCCTCGCCCTGGGCGTGGGCTCAGGTGCACAGATGCACCAGTCCCTGGCCATTGCCATCATCGGCGGCCTGATCGCCGCGCTGCCCTTGCTGCTGGTGGTGCTGCCGACCATTTTAAGGATGCTGGAGATCAATAGGTAAGCCGGCATTTCCTCAGCCCGGCACACGCGTGATCCACGGATGTGCAAAAATTGTGCATTTTTGTTTTGATTTGTGAGGCGTGATTGTGTAGATTGCAGTATACCTAAACAAGGAGGAAACCATGACACGAAGCATGTGGCTTGTCGTCTGTATCTTCCTGATCCTCCCCGTGCTGCTCCTCGCCCAGGAGCAGGCCATCCCGCCGCTCACCGCCCTCAACATTCACATCCCCGGACCGCAGAAAATTGCCCCCCTGCCGCCGGTTGTGGTGCCGCCCGATAATCCCCAGACGGCCCTGAAAATCCAGTTGGGCAAACAGCTCTATTTTGACACCCGGCTGTCGCAGGACAACACCATCAGTTGTGCGTCCTGCCACAATCCGGCTCTGGGATGGTCGGATGAAGGGCCCACCAGCCTGGGCATCAACGGGCAGCGCGGCGGCCGCCGTGCACCTCCCGTTTCCAATGCCGCCTATCTGCCCCTGCAGTTCTGGGACGGCCGCGCACCCAGCCTTGAGGAGCAGGCCAAGGGTCCCATCGCCAATCCCGTCGAGATGGGCAACACCCATGAGGTGATGATTCGCACCGTGGATCATATCCCCGGCTACGTCGAGGAGTTCAAGACGGTCTTCGGAACCGACCACATCACCCTCGACCAGATCGCCCAGGCCATCGCTGCCTACGAACGGACCGTTGTGACCACCGATTCGCCCTTCGACCGCTATGTCCGCGGCGACGACGGCGCCCTGACCCCTCTGGAAAAGGAAGGTCTGGCGGTCTTTAACGGCAAGGGACACTGCACCGCCTGTCACTGGGGCGGGAATTTCAGCGATGGCCGGTTTCACAATCTCGGTGTCAAGCCATCCGCCTCTGGCAAGGAGGACCTCGGCCGCTACGAAATCAGCAAAAATGAACAGGATAAAGGGGCCTTTAAAACGCCGACCGTGCGTGACGCCGCCCGCCGGCCGCCCTATCTGCACGATGGCTCGGAAAAGTCACTGGAAAGCCTGGTCGAGTTCTACAACCGCGGCGGCGATGTCCGTTCGGCCACCCTCGATCCGCTCCTGGTGCCCCTCGGTCTGACGCAGCATGAAAAGAAAGCCCTGGTCGCCTTCATGGCCCGGGCCATGAACAGCACGAATCCGGAAGTGGCCGCGGTCAAGCCCCCGGCTGCTGCTGAAATGCCCAAATAGAAGGAGATCCCTATGCTGCGTATAAAATGGTTCCTGATTCTCCTGGCGAGCCTCTTTCTGATCCCCGGCGAAGGCAGCGCCATCCCGGCCTTTGCCAAAAAGTATGGCTTTAACTGCAACATGTGTCATACCGCTTTCGCCAAGCTGAACGATTTCGGCCAGCGCTATCGTGACAACGGCTATCAAATTCCCGGGCAGGCGGGCGGCGAAAAGAGCATCTTTGAAACCCCGCCGCCCATCGCCCTGCGGGCCATGACCGGCGTGACCCTCTATGACGGCCCGGATGGCACCACCAGCGGATTCAACATCTTCGGCTTCGATTTGCTGGCCGCCGGGGTGCTGCACAAGGACATCTCTTTCCTGCTCATCTACACCCCGCGCATCGATGAACCGGCGGGGAGCTGGCAGGGCCCGGAGAACAGCGCCAATCCCGGCCAAATGGGTGCACTCGAGGCGGTCAACCTGGTCTTCAGCAATGTCATCCAGGATGTCCTCAACCTCCGCGTCGGGAAATTCGAGCCGGGGTACCACCCCTTCAGCTCGAAACGCAAGTACCAGCTCTTCACGCCGTACGAGGTTTACGCCTTTACAGCGCCCTTCCAGAGCTACAATTTTGACGACAACCAGATCGGCGTGGAGGCCTCCGGCCATTTCCGCAGCGGCCTGAAATACAGTCTCGGCCTGCTCAACGGGACGGGCGCCAATCCTGATAACAACACCGCCAAAGACCTGTACGGCGCGCTCTCGCAGACCTTCGGCAAGGGAGACGGCCAGAGCGCCGGCCAGCGCATCGGACTGTTCGGGTACTACGGCTGGCAGCCCGCCAAAATCACCGGCAACCTGATCGCACCAACGGGCGAGACGGCCGGGAGTGATAATGCGGCCTTTTACCGCTTCGGCGTGGATGCCAGCCTGAACTGGCAGACCCTGAATCTCCAGGCGCTCTACATGCTCGGCCAGGATGATAAAAAGCTCAATGCGCTCGACCACACCCAGGCCTTCAAATACAGCGGCGGCCTGGTGCAATTGGATTGGGCGGGACTGGCCAACAATCGCCTGGTGGCCTCCGCGCTTTACAACTGGGTAAAACCGCCCGATTACAACCTCATAAACAAGGTCAATACCATCGCCCTGCTGACGCGCTACTACCTCGGCGACTGGTCGGCGGTCAATGTCTCCCTGCATGCTGAATTCCAGCACCGGCAGACGGGCGAACTCCGCAAGGTGAAGGAAAACCTCGGGGCCCTGGCGCTGGATTTTGCCTTCTAGGAGGGAACGCTGCCGCCAGCCTCTGCCCCGGTACCCATAAAAAAAGGATGCTGCCTGCTGAGTTCACCTCGCAGCAGCATCCCTGCACCCATCCTGAAAGGGATGTCCTGTCCGGACATCCCTTTTTTATGTTAGCGGTTCTTCCACTGATATTTATGCGGCCACTTGGTCGTCTCCGATGGCGTCGCGGTATGGCAGATGTTGCAGGCGGTTTTCTGATCCGGATTCGCGCCGCCGTGCTTCCCGCCGAACTCGCCGATATCGCCGGATTCCCCCTTGGAACCCTGATGACAAACACCGCAGCTGCCGATGGTCTTGGCCTTGCCCTGGTATTGCATGGCCTGATAATTATCCGATGCCTGGGTTGACGGAACCATGGCATGGGGGCTCGAATGGCAGCTCGCGCAGTAGACATTGCCGTGACCCATGGCATTGCGATAGAGGGTGGTGCCGGTATCCACCTGCGGCACGCCGGCATGGCAGGTGGCGCATTTGGGTTCATTCACCCAGGGAGTCCGGGCGCCGGTCGCGATGGTGTTGGCCACATTGTTCATGTCGCCATGGCAACTGGTGCAATTGCCATCCGCCGCGGTGTGGGCCTTGCTGCGGTTGCAGGAGGTTTTCTCTCCGGGATGGCAGTCGTAGCAGGCGGCGCCGCGAGTGGCATGCGACTTGTGGATGTTTTTCGATAAATAATTGCCGGAGGACGAAGTCATACCGAGGGCGGGACTGGCATGGCAGCTGGCACACAGGATCGGCTTGTTGCCCTGCAATGCAGTGCCGTGCTTGCTGTCATGTTTCTGCAGGATATCGGCAAAGGCATTCGCACCATGACATTTGCCACAGTTGATGTCATCAGAAGTGGGGGTGGTGGTGCGGGTTTGCGCGACCACCGTGCCACCCGCGTTCTTGATCGTAATTTCAGCCACCTGAAAAGGATTCCAGTTGCCGCTATCATCGACGGGCGTCAGCGGGATGCCATCCACTTCGAAATGGTCGTTCCGGTTCACCATCTCCCCGGCCAGTCCGTTGTGCAAATTGGGGTCGACGAGGTTCAATCCCTTGTCTTGCTGCAGATCCGTGCCGAAGAGCTTTTTGGCGTTGTCCCAGAACTGACTAAAGCTGCGCTTGCTGTAGGAATGGGTGTTGTCGATGATCCGGTACTGCGCGGTCAGGCCGGTGGTGACGATCTGCGGCGGATTGCCGCGTTTGATCACCTGCGCCCAGACGGTGTTGTAGGGCGGCAGAATCACCGCTTGATCATACGTGGGATTGAGGCAGTGCATGCCCAGATCGTTCCAGGCGAAAACTACATACTGGGCGGTATCCGGGATCGCCTTGTTGGCTTCTGTGGGCGAAGTGCCGCAATTCAAACTGAACAATAGCAATCCCATCCCGGCCGCGACCAGTATCCATTTTCCTGCCATACGTGCAACCTCCTGAAATAGTCCGCTTGATCGCCAGGACGGTTTGTCCCTGCCAAAGAGAGTATACTCATTCGGTGGCGGAATAGCAAGGGGTGATGAAAATATTATACGCGCATCGGTGCAATTTTCAACAAGCCGGACACACAACAGGGCTGACCCATAACAGTCCGGAAGCATAAAAAAAAGGGAACACCCCGCAGGGCGTTCCCTTGATGCCAACAGTGCTCAAGCCGGTCAGGCGGCTTCTTCGAGCGGAATACGCATCTTGTAGAACGAGCGCCAGACGAAGACCAGGCCGATGAGAAAGATCGGCATGGCGATATAGGGCGCGTAATTGGTGCCGCCGGTGGCGTTGGCATGCGCCGTCATCTCGATGGCGATCTCGGTGGCCAGCAAGCCGAAGAGGGTCGAGAACTTGATGATCGGATTCAGCGAAACCGAGGAGGTGTCCTTGAAGGGATCCCCAACCGTATCGCCGATGACCGTCGCGGCGTGCAGCGGCGTGTTCTTCTCGCCAAGATCAACCTCGACCAGCTTTTTGGCATTGTCCCAGGCGCCGCCGGTATTGGCCATATAGATGGCCTGGAAAAGACCGAAGCAGGCGATGGAGATCAGATAGGCGACAAAAAAGTTGGGATTCACAAACGCGAAGGCCAGGGTCAGCGACATCAGGGCGATAAAGATGTTCCACATGCCCTTTTGAGCATACTGGGTGCAGATCTTGACCACCGTCTTGGAATCCTCGATGTCCGCCTCGGACTTGCTCAGATCCATGTTGCGCTTGATGAACTCCACCGCACGGTAGGCGCCGGTGGTGACCGCCTGCATCGAGGCGCCGCTGAACCAGTAGATCACCGAGCCGCCGGTGATAAGGCCGAGAAGGATCGGGGCATCGGTCAGCGACACGTGCAGCATGTTCTTGCTCTGCAGCAGCAGGATGATCGAAAAGATCATCGTCGTCGCGCCCACCACTGCGGTGCCGATGAGCACCGGCTTGGCGGTCGCCTTGAAGGTATTGCCGGCGGAATCGTTGGCCTCGAGGTAGTGCTTGCCCTCTTCAAAATTGGGCTCGAAACCGTATTCCTTCTTGATCTCATCCTTGACGCCGGGGATGCTCTCGGTCTGCGCCAGCTCAAAGATCGACTGGGCATTGTCGGTCACCGGGCCGTAGCTGTCGACGGCGATGTTGACCGGCCCCATGCAGAGAAAACCGAAGGCGACCAGGCCAAAGGCAAAAATCGAGGGATAATTGATCACTTCCACCGGGATGTAATGGCTGGTGAGGGTGGCGACGGCCATCAGGCCGGTGATCAGCATGCCTTGGTAAAAGGCACTGAAATTGCCGGCGACGATGCCGGAGAGGATCGTCAGCGAGGCGCCGCCTTCGCGGGAGGCGGTGACGATCTCGTTGACATGCTTTGATTTGGAGCTGGTGAAGATCTTGGTGAACTCGGGGATCAGCACAGCGGCCAGGGTGCCGCAGCTGATGATCAGGGCCAGCTGCCACCAGACATGGGGCATGGCGGTCATGACGCCGTCCTTGATCACCTGGAGATCGCCGATCAGCAGGTAGCTCATGACGAACGAGGTGGTGATGCAGAGGCTGGCGGCAATCCAGATCAGGCGCATCAACGGCTCTTCAAAATCGAACTCTTTCTTGCCCCTGTACTTGGCGGAGGAGATGGCCTGATTGACAAAGTAGGAGATTCCCGAGCAGAAATCCATTAAAAAGCGCATGGCGAAGATCCAGACGATCAGTTTGCCCTGGATAGCTTCCTTGACCTCAAGGTTGGGGCTCATCACCGCCAGGGTAATGAAGGAGATCAGGGCGACGCCGGTGACGCCGTAGGTCTCGAATCCATCGGCGGTCGGGCCGACACTGTCGCCGGCATTGTCACCGGTGCAGTCGGCAATGACGCCGGGATTGCGCGGGTCATCTTCCTTGACCTTGAAGACGATCTTCATCAGGTCCGAGCCGATATCGGCGATCTTGGTGAAGATGCCGCCGGCGATACGCAGGGCCGAGGCGCCGAGGGATTCGCCGATGGCGAAGCCGAGGAAACAGTATCCGACAATGTTGCGCGGTACAAAGAGGAGGATGATCACCATCATCACCAGCTCGAGGGAGATCAGGAAAAGTCCGACGCTCATGCCGGCGCGCAGCGGGATGTTGACGACATCCCAGGGCTTGCCACGCAGCGAGGCAAAGGCGGTGCGCGAGTTGGCGAAGGTATTGATGCGGATGCCGTACCAGGCGACCGCATAGGAACCGCCGATGCCGATGATCGCAAAGAGCAGAACCAGCAGCAGCGTGGTCAGGGTTTCGCCTTTGAGGACCAGAAAATAAAAGAACATGGCCGCGGCGATGAAGGTGAAGAGCATCATCAGGAATTTGCCCTGCTGGATCAGGTAGGTGCGGCAGGTCTGGAAAATGGTCTCGGCTACTCTCGCCATTGACGAATGCACCTGCAGGCCTTTGATCTGGTGGCGCAGGTAGAGACTGATGCCGAGGGTTCCGGTGATCACCAGAGCGCCATAGAAAAGCAGGTTCCAGGGGGTAATCCCGCCCAGCTTGGTATAGGGTGCACCCTTGTGCAGATCGGGGATAGCCAGATCCGCCTCACTGGCCAGGACCGGAAGGGTGTATAGTACCAGCATGAAGAGCAGGAGGAAAAATGCGGTAAATCTTTTCATATCTCTCCTTTTACATGATTGATTAAAAACGCAGGTTGGCCCAAAATTATTCAGAACTTCTGCGCCCGGCCGGGAACCCAGGTCCAGCCGATTCATCTTGAAAATTAGCATTAATTTACCAATATTTGCTGTCAATCACAAACAATTTTTACGCCACATGCCGCGCCGCGACATTCCGCACCGCCTTTTCGCTTGCATCTTTGCAGGATAATCCTTATCATTACGGATAATCCCGTACCGGCCCATCCCTGAAAAGGCATCTCCACCATGTCCAGGCTGCCGCAAATATTTACCCTCTTGTTGCTCGCCGGCTTTTGTTTACTCTTTTGCCATAGCGAGCTGCACCTGGAGCATTGCGGCCAGACCGATCATCACACGGCCCACGACTATTGCCAACTGGTCAAAGCCGCCCGAGTCGCCTGGCCTCACTCCCTGCAAAAATACAGCCAATTCCAGTGGATCGGGCTCTCTCTATCCCTCTCCTCCTGCTCTACCCATTACGCCGAACTCCCCGCAGAAATAGCGAGGGGAGCGATACTCCAGCCCGCCATCAGGATGAATCTCCCTCTTTGCCAGCCCCCGCTGCGCATCTAGCTCCGTTCCGTACTCTTTCCCAGCTTCTTCCCGTCAAGGGAGCAAACCATCCACTTCATCAGGAACCTGTATGAATAAGATGCTCTGTATTCTTTTCATTGGCTATGGCGCGGTCTGTGCCCAGGAGGTGATCAGCCTGGAGCAGGCGATGAACCTGGCGCTCCGCCGCAATCCCGAGCTGCAGCAGGCGCGGCAGGCGCGCCGTGCGGCGGCCGGACGTTTCTGGAGCGGCATTGCGCTGCCGCAGCCCGAACTCTCCTTCAGCTATGAATATGTGCCGCGCAACAAATCCTTGGCCAATTTCGGCGAGCGTACCTTCGAGCTGGCGCAGGAGATCGATTTTCCGGCCGCTTACTTGCTGCGCGGCCGGCTCTTGCATGCTGAAACAGCCGCCGCCGGCATGGAGCTCCGCCACAAGGCGCTGGCTCTGCTCGCTGAGGTACAGTGCCGCTATTGGGAGGTCAAGGCGTGCGAAGCGCAGCTGGCAATCGCGCAAGCGAATTACGAGCTGGCCGGGGAGTTCAGCCGCAAGGCTGCGATCCGGCAGGAAGCCGGGGAGGGGAGTCTTCTGGAAAGGATGACCGCCGAAGTGCAGCGCACGCAGGCGCAGAACAGCCTGGAAACGGCCCGCAATGACCGCAGTGCCGCTCTGGCGCAGCTTCTTCTGCTCCTGGGTCAAGAGGGCCGCAGCGGCGAGCGGATTCTGAGCGACAGCATGGCCTTCACGCCGGCCAGCCTGACCCTGGAAGCGATCGAGGCGGCCGCACAGCGGCAGAATACTGAACTGCGCCAGGCGGCGATCAGCGTCGGCGCGTTGCGCAGCAAACGGAGCCTTTCCTGGTCGTCGCTGCTGCCCGGATTCCGGCTGGCCTGGTCGCGGCAGGCCCTGGAGGGCGGCGGCAATGACTATTACGGAGCCGCGTTCAGCGCCTCGCTGCCGCTCTGGTTCATGTTCGACCAGCGTGGCCGGATTCAGGAAGCCACGGCGGAGCTGCGCAGCGGGGAATTTGCGCAAGCCGCAGCGCGGAATGCCCTGATCACCCGGTTGCGGACCGCCTGGCTCGAGCTGGCTAATCAGGAGCGGCAGGTCCAGCTTTACCAGGCCGAGCTCTTGCCTCAGGCGGAGGAAATCTGCCGCACCGCGGTGGTCAGCTATGACGCCGGCGAGATCGGCTACCTCGAGCTGCTGCAATCCCGGCAAACGCTGTCCGGGGTCAAGGCCGGCTATATCGATGCCCTGCTCGGCTATCACCGGGCGGCCATCGAGCTCAACGAACTCACCGGCGCCGTGCCGGCTGGCATCCAACTCGATGAGGATTAGCATGAGAACAGGAATTTTGCGCGTTGCAGCCCTCGGGCTGCTCTTTCTCGCCGGCTGCAGCAGTGATAAACAGGGCGGCGCGGAGCAGGGTGAGGCGGCGAACCCGGGCGAGGCGGTGGAGCAATCCGCGCCCGCGGACCGCGTGGTCCTGAAACCGGCATCGATCCGCGAGATCGGTCTGGAGGTGGTGGAGGTGCGGGAGAGCATCATCGCCGGGAGCGTCACCGCACCCGCGGTGCTCACCGCCAACCAGGATCTCGAAGCCCTGGTCGGGACCCTCGTGCCCGGGCGCGTCAGCCGGGTCTTCGTCCGCCTCGGCGATCATGTCCGCAAGGGCGGGCCGCTGATGGAGATCGAGGGACTGGAGATCGGCGAGATCAAGGCCCGCTACATCCAGGCCAAGGCGCAGCTTGATTTTGCCGCCGCGACCCTCGAACGCCAGAAAACCCTGGCCGGCGAGAATATCGGCAGCCGCAAATCTCTCCAGGAGGCGCAGGCCGCCTATGATCAGGCCCTCGCCGGATTCCAGGCCGAAGACCGGCGCATTCACTCGGCTGGATTGAGCGACGCCGAGGTGCTCGGCAGCGGCGAGAACAGCGCCGGCACCGACCACACCGCCGGCACTCTCGTCATTCGCTCGCCGATCGACGGCACCATCGTCGAGCGCAATGTTGTCATCGGCCAGCCGATCGACGAGGCGGCCACCGCCTTCCGCGTCCTCAACAATGCCGTGCTCTGGGCCGATGGCCATCTCTTCGAGAAAGACATCGCCGGCCTTGCCGGCAAGCCGGAGGTGACCCTCACCACGACCGCCTACCCCGGCGAACGCTTCACCGGCCGGATCACCTACATCGGCGCGATCGTCGATCCGCAGACGCGCAGCGTGCAGATCCGGGCGGAAATCCGCAATCCGGAGCTGCGCCTGAAAAGCGGGATGTTCGCCGAAATGACCATTCCGGTGCACACCGCCCAGAAAGGCCTGGTGGTCCCGGCCGAATCCCTGGTCCGCGAACAGGGGGCCACATTTCTCTTCGTCGCCCGCGATGACACCACCTTCGAGCTGCGCCAGGTCGAACCCGGCATCACCAGCGGTGAGGCGGTGGAGATCCACCACGGCTTGCGCGCCGGCGAGCGCGTGGCGGGCAAGGGCAGCTTTTATCTGAAATCGGAATGGAAAAAAGGTGAATTCGCGGAGGAAGAGTAGCCATGCTTGAACGCATCATCACGCTGACCCTGCAGCGGCGGGGGATGGCGATCCTCCTCGCCCTGCTCATCGCCGGGTTCGGCCTCTACGCTGCCTTGACCCTGCCGATCGATGCTTTCCCCGACGTCACCAACAATCAGGTCGAAGTCGTCAGCCACGCCGATGGCCTCTCCGCGGTCGAGATCGAGCGATCGGTCACCTTCCCGGTGGAGATGGCGATGCGCGGCATCCCCAAGGTCAAGGAGCTGCGCTCGGTCACCAAATTCGGGCTTTCGATCGTCACCATCATCTTCGAGGATGATGTTGATATCTATTTCGCCCGGCAGTTGGTCTTTGAGCGGCTCACCGAGGCGCGCGAGGCCGTGCCGACCGGTGTCGAGATCTCCATGGGCCCGATCGCCACGGTGATGGGCGAGATCTATCAGTTCACCCTGGAGGGAGCGGTGCCGCAGGAGCCGACCGCGCAGAAACAGTATCTGACCGAGCTGCGGACGCTGGAGGAGTGGGTGATCAATCCCTTGCTCAAGAGCGTGCCCGGGGTCAACGAGATCAATTCCTACGGCGGATACTTCAAGCAGTACCAGGTCATTGTCCAGCCGGAATTACTGGTCAAGTACGGCCTCACCATCGCCGATGTCTTTGCGGCCATCGAAAACAACAATCAGAACGCGGGCGGCAGCATCATCGAGAAATACTCGGCGCAATACATCGTCCGCAGTGTCGGACTGATCGGAACGACCGCCGACATCGGCGATATCGTCCTTAAGGCGCGGATGGGGACACCGGTACATCTGCGTGAGGTCGCAGAGGTACGGATCGACGCCGCGACCCGCCAGGGGGCCGCCCTGATCAACGGCGGCCAGGAGGCCGTGGGCGGAATCGTCATGATGTTGCGCGGCGAGAACAGCCGCGAGGTGGTGCGCCGCGTCAAAGCCAGGGTGGCCGAGATCAACAGCAGCGGCATTTTGCCCAAGGGCATCCGCATCGTCCCCTATTACGACCGCTCCGACATCGTCACCGCCAGCGTCGGTACTGTCACCCGCGCCCTGGTCGAAGGGGCGGTGCTGGTCATGGTCATCCTCTTTCTCCTGCTGCGCAGCCTGCGCGGTTCCCTGGTCGTGCTGCTCGCCCTGCCGCTCTCGCTGCTCTTGACCTTCATCGCGATGAAATACATCGGGCTGGATGCCAATCTGATGTCCCTGGGCGGCCTGGCCATTTCGATCGGCATGATCATCGACGCGACCATCATCCAGGTCGAGAACGTCCAGCGTCATCTCAGCCGCCCTGGCGTCGACAGCCGCTCCAGGTTCGCGGTTGTCCTGCAATCGGTTCTGGAGGTGCGCAAGCCCAGCATCTTTGGCGAACTGATCATCGCCATCACCTTTGTGCCGATTCTGGCGCTGGAGGGGATCGAGGGCAAGATGTTCACACCGCTGGCCCTCACGGTGGCGATCGCGCTGCTGGCCTCGCTCCTGCTCTCGATATTTGTCATCCCGGTTCTGTGCGGGCTTTTGCTCCGGGTGCGGCCGGAGAAGGAAAGCCCGGTGATGGCCCGGGCCAGCCGCCTCTACCGCCCCCTGCTCACCTGGAGCACGGGCAAGCCCGGACTTGTCGCCGGCATTGCGGTGGCGCTGCTGCTGGCCTCGCTGCTGCTCATCCCCTTGCTCGGGACCGAGTTCATCCCGATCATGGACGAGGGGGCCTTTGACATGGATGTGGCCTTGCTGCCGGGGGTCTCGCTGGACAAGGCGATCGAGGTCAACCGCATGGTCGGCGAAAAACTGAAAGGTTTCCCCGAACTGGGAACGGTGGTCGGCCGGATCGGTCAGACCGGCGTGGCCCTCGATGCACGCGGGGTGGACAAGACCGGCTACGTCGGCATCCTCAAGCCGAAACGCGAGTGGCCGCGGGATATCAGCCGCGAAGAGCTGACGGCGGAAATGCGCGCGGCGATCGAGACCATCCCCGGCATCGCCTTCGGCTTCAGCCAGCCGATCCAGTGCCGCATCGACGAGATCGTAGCCGGCACCCGGGCGCAGCTGATCATCAAATTGTTCGGCGAGGATCTGGAGATCCTCAAGAGCAAGGCGGATGAAATCGCCCGGGCGGTGGCGCCCCTGCAAGGCACAACCGACCTTCTCGTCGAAAAGATCTCCGGCCAGCCCTACCTGACGATCGCCATCGACCGCGCACGCATCGCGCGCTACGGGATCAACATCAGCGATGTCCAGGATGTGATCGAGACCGCGATCGCGGGAAAATCCGCCTCGACCCTCTATGAGGAGAACCGCAGTTTCGATATTGTCGTGCGCCTCCCCGAGGGACGGCGGGACACGCCGGATCTGATCGGCAATATCCTCGTCCGTTCGCCCGAGGGCGCAGACATCCCGCTGGCGCAGCTGGCGGAGATCACCCTGACCGAGGGTCCGGCGCAAATCAGCCGCGAGAATGGCCTGCGCCGCATCGGCATCGAGATGAATGTGACGGGAAGGGATATGGGCGGATTTGTCGATGAGGCGGCGCGGGTGATCAAAAAGAAAGTGGCGCTGCCGCCCGGCTATTATCTGCAATGGGGTGGACAGTTCGCGAACCAGCGGCGGGCGATGAACCGGCTGCTGCTGATCTGGCCCTTGGCCACAGGCGCGATCTTTCTCCTGCTCTTCATCAGCCTGCGCTCGTTCCGGCTGGCGCTGCTGATCATGGCCATTCTGCCTTTCGCGCTCATCGGCGGCATCGTGGCGCTCTTCCTTTCGGGGCAGTATCTCTCCGTCCCAGCCTCGATCGGATTCATTGTGCTTTTCGGGGTGGCGGTGCTGAACGGCCTGGTGCTGGTCTCTCACATCGACCAGCTGCATGGGGAGGGAATGGCGCTGGCGGAGGCGATCCGGCAGGGCGCCCGTGATCGGCTGCGCCCGGTGCTCATGACCGCCTCCATCGCCATTTTCAGCCTGATTCCGATGCTTTTTGCAACAGGGACCGGCAGTGAGATCCAGAAACCTTTGGCCATCGTGGTCGTAGGCGGGCTGATCACCTCGACCCTGCTGACCTTGATCGTCCTGCCAGCCGTCTATCCGTGGTTTATGGCGAAGATGCCTTCTTCAACGCACTGAGAATTTGTAGATGGTCTGCGTCTTGTAGGTATCGCCGGGATTCAGCACCGTGGTCGGAAAGTCCGGGTGATTGGGCGAATCCGGATAATGCTGGGTCTCCATGCAGAAGCCGCTGCGCCAGGCGTAGACCTGGCCGCCCTTGCCGGTCAGAGTGCCGTCAAGGAAATTGCCGGTGTAAAACTGCATGCCCGGCTCAACCGTAAGGACCTCGAGAACACGGCCCGTGGTGCGTTCGTAGACCTCGGCCACCTTGCGCAGCGTGCCCATGGCGCCGTTGAGGACCCAGTTGTGATCGTAGCCACCGCCCAGCTTGAGCTGCTCGTTGTCGGCGTTAATGCGGGCACCGATGGCCGTGGGGGTGCGGAAATCAAAGGGGGTGCTGGCGACAGGCGCCAACTCCCCGGTGGGAATCAGACCGGCATCCACCGGCGTATAGCGGTCGGCATCGATCCGGACCTCGTGATCGAGGATGGTGCCCGTACTGGCGAGATTGAAATAGGTATGGTTGGTGAGATTGACAATGGTCTTTTTATCGGTGGTGGCCCGATAATCGATCACCAGCTGATTGTCGTCGGTCAGGGTATAGGTCACCGTCACGGAGAGGTTTCCGGGATAGCCTTCCTCGCCATCCTTGCTCAGATAGGTCAAGGTCAGGCTGGGCACGCCCGGCTTGACGGGAGCGGCAGTCCAGAGCACCTTGTCGAAGCCCTTGATGCCGCCGTGGAGATGATTGACGCCGTTGTTGCAGGCCAGGGTGTAGGTTTGGCCATCGAGGGTGAAATGGCCCTTGGCAATACGGTTGCCGTAACGGCCGATCAGTGCGCCGAAGAAGGGCACCTTGTCGGTATAGCCGGCCAGGGTGTCAAAGCCATGCACCACGTCGCCCATCTTGCCTTGGCGGTCGGGCACGAGGATCGAGGTGATGATGCCGCCGTAGGGGGTAATCTTGACCGTGGTGCCGTGCGCATTTTTCAGGGTATAGAGTTCGACCGTTTCGCCAGTCGTCGTCTTGCCAAAGGGAGCCGATGATATTGCCATTTCCTTTACCTCGGTATTTTTTTTGCAGCCGGCGGCCGGGAGCAGCACGAACAGGGCCGCCGCTAGTATGATTGTGGATTTCAACGCGTTTTTCATCTTGATTCCTTCCTCGACTCTCCTGCCATCTCAGGCAAAGGGATTTTCCGTCGGATAATAATTGCCCCGGGGCTGATTAAAGCCGATGTCTGGGACGCCCAGCATGCGCATGGCGGCGAAGAGCGCCTTGCCCACATGGGCGAACGCCACCGCCGTGTGATGCGGATAGCGCTTTTCGATGAGTACATGGCGGTAGAACCGCCCCATTTCGCGGATCGCAAAGACACCGATGCTGCCAAAGGACTGCGGATCGATGTTGAGCACCTCGCCCTGGGCGATGTAGGATTTCAGCTGGGTATCCGCCGTGGACTGGAGACGGAAAATGGTGACATGGCCCGGTATGATCTGGCCTTCGATCGTGCCGCGGGTGATGTCCGGTTCCCGTCCGGGTTCCTGGAGGCGGTGCATGATGAGCTGATATTTCATCTTGGGCTTGACCAGACAGGCGGAGGGGGTGTTGCCGCAGTGGAAGCCCATAAAGAGGTCAGTCTGGGCATAGTCACCGATGAGCGTCCGGTGGGCCTCGTACATGTCCTTCGGGACGGTGTTATTGATATCGAGGACGACCGGCGGCAGCAGCGTCGCGCAGGCGGCGATGTACTCGCTCAGGGCGCCGTAGATGTCGACCTCGCAGGCGATGGGCACGCCCTCGGCGGCGAGGCGGGAGTTGATGTAGCAGGGCACATGGCCGAAATATTTCTCAAAGGCCGGCCAGCACTTGTTGGCAAAGATGCCGTAGCGGCTGGCGCCCAAATTGGCATCCATGAAGCGGCGCATGGCCACTTCGTACTGCGCCAGTTTGTTGAGCAGGCCGGGGTAGGCATTGCCTTCGCCCAGTTCCGCGGCCATGGCACGGCTGATCTCCGGCACCATGGGATCGTCCTTGGCGGCCTGACAAATATCGTAAAGATCGAGTTCGCTGTTCTCCATGATCTCGACGCCGATATCATAGAGACCCTTGATCGGCGCGTTGCAGGCGAGAAAATCCTGCGGCCGCGGCCCGAAGGAAAAGATCTTGAGATGCTTCAGACCGACCAGAATGCGCGCAACGGGCATAAACTCCTGGATCATCGCCGCCACTTCCTCCGGCGTACCGACCGGATATTCCGGAACGTGGGGACGCAGCTTGCGCAGGCCCATATTGTACGAGTTGTTGAGCATGCCGCAATAGGCATCGCCGCGGCCGTCGAAGAGATCCTTGGCACTCTCCTCGGCAGCGGCGGCGACCATGGCCGGGCCGTCAAACCGCTGCGCCAGGATGGTGGTCGGACCCTCCGGACCGAAATTGCCGAGATAGATCATCAGGGCATTGCACTCGTTCTGGCGCAATTCCTCGAGAGCTTGCAGAGCATGGGTTTCATTTTCAATAATGGTCGGTATCTCCAGCACCGGCAGGTTCAGCGCCGTGCAGGCCTCGATCAGCCGGGCACGCCGCGAGCGCGACAATTCAATGGGGAAGCAGTCACGACTGACGGCGACGATGCCAAGTTTGATTTTGGGGACGTTTCTCATCTTGCTGCTCACTTTCTCTATAGATCTGGATCAAGTATCTCTCCCCGAACGGAATACCCCATCGGAGATCAATTGGTAAATTCATGTTCGATAAAATGGCAAAAGGTCAGATAGCGTTGATAGATCATGCGGTATTTGGCCGCATTCGCCGTATCCGGCGTATAGACGGTCTCAAAGCCACCGCCCATCGCCTTCTGCGCCCCGCCCATATCAGGATAGAGTCCGGCTGCGGTCGCCGCGGCCATGGCCGAGCCCAGGGCACACGCCTGTTCCGATGCTGCAACCTTGATGGGCATGTTGAGCACATCCGCCATGATTTGCATGATGAAGGGTGATTTTTTCGCGACGCCGCCGATGCCGATGACGCCGTGGATGGCGACGCCCTCCGCCACAAAGCGGTCGACGATCGCCCTGGCGCCAAAGGCGGTGGCCTCAACGAGGGCCCGAAAGATCCTCGGGGCATCCGAACCGAGATTGATGCCGGCGATGGCCCCCTTCAGGGCCTGGTTGGCGTCCGGCGTGCGCCGGCCGTTCATCCAGTCGACCGCGATCACGCCGGATTCTTCGATCGGAACAGCGGCCGCCGCCGCCGAGAGCGCCGGAATCAGCGCCTCCGCGGCCTTGTCGACCAGTTCCTGCTGCGCCGCCGGATTCCCGGGCCAGAGTGTCGTGCCCAGGTTTTCCAGCGGCCACATCAGCACCTGTTTGAACCAGGCATAGATATCACCAAACCCGGATTGACCGGCCTCGAGGCCCAACTGCCCGGGCAGGATCGAACCATCCACCTGTCCGCAGATTCCGGCAACGAGGTGTTCCGCACCCGCGGGGCTGGGCGTGGTGATCATATCACAGGTGGAGGTGCCCATCACCTTGACCAGCATGTTGGGTTCGATCTCCGCCCCGACAGCGCCGAAATGGGCATCAAAGGCGCCGATACCGACGATCACCCCGGCGGGCAGACCCAGGCGCTGCGCCCATGCCGGGGTCAGCAGGCCTGCGGCCTTATCGCCGGTCCAGGTATCGCGATAGAGCCGGCCGCGCAGCCCGGCGAGCAGGGGATCGAGGCGGACGAGAAACTCCTCGGCGGGCAAGCCGCCCCACGATTCGTGCCACATCGCCTTGTGTCCGGCCGCACAGCGGCTGCGCTTCCAGGTCAGGGGATCATTCATCCCGGTCAACAAGGCCGGAATCCAGTCGCAATGCTCCGCCCAGGACCAGGCGGCCTGGTGCACCGCTGCATCCTCGCGCAGTACATGCAGGATCTTGGACCAGAACCACTCCGAGGAGTAGACGCCGCCCTCAAAACGGGTGTAATCGATCCCCCCCCAATTCCGGGCGAGTTGGTTGATCTCCTCGGCCTCGCGGATGGCGGTGTGATCTTTCCAGAGAACAAACATCGCATTGGGGTTTTCCGCGAACGCCGGCGTGAGCGCCAGGGGCACGCCCTGGCGGTCGACCGCGCAGGGCGTGGATCCCGTGGTATCGACGGAGATGCCTTTCACATGCGCCGCGGTGCCCGCGGGGGCCTTCGCCAGCGCCCCCTTGACAGTCGCCTCGAGTCCCTCGATATAATCGAGCGGATGCTGGCGAAAGCGGTTCACCGCCGGATCGCAATACATCCCCTGTTTCCAGCGTGGATAATTAAAGACCTCGGAAGCCACCTCGGTGCCATCCGCGGCACGGACGATCAGGGCGCGGACCGAATCCGATCCGTAATCCAGCCCGATGACACAATCCTGTTTCTCAATCATGGAGGTTCTCCGCGCTTAGCCGACGAAGTACAAATAGGCGCACAGGATAAGGCAGAGCACCAGGGCCGAGGCCGCCACGTCGCCCCATCCCCAGCTCGAGCGCGAGGCCTTGCGATGGTCGGCGGTCGTCGTCCCATAGGTCAGGCCGCTGATCCGCGCATAATCAGGTTCGGCGGTGGCGTGACTGACCGTGAGCATGACTATCGCGCAGACGATGGCGATGAAAATGCTGTAGTATTGAAAATAGATATTATTGAAGATCCACAGAAAAGAGCCCTTGGCATAGGAGAAACCGTGGATCAGTTTGGCCGGGGTATCGACGGCCAGGCGGATGATGCCGAGTGCAAAGCCGGTGATCAGGGCCGCCATGGCGCCCTTGGCGTTCATGCGTTTGTTGAAGACACCCAGGAAAAAGACGATAAAAATCGGCGGCGCCAGATAGCCCTGGACGCCCTGCAGGTAGTCATAGAGGCCACGGCCGCCACGGATCACCGGGATCCAGAGCAGACCGATCAGCACCATGACCCCGGTCGCGACACGGCCGATCCAGACCAGACGCTCCTGGGTGACGTTGGGGCGGAGGCGGGAGTAGAAATCCATGGTGAAAAGGGTCGAGCAGGCATTGAAGGCGCCCGCCAGCGAGCTCATCAGCGCCGCCAGCAGACCGGCCACCACGATGCCGCGGATACCGACCGGCAGGATGTGCGCTACCAGCAAGGGAAAGGCGCTCTGGGCATTGTCACGGATGAGATTGCCATTGGCATCCATCATGGCGGCCTGCAGAGTGGCGTTCATACCGCTCTTGGCCAGAGCATAGGCAATGATGCCGGGAATGATGAAAATGAATACCGGCAGCAGCTTGAAAAAGGAGGCCGCGATCGAACCGCGGCGCGCTTCGGTCTCATTCGGGGCGCTCAGGGTGCGCTGAACAATGTACTGGTCGGTGCACCAGTACCACAGGCCGACGATGGGCGCGCAGAAGAGCATCCCGATCCAGGGATAATTGTTGTTGAAATACCACGCCATCCGGCCGGTTTCCATCACCGGCGCCCAGGTTCCCTGCATGCCATGCGGCACCAGGGGCTTCCAGAGGTTGAACATCTCGCCGCCTGCGATCGTCCGCAGCTGCTCCCAGCCGCCCAGGGCATGCAAGCCAAAAACAGTCACGAGCGCCGAGCCGATGATCAGGATGATCGTCTGCAAAGCTTCCGTATAAGCCACCGCCGTCATCCCGCCGAGAACCGTGTAGATACCCGTGATCACCACCACCAGGATCGAACCGATCCAGAAGCTGTCCAGGCCAAAAAGATTCATCTCCGGAAGCAGAACGCCGAAAACCACACCGCCGGCGAAAATGCCAACCGCGATCTTGGTCAGGATATAGGCCACCAGCGAAACCACCGAGAGGAAGGTGCGGGCGGAGGGAGAAAACCGGCGTTCGAGGAATTCCGGCATCGTATAGACTTTAGAGCGCATATAAAAGGGCACCATCACCCAGCCCAGAATCAAAAGGCACCAGGCATGCAGTTCATAATGCGCCATCGCCACACCATCGGTCGCTCCGGAGCCGGCCAGGCCGACCAGATGCTCGGAGCCGATGTTTGAGGCGAAGATCGAGGCGCCGACAATGAACCACCCCAGCGAACGGCCGGCCAGAAAATAGCTGTCGGAGGTTTTCTTTTGACGCTTCATCACCCACCAGGCCAGGCCCAGAATCAGGGCGAAATAGGCGACGATGATAAACCAGTCCAGACCTTGCAGCAGGGACATAGCTTGCTCCTCTCTGTGTTGTGTACGGTTCTTTTTGATCAGCTTGCCCCGTCCGCACCGCTGGCAGGCTGCGGGGAATATAGGAATTAATTAGCTTTCGCACAAACTTTTCTCTCCGGCTTGCCGCATGATGCTCCCCAGCGGCATCCCGCAAACCTTCAAGGCAGCGCTGCTGGCGATCGCCGGAGATCGTTTGCTGCTGGGAAAGGTCAAGGCTGAGCATGCAGGATCTCCCTCCCTGATCGAGGCGGACCCGTTATTCGCCGCGCCCGGCCCGCTGTTCTCACCGCTGCGGTCTCAGAGCGCACTGCCCTGCGCATGCCGGAAATACTCCACATTCTCCTTAACGACAATATTGATCGGGACCATGATCCGGTCATGGACCTCGGCGTTCAGGACCACCTTGCGGTAGAGAATCTGGATGCCTTGATACCCCTGCTGTAAGGGCGACTGGTCGATCAGGAAATCGATGACCGCATCCTTCAGTCCTGCTACATTCTCCTCGACCAGGTCATAGCCGATGATATGGATCTTTTTCCCGCCTGCGGCCTCGCAGAGATGCTGCGCCGGCAGATAGGTCATTGCATTGGTGACGAAAAGGCCGGCAATGGCATGCTCCTGCAGGATCCGATGGACCAGCGCACGGCTCTCCTTTATCTCCCCGGTTTCATGCCAATCATAAACATGCAGGGTATCGGCGAAACCGTTGCCGCGGTAATAGCTGCAAAATCCCTCGGTGCGCATGTTGATGTGATAATCCTCGGGCAGGACGCGCAATATGGCAACAGCCGCCCCTTCGCCGATCAGCATCCGCATCAGCCGGCCGGCGAGAATGCCGCTCTTCAAGGGGTCCTGGCCGATGAAGGTCAAGCGCTGGGTATCGGGGAGATCTGAATCGAAAAATATATAGGGGATGGCCGGCGGAATACGCCGAATCATTTCACTGCAGTACTTCAGACAAACGGGGGCGATCAACAAACCGTTGAGATCATCATTCAGCATCCGCGAAAAGGCGTCACGAAAGGTCTCTTCGGAATGCCGGTTGAAGAAGAAATACTTGAGTTTGATCTTATAGGCCGCCAGGTCTTCACCCGCCTGCTGCATGCCTGCAGCGGCCTGCTCCCAGTAGCCGGCATCCTGATGCAGCTCCGGCATGAGAATGCCGAATTGATAGCGCCGGGATAATTTGAGCTGGCGGGCGTAGATGTTGGGGGTATAATGGAGCTGGGTGATCGCAGCCTCGATGCGGAGCCGGGTCTCGGGGGAGACAAAGCCGCGTTTGTGAAGGACCCGGTCCACCGTGCCGATGGAAACATTGGCTAGTTTGGCGATATCTCTGATGGTTGCCACGGAATACTTTCGAATGGAGCCATCCGACAACGAACGTTGATTAGGGCTCTGCAGCCCGGCCTGCAGAGCGGGGTCTTCACCATCAGCCGGGAGTGGGCCTCCTTGCCGACACCACCCGGACCATACCGAATTTTACAGCTCTTACGGGATGGCGCACAGGACGCGCCGCCTTGTGTACGTACACAAACAGGATCAAGTATAGCAAAAAAGAGGATAACTGTCAAGCACTCTTTGCAAAAAGAGGATACCGCGGCTCCTCCGGCCCACCGTTTCGCCCAGGTGGTAGTCGCATAGGGCCGCGGCGCTACCTCAACGGGCGGGATGCGTGGCGCAAAAATCCGCAATCGCTTGCCGGATGGCCGGCAGCGCCTGTTCAGCAGCGGTGATGCCGGCGAGCATCAACTCTTTCTTCTTTGAAAAATCCATGGTGCCGACGCTGCCCACCTCCGGCTCGATCACAATATCGGCCTCTTTGTTCTTAAAATGGTCGATCTGGTAACCCATGATATCGATCGCCTGGAGGGTGATGGAGACGACATTGCCGGTTTCATAATTGGTGATGGCTTTGCCGATATTCACAGCAATGACCAGGTCAGCGCCCCGGGCCCGCGCCGTTTCCGGGGCGATGCTGCCCAAAACCCCGCCGTCGATCAGCAAGCGATTGTTATAGCTCAGCGGCGTAAAGATCCCGGGAATCGAGCTCGAAGCCCGCACGGCCAGCTCCGCCGGGCCGCGCTCAAAGACCACCGGCTCCCCGGTATTCAGATCGCAGGCCACGGCACAAAAGGGGATTTTCATCTCCTCGATGGTCTTGACCTTGACATGACTGGCGACAAATTTGGCCAGCTTGTCGCCCTTGACCGGACCGGTCCGGGAGGAAAAGAGCGAAAAATCAAAAATATCCTCCTTTTCCAGCTCAAAGGCCAGCCACTCGAGCTCGAAACTGTTCGGATTGGCCGCATAGATCGCGCCAATGAGGCTGCCCACCGAGGTGCCCACGATCAGGTCGATGGGGATCTTTTCCTGTTCAAAAACCCGCAGTACCCCGACGTGGGCGAATCCCCGCGAGGCACCGCCGCCCAGGACCAGGGCGATCCGGGGCATCCGGCCCGGCGTTGGCATGTTCTGCCGGCCGGTCGTGGCACATCCCTGCAGCAGCAGCACCGCCACCAGCAGCAGCATCGGTGCCCAGGCCATCCATTGGATCATTCGTCTCATTTCAGTCCCGCAGTTTGAAAGTATGATAGAGCAGGGCATGGCCGGCGAGGCTGCCCAGGGCGATGGTGGAGTGATAGACCAGGGGGTCAAAACGGTCCTGGCTGTCCACCAGATAGGTGAGGCCGCCGGCCAGCAATCCGCCGGCGATCTGCGCGCAGCTGATCAGCACGCCCGCATTGTCATCGAAATCTTCGTTGTGGAGCAGCCGGTTGCCGAGGCCGGTGCCGAGCGCTCCGCCCAGCATGGCCCCCGTGGACCAGGATTTATCCTTTTTGCCGCCGAGGGCCGCGGCGATGGGCATCATGATCTGGGCGCCGAGGATCCCCTGCATGCGCAGCACATAGGCGTCGCCCCGGGTGTAGTGTTCGCGCTGCGACAGCCAGGCGCCGGCCGCAAAACCGAGCCCGGTCATGCCCAGGCTCACGGCCGCGGCCGCCGGTTCGCGGCTCTCCACCTCCCATAATCCCAAGACGTGGGCCGTGCCCAGGCCCAGCCCGGTGCCGAGATCCCCCATGACCCCCACCAGCTCGGCCCGACCGAGCGCCAGCGCGGAGCCGCCGCCCGCAGTGAATCCGCCCGCCGCGCCGGCGATGCTGCCGAGCAGCGGTGGCGCCATTCGGCCCGCATCCGATTTGGCATGCGGCGCCAGCATCGTCCGCAGCAAAACGCCGTAGAAAATGCCGCGGGTGCTGCCATACGATGTCAGCATGGCGCGGGTCTGGCTGACCGGCCGGTTTCGGGTCAGGTAGTAGGGAAGGGCGAATCCGGCCGATCCAACCAGCATGTAGGCCGCAACGGTCTCCCGGCCGCCTTTTATCTGCAGGATCTGCGGCACCATCCAGCCATAGAACCCCAGGCCCAGGACGGTTTGGCGGACGATGAGTCCCGCTTTCCCCTCCTGGTCCACTCCCGCCGGCCGGACGGCCGTGGCCAGATGGCGCTCCAGCTCCCGCCGGAAGACGCGCAGGGCGGACGCGTCGAACCGGGTGCGGCTCCGGGCCGGCACCCCCTCCCGGCGAAAGGCAATTTCCAGGACGAAAAGGGAATCCTCCTGCCTGAAAAGCCGGGCGGCCGTGAACTGCTCGACCTCAGGAAAGAGGCGAGCCCGGCTGCGCAGTTCCGGCGTGAGCTCCAGGAGGGTGCCGGCGCTGTCCAGTGGCACCTGCACTTCGATCCGCGCTTCCTGCGCCGCAAGTGGCAGCACCCACATGGCGATCAGGATGCTCAGGCGGCGTGCTCCGGGAATCCATCTCCTGATTCTACGCAATCGTCCTCCTGGTCCTTGAGAACGTAAAGTTCGGCACAGCAAGATTACTCCGCAGCGGGATTCTGATCCGCCGCGACAAAATGGAGATCCGGCATTCCGCGGCCGCTGCTGTCGGTAACCCGGAAATAGAATCCCCATTCATTGATACAGTTGCAGACCTTGAGCAGCACCAGATTGCGGCCGGGCTGCAATTCGACATCGATGAGGTCATTGTCAAAGATGGCATCCCGGCCCAGATTCATCCGCCAGACCTCCTTGCCATTGAGCCACAAACGGGCCGAATCGTTGGTGCCGAGGCGGATCTGCACTTTCCGCCGGTCGGGCGACTGGATGCCGATCAGGCCGTAACCCACCGACCAGTTATATTTTTTATAGAGGCGTTTGAGATCGATATAGCCATCAGAATAGCCGTCGTCGGGATGCTGCCAGGCCGGCTCGCCTTCCCGGTCCTGACTGGAGGCAGCCAGGTTGACCCGCCGCTCAGGGGGAAATTTTTTCAGAAAGCCGTTGGTGTTGTCATAGGGGGCAATGACCAGCCACTGCCCTTCATCCGGCACGCCGGCACCGGCGAACTCGGCGGCCGCACGGTCCGCTTCATTCTGGCACGCATACCAATCCGCCAGGAACAAATGAAAGAGCATCTCCAGTCCGGTCAGCTCCTGATCATGGCAATACCGGATGAGCTGATCATAGATCGCAGCCGTCTCCCGGCCCGGCAAACGGGCAAACCGGTTGAAGAGCAGAAAATTCTTCCAGGAATCCCTGGCCAGGGGCAATTCGTGGATATCCTGCAACAGTTTCAGAAAGCCCGCGGCAGGATCGGGCATGGGGGGGCGGGAGCCTCCCGGTCGGCCGTTCTTCATCTCGAGCAGGGTCAGATAAAACCGCAGGCGCGTCTGCACCTGAGCATTGAGTTCGCGCGTCAGCGCTTTTTCGAGGTATTCGATCGTGGGCCCGGGCTGGAGGTCATTCCACAGGGCCAGTTGCGCCAGGTAATAGGTATACTTGGAATCGCTGGCCATCAGCGTGTCGCGTATAAAGGCATAATGGTCCAGGAGAGAAGCACGGGCACCCGGCTCGTCTCCCTTTTCGAGAAAGAGTTCATTAACCCACATCGTGCCGCGCAGCACCAGATCGGGGCTTTGGGTCGTCCTTTGCATGCAGGCGATCGCTTCGTCCATCCGGCCCATGCGCCACATAATGACGCCTTTTTGGGAATAGCCGTTGGCCTGTGATCGCGGATCTTTGGCCTGGGCGAGAAACTGATCGATGACCTCCAAGGCCTTTTCATTTTTTCCCTGATCGAGATAAACATGGCTCAGGGTCAGCAGCGAAGCCGAAAACCCGGCGTCGTTGCGCAGCGAATGGCGGAGATATTTTTCCGCGAGCCGGTACTGGCCGTTGTTGTAGTAAATCTCCCCCATACTGTCGAAGGGGTTCGGCTCCGAAGGTGCCAACTCCTGGTACTGTCGCATGACCGCGGCGGCGTTATCCAGATCGCCGATGCGCGCATAGCAGTAGCCGATCTGGTTATAGGCGATTTTATACATGGGATCGATCCGGAGAATCGCCTGGTAGTATTTGAGCGCTTCATCATACCTTTGCAGGCTGAAGTAGAGGTCCCCGAGATTGAAATTGGCGTCGATATCGTCGGGATTCTGCTCCGCCCACTCTCGGGAAATTTCGACCAGCCTGCGGACATTACCCTGAATGCCGGCGTCCAGACGATCGATCTGGTACTGTTCTTTGCGTGTGGCTTTGGAGCGCAGGGATTTGAGCTTTTCGAAATACCGGTACCCGCGCTGGCGCTCACCCTGGGAGTACAGGTAAAGGGCCAGCTTGTAGCAGGCAGCCACGAAAGCAGGATCGGCTGCGACCGCCTTTTCATATTGCCTGACCGCCTCCTGGATCATGGCCTTCTGGTCGAAATCCAGTCCCGCGGCATAGGCGCGCCAGGCTTCGAGGGAGTTGGTCGAGAGGTCGGCGATGCTTTGACTCGATCCCTGCTGCTCGAGCGAAAGATCCAGGGTTGCTTTGACCTTGCGCGATATCTGGTCGACCATCGCGAAGAGGGCATCCATGTTCTTGCCCTCCACACTCTCCTCCCGCACGATCCGCCCCTGGCTGGGCTCGTGTACCTGCACACTGACCCGGAGCGAATCGCCGTGCCGGGAGATGCTGCCGCTCAGCACCGCTTCGACATTCGCCTCCCGGGAGACCAGGGCGGCGAGATTAACCTCCAGTGTCTGGGCGGTAGTGGACTGCCCCGCCTGCTGCAGAATTTCAAAGATCCGCTCGGTGCTGAGGATCGAAAGGGAACTGGATTGGGAGAGCGACCGGATCAGCATCTCGGTCAGCCCTTTTTGCAGCCATTCAAGACTTGGGTCCCCGGTGCGGTTCTCGAAAAAGAGGACGGCGATGGCGCGGCGCGCACCGGGCTCGAGGTGGATGGTCGAGGTAAACCGCTCCCCTTTCATGCTCGCCGTGCCCTGATCCGCGAGCCGGATCTTGCGCCTCGGCTCGGGGGTGCGTTCGCAACCGCCCGTCACCAGGATCAGGATCAGTATGAGCATTCGCCATTTCATCGTGCTGACTCCGTTGAACAACAGCTCCATCTTTCATCCGGCGGCGGGTCGACGCCTCACAGGGCCCGTACCGTTACCAGGGTGATATCATCATGCGGCGAGCCCTGCTGAACATGCTCCAGGATGCGGCCGATGATTCCCGCATTCGCCTCCCGGGCGGTACAGCCATCCAGGGAAGCAATGTACTCCAGCAACTTTTCCTCACCGAATTCCTGCCGCTCCCGGTTCATCGCTTCGGAAAGGCCGTCGGTGTAAAAGACAAAGAGATCACCCGTTCGATAGCGCACCTGCGCTTCGGAAATATGCTGCTCAAAATGGTCATCCCCGGCCAGGCCCAGACCGATACCCCCGGGCGTCAGGGACTCGACCACGCCTGGCCCGGCGGTACGCCGGATCAGGGCGTTATGGCCCGCCCGGGCGAAGGTCAGCACCTTCTTGCGGGTATCGAGGGTCGCATAGATCATCGTCGCAAAGATCCGCCGCTCCACGGTCTGTAAAACCCGGCCGTTCAGCTCGCGCAACAGCACCCGGGGAGAACGGTACAGGGTCGTCAGCGAAAGCATGATCCCCTTGATAACGGCCATGTAAAAGGCCGCCGAACTCCCCTTGCCGGTCACATCCGCAATGGCAATGCCCAGGGTGTGGTCATCCAGCTCAAAATAGTCATAATAGTCGCCGCCAATCTCCTCCGCGGGGAGGCAGACGCCGGCGACATCCAGTCCGCTGATCTCGGGTGTGCGCTGCGGCAACAGACTCAACTGCACCCGCCGGGCGATCTCGAACTCCCGTTTGAGCCGTTCCTGTTCGGTGAGCTCTTCATAGAGCAGCGCATTTTCGATGGCGATGGCGCCCTGCGAGAGCATGGTCGTCAGCAGCAGCAGCTCTTCATCGGAGTAGGGCGCCCGCTCCTGTGGCCGGTCGAGGAGAAAGAGGCCGCGGATCTCCTCCTTGATGAGCAGGGGCGCCAGCAGCGCCTCCGGGCTGAGATGCAGGCGCGTCCGGAGCGCGGCGAAAGGGGATGCATGTTGAGCGAGATGATGCAGCGGGGCAGGCGCCCGCCACTTCCCCAACTCCTCCAGGCCGGACTCCTCCAGATCGACACTGAGTCCCTCCGGGGAGCCGTCCGGCGGTGTGGAGCTGAGCAGGAAAAAATGGCCGGGAGCGCCGCGCTGCAGCAACAGCAGCGAACGGCCGGATTGCAGGGCCGCGGCGATATGACCGGTGATCAGGCGCGCGATCTTGTCCAGTTCGATGGTGAATCCCAGTTCGTGGCTGAACGATTCGATGATCGCCTTTTCCTGCAAACCCCGGGTCATGTAGTTAAAGGTCGCAGCCATGGCTCCGATTTCGTCCCGGGAGGTGATCTTGAGCTCCTGATCGAAATCGCCGTGGCTGATCTTCTCCATCGCCGTGGTCAGCTTTTCGAGGGGATGGATGATGCGTGAACCGGCCAGATAGGCGATCGTCGCGGCCAGAACCAGAAAAAGCAGATCGAGCAGGAGATTGCGGACCAGATTTCGCTTCATCTCATCGTTGAGGTCCACCAGCGAAAAGCCGATATTGACCGTGCCCAGGCTCTTCGCCCCGACCATGATCTGCACCGACTGCCGGGCGAAATCGCGCTGGCTCTCCGTGGCGATCTGACGCTGATCCAGGCGCAAGACCAGGCTGGCCTGCTCCAGGCGCGTCAACGGCCGGCGGGCCTCAAGCTCAAGCCAGTCGCGGTTCAGGGCATGAACCTTGAGCCGGCCCTGATCGTCCAGGATCGCAATATAGACAATATCGGGATTGACGATGATCTGGTTGTCGATATAGGTCTGATACCCGTCCCAGTCGCCGGTTTCGACGGAACGCACGGCAGCGATGTTATTGGCCAGGCGCCCGATGCGCAATGCCATCTGCTCCCGGCGCAGGTTCAGCTCCCGGACGGTATAGATATAGCCGACGGTGGTCATCATGACGATCACCAGCAGCAGGAAGAGCAGGATGATCTTCAGGCGAAGGCTGAAGCGATGTATGTTCGCCGGCGGTGGCATGGTCTTCTCGAGTGAATGGGCTTGCCTCTTTTACGCGGAAGCATAAGGTCTTTGTTTCAGGTTTCGCCGCGCCATTGTAAAATAGCCAAACCGGCCGCGAATTACAAGCGCTTTCCGCGCCGGCAGACCTCACACCCACTGCAACATCTCGCTCCCGCCGCAATATCTCGCTCCCACCGCAGCATCTCGCTCCCACCGCAACATCACGCTCCCGCCGCAACATCACGCTCCCATCTGGCCGCCGCGTCCTGAAAAAAGTCTTCACTCCGCGATAAAATTGCTTGCTTTTTAATAATAGAGTCCTATATTTTAATTGTTTGAAATATTCCAAACATTCTAAACAATCCAGGAGCAGAATGCTGAAACAGGAATTCATCCAGGATTTTGGCGCAGGGTACCAAATGTTCGGCCACCCCGCCCTGATGGGCCGCATCGTCGGCCTGCTCCTCTATCATGGCAAAGCCGTCTCCCTCCCCGATATCACCAAAGAACTCGGTGTCAGCAAAGGCCCGGTCTCGCAAATCTGCCGCAGACTACTCGACCACAATCTCATCCAGCGCGTCTGGAAACCCGGAAGCCGCAAGGATCATTATCAGGCCCACCCCGACATCTTTGGCAATGCCTTCATGAACCATTTTGCCCTGCAGAAGCACAATCTCGAGCTGGCCCATAAATTCCAGGCCGTTCTGGCCGAAAGCGATGATGCCGAGAGTGCTGCATTCAAAGAAAATATCGACGAGATGACCGCCTTTTATGAACTGATGTGCAAGCATTACCTCGCCTTTCATCAGGAATGGATACAGCACAAAGAAGCTTCCGCAGAGAGCACGCCCGCCGCCATCTAATCTGCAGCGGCGCAGGCTCGTACTTTATCAAGGAGCAGCCCATGTCAGAACGTCTCTCCGTTGTCATTGTTGATGCCGTCCGCACGCCCCTGGGCAGTTTCGGCGGCGCTCTGGCCGATATTCCCGCCCCCAAACTCGGCAGCCATGTGATCAAATCCCTGCTGCAGCGCACCGGCCTCGCACCCGATCAGGTCGACGAAGTGATCATGGGATGTGTGTTGCCCGCCAACACCGGCATGGCCCCGGCGCGGCAGGCTGCCCTTGGTGCCGGCCTCCCCGATTCGGTCGAGTGCATGACCATCAACAAGGTCTGCGGCTCGGGTCTAAAAGCGGTGATGCTGGCGGCCCAGGCGATCCAGTGCGGTGATGCCGACGTCATCATCGCCGGCGGCATGGAGAATATGAGCCAGGCCCCCTTTTATCTCCAGGGGCTGCGCAATGGCCTGAAGATGGGTCACAGCACTCTGATCGACAGCATGCTGCGCGACGGGTTATGGGATGTCTATGATGACACCCACATGGGCAGCCTGGCCGAACTCTGCGCCGCAGAATACCGGATCACGCGCGAAGCACAGGATGAATTCGCCATCGCCAGTTACCGCCGCGCCCAGGCCGCCCAGCAGCAGGGCCTGTTCAAAGACGAGATCGCCGCGGTGCCGATCCCGCAGAAGAAGGGCGACCCGGTGCTTTTCGATACCGATGAGGAGCCGGGCAAGGTCAATTTCGACAAATTGAAAACCCTGCGGCCGGTCTTCCAGAAAGAGGGCACGGTCACCGCAGCCAACGCCTCCTCGATCAACGATGGCGCCGCGGCGGTCCTGCTGATGTCTGCGGAGAAAGCCCGGGCGCTGGGCTTGCAGCCGCGGGCCCGGATCGTCACCCAGGCGGCGGCCGCCAAATCGCCGCAATGGTTTACCACCGCCCCGGCCGATGCCATCGCCAAAGTTCTGAAAAAAGCCGGGCTGACGACCGCAGATATCGATCTGTTTGAGATCAACGAGGCCTTCGCGGTGGTGTCGATCGTCAACAACCAGCTGCTCGGTCTTGCACCGGAGAAGGTTAATGTCCATGGCGGCGCTGTCGCCCTGGGTCATCCCCTCGGCGCCAGCGGGGCGCGGATTCTCGCCACCCTGCTCAACGCCATGCAGCAGCGCGGCGCCAAGCGTGGCCTGGCTTCGCTCTGCATCGGCGGCGGCGAAGCCGTTGCGTTGATCGTCGAGACTATTTAAAATTTGCTCTCGCAAAGACGCCAAGGCACAAAGAAAGAATAAATTAACCATGACTCTGTTAATTTACCAGATTTTTTATTGTTTTCCAAGGCCTAACCTATTGTTATTTTGTCCAAGATTTGGTGAAAATGCCACTAAATCAACAGAGTCATCCATGATGATCAAATTTGGTTTTTCTTGGTGGCTTTGTGACTTGGTGAGAGGTTCTTACTAAAAAAGCTTGATATTTTTCTGAATTCGAAGGAGGATAAATGAAACGCCTGGAAAATAAAGTCGCCATCGTCACCGGCGGAGCCGCCGGCATCGGCAAGGCCACCGTGCAGAAATTTGCCGCTGAAGGGGCTATCGTCTCGATCTGGGATGTCAACGAGGAGAAGGGGCATGCCCTGGTCGCTGAGCTGGCCGCGGCCGACAAGGCCAGCGAGTTCCGCAAGGTCAATGTCGCCAGCCTTGCCGAGGTTACTGCGGCGGTGGCGGCCATCGTCGCCAAGTACGGCCACCTCGACGTCCTCGTCAACAACGCCGGGATCACCCGCGATGCCACCTTGATGAAGATGGAAGAGGCCCAGTTCGATCAGGTGATCGACGTCAACCTCAAAGGGGTTTTCAACTGCGCCAAGGCCGCCGGTGCGGTCATGGCCCAGCAGAAATCGGGTGCGATCATCAACACCAGCTCGGTGGTGGCGGTCTATGGCAATTTCGGCCAGACCAACTATGTCGCCGCCAAATCGGGCATCATCGGCATGACCAAGGTCTGGGCGCGCGAGCTCGGCCGTAAGGGCGTGCGCGTCAATGCCGTCGCCCCCGGTTTCATCGCCACCGAGATGGTCCTGACGGTGCCGGAAAACATTTTGAACGGACTCAAGGAAAAGACCCCCCTCGGCCGCCTCGGCGAGCCCGAGGATATCGCCAACGCCTATCTCTTCCTGGCCTCGGATGAGGCCGCCTATATCAACGGTGCCCTGATCCAGGTCGACGGCGGCCTGGTTCTTTAATCTCACACGCGAAGGAAGTGTAATCCCCCATGAAACGAAACGCCAGAATCACCGCCGTCGCCGCATACGCCCCGGAGCGGATCGTCCCCAACCAGTACTTCAATGATCTCCTCGGCGAGGATGTCGACACCTGGTTGCGGGAGAACCTCACCATCCGCGAACGCCGCTGGTGCGCCCCGGAGGAGAGCACCGCGGACCTCGCGGTGCGCGCCGCCGAAAAGGTCCTGCAGCGTGCCCGGATCAGCGCCGTTGATCTCGACCTGATCATCATCTCGACTGACACACCCGAATACATCTCGCCGAGCACGGCCTCGGTCGTCCAGCACCGCCTTGGCGCGATCAAGGCCGGAACCTTCGATGTCAACACCGCCTGCGCCGGATTTGTCACCGTGCTCGATATCGCCGCCAAATACATCCAGGCGGATGAGCAGTACCAGAACGTCCTGGTCATCGGCGCCTACGCGATGTCCAAATACCTCAACCTGCAGGATAAAAAGACCGTCACCCTCTTCGCCGACGGCGCCGGCGCAGCCGTGCTTCAGGTCACCAGTGAGGATGCGGGTTTCCTCGGCTCACTGCTCCACACCGAAGGCCAGTATCACGACTGGATGGGCATCTATGCCGGGGGGACACACCAGCCGGTGACCCCGGAGGTGCTGGCGGCGCAGGACCATCAGCTCAAATTCGTCCGCAAGTTCCCCAAGGAACTCAATCCCCTGACCTGGTCGCGCATGATCACGGAGCTGACGGAGAAGATCGGCCACAAGGTCGAGGATATCGACATGATCTTTTTCACCCAGATCAACATCAACAGCATCCGTGAAACCCTCGAAAACCTCGGGATGTCGATGGCGCGCACCCATGTGGTGATGGACCGCTACGGCTATACCGGCTCGGCCTGCATCCCGATGGCCTTGACGGAGGCGGTTGAATTGGGCAAGGTTAAAAGAGGCGATCTGATCCTCTTTATGGGCTCCGGCGGTGGCCTGGCCTTCGCCACCGCGGCCTTCCGCTGGTAGCGGGGCCGCGGGGAGAGCACCACAGCCTGCTGTGGTCGGCACTCCCCCAGGCCCGCAGCGCCGCAGCACCCTGGGAGGGCTACGCTGACCGCAGTTCAGACAAGAGAGGCATACGAAGTGGTCTGAAAACATAAATCACCATTTTAAAATCCAGTGTAAACCGCAATTCAGACATAACCAGCAAATGGAGGTTGAATTGGACGGACTGGCCTCTCCCCAGCTCGTGACCGCGGCCTGGGTTGTTATTCTGCTCTACATGGCCGTGACCCTTTATCTCGTCATCCGTGGCGCTCTGAAGACAAAAAGCATCGCGGACTATGCTGTGGGCAGTGTCACCTTCTCACCGGTGGCGGTCGGCCTCGCCCTGGCCGCAGCCATGACCAGCGCGGCGACCTTTATCATCAATCCCGGCCTGATCGCCTACTTTGGCATCAGCGCGGTCATCTCCTACGGCCTGGTCCTGCCGGTCGCGGCGATGCTCTCGCTGGTGCTGCTCACCAAGGGCTTCCGCAAGCACGGCCAGTCGGTCAAGGCGCTGACCATGGCGCAGTGGATGGGGACGCGCTACCAAAGTCCGGCCTTCGCCCGTTTCTTCGCCTTCGTCGCTTTGCTGCAGGTGACCTTCATCGTCCTGATCCTGGTCGGCCTGGTGCAGATCCTCTCGAAAAGTCTTAATGTTCCCGAATTTTACATGCTCACCGGCATCGTCATCTTCGTCTTCGGCTATATGGCCTTCGGCGGCGCCAACTCGATGGTCTACACCAACACCATCCAGGCCCTGCTGATGCTGGTAGTCGCCTTCATCCTGCTGGGCTCGGGGCATGAGCATTTCAGCAACGGCATTCATGGCCTGCTCGACAAACTCGCGGCCATCGATCCCAGGCTGGCACAATCCACCAATACCAGCTCCTTTCTCTTCCGCGACTTTTTCGAGATCTATGTCGCCCAGATCATCGTCGGTGTCGCCATCATCTGTCAGCCGCATATCATCACCAAATCGCTTTTACTCAAGAATGACAAGGATGTCAACCGTTACCTGATCGTGGCGGTGGTCACCCAGATGATCTTTTTCTTTGTGGTAGTTGCCGGCCTTTATGCCCGCCTGGCCTTTCCCGACCTGATGGTCAATGGTGCCCATCTCAAGGTCGATCAGGTCATGTCCGCCTATGTCGTCAAAGAGTTTCCGGTCTTTGTCGGGCTGCTGGTGGTAATGGGACTGATCTCGGCGGGAATTTCGACCATCGAGGGACTGATCCAGTCGGTCTCGACCACCGTCACCGCCGACATCATCCGGCCCTTTTTGGGACGTTTTCTGCCGCAAGAGGAGAGCAAGCGCGCCAAATCCGAGATTGCCATCAACAAGCTGGTCATCGTGGTGCTCGCGGTTGTGGCGATCCTCCTGTCGCACCGCCAGCTGGTCCATCCCAAACTGAGCGTGGCCATGTTCGGCCAGGCCGGGGTCTACGGCTATTTCGCCGCAGCCTTCATGCCCCTGGTTTTCGGCATGTTTTTCAAAAAGGTGCCGGTCATCGCCCCCTTTACCGCGGCCGTGGTCGCCATTCTTGTCCATTTCATCATGTATTATGGCAAGGTTGCCATTCCCCTGACCCGATCGAGCGGCGAGAATCCCGCCGTCGCCGCCGCCACCGCGATCGTCACCGCGGCAGTGACGGGTCTGATCTGCTATCGCCTTTTCCGGGAGAATCCTGCATGATCGCCTTTGAAACCGACTGGCTGAAAAAATGGGGCCAGTACACCCCGAAGCGTCTGGCGTTGCGCGAGCACGGCCGCGCCATCGAATGGAGCTATGCGGAGATGAACCGCCGGGTCAACGCCCTGGCTCATTACCTGCTTGAGGAGCTGAACCTCAAACAGGGCGACCGGATCGCCGTTTACTCCAAAAACCGCGCCGAGTATGTCTTCCTCTTCTTCGCCTGTGCCAAATCGGGGCTGGTCCTGGTACCGCTGAATTTCCGTCTGATGCCGCGTGAGCTCGACACCCTCATTCACGACGCCGAACCGCAGCTCTTCCTTTATGAACGCGAATTCGCCGCCATGGTGGCCAGGCTGCAGACCCTGGCAGCCATCCCCCGCAAGATGGAGTTCGAGAGCATCACCTCCTTCCTGACCGATCCGGTGCCCGATACCGCCTTTCAGCCGCCGCAGCCCGTCAGCGCAGAAGACCTGGTGATGATTCTCTACACCGCTGGCACGACCGGGCTCTCCAAGGGGGCGATGATCAACCACCGCATGCTCTACTGGAACGCCATCAATACCCATCTGCGCCTGGATATCACTTCGACCGATCATACCCAAAGCTATGCCCCCTTCTTTCACACCGGCGGCTGGAACGTGCTGCTCACGCCCTTCTTCCTGCACGGCGCCTCGCACACCCTGCTCGACAAATTCGACGCCGATCTCATCCTGCGGCTGATGGAGTCGGAAAAGACCACCCTGCTCTTCGGGGTGCCGACGATGATGCAGATGATGGCCGACTCGCCCCTCTTCGACCAGGTCGATCTCTCCACCGTGCGCTATGCCATCGTCGGCGGGGCGCCGATGCCGATCCCCCTCATCAACAAATGGCATGCCAAGGGGATCTCCATCCGCCAGGGCTACGGCCTGACCGAGGTGGGGCCCAACTGCTACTCCCTGCATCAGGACGATGCCGTGCGCAAGCGCGGCTCGATCGGATTCCCGAATTTCTATTTTGAAGCGAAAGTGATGGACGATGACGGGCGGGAGCTGGGCGACGAGCAGGTCGGCGAACTCTGGCTCAAATCCCCGGTGGTGACCCCGGGTTACTGGCACAACGAAAAAGCCACCCGCGAGGCCATCAGCGACGGCTGGTTTCACACCGGCGACATGGTGCGTCGCGACGCCGAAGGCTACTATTACGTCGTCGACCGCAAGAAGAACATGTTCATCAGCGGCGCCGAAAATGTCTACCCCGCCGAAGTGGAGCGCTTTCTCTACACCAACGAGGCCATCAAAGAGGTGGCGGTTGTCGGAGTTCCGGACGAAAAATGGGGCGAGGTCGGCAAGGCCTTCGTCGTCCTCAAGCCGGGCTTCTCCAGGACCGCCGAAGAGATCATCCAATTCTGCAAAGGAGAGCTGGCCAAATACAAGATCCCCAAGTATGTGCACTTTCTCGATGAGCTTCCCAAGACCGAAGCCGGGAAGATCAACCTGCTGGCGCTGAAAGGCCAGTCCCTGGAATAGTCCCTTCACCCCGGGTTTAATTCATGCTCCACCCGTATCACTCATTACATTAATCAGGAGGAATCTGCTATGAAACGCCTGCTTTTAGTCCTGACCATCATCCTCAGCCTGTTCCTGATGATCTCCTGCAGCAAGGATGACGAAAACACGACGGCACCGACCAAGGTCGAAGCCTGGGTCGGCACCTGGCTCAGCGCCGGCACCAACGTCTCCCCGCTGCTCGGCGGCGCCACCTTCAACATCGACTCCATCCGCGTCGAGATGAAGGAGAACAAGACCATCACCACCGCTTCGCATGTCAAGAGCGGTGCCTGGACGACCCTGAATGGCACCTACACCGTCACCAAGGCCGCGTCCGGCGACATCCACTCCATCGAGATCGTCTACACCGCCTATTCGCAGGGCGGTATCATCCAGGTCATCAAGGGCAGCCCCGACACCATGAAGCTCGAGGTCATTCAGACCGTCCCGGCCATCCCCTTCACGCCGCGCACTCCGGAGACCGGTTTCGGCTCTGATGCGGCCCTGGGCGTTCTCAACATCCAGAAGTACGTCCGGCTTAAATAAACGCCGTAATCCCTTGCCAACCTTGCGGATCCTGGATCTCCGGGATTCGCAAGGCGCTTTGATGGCAGCAGCAAGCCCTTTACTCGAGTTACGTGACCAGCCTTTCCCAAAAAGCGAGTGGATGCATGAAAAAAACCAGACTGTTACTCTTCTGCGCTCTGTCGGTTGGATGCGCGCTGCAGGCCCAGACCCCCGAGCCCTTTCCCGAAAAAGAGGACAAGCCGGACAAAAAAGAGATCTCCGTCATCGGCTACTATTTCATGCGCGGCGAGCAGAGCAACACAGCGCCGACCAATGAATTCCTCAAAGGCCAGGTCGTGGGACGCCTTTTCGGCGGCAATACCGTCCAGACCTCCGACGCCCGCTCCAGTTATTTCGAGCAGCGCTTCATTCCGATGATCGCCTACTCGCCGCGCCTTTTCGACGGTTGGGCGACCGTACGCATGAATTTCGAACTCGACTGGACCCTTGGCGACGCGAATTATGGCGCCGGCGGCAACCTGGGCGGCGCTTTTGCAGCCGATTTCGTCAATCTCCAGACCCAGAACCTCTTCGTCGAATTCCGGCCGAAAAAGACCTTCGTCGTCAACGCCGGCCTGACCCGGCTCTTCGATAACGTCGCGGTGCCCGCTTACACAGGCACCAGCCAGCTGCTCAATACCGGCTACCGCCTCGCCTTCTGGGGCTCCGACGCCAGCGGCATCGCCATGCACAACCTCTGGCCGAACCAGCGGATCAAGGCGGGCGCCTATCAGCTCTATGAAAACAACGTCAACGAGGACGATGACGTCACTCTCTTCGAGGTGGACTATGAGCGCGACCTCGACATCGTCAACTCCATCGGTGTCTCCTTCTGGCACCTGCGCGACCGCGCCAACGGCGAGGGCGGCGTCTCCATCCTCGGCCAGGGGCTCAACTGCACCCTGAGCAACTACAACGGCGTCTTCAATTTCAATTTCGGGGATGAAAAATATACAGCCGACATCAACTGGCTCGGGACCCATTTTCACGGCAATCCCTTGCTCAACCAGGGCCGCTTCGGCTACAACGGTTTCGCCGTGACCAATTTTGGCAAGGCCAAGTCCGCCTCGCATGACGTCGACATTCTCGGCCTGGCCGCCAACCTGCGACTCGCCTACAAATACGGCCGCACCCCCAATGATTTCGTCGCCGCTGACGGCATCTTCACCACCGGCGACAAGAAAAACATCAACGACGGTAAATATACCGGCGTCCTGACCGGCAACAACTGGACCTCGCCGGGCGCGGTCTTTTACGGCCATGGTTTGTATCTGCTCCTGCCCCATGGCCTGGTGGTCAACCGCTTCACCGCCGCCGTGCTCGACATCCAGAATGTCGGCTACGGCTTCGCCGGCGGTTCGCTCATCGGTTCGCGCGACATCGTCCGCAACAAATTCAAGGCCAAGGTGGGATTCGGTGCCGCCATGGCGCCGGTCGCGCCCAGCCAGGGCGGCAACTTTGTCGGCGCCGAGGCCAATTTCAACCTCTGTTACACCATGCGCGTGTTCATGGATCTGGAGCTGCACGGCGCCTATCTCAAGCTCGGCGATTTCTTCGATTCACCGGAGATGTACGGCAGCGCCAAGGGCCGTCCCCAGAATCCCTGGACCCTCTTCGCCACCCTGAAATGGATCATGTTCTAGGAGCGTGCAATGAAACTACGAGATTTATTCATCCTAATAATGGTGATCGCCATGACCGTCTCAGGCTGCGCAACCTCGCGCTACTACCATCTCGGGAGCAAGCAGTACGAGGATTTCGATTACGGCTTTGCGACCAAAAAGGTGCAGGTTCGCAACATCCAGGTCGCCTGCATCGACGAGGGGCGCTCTGACCAGGTGCTGCTGCTGATCCACGGCCTCGGTTCCTATGCCAAGGGCTGGAGCCGCACCATCCCGGAGCTCGCCAAACACTATCGCGTCATCGCCGTCGATCTGCCGGGATATGGCAAATCGGACAAGGGATTTTATCCCTACACCCTGCCCTTTTACGCCCAGGTCCTGACCGAGATGCTCGATGCCTTGAAGATCGAGAAGGCGACCTTTGTCGGCCACTCGATGGGCGGACAGATTGCCATGGTCACCGCGCTGCTCTACCCGGAACACGTCGACAAGCTGGTGCTGGTCTCCCCGGCCGGATTCGAAAAGTTCACCGACGGCGAAGGGGCCTGGATGAAAAAGGCGATGTCGCCCGAGTTCGTCCACGACACCGCCATCCGCGCCATCGACACCAACCTGAAATTCAATTTCTACAAGATGCCCGCGGAGGCCGAGTTCATGATCACCGAGCGCATCCAGATGCGCGGGGCGAAGGATTTTGACGCCTACTGCTATGCGGTCTCGAAGAATGTGGCGGCGATGATCGACTATCCGATGTGGGACAAGCTGACCCGGATCCGGCACCAGACCCTGATCTTCTTCGGCGACAAGGACAACCTCATCCCCAACTCGGCCCTGCATGGCGGCAGCACCGAGGCGATCGCGCAGATCGGCGCCAGCCAGATCCCGCACAACAAGCTGATCATGGTCCCCGACTGCGGCCACTTCGTCCAGTTCGAGCGGCCCGAAGTGGTCAACCCGGCGATTGTGGAGTTTGTGGG
>Ga0116170_10000264_pt1 | contig 55646 bp, 47 predicted proteins | sample AD_JPNHW1_MetaG_FD_89797 | JGI IMG/M metagenome (GOLD analysis project Ga0116170, IMG submission 89797) | Active sludge microbial communities of municipal wastewater-treating anaerobic digesters from Japan - AD_JPNHW1_MetaG | ecosystem: Engineered > Bioreactor > Anaerobic > Digestate | place... | reverse complement strand
GGGTCTTCAGGACGATAGGGCAGGTAACTGGAGGACATACCACAACCTACCAGCGACACTAAATATTCGCCTGCAATTGTGATCTGCCGCGCAGACTCCTAGCACGCAGCTTCGCTGCGCTGTTGATGTTCACCCCCTCCGGCTCAGGCCGGAGGGGCCAGGCCCACGGCCTGCGATGAACCTCGCCCCCTGGACCCCATCGCCCTTCAGCGGCATCTGATTGCCGACTCCCCGACGACGCTTCGCTGGTCGGGTGGGCGGGCATTCACGCTTCCAGGGTGAGTTCCTGCAGGATTTCTGGATGTTTGGCGGAGATGCGCAGCACAGTACGTGCGGCTCCGGTGGGTTGTCTGCGCCCTTGTTCCCACTGTTGCAGGGTGCGGGCGGAAACTCCGAGCAATCGAGCAAAACTTGCTTGGGATAGGCCCGAGCGCGAGCGGATCTCCGCTGGTGCTGGCAAGGGAACCGACACTTCCCTTGCCGATTTTCCATCGCACATTTCGGTGACGGACTCGAGGAGTTCCGCTCCCAGATCGCGGCTTGCTTCCCATTTTGCGATGCTATTTGCCGAACGAGGCATGGATCTTCTCCTGGATGATTTTCAAAGTCGAGCCTGGGATGTTTTCGGTGACGTTTTTGCCGTAGACGAGGAGTAGCACCAGCCGTCCCTCGGTGAGCATGTTGAAATAGATCACTCTCAGTCCGCCACTTCTGCCTCGGTCTTTGAGTCCCCACCGGATTTTTCGACACCCACCGGATCCAGGGATTACATCGCCGGATTCGTGGTTGTGTGCAATCCAAACGATGAACTCTTCACGCTCATGTTGCTTCCAGTACTGGTCTGCCTGTTTGGCAAAGGTGGGCGTTTCAACGACAGTCAGCACAACCGGAATATACGTCATTGGCGTATACTGCGCAAACGTTTATTTCCAAGTCCCAAAAGGAGTGAGACGCTACTTCGCCGCTTGTCGGCGGTAGGCGGCAAACTGCTGGGCCATGCTGTGGGCGAAGGGGAGGGCTTGGGCGCGGCGAGTGGAATCCACCAGATCCACCAGCAGCCGGTAGGCGGATTTGCGCGATTCTTCCTCTTTGGCTTCCAACATCTGGGTCAAGCCTTCCTGGAAATCCATGGAATCCGACCCCAGGCTCACCTGGTTTCGGTGCAGCAGGTCCATGATCTTGGCGCGGAACTGGTGGCGGACCAGGGGGTCAGGAACCTGCTGGTAGGTTTCCAGCAAGAGCCCCATCGCCTCTTCCGGTCGCCCATTCTTGTGCAGGAGCGTGAACGCGAGGTTGCGGGCATACTGCGGAATGCTGTCCGAAAGCCTGGAAAGCGGCAGGAGGATCGCGGTCGCGGAGTCTCGCGCCTGGACGGAATCCTTCACGCTCTCCAAGGTGTACGTAGCCCAGGTGATGCGGAACTGCCACTTGTGCGGGAAGCGCCTAGCTCCCGTCCGCAGAAACGGTTCCGCGTCGGCGTAGGAATACCCTCTGAGTTGGGGTATGGCCCAGCCTGCGATCAATGGCGGGTTTTCCCAGAGGGTATCTGTCTGGCTGGCGAGGTAGAAGTACGCGGGGAGTTCGGTGGGAGTGGCGTCCAGGAAAAGGACTTCCGCGTACTCCTGGATGGTGCGGATCCAGGAAATGGCACCAACGAACCCGCCAAAACCTGTCAGTCTCCATGGAGAGGGCTTGGCGAAGTCCAGCTTCTGTGTTTGAGTATCGGGTGGGTCGCGAAGCAGGGGGAGCTGCGCGTGAGACACGAGCCCAAGAGAGAAACTGGAGCAAAGGAGGCATGCCAGCGTCAAGCGGATCCGATTTTTGTTCACGAGATCAATCATACACTCCAGGATAGGTGGGGCTGAGTCGGCTTTGGATACAATAAAGATTTAGGAAATTTAGAAAATGGAATAGTCGCCTTGGGCCTAGAGAAAAAAACATGGTTGGCACGGGTTGTGAATGGTACAAAGGACATAACGGGGAGCGAACCCCGGCAACAAAAGGAGAACATCATGAAGTCGCTGAAGAAGGGGTTCACCCTCGTCGAATTGATGGTTGTGATCGTGATTATCGGCATCTTGGCTGCGTTGGCCATCCCGCGCTTCCTGGGTGCTACCAACAAGACAAAGGCAACCGAATTCAAGCCGGTTCTGAAGCAGATCTATACCCTTCAGATGGCCTACAAGCAGGAGAAGGATCTGTATGCACCTTCGCTGAATCTTGTGAGCTTCGATCAGCCGGATACAGCGACCTCTCGCTTTACCTACACCAGCACCACCACCGCTGCAGGAGCTGCTGGAACTAACGGGATGCTTGGCATGGCGACCGTGAAAGCCGGTCCTGGAGGTGCGGTACTGATTAAGGGTGTGGATGGTGCAAGTCTGACTGGAAAGAAGGCTTGCGTTGACACCTCTGCCCTTCAATATGCAGATGTGGCGTTGGCGAATATTTCCAATTCTTTGACTAGCCAAGCATGCCCCTAATCTGATCTCTCCTGAGATCCTTGAGCCCCACCTCCGGTGGGGTTTTCTTTTTCTTGGGACTTGACTCTAGGGTCGACTCAAGGGTGTAACGTTGGGGGATGGAACCCAACAAGTGGCTGAAGATCGGGGAGGTGGCGCGGCGGACTGGTCTCAGCCATGATGCCCTGCGGTTCTACGAGGAGCGGGGGATCTTGCCTCCCGCTCAGCGCACCGAAGGCAAGTTCCGGTTGTTTCCACCGGACACCGTGGAGCGGCTGGAATTTGTCCAGCGTGCCAAAGCATTGGGGTTTTCGCTGGACCAGATCCAGCAGCTTCTGGACTTGCGCCAAAGTTCCAGTTCCGATAGCCACAAGGTGGTGGAGCTGGTGGAAGACCAATTGCGCGAGGTGGATCGACGTATCGCCGAATTGAACCATCTGCGCCAGGCCTTGGTGCGATTGGCCGATTCCTGCGATGGGACCCATCCCACCTCCCGATGTCCGATCCTCCAGTTCTTTGGACCCAATTCGCAGGAGTGTTGCCATGGAACTCCTTGACGCGCTTTGGTCCACCCTGGCCCAGATCTCCCCCTATCTTCTCCTGGGGCTGTTCCTTTCCGGACTGATTCATGTGCTGGTCCCGCCGGGGTGGATCGCGAGCTCGCTTTCCGGAAAAGGCCCGGGTGCCGTGGTGAAAGCGGCGCTGATCGGACTCCCCATGCCTTTGTGTTCGTGCGCGGTGGTGCCGGTGGCGGAGCATTTGCGCCGCGAAGGGGCGGGGAAGGGAGCCACGGCGACGTTTCTGGCGACCACACCAAGCACCGGGGTGGATTCGGCCGTCGCCACCTGGGGAATGCTGGGGCCGTTCTTCAGTCTGGTGCGGTTGGCCTACGCGTTCGTGTCGGGAGTGCTGTTGGGGTGGCTGATCGATGCCGCCACCAAATCGGATGCTGGGGGCTCAACTGGCTCCGCTCGCCCTTCGAGACGCTCCGCTCCTCAGGACGAGCGGGAAAATTCCCCTAATTTTCACGAGTTCGAACACTCGGCCAATCACCATGAGCCAGAAATTGTCGATACCTCCAGCTGCGGCCTTCCGGCCTCGCCCCGGCGCAAGGGTGTCTGGGAAAAGACCAAGGAGGTGTTCGAACACGGATTCGGGGACATCCTGTTTTCCCTGCGCAAGTGGCTTCTGATCGGGATCGGGATCGGAGGCGTGCTTTCGTGGCTGGTGCCGTTCGGAGGGCTTGGACCCTGGGTGGCAAATCCTGTCCTCGCCTACGCGGCCATGCTCCTGGCCTCGGGGCCGCTCTACGTGTGCGCCACCGGATCGATTCCCATCGCCGCGAGCCTGGTGGCCAACGGCATGAGTCCAGGTGCGGCCCTGGTGTTCCTCACCGTTGGGCCCGCCACCAACACCACCACGTTGGGGTTCATCGGGTCCAGGCTCGGCAAGCGGAGCCTGGTGATCTACCTCGTCGTGTTGGTTTTCTCTTCCATCGGGGTTGGGATGCTCGTCGATGCCCTGGGCACCTCCTGGCACGTTTCCGCAGGCCTTCCCTGCCATACCACGCTATCGTGGTGGGAGCATGCCGCGGCGGGGATCCTGCTGGTGCTGATGTTCCGCGACCTTCGCCTACCCGGACCAAGGACCAAAGGAGTGTTCGTGAAGATTTCCATTCCATCCATTTCGTGCGGCAACTGCGTACGCCACGTGACCCGTGCCCTGGAGTCCGTTCCCGGCGCACAGGTGCGATCGGTGGATGTGGCCACCAAGATGGCCATCGTGGGAGGAACCGCCTCGCTTGCCGCTTTGCTCGCGGCCTTGGAGCGCGACGGATACCCCGGAACGCTTGCCGAGGAATAGATCCCGGACTCCATTCGAGGCTCCGAACGCGTCGAGGTCGGAGGGGGCGGCGACAGGAAGTGCGTCCCCCTCTTTCCTGCATGGGATTCCCGGGTGAGGATTCCTACTGTTGGTGACCGTGTTCGGAGATTTCATGATTCCTGCGGTTTCCCGATCCATCCGGCTGGCAACTCCACTCCTTGCCGTCCTTTGGGGGGCGGGTTGCGCAATTCCTCTGCGGGGAGGTGTCGACACGTTGGATTCCGTCGCGGTCGCCGCGACAGTACGGGCGGATTCCTTGCGTGCACAATCCGCCAAGGTGGGGGACTCCCTCCAGGTGGCGACGCACGTCGTCGGCTCCCGAAAAGACGCGCCAAGCCTTGCGAAGGTCGGCAAGCCAGTGGATTCCGTGAAGGCAACGCCCAGGACGCCCGCGAAGGATTCCGTGAAGGCTGCATCCATGCCCGTCCAGGCGGATACCGGTGCATCGCGGCGCAAACCGGTCCAGTTGGATCCGTCCGAGCGCAGTCGCGATCCCAATGCCTGGAGCGATCTCTTCATGAACGGCGACACCACGGCCAACCGCGAATTGGTGGCCGTTTCGAGAATCCTCCACGGCTGGTACACGAGTCCGGTGGAGCCCATGGCCGTCGCTTGGCCGGACCTATGGGGGCATGTGGGCGAGATCACCCTCTCGCGACCGGTGGACACCTTCGGATTCGCCGCGGGCGCCCCCGCGGTCCTGGATCTGCGTCCCCTGGTGGGGCTGCGGAAGTTCCGAGCGGCCAGGATCGGTTTGGACAAAAAACGCCTTGTGTCCATCCTGGTGCCTCCGTCGCTGGAGGAGATCGATCTTTCCGGTAATCGCCTGGAGATCCTGGAGATCGTCGCCGAGGGGCCTTCGGAGCTGCGTCGGGTGGATGTCTCGGGCAATCGCCTGGCTTCGATCCGCCTGAGCGGAACCGCTCCCAAGGTCCAGGCGACCGGGAACCGTCTTTGCAGTCGTCTGCTGGGACTTCCCGCAGGGGAGAAACCGGATCGGATCGCCTGCAAGGAGTTCCCCACCTTGGCGGATTCCGTCGCCAAGTCGCTCTTGGAGCGTTGGGCGCTTTCGGGCCTGCCGGGCGAGACCGCCCCCGCCAAGCAGGCCTTGGTTCCCGATCTCCTTCCCGCCTCCCTTGGTACCACTCGCTGGATCTTTCCGCAGAGCGTTTCCAGATGCGGAGCCGGGGAAGGAGAGGCGCGGTTCTGGTCCTTCGGGATGGTTGGATACGATGGCTCCGACGCCTTGCTGGTGGGTGCGTTCCCCGCGTTGGCCAAGGGGAAGATTCGTCCCGGCATGACGCGTTCCCAGATGCAGGCGGTGCTGGGCAAGCCCCTGCGGTCGCAGGGAGACGTGGATGCTTGGGTCACCGAACGCACGACGGACGATCGCCTGTGGCTGGGGCTTCGTTGCTTCTACGATGCGGCGGGGCGCTTGGAAGGGGTTTGGATTCGCAAACTCCCCCGGGTCTGCCCGGATCCCGCCTGAAGTCGGCGATCCGTCCGTCTCACCAGATCCAGGGAACCATACGGCGCGTGCGGCGCGCGTATTGGTCCCACATGGAGCCGTAGCGCTGGGCCAGGAGGCGTTCCTCTCCCGGGATCCGCGCCAGGGTTGCGGCGAGGTCCACCAGCCAAGCGATCGCGGCGATCGCGTTGGGAAGGATCAACCAAAGGCAACCCAGCTCCACCAGATGCAGTGCGTAGAGCGGATGGCGCAGGAAGCGGTAAGGGCCCGAGGTCGCCAGTTGGGAATCGGTTCGCGGGGTGGTGAAGGGATTCCAGCCTTCCTTGAGGTGGTCTCTCAGGATCCAGGTCCGCACCCGGTGCAGCGCGACGAATCCCACCATTCCCGTCCAGAACAGGACGGGGTGGGGAGTGTGCAGGGTCAGGAAGAATCCGGTTCCGAACCCCGCCACGAAATAGGCGGTCACGAACAGGGCCAGGCTCGTGGCGCCGGTGCGGTGGCCGTCCTCCCCGGAGGCCCGCTTCTTCACCAGGAGGGTCTCCGCGAGATTGCGCATGGAAAAGACGGCCACGAAGATCCAGAACCAGCTGGAAAAACGGAATGTGGTGTCGAAAATCGTCAGGCTCAAGGAGTGCTCCTTCGGATCGCCCCGCGGATGTCGGCGAAGGCCTCCCGGAGCAGGGTGGATGGATGTTCCAGGATGGAGGAAAACCCCAGGCTGCAGGCGCTGTGGCACTGGTTTCCGCAGCGTGGAGGGCCGCCGTGCGCTTCCCAGGCTTGTGCGTAGAGGGCGTTGAGATCGGGTTGCAAAAAGAGGTTTCCGCCGACCTTCCCGATTTCCAGGCAAGGCCACATCACCGAGCCCCCAGGAGCGATGGCCACCAGCGTGGAGGGGTGGCAAGGGAAAGCGGCCAGATCGCGCATCCACTCCAGGGCCTTGGTGGTGGCGAAGATCTTCCGTCCCTTGCGCTTGTGCTCGATCAAGAACCGGTACAGATCCACGTAGCCGTCGGCTTCGCGAAGCCCTTCCGGGGCGGTGGTGCCGCGAAGCTCGGGATAGCAGGCGAAGGTCGCGCCCAGGTCCCAGGCGAAGCGGGCCACTTCGGGCAGGCCGCGGCAGTTTTCCGCGGTGGCCACGGCCGACACGACAAGTTCCGTCCTTGGCAGTCGGGATGCGGCCTGGATGGCCCGCTGGATCCGTTCCAGGGTGCCTTCGCCCTTGCCGTACCAGCGCTCGGCGAGGATGTGGTCCAAGGTGTCCAGGCTCACCACCAGCTTGGTAATGGCGCGTCCCACGAGTTCCAGCCGACTTTCCAGGTGCCAGCCGTTGGTGGTCAGTATGGTGTCTGCAAACCCCAGCCCAGGCAGTCCCTCCAGGACCTGGTCCACCTCGGGGTGGAGGAGGGGTTCCCCGCCCGTGAACTCCACGTTCGGGCAGTTCCGGCGCACGATCCCCATCAATTCCAGCACCCGCTTGGCCGGGAGGGTCTGGGCCTTCTGGGAGGGGTAGGGGTTCCCCTGGCCGTCGGAGCAGTAGGGACAGCGGAAGTCGCACGACCAGGTGAGGTAGTAGATGGCGAGCAACGGGTCCCAGCGCCGGGCGGACGGCCACCACAGGTGGCGGAGGTAGGCGAGCTCGGCGCGCATCAGGTGCGGACCAAGGGGACGTCCTTCAGCATGTTGTCCATGTCGCGGAGGTTCCGCAAACGCTCCCTTCCGTACATCATGGTCTCCACCGGTCCCCGGCAGCTGGTCCAGCAGGCACCGCAATCGGAAGTCCTCTGCTGGTCGGCGAGGCGGCGGTACAGGGTGTCCACGTCGTCTTCCAGGATGTTGCCCACCGGGTCGTCCAGACGGTCGATGCAGGTGGACACGGCGCCCGTGCTGTCGATGTTGAACAGGTTCCTTCCTGCCCGGCAGGGCTTGATCTCGCCGTCTTCGCCGGCGTCGGCGTACGCTTCCAGGTAGCCTTGCAGCGCCACGAACGATTCCGGATGGCGCTTCTTGATCTCCACCAGTCGGCGCCCCACTTCGGCCGGCGCGGCGCGTTTCTCCTTGCGGCCCCGCGAGGTGCTGTGGAAGGTCACCAGGTAGGTGACGCCGATGGATTCGGCGAGTTCGCACAGGGGTTCGATGTCCTCGAGGTTGTCGTCCATCACCACCGTGATCATGTGCACGCGCTGGTGGGGGTGCACGCGCTCCTGGACCAGCAACTTCAGGGCTTCGATGGCCCTCCCGTGGGCGCCCGGCATGTTCCTGTGGGTGTCGTGCCGTTGCGGGGACAGGTAGTCGACGGAAATCGACACCTCGTACAGACCCGCTTCCCAAAGTTCCCTGGCCTTCTCGCGGGTCATGAACCAGCCGTTGCAGATCATCACCGCGAAATGGTCGCGGCAAAGCGCTCGCGCGATGGGGGCCAGCTCCGGATGCAGAAGGGGCTCGCCTCCACCGATGGAGATCAGAAGCGGGGGGCGTCCCCGGAGCTTTTCCAGGATGGTCTCCACCTGGGCCAGGCTAAGCTTGGGCTTGGCCTGCCATTCGGGGTGCCAGAAGTCGCAGATGCCGCACCGGAAGTTGCAGTTGTACAGGAGCTGCAGGTTCAGGTGGGCCATTCCCCGGCGGAGGAAGTTCCAGGAGTAGCGCAGGTGCTTGGGCGAGATCTTCATTGCGGGGGCCTTGGGAAAGGAGGGGTGGGGTCAGTCTCCGCCCAGGTAGGCGCGGGCAACGAAGGACCCGGAGGACTGGCCGTCCTGGATCCTGGCGTGCATCGCCACCTTGGTGTCCGCGACTGCCACCAGGGCGTGGATCGAACCCCGCGAGAGGCCGTTGACCGACGTTTCCTGCATGCGAGGAAATGTAGCCGATGGCGCTCTGGTTTCCCCTTAGCGGGCGACCACCGTCCTGGTCCGGTGGACCGTACCGGAGCCCGAGACCACCTCCAAAAGCCAGGTTCCCGCCGGTGCGTCCCAGACCAATTCGGTTCGGTTAGGGGCGAACCGAGCGATCTCGCGTCCCCGGAGGTCCTTGGCGACCACCGAGCGCATCGCCTCCCCGAAGGGCAGCGAGACCACCAGGCCCTGCGAAGTGCGGTGCACCAGCGCATTGGCCTGCCGGGGGCGTGCGACCTGCACGCCGCTTGCGCCCAGCTTGGACGTGTCCACGGGATTGAGCTTGGAGTTGATGTAGCCCAGCGCTCCCACCAGCCCTGCATTGTAGTCGAGGCCGCCTTCCGTCTGCTGGTAGTTGTCGATGTACTGGTTGAGGCTGTCGGCGATCTTGTTGGTGAAGCCCAGCATGTACCCGAATTCCTTGTTGCGGGCGGGGATCGCCTTGATCGCCTTGGGATTGTCCATGTCGCTCAAGTACACGTTGCGATGGTGGGGCCAATCGGCGGTCTTGGAACAGCCCGAGCAGAATCCGACGATGAATGCCTGCTTGGGGGGATTGGCTCCCATGATGTAGTCGACCTGGTTGTAGATGAAGGTTTCGTAGCCGACATCGTTCGTGGCCTTGGAGTAGAGACTGGCCACGAAGGCCTGGTTTGCCGGATACCGCAGGAATCCCCATTTGTCGCCGATCGTGGAAAGGCCGGCTTCGCCCGTGGCCTTGCTCTTGTAGCGGTCCACGAATCCGATCCGCAGGGAATCCTTGTATTCCTGGATCCCCGCGAACTGCCAGCCCGTGTACAGGGCCAGATCGTCGTTGGTGGAGTAGGCAAGGGTGTAGCCCTTGTTGATCCTGAAGTTCTTCTTCTGGACGGCGAAGTCCTTGAAGGTCTGCTCGCCTGTGGCCTTGTAAAGGCTCGAGGCGGCGGTGACGATGTCGTCGTCCATCTTGTCGTTGCCGCCGTAGAATCCCGTCAAGCCCGTGCCGCCGGTCCTGTTCTGGGCCTTGGCGTAGTCGAAGGCGATCCGTGCGTGGGCCAAGCAGGTGTCGGCGTACTTGGCGTCGTACTTGCGGTAGTGGATGGACATCAATGCCAGGGCCGCCGCCGCGAACGAGGGCATGGAGCCGTCGTTGATCACCACCTCTCCGGGGAGTCCGGAACTCTTGCCCAGCTTGAAGATGGGACGGCCCCGGTCGTATTCGCCGCCCTCGATGGCTTCGAATTCGGCGCTGTAGAATCCGGAGGTCACCCAGCGACCGTGCTCGCCGTAGGGCTTGGAGGGAGTGCCGTTGTAGTTGCCGCCCGTTCCCTTCTGGAAGTAGAACGTCTGGTTGTCCGGCGTCGCCTTGAGGATCCAGTCGGTGGCGTATTTCACTTCCTGGAGGAGGTCGGGGATGCCATCGGGCTGGCTGGCGCCGTAGGTGAAGTCCTTGGCGGCGGCGTAGTCGCTGTAGTCGAACCCGTGGTATTGGTCGGGGAATCCGGTGGGGAACGCGTCGTAGGCCTGGAGCAGGGCGTAGGTGCTGTAGAAGAAGGTCTGGCCAAACAGCGGGAAATCGCCGCAGTCCATCCACCCACCCACCAGGTCGCGGCCGTCGGCGCTGTCGCGCACGTAGGAGACCTTGTACTTGTGGTCCATCAGAAGCCAGTTGGGGCCATGTCCGGAGCGCTGGCCACCGTAGAAGCGCGTGGTCATCCACAGCGCCTTCTGGTAGTCGGCGGGAGCGAATTTCTGGGCCTGGGCGGCGACGGTGCCGGAAAGCGTTGCGAACAGGGCGAGTTTGAATCCGAATTTCATGGGTCCCTCGGAAGCACAGATGTGAGCCTTGGGTCGCAAGATCACCTGAAACGGTTCATTCCACGGGGGATTTCCGGAGACGAGCAGAAAAAACGTTGAACTGCAGGTCACCGGAATCGCGGGAACACGCTCGACGGGCCTATTGCCAAGGCAACGGTTGGGTAACCACCGGGGGGCTCGGCGTAGGCCTCAGAGTCCGCCGGTCATGGCCAGACGCATGATGGCCGCCTGGCCGAAGGGGGCGAGCCCCCATGCGGACACGACCATGAGTCCCAATGCGGCAAGGGTGCGCAGGACCTGCTGGACGGGTTTCCTGTCGGGACTCCAGACCAGACCCACCGTCTCGAAGCACAGCACGAGAAGGCCCAGCACAAGCGTGCCCAAGCCGGCGATCCAGAAGCCCGATCCCTGACCGAAGGAGGGATCCATCCAGCGTGCCCAGGCGAAGGTGGCGGCGGTGATCAGTTGGATTCCCAGCAGGTAGGTTCCACCGAAGGTCCAGAACATGTGTGCATGATACCGCTTTTCGGGAGTGGGCGATTGGGAACAGGCGAACCACTAGACCGGCAGGATCATCCGGAAGGTGGCGCCTTTTCCGGGTGGGCTTTCCACTTCCGCACGCCCCCCGTGGGCAAGCGCGGTCTCCTTCACGATGGCCAGACCCAGGCCTGTGCCACCCATGTCCCGGGAACGTCCATGGTCGGGGCGGTAGAAGCGTTCGAAGAGATGCTCCAGGGCCTCGGGGGGCAGTCCGGATCCCTGGTCGGTCACCTCGATGCGCCATGTGGATCCGTCGCGGCGCACCGCCACCGCCACCTTCGAGCGGGGAGGGGAGTGGCGGACCGCGTTGGACAGCAGGTTGATCATGGCGCGCACGAGCTGGTTTCGATGACCGATCGCGGTGCTTGGCGTGGGACACTCCAGTTCGATCCGGATGCGCTTGGCGTCCGCCTGGGGGGCGAGGGTCTCGATGGCCTCGCTGCAGATGGATTCCAGGTCGACGGGATCCCGCCTTCGGGCCGGGAGTTCGCCCATCCGGCCCAGGTCCAGAAGATCCCGCACCACGTTCTCCAGATGCTGGCTTCCCTGCTCGATGCGCTCCAGAGCTCGTCGACGGAATTCGTCCGTTTCGTCTTCCAGCAAGGTTTCCGTCCAACCCCGGATGGAGGTCAGGGGCGTCTTGAACTCGTGGGATGCGTCCGAGACGAGCCGGGATTTCATCCGCTCCGCGCGCAACCTGTCGGTAACATCCTGGAGGGAGATCATCCATCCCCTGCCGTCGGAATCCACCGAGGCCGGCCAGACCCGGGCTTCGTGGGCCGCCCCCTCGCGTTCGATGGAAAAGACGGAGGTCCCCTCGCGGGCGAGCGCGCGCCGCAGGTCGTCCAGGAATTCGATGTCGCCGAGCACCGATACCACGGGGCGTCCCCGCGAGGCCGCCTTGGGGACTCCCATGCCCAGGGTCTTGCAGGCCGACGAATTGCAGGCGAAGATCCGTTGCCTTCCATCCAGCAGGAGGACGCCTTCGGCGAGGGAGTCGAGGAGCCGGCCCAGGCGCCGCTCCGCCCAGGCCGAACGGATCCGGCGGCGTCGGAGTTCGGCGGCGAGCCCGGCCACCAGCTGGGCGTCTTCGTCGGGGTGGGGAAAGTGGATGCCATGGCCGGCCGAGGTCGCCTTGGCGACCGATTCCAGGTTCCGCGTCCGCTGGCGTTCGCGGTGGACGAAGACCGCCAGAAGGATGGCCGGAAGGAGGAACCCGGCGAAAGCGGCGATCGCCGAAAGGATCCAAGCGGAGACCGGGATTCCTCCTGCCCGGATGGGGCGGGTGAGTCGGACGATCCGCCCTCCCGGAAGATCCCTTTCCACCACCAGGCTGGGAGCGGCGAGTTCGGGAGCGTACCGGAAGGCGGCCGAATCGTCGGGTGGAAGGAGCCGTTGGGAGGAATCGCAGACCGCCACTCGGATATCCGATGGCAGAAGCCCTGCCAAGCTCCCTGGAGATCCGTCGGCGCGCTGGGCGACGAATTCCGCCTGGAGGCGAAGCTGCTCGCGGCCGCGCTCGAGCGATTCCGCCTGCCAGAGGTGGAGGAGTCCCCACAGGGAGAGGTTCCATCCGAGGGCGATCAGGATCAGAAGCGGTGCCAGGGTGCGGTGGCGACTGTTCAACACGGGGAGCCTCCGCCGGATCGCATGGGGGCCGATGGCTGGAACCGGACCTCGACCACCGAGAAGGGCAAGGGCAGTTCCATCCTGGACCAGTCGCCCAGTCTCAAGGCGAGACGAGGAACGAAAAGCACATCGAACAGGGGTTTGCCGGACGATCGCGCAAGCCACTGTGGGCCCTGCTTGGGTACGTTGGCCGGCCCCCGCGGTCCATCCCAGACGGTCACCACCGACCTTCCTTCGCGCAGCGACCTCAGGAGGTTGCGGGCTCCGGTGGAGGCCCCCTGCGAACTGGATGCCCGCACCAGTTCCAGGCCCCCGTCCGCCAGGAGGTCGGCCAGGAATTGTCCGTCCCGGGAGGCCGACACCATGGCCGCCGCGCGCCACTTCCGGAAGAAGGCCGCCGCCGGAGGCACATGGCGGTGCCAGAAGGCGAAGACCGCCGGTCCGGGGGGGACGGGGGTGGCGACTCGCCAACGGAGCGTTCCAAGCCAGATCCGGATTGCCGTCGTCGCCAAGCCTCGCATTCCCACGGAAGACAAAGCTACCCTTCCACCGGCCGTGCGGGTGGGGGCACCTTCCCGCTTTTGTGGAACGTGCCTATGTTTGGTTCCGGGGTCTCTTCTGGAGGTTGGATGGATCAGGCCGGTTGCGAGAGGAACGTGCTCGGCGAGCAAATCGTGCGATTCTTCCGGCAGCATCGGGAGGAGTGGCGAAAGTTCGTTTCCGAATTCGTTCCCGCCAGCAATCGTCCTCCCTTGCAGGTGATGGCCAAGTTCTTCGTGATCCGGTCCAACCAGCCCTTCGACATGCAGGCCTACATGAGGGCACAGGCGGAATTCATCCGCGAGTCCATGAACGGCAGTCTGGATGCTCTGAACCCCTCCGAGCGCCAGAAGGTGGTCGCCGAGTGGCTTCGCCACCATGCGCAAAGCCATCGCGACCAGATCATCCTGGAGCAGGCACGGTGCATCGAGCAGTGCGCCGACCTCATCGATCCCGTGCTTGCGGAGCTTCTCGAGGAGTCCCCTGCCTCCACTTGATCCCGCGGAGCCAAGCCCCATCGCTCCGTCCGCGTCCATGTCCGATCCGGGCGAGGGCTATCTTTACGTACCCATATGCCCATCGCCACCAGTGAGATCAAGAGACGGGTCCTTCAAGGCGATCCGACGGTATCCTCCGAGTTTTGTCGAGCCTGGTTGCAGGAGGTGTCCCGCACCTTCGCCCTGAACATCCGCGTCCTGCCTCGCGATCTCGAGGAAGTCGTGCGGTTGGCCTACCTGTTCATGCGGATCGCCGACACCGTGGAGGACGACCGCCAGATGCCCCCGGAGGTCCGACAGGAGCTGTTGGAGAAGTTCGTGCGCTGCTTCGACGGCAAGGGCGGCGATCCCGGCGACATCCGTTCCTTCGTCGAGGCCCTTCCCCCGGATTGGCGAAGCGACGACCATCCCGACCGCTTCCTGGTGGTCCATTGCCACCATGTCTTCTCCGTCTACCGGACCGTTCCCGTGGAGCTTCGCAAGCCGGTGGACGAACGGGTCCGGGAAATGTGCGGAGGCATGATCCACTACGCGTTGAAGAGGGAAGCCGACGGTTGGTTCCAGCTGGGAACCAGCCAGGAGCTCCTGGACTACTGCTATTTCGTCGCGGGGACCGTCGGTCTCATGCTCACGGACCTGTTCGCCGGTTCGGGAATGTCCCAAGCCCGCAAGGCCAAGCTGAAAGCAAATGCGGTCGGTTTCGGGCTGGCCCTGCAACTGGTGAACATCGCTCGCGACATTCCCGCCGACGGGACCCGACGCACCATCTTCGTTCCCGAGGACATCTGCCAAGCCAGGGGGGTCCGACCGTGCGAGCTTTGGGAGGAAGATCACCGACAGGCGGCCTCGCAGGTGCTTCTGGATCTGGTCCGGCTCGCCGATCGCGAGGTCCGCGCCGCCCAGGCCTACATCCTGGACCTGCCTTGGTACCGCTTCCGGCTGCGGTTGTTCTGCCTCTGGCCACTCCTGATGTCGCAGGACACCTTGTCCCTCCTGGCCGGGGACCCGGCCGCCGCCCTGGCCGGACGCGTCAAGATCACCCGTCCCCAGGTGCGGCGGATCCTGTGGACCACCGTGGTCACCTGCTGGTCCAATCTCGCCCTCAAATTCCAGTTCGCATCCAGGAACAACCTCCTCCGGAAGCAACTGCGCGAGTCGATGGCATGAACGTCCACCTCCGGATGTCGCGCGCCGCGGAGCGTCTGCGCGGCTGGCGCCGGAAACTCCACCTCCTGGCCCATCCCCTTCCCAGCTTCCTTCTGGCGCTTTCCGTGTTCCTCTTGGACCAGGCAACCAAGCAGATGGCTCTATATCTTGCGGGAAGCCGCTTCACCAGCGGGTTCCGCGAGGACATCGCGGTGCGGCTCCTGGGGGATTTCTTCTGGCTGTTCGTGGCCTACAACTCCGGGGCCGCCTTCTCCCTGAATCCCCAACGGCTGCTTCCGTTTCTGCCCACCACGGTCTTCTATGTCCTTCTCGTGGGGGGAGCCACCTGGTTTCTGCTGCGGCTGTGGAGGCGCCGACGCGATCCGCTGGTGCGCACCGGCGCGGCTCTGATCCTGGGTGGAGCCTACGGCAACCTCCTGGACCGCTGCCTGTACCGCCACGTCGTGGATTTCATTTCTCTCGGTGTCCCCGGTCTCTCCTGGCGCTGGCCAACCTTCAACATCGCCGATTGCGCCATCGTCTACGGCGTGGTGCTGGCGATCTGGGGCGAGATGCGCCTGGTCCGCATCCACGACCACCGCGCCGCGCGCCACGTTCCTCGGCCGGAATCCGACCAGGAGTCGTCTGGGGCATGACCGCTCCTTCCTCTTGGCAGGTGGAGGAGGAGTCCTTCGACGAACGGTGGGACCGCTACCTCGCGGGCAGGTTCCCGCATTGGTCGCGCACGCTCGTCCAGGGGTGGCTGAAGTCCGGACAGGTCCTGGTGGACGGGGAGGCCCGCAAGGCGTCTTTCCGGATGGAGCCGGGCCAGTTCGTCCAGGTCTTGGGCTGGCCGGTGAAGGCCGATCCCGAACGTCCCGTCGAGCCCCAGGACATTCCCCTTTCCGTGGTGTGGGAGGATGCGCGCATGGCGGTGATCGACAAGCCCGCCGGTCTGACCGTCCATCCCGGAGCGGGTTGCCCCGACGGGACCCTCGCCAACGCGCTGGCCCATCGCTACCGGAACTTGTCGGGCATCAACGGGCCGACACGACCCGGAATCGTGCATCGCCTGGATCGCGACACCTCCGGGCTCCTGGTGGTGGCCCTCGACGACGACGCCCACCGGTCCCTGGCCTCGCAACTGGTGGATCGCTCGCTTTCCCGCACCTACGACGCCCTGGCCTGGGGAATTCCGGCTTCCGAACGGGTGGATGCCCCCATCGGACGCGATCCCCACCACCGGACCCGCATGGCCGTGGTGGCCGACGGGCGAAGCGCGGCGACCCGTTTTCGGGTCCGGCAAGCCGGAGTCGCGAGTCTGGTGGAGTGCTCGCTGGAAACCGGTCGCACCCACCAGATCCGCGTGCATCTCGCCTACCGGGGACACCCCGTCGTGGGGGACGAATTGTATGGAGGCGGGGAGGGAAGGCTGGTGCAGATCCAGCCCATGGAGCGCACGCAGGCCCGGACCATCGTGCAGGCGATTCGGCGCCAGTGCCTGCACGCCCGGGCGTTGCGATTGATCCATCCCGATGGTCGGGAACTTCGCTTCGAGAGTCCCTGGCCCTCCGATTTCCAGGCCGCCGTCCAGGCAGCATTTCCTGGTGGCGTCGCCGATCCGCAAGGGCTATCTTTGCCCGGACCATGAAGTCTTTCGACGCCGCAGCACTCGCAAAAATCGCCGCCGAACAGGGCACTCCCGTCTACGTCTACGACCAGGCCACCATCCAGGAACGCGTGGGGCGACTGAAGGCGTTCGACACGATCCGCTTCGCGCAGAAGGCTTGCTCCAACACCCACATCCTGCGGCTTCTGCGGGGACTGGGAGTGGCGGTGGATGCCGTGTCCGCGGGGGAACTGGAACGTGCGCTCGCAGCCGGCTACACCGTGGGAGGGGAGCCATCTCCGGTGGTCTTCACCGCCGACATCCTGGATCGCCCCACCCTGGATCGGGTGGTGCAGCTGGGGGTTCCGGTCAACGCCGGTTCGCCCGACATGCTCGAACAGCTCGGGGAGCGCTCGCCCGGCCATCGGGTGTGGCTGCGCGTGAATCCCGGGTTCGGCCACGGCCATTCCCGCAAGACCAACACGGGAGGGGAAAGTTCCAAGCACGGAATCTGGCACGGCAACCTGGAACAGGCCTTCGAGATCATCGATCGGCGCAAGCTCCACTTCGTGGGCTTCCACATGCACATCGGGTCGGGTGCGGATTTCGAGCACCTCAAGTCCGTGTGCGACGCCATGGTGGCCCAGGTCCGTTCCTCGGGAAGAGACCTGGAAGCCATTTCCGCCGGTGGCGGCCTGCCCATCCCGTACCGCCTGGATGGACAGCACGTGGACACCGAATCCTATTTCCAGCTCTGGGACGCGGCCCGCAAGGAAATCGAATCCATGCTCGGCCACAAGGTGAACCTGGAGATCGAGCCCGGGCGCTTCCTGGTGGCGGAATCCGGCAAGCTGGTTTCCGAGGTGCGCGCCACCAAGATGCAGGGCTCCAACCGTTTCGTGCTGGTGGATGCCGGCTTCAACGACCTGGTGCGGCCCTCCATGTACGGCTCCTTCCACGAGATCTCCTTCGCCCGCGAGGGGAAGGTCCTCGAGGGTGCCATGGTTCCCACCGTGGTCGGCGGGCCCTTGTGCGAATCCGGCGACGTCTTCACCCAGGAGGAGGGTGGCGTGGTGATCCCGCGCGATCTTCCCGCGGCCAAGGTCGGTGACCTTGCCGTCTTCCACGACGCTGGAGCCTACGGTGCGGCGATGTCCTCCAACTACAACAGCCGAGGCCTCCTGCCTGAGGTGCTGATGGATGGCGGCACTGCACGCCTGATCCGCCGGCGGCAGACCATCCGGGATCTCCTGGAATTGGAACAGGTGTGATTGGCGCGCTCCTGATGGTCCTGGCCGGTGCGGGGAGCGACTCCTCGCGCGGCGTTTGGACCGTCACGGAGACGGGGATCGCGGCGGGTACCATGGCCGCGACCGGATTGCTTTTCACCTTGGACGGGGATATCAAGGATTGGTCCCAGTCTCACCAGAACGCGGCGACGGAAAACGTTGCGGTCGTCGCCAAATCCGTTGGTGACGGATATTGGTCCCTGCCGCTGGCCGGTGGCTTGTGGTGGGCTGGTTCGGGCGGAAGGGCGCCGCGATTGGCTCGGGCTTCCCGCAACGGTCTGGAGGCCTGGTCCCTCACCCAGATGATCGTCGTGGCGGGCAAGTTCGGCGCCCAGCGCCAGCGTCCGCGTTACGCGGAATCCCCCTACGAGTTCTATGGGCCAGGATTCCGCGAGAGCAGGGCTTCCTTCCCTTCCGGTCACTCGGGATCGGCCTGGGGGCTGCTTACGGCCTACGCCCTGGAGTATTCGGAATACCCCTGGCTGGCTGGCGGCCTCTACGCGGTGGCCCTCGGCACCTCGCTCTCGCGTGTCCACGACAACTGGCATTGGAGCTCCGACGTGGCCTTCTCGGCTGGACTGGGGCTGGTGTGCAATCGGGTGGTCCGGTCCTGGAACCAGCGACGCGATTCCAGCTGGACCATGGTGCCATCCTGGAACGGGGCGCCGGGGTTGGTGATGGTGCGCAACTTCTAGGAGTCGGTGGTCCGCAGGTTCCGTCTCCGTTCGCCCACCTGTCCGACCAGGGGCCAGAAGCAGCGGCGCAATTCGGGAAGAAGGAAATTGTCCACGAGGCGAGGGAGATCGAGGGTGATCCTCCATGCCCACCGCAGCAGGGTGGGAAGGTGGATCAGATCCTTCCGAGTCGAGTGGACCATCCCGGTGAGGAGACGATTCCGGGCCGACATCGCTCGAATGGTGCGTCGAGGCGGATTGGAACCTCCCACGGCGTGGAACGCCAAGGCCCTCGGTTCGAAATGGAGATCCCATCCTCTCCTGTGCAGGGCGAAGGAGAGCTCGACATCCTCGCTGTAGAGGAACAGGTCCGTCCAGAACGCATCGGGGAACCGACCGGCGTCTTCGAGCGCGCTGCGTCGGAGAAGGAGAACTCCTGCCGACAGGCACTGGACGGAACCACCTTCGGGTGCGCTGGAGGATGGCAATCCTCGGTTCCGGTCGCGAGTCCATCCGGGAGCGAGTCTCTCCATCCCCGCCGAATCGATGGTTCCATCGGTCGATCGCAGCACCAGGGGGCCAGCCGCCCCGCACCGGGGATTGGCCTCCATGTGGGCGACGAGGACATCCAGACAATCACGGTGGAGGGATGCGTCCGGATTGAGCAGAAGCAGGTATGGTGCCGTGGAGTGGCGGAAGGCGAGATTGCATCCTCCCCCGAAGCCGAGGTTCCTGCCCGGACGGATCACCTTCGCATCTGGCCGGACGCGAAGCGCGGCTTCCGACGAACCGTCGCCGGGGAGGTTTTCGACGAGGACCGCCCCATGGGGAGCGGGTAGGGAAGCAAGCGATTCTTCGATGCAGTGGGTGGACCGGTAGAGGACCATGCAAGCCTCAACCAGCGGGGAGGGCGTGCTCCCGGGATTGCCGTTCCGTTCTCGGTCCAAGGAAAGGAAAAATAGTCCAAGCGACCAGCGAGCTATCTTTGCCGCCGTGAGAAAGGCATTGTGGCGTCGGGTCCGAAGGCTGATGGGGAACTCGGAAGGGGAGGGGCAGCAGCGGACCTCCGCGAGGAATCCGCTCCGGTTCGCCGTCGTGGACGACCCTCTCGTCTCCATCGTGGTTCCCGTCTACGGTCATGGTGCGATCACCCTGAGATGCATGGAATCCCTGGCCGGCCATCGGACACGGATTTCCTTCGAAGTGGTGGTGGTGGACGATTGTACTCCGGGAGGGACACCGCGGGAGCTGGAATGGGTGCACGGAGTGCATCTGTTTCGGAATCCGACCAACCTGGGGTTCATCGGCGCATCCAACGCCGGGGCCGCGGTCTCGCGGGGGCAATTCCTGGTCTTCCTGAACAACGACACCGAGGTGCAGCCGGGATGGCTGGACGAGCTCGTCGGGACCTTCCGCATCCGACCCGATGCGGGATTGGTCGGCTCCAAGCTCGTCTATCCCAACGGGAAGCTGCAGGAATGCGGAGGAATCGTCTGGCGCGACGGATCCGCTCGCAACCACGGTCGTCTGGGAAATCCCGATCACCACCAGTTCTGCCATCTTCGCGAAGTCGACTACTGTTCCGGAGCCTCGATCTGCCTTCCCACCGGATTGTTCCGGGAACTTGGTGGTTTCGACAGCCACTTCGCGCCCGCCTACTACGAGGATTCCGATCTCGCCTTCCGTGTCCGGCAGGCGGGGAAGACGGTCTATGTGCAGCCTGCCAGCGTGGTGATCCACCACGAGGGGATCAGTTCCGGCACGGACGAATCCACGGGAACCAAACGATTCCAGGCGGTGAACCGGACCAAGTTCCGCGAACGCTGGGCGGAGGTTCTCGATCGCGATCACGCACCGCCTCGTTCCTCATTGCAACTGGCGTCGGTGCGTCGTCCTCGACCGGTGTTCCTCTTCGTCGACAGCCAATTCCCGCGACCGGACTTCGATTCCGGTTCGGTCCGGGTGGTGGGTCTCCTGCGGTCGGCCCGCGAGGCGGGATTCGACGTGCGTTTCTTCGCGCTGGACGGATCGCTGGGGACGCCGGATCGTTGGCGGGAGCTGGAGCGCGAGGGAATCGAAGTCGTGCGGTCTCCCGCTTCGCGGTCCCTGCCGGAATACCTGCGCCGACACGGTTCTGAGTTGGATGTGGTGGTCCTCAGCCGACCCAGGGTGTTCACGCGCCATTGGAAGGCCGTCAGGCAGCGCGCTTCGAGGGCGCTCCTCGTCTACGACACGGTAGATCTCCATTTCCTGCGCTTGGGGCGCGAATTCGAAGTGTCCGGCAGTGCCCGAATCCATCGACTCGCGCAGTCCTACCGGAAAATGGAATGCGAGGGCGCCCGCCTGGCGGATCTCACCTGGGTGGTGAGCGCCGCGGAACTCCCCTTGCTCCGGGAGGCATCCGCGGGCGCGAAGATCCGCATCCTTTCGAACATCATGGAAGTCCCTTCGCGGATCAAGCCGTTCGAAGGCCGCGAGCATCTCCTGTTCCTGGGAAGCTTCAAGCACAATCCCAACATCGACGCCGTCTCCTTCTTCGCCACGGAAGTTCTTCCGCTGGTGCGCAAACGGCTGCCCGAAGTCCGTCTCCTGGTGGTGGGCAGCAACATGGTTCCCGAGGTGCAGGCCCTGGCTTCCGATGCGGTGGAAGTGGTCGGATATGTCCAGGAGCTGGATCCGATCCTGGATTCCGTGCGGCTGATGGTGGTGCCGCTTCGATTCGGGGCCGGGGTGAAGGGGAAGATCAATTCGGCCATGGCGGCGGGTCTTCCGGTGGTGACAACTCGGATCGGGGCCGAGGGAATGGGCCTGGAGGATCGCCGGAGCGCCCGTATCGCCGACGACGCGGAAACCTTCGCCCAGGCGACCATCGAACTCTACACGGATTCCCATGCTTGGAGTCTCGTCGCCCAGGAGGCCAGGAAACTCCTGGAGGAAACATTCTCCACGTCCCGTGCGAAGGAAGAACTCCGGGCGCTTTTGCTCGAGGCCCGACGCAGGCAGGGTTGGCAGGATCCCTGAGCTATCTTTGCCGGACTTCATGCCATCGACCATCATCCACGACACCCTCAACGCCGCGGTTTCCCGATGAGCTCCTCCGGTGCCATTCGTGAAGTGAGGATCGGTGCGGCCGATCCTCCCGTGCTCCAAAGCCTGGTGGACCTGTGGGCCGCTCGTGGCTTGTTCTCCGTCCTGGTCTGGAGGCAGATCAACATCCGGTACGCCCAGACGTTCTTCGGGATGGTGTGGATGCTCCTGCAGCCGGGGATGACCGGTCTCCTCTACTGGCTCGTGTTCGGGGTGTTCGTGAAGGTGCCCACCCAGGGGGTTCCCTATCCGTTGTTCGTGCTTTCCGGGATCGTGATCTGGACGGTGTTCTCGCAGGGGATGGAACGCGGCAGCGCGAGCCTCATCCAGGACGAGCGGTTGATCACCAAGGTCTACTTCCCTCGACTCCTGCTGCCCCTGTCGGCGACGGTTTCCGTCCTTGCCGACTTCGTCGTCTCGTTGGTCATCCTCGCTCCCATCTGCATGGCGTTGGGCCTGGCGGGAGTCGGACTCCTGTGGATCCCGGTGGCTTTGGTTCCGACTCTCCTGATGGCGGGTGGGATGGGGATGCTGTTTTCCTCCCTGAACATCCGATTCAGGGACCTTCGCCAGATCGCGCCGTTTCTTGTCCAGGCCTGGATCTGGGCGACTCCGGTCGCCTATCCCCTGGAGGTGGTCCCCGCGCCGTGGGTGGGGCCGCTTCTGGCCAATCCCATGAGCGCTCCGGTCCTCCTGTTCCGGCATGCCTTGACCGGTTCCGCCCTTCCTCCCCTGTGGTCCGTCTGGACCTCCCTGATCGGGTCGGTCGTCATCTTCCTTTTCGGCGCATGGGTCTTCCGGCGGGTGGAAAAGGATTTCGCGGATTACATCTGATGCTGCCAGCCATCGAACTCCAAAACCTCTCCAAGCGGTACCGGATCCGGCAAAGCGCGCAGGGAAAATTCGGCTCCGATCTTGGCGACGAGATCGGCCATTGGCTGAGGAGTCTCGCCAAGGGGAGGCTGCCCAAGGACCAGTACAAGGATTTTTGGGGACTTCGGGACATTTCCCTCACCATCCAACCCGGCGAGAGCGTGGGGTTGGTCGGTCGCAACGGTGCCGGGAAGTCCACCCTCCTCAAGACCCTCTCCCGCATCGTGCGCCCCACCTCCGGAGAGGCCATCCTGCGCGGACGCATCGGATCCCTCCTCGAAGTCGGGACAGGGTTCCATCAGGATCTGTCCGGTCGCGAGAACATCTTCCTTTCCGGCGCCATCCTCGGGATGTCCCGCGCGGAAGTACGCGCGAAATTCGACGAGATCGTCGAATTCGCCAATGTCGGGGCATTCGTCGACACTCCGGTGAAGCGCTATTCGAGCGGCATGTACATGCGGTTGGCCTTCGCCGTTGCGGCTCACCTCGAGACGGAAATCCTTCTCGTGGACGAGGTTCTCGCCGTCGGAGATGCCCAGTTCCAGCGCAAATGCCTGGGCAAGATGGACGCGGTTTCCAAGAACGGACGCACGGTGGTGTTCGTTTCCCACAACATGTCCAGCGTGGCCTCGCTGTGCAAGCGCGGCGTGGTCCTCGATCGAGGTGGTGTGGATTTCGATGGTTCCGTGGAACTCGCTACCCAGAGGTATTTGCAGCTTGCAGGAGCCGCTGCGGACGAACGGGTCTGGTCGCCGGAGGAGGCTCCCGCAGGGGAGAACGTCCGGTTGCTCGCCATCAGGGTCATTTCGGACGGCGAAACCGCAAGCGCCGTGGACATCGGTCGTGCGATCCATGTGGAGATCGAATACGAGGTCCTCCGGGATGGAGTGAACGCCGGTGTGAGCATCCATCTCCTGGACGCCGGAGCCGGGGTGATCCTCGCCTCCGGAAACAGCCCATCGGCGATCCTGGGAGAGGATCCCATCGGTACCGCTCCCCACGCCAAGGGTGTATACGTTTCGCGTTGCACATTGCCTCCCGATTTCCTCAATGACAAGCAATATCTGGTCAGTGCATTCCTCGTGACGGACGTTTCCCGGATCGAAGTGAACGTCCCCGAGGCGATTTCGTTCCTTGGACACGACTCCGGGTCGATGCGAGGCGAATTCACCGGCGACTGGTGGGGGCAGGTGCGTCCACGGCTGGCCTGGAAGACCCGCTTGGTTCAGCTCGCAGACTGAAATGGATCCGATCCTCACCGTAGCCATTCCCACCTACAACAGGGCGCGGCACCTCCGGGAAACCCTGGAGAAGCTGGTCCCGCAGTTGGACGAACGCGTCGAATGCGTCGTCCTGGACAATGCATCTCCGGATGCGACTCCCGATGTGGTGGCGTGTTTCGGTGGGCGGGTCAAGCATGTGCGGCATCCGACGAACATCGGATCGGATCGGAACATGATCGCGTGCCTTTCCGCCGGGCTCGGTCGCTACGTCTGGATCCTCTGCGACGACGATCTGCCGGTTTCCGACGCGCTGGAATCCATCATCCGGGGGATCGAGGAGCACGGCGAGCCTCCCTTCCTCTTCGCCAGCCAGGACTGGCAGGACGTCTTCTGCAGTGGATACCGTTCAGAACCGGTCGGAGCGGACTGGGAAGACCTCGATGCGGATGCTTTCCTGCGGAAGGTCTCGCTGTATTTCACCGCCGCCACCGGGATCGTGGTGCGCAAGGATGCGGTGGACCTCCCATTCATCGAATCGAGGATCGGAACCAACCTCGTTCCCGCATCGATCTGCATCCATACGGTGGATGCCCACAACCGCGGACTTGTTGCCACCAAGCCGATCGCCATCTGCCGTGGAGGGAACTCCGGTGGCTACGATGGACTGCAGGTCTTCACAAGGAATTTCTTGGACCTGCTTGCCGATTGCCGCCGTACCGGGTTCTCCCGCGAGACCGTGGAAAAGGTCTTCGAGGAGAACCTCCAGACCGTGGGGCTCCTGGTGGTGCGCGACATGCCTCTGACTTTGAATGGCCTGGGGCATCTCTGGAAGACTTCCTGGTGGCGTCCCGTGTTCCGGAAGACCCTGCTTCCCGCCCTGTTGCGCCGATGGATCCGTCCCTTGCGGTTGGAGAACCTTTCCCGGAGACTGCGCGCCAAGCGCTATCTCGCCCTGCGAAAGCGGATGGACAGGGCCGCGCACGATGCCTTGCGGACAGTGCTCGCCAGCCTCGGTCCGGGGGGGAGCGTGAAGCATCCCTGGCATGTGGTTGGAGGAGAACACATCCGCATCGGTCGGGATTTCTGGGCCTGCGCCGACGTGCGGTTGGAAGCATGGGACCACTACCAGGGCGCCACCTACCGGCCGGTCATATTGATCGGTGACCATGTGGCCCTCAACAACGGTGTCCACGTCGGGGCCATCGACCGCATCGAAATCGGAAACAACGTGATCGTCGGCGCGAACGCGCTGATCACCGACCACTCCCATGGAGATATGGGGCCTTCGATGCTCCAGACTCCTGCCAGGGATTGTCCACTCCACTCTCGGGGGCCAGTCCTGATCGAGGACGACGTGTGGATCGGGGAAGGAGCCTGCATCCTTTCCGGCGTCCGTGTCGGGAAGGGAGCTGTGGTCGGGGCGAATGCCGTGGTGGTCCGCGATGTGGCGCCCGGCGAGATCGTCGGAGGGGTTCCCGCGCGTCGCATCCGGCATCTCGGAGACGCCAGATGACAAGGATCGTCGCGTTCCACCTGCCGCAGTACCATCCCATCGCCGAGAACGACGCCTGGTGGGGCAAGGGCTTCACCGAATGGACCAACGTGACCCGGGCTCGTCCCCTGTTCGACGGGCACCAGCAGCCGCACCTTCCCGCGGATCTTGGTTTCTACGATCTGCGTCTGCCCGAGGCGCGGCAGGCCCAGGCCGACCTGGCCGGTGAATACGGGGTCCACGCGTTCTGCTTCTACCACTACTGGTTCGGTGGGAAGAGGCTTCTGGAACGTCCCTTCCAGGAGATCCTGGACTCCGGCAAGCCGGACATGCCCTTCTGCCTCTGTTGGGCCAACGAGAACTGGACGCGGGCCTGGGATGGAGGGGAAACGGAAATCCTCCTTGCGCAGCGGACGGACGATGAAGATTTCCGGGCGCATTCCCGCTGGCTGGTGGGTGCCTTCGCGGACCCGCGCTGGCTGCGGGTCGGAGGCAAGCCCGTGTTCCTGATCTACCGCGCCTCCAGGATCGAAGGTTGCGGGCGGTTCGCCGAGATCCTCCGCGAAGAGGCTTGCAAGGCCGGATTGCCGGGAGTGCATCTGGTCCGCGTGGAGAGCTTCCCCGACGAGCACGCCAGTCTGCCCTCCTACTTCGATGCGGCCGTCGAGTTCCAACCCGACCGCACGTTGCTTGGTCGTCCCCTGCGACGCTCCTTTTGGAGGCGCCAGCTCATGCATTGGGGGCTGGCTTCCCGGGTCTGGATGGACCATGGCATCTGGTCCTATCCCCAGTTGGTTCGCGATGCCCTCGACCGGCCCTCTCCTGGGTGGACCTTGTATCCTTGCGTGACTCCCATGTGGGACAATTCCGCCCGCCGCAGGAAGGGTGCGACCATCTTCCTCGGATCCACTCCCGAGGCCTATCGGGAGTGGCTTGCCGCCACGGTGGCCAAGTCGCCCTTGCGCGGGGACGATGATCTGGTCTTCGTGAATGCATGGAACGAATGGGCAGAGGGAAACCATCTGGAGCCTTGCCAGCAATGGGGACGTGCCTATCTGGAGGCTACCCGGGCAGGATTGGCGGAAGGTCTTCGGCGCCGGGGATAAAAAAAAGCCTCTCCGTTCGGAGAGGCTTTCTCTTTCAGCGTCTGCGGCGTCCCCCGCCTCCGCCGAACTTGCCACCGCCACCGGAACGTCCACCGTGCGAGCCACCTCCATGGTGGCGTCCGCCTCCACCGTGGTGGCGTTCTTCGCCTTCCTCTTCCACGCCGATCTTGGCCATCTCCTGGCCGGTGAGCGAGGCGTCCTTCTGGCCGTAGAATTCCTCGCGGTAGGCTTTGGACAGGAGCAACGCCAGGCCCATGCGGGTGGATTCCGATTCCAGAAGCTCGGGAAGGAGCTTTTCCAGTTTCTCCGCACCGCGGCGGACGGCGCGGCTGGAGTCGCGGTCGGAGCGCTCGAGCAGGCCGACGCAGCGCTCCAGGAGGATGGCCCCGGCGGATTCCGCCTTGGCGGCGGGGACCTTCTCGAAGCGGATGTCGAAGCGCCGGCCAATGGCCTTGACGCCAAGCTCTTCCAGCTCGGAGGCCACGGTCCAAGCCACGCCGGACTTGCCCGCACGGGCGGTGCGGCCGGCGCGGTGCACGTAGACGTCGGGCTCCATGGGGAGCTCGTACTGGATCACGCAGGGGATGTCCGAGATGTCGATGCCGCGGGCGGCGACGTCCGTGGTGACCAAATACCGGGTCTCGCGCTTGCGGAAGCGGTTCATCACCTTTTCGCGGGCCTGCTGGCTCATGTCGCCGGAGAAGGGCTCGGCGGAGAGTCCCCACGAGCGCAGGTAGTCGGACAGGTACGCCACGTCGCGCTTGGTGTTGCAGAAGATGAACGCCATTTCCGGATGGTCGTGTTCAAGGATTTCGAACACGGCCTTGTCCTTGGCGAGCTTGTCCACCACCACGTAGCGGTGGCTGATGGCGTCCACCGCGCGCTTCTTCTGGGAAAGCGACAGGAACTTGGGATTGCGCAGGAATTCCCTGGCCAAGTGCTTCACGTTCTCGGTGATGGTCGCCGAGAACATGTAGGTGCAACGGTCCTTGGGGAGCATCTGGCGGATGCGTGCCATGTCGGGGTAGAACCCCATCGAAAGCATTTCGTCCGCCTCGTCCATGACCAGGTCGCGCACCGAGCGCAGCTTGAAGTGCCCCTTCTGGATCATGTCGATCACGCGTCCGGGAGTGCCGATCACGATGTGGGCGTCGCGCAGGCCTTCGATCTGCTTCTCGTAGCCCACGCCGCCGTAGACCACCACCGACCTCACCCCTTTGGATGCACCGATCAGTTCCGCCTCGCGGGCCACTTGGAGAGCCAGCTCGCGGGTGGGGACCAGGATCAGGGCTTGGGGTTCGGGGTGGCTGATCTCGCAGATCTCCACCAGTGGGATCATGAAGGCGCCGGTCTTGCCGGATCCCGTCCGGGATTGGGTGATCAGGTCCTGGCCGGCCAACAGGTACGGGATGGCCTTGCGCTGCACCAGCATGGGTGCGGTCCAGCCTTGCTTGGCCACGGCTTCCTTCATGGTATCGGAGGCCTGCTCGAAGGTGAAATCGGGCAGCGGCGGGTCCGGCTCGACGATGTCCTCGACATCGTCGTCGGCCTGTGCCAGGGTGTCCTGGGTTTCCTGGGCGAGGGCAGCAGGATCGAAACCGGCGGTGTCCTCGGAGGTGTCGTCCACCTGGAGCGAGGCGACGGCGTCGGCTTGGGAGTCGGTCTGGGAGTCCTGGGCCACCGGTTCTTGGGCGGCATCCAACTGGAGATCTTCGTCTTGCATAGTCACCAAATACTAGCTCAATCTCGTGGGGTCCGATTCCCCGCAGCATTGCTGCGGGGTGGTTCAATGCACCGAAGCTTCGTCTTCTGCCGAGCAATTCACGGGCTGTCCACCGGCGGAAACCGGCTTCTGGCCGTAGTGCAGCCTGCCTGCGCGCACCACCAGTTTCACCGGATCCACGGCCTCGATGCCGATGTTGGCACCGGGAATGTGGTCCAGTCCTTCCACCGTGGCGAAAGCGCCGGCTTCCCCCTGGGGCTCCAGGAGGTGCACCGTGCCGTCCGCATTGTCGGCGGCCAGGATCATGCCCATGGATTCCACCCCGCGGAGCTTGGCCTTCTTCAGGTTGGCCACCAGAAGCACCTTGCGGCCCGGAAGGCTTGCGGCCGGGAAATACGCCTTGATGCCCGCGCAGACCTGACGGGGACCCAATTCCCCCACATCCAGTTGCAGCACCAGGAGTTTTTCGGCGGAAGGATGGTCTTCGGCGGAGACAATCTTCGCGATGCGGAAGTCCACGGCCTCGAACGGATCCTTGACCGGTTGGGCTTTGGGCGCCGGTGCGGGTGCCGCCTTGGGCTCAGGCTTCTTCACTTCCAGACGGGGGAACAACACGGGGCCGTCGGCGAAGGGGCGCCCGGCCGGAAGAAGACCCCACGCGAGCTTGCCCGCCACCGCGGATTCGCCCATGAGCGAGAGGGCCTCGGATGCCTTGTTGGGGATCACCGGCGACACCAGCACCAGCAGGATCCGCAAGGCTTCGGAGGAAACGGCGAGGACTTCGGCCAGTTCCTGGAGCTTGGCCGGGTCCTTGGCGAGCTTCCAGGGGGCGGTGGCCTCCAGGTAGCTGTTGATGGCGCGCGCCAGCGACATCGCCTCTTCCAGAGCGAAACTCACGCGGAACAGGCGCATGAGGTTTTCCACCTCGGAGATCACCGAGACGGCCTTGTCGCGCAGGCCCCGCGACAGATCGGAAAGCGACGAGGGCAGAGCCGGGATCTTCCCTTCGAACTGGGTGGCCACCTGCTTGCGGATGCGGGAGACGATGTTGCCGATGTCGTTGGCGAGGTCGCCATTGACCACCTTCACCATGCCTGCGTCGGAGAACGAACTGTCCTGGCCCACCACCATCTCGCGCATCAAGAAGAACCGGAAGGCTTCCACGCCGCCCACGGATTCGTACTTGCGGGCCACCTCGAAGGGGTCCACCACGTTGCCTAGCGACTTTGACATTTTCTGACCGTCGGCCATCCACCAGCCGTGCGCCAGGATCTGCTTGGGCAGATCGATTCCCGCTCCCATGAGCATGGAAGGCCAATACACGCTGTGGGTGGTCAGGATGTCCTTTCCAATCAAGTGCACGCTGGCCGGCCACCAGGCGGATCCATCCCCGCGCTTGGAAGGAAGCACGCCGGTCACGTAGTTGAGCAGGGCATCGAACCAGACGTAGGTCACGAAGTCGCGGTCGAAGGGAAGCTCGATTCCCCAGGACAGGCGCGTCTTGGGACGGCTGATGCACAGGTCGCCCAGGGGCTGGCGCAGGAAGCCCAGCACCTCGTTTTTCCGGTACTCCGGCACGATCCAGGCGGGATTCTCGTGGATGTGGGCCACCAGGCGTTCCTGGTAGCGGGACATCCGGAAGAAGTAGTTGACCTCCTCCACCTCTTCCACAACCTCGTCCGGCCCCGGTCCGCGGCCTTCGCGGATGTCGGACTCCGAATAGAACCGCTCGTCGCGCACGTTGTAGAGGCCCTTGTAGGCCGACTTGTAGATCTCGCCCTTGTCCCACAGCTCCTGCAGGACCTTCTGCACGTAGGTGGTGTGGTCGCCATCCGTGGTGCGGATGAAACGGTCGTTGGTCAGACCCAGGAGCTTTCCCATCTCGCGGAACCGCTGGCTGGTGAGGTCCACGTGTTCCTGCGGGGTGCGACCGGCCTTGGCCGCGGCCTCCTGGACCTTCTGGCCGTGCTCGTCGGTGCCGGTCAGGAAGAAGACCTCGTCGCCCAGCAGACGGTGCCACCGGGCCAGGACGTCGGCCAGGACGGAGGTGTAGGCGTGTCCGATATGGGGGACGTCGTTGACGTAGTAGATGGGCGTGGTGACGTAGAAGGGCTTGGCCATTTGGGGGCTCCCCGGAACGAAATAGGCTTTGTTATTGGGGAACCCAAGGTAGCCATTCGGGGCCTGTTGTAGAATTTTCGACCTGGCCGGGACAAAGCAGGCACGGTAGCCCATCCGGGGCGGCTAGATTCCCAGTTCGCACCTCACGACCCGGGAGACTTGACATGGCCGCTGGAATTCGCGCCTTCGCATCGATCGCCGGAACCTTGCTTCTCTCCGTGGGGAGCGCCTGGGCCTGCCCCGAGCCCATCGTGCCCGGAGGCGACTGGAAGGACAACCGTGGCCAGGTGGTGGCCGCCACCGAAGGCGGGATCATCCAGGTGGACGGCATCTACTACCACTGGGGCATGGATCGGGCCGCCGACAACTCCTATTTCGTGGGGATCAACCTGTATTCCTCCAAGGATCTGGTGCACTGGACCTTCGTCAAGCAGATCCTCCGGCACGATTCGGATCCGTTGTTGGACAACAAGGCCACCGTGGAGCGGGCCAAGATCCTGCACAACAAGAAGACCGGCCAATTCGTGATCTGGATGCACTACGAGGGCCACAACGCCTACAGTGTGGCCGAGGTCGCCTGGGCCACCTCCGACAAGATCGACGGCGACTACAAGTTCCAGGGGCATTTCCGGCCGTTGGAACTGGACAGTCGCGATCTGAACGTCTACCAGGACGCCGACGGCAAGGCCTACCTGATCTGCACCACCAAGGGCAACCAGAACGTGAGCCTCTTCGAGCTGGACGACACCTACACCAAGGTGGTCCGCGAGATCTACCGGGGCAACGCCTCCGACGACATGGAGTGCGAGGGCCATGCGATCGTGAAGTCCGGAGGGATGTACTACTGGCTGATGTCGTGGTGCACGGGTTGGGACTTCAACGACAACCGCTACTTCACGGCCAAGACCCTGGCCGGTCCGTGGTCGGCGGGCAAGACCCTGGGCGTGGCGGGGACGCACACCTACGAATCGCAGGTGGGGTGGTCGTTCCCCATGCCGGGGAACAACGGGACGGATTTCGTCTACATGGGCGACCGCTGGTCGGTCAACGACTTCGCATCCTCGCGCACGGTGCTCCTTCCCTTCAGCATCGCCAACGGGGCGGTCTCCATGCCCTGGATGGACCGCTGGTACCCGGTCGCCGATTCCGGCTGGGTGCGCGGCGAGCCGTTCTTCCAGACCGGCATCTACACCATCCGTTCAAAGGAAACCGGCAAGGTCCTGGCCGCACCCTCCAAGTCCAGCACGGGTCCCGTGGCCGTGGTGACGGATTCCGGCACCATCGCGCAGCGCTGGAAGCTGGAGAGCCTGGGCAATTCCGAGTACCGGTTCTCCTCGGTGCTGTCCGGGATGCGCATGGACGTCAACGGCGCCTCGCGGGAGGTGGGCGCCAAGATCCTCCAGTACACGCCGTCGGATGCGTGGAACCAGAAGTGGCACCTGGTGGCCTCCGCTCCCGGGACGTGGCGGATGATCGCCGAGAACACCCTGGGCAAGATCATGGAGATCCCCGCCTCCGCTCCCGGCGGCATCGCCCTGGGGATCTACAAGGGGAAGGCCAACCAGCAGTGGGAGATCGTTCCCGTCTCGCCTCTGTCGGACGGCAAGTGGTACACCTTCAAGGCATCCCACAGCGGGAAGGCGCTCACCGCTTCGGCCTCCGGCATCGTCCAGTGGACGGATTCCGGCAAGGCCTCCCAGGCGTGGAAGGCGCGGAAGCTGGACGGCGGCGAATGGGCCCTGGAGCAGGACGGCAAACGGCTGTCGGTGGCGGGCTCGTCGGTCCAGGACGGCGCCGAGCTGGTGGTGGTCGCCGACACCGGATCGGCCAGCCGCTGGAAGGTCGTCGACGACGGCACCGGGACCCTGCAGATCGTCAACGGCTGCTCCGGCAAGTCGCTGGACGTGGATGGCGGCGAGAAGTCCCTGGCCGATGGCGCCAAGGTCATGCCGTATCGCTATTGGGCCACGAAAAACCAGATGTGGACCGCCAAGGAAGTTCCCCCTCCCGTGGCTTCGGTCCAACCGGTGGCCCAGGTCCGCAGCTTCCGCTTGGAGGGAAGGAAGCTGATCGTGTCCGGCGACTTGCCCGAGAACGCCCGGTTCGAGGTGCGCTCCGTTTCCGGAGAGCTTCTCCAGGTGCTGGGAGCCCGGACTACCTCCGAGCTTCCCGAATCGCTCCACGGATCCGTCGCCATCCGGCTGCTGCCCTTGGGAGGGCAGCTCCACACCGTTCTTCCCTGAGTCTCAGCGTCCGCGCTGCAACCGACCGGAGGCGCTGAAGGTTTCGCCGCGATCCGTGTTGGCGGGGGTCAAGCCCCACTGGAGCGACCCTCCTTGCAGTCTGGGTGCGGGCTTCGCGGCGGACGCGGGCGCGATCCGGGGAGCAGCCGAAGAAAAGGGGAACTGGGCGATCCCTTCCTTCCAGGCCTCCAGGGCGGCCGGGGATGTGTTCAGGGCCCAATCGGCTTCGGCGCTCTTGGACTGGGAGAACCACATCAAGCCCATGATCTTCGGGAACTTCGTGGGGAGGACCTGGAACATCTCCTTGATCCAGGCGGCCTTGTCGCCACCGTGTTCGGTGGAGGAGAATTCCGCGATGAGGATGGGCTTGGACTGCTTGGCCAGAAGCGAGTAGGCCGGGGTGAAGGTCTCCTCGAAGCTCTTCCAGGTGGACCAGCTCTGGGTGTTTCCCCAGTTGTAGCCGTCGATGGAGTTGTAGTCCACCCAGTCGTCGCCGGGGTAGTGGCCCATCAGGCTGGTGCCCGAACCGCTGTTGGTGGCGTTGGTGGTCCACACCCACTTCACGTTGGTCACCGCCGAGTCGCGGAAGATCTTGACGATGTGCTTCCAGGCGGCGATGCACTTGGCGCTGGTGTTTCCGGAGCCCGCCTTCCCGATGCCCCAATCGTACCAGTCGCCGTTGGCCTCGTGGAGGGGACGCAGCCAGACCTCCTTCTTCCAGGCCTTGATGCCGGCGGCGTAGGCCCGGATGCGCAGGTCCGCACGACCCGCGAGGATGGAGTCCAGAGGGTATCCGTTGGCCATCCAGGTGACCAGCAGGATGGATCCGTTGGCGTCGGCCACCTTCGCGTAGGGGCGGGTGTTGGCCCAGGATTCGTTGAACATGGCGAAGTAGCTGATCAAATCCAGCTTCCTTCCCTGAAGGACCTGGAACGAATCCACGTTCTCCTTCTCCGGCTGGGGGTAGCTCTCTCCGTAGAAACCTCCCACCCAGGCGCCGATCTTCATCTCCGCGGCCCCGACCGGGGCCAGAGCCGCCATCGCCATCAATACCCATCTCCGCAACATGTGTTTCCCTTTTCCGGAGGGCTTCGCCGTGGAAGACCCGTTCCTGATTGGGGAACCTAGCCGGTTCGGTTCGGTGAACGCCACTGGAAATCGCGCCTTGCCTGCATGACTGTATCAACTGTATTGTTCGGACCATGCGTGAACTCGTCGTCCAACGGCTGCTGGAAGCCCGCGCGACCCATGGCCCCCTCCCTTCCATCCGTTCCCTGGCCCAAACCTTCGGAGCGTCTCCGCAGACCGTCCAGAAGGCGTTGGGCGATCTCGCCTCGCGCGGCGAAATCCACGTTCTGGACCGCAAGGGGGCCTTCTGGGGGGCTCGCCCCGACCTTGCCGCGCCGGGAATCTCCGATGCCGAACGCGACGGGCGGGAAAGGCTCGGGACAGATCTTCGGCGTGGGGTGTTCCATCCCTCCAAGGCGCTTCCCGCGCGCAAGGAACTGGCGATCCTCTACGGGGTTTCCCCGCGAAGGATTGGACAATTTCTGGAAGAACGCGTCGCCGCGGGCATGCTGGTGCGCCGAGGCAGGTCGTACTTCCTTCCTTCCCCGGTCCTGCAGGGCTCCCTGGGGGCGGTGCTGGTGGTGGTCCGGTGCGACGATCGGGGACGGATCCTCCTGGACACCGAGCGCGAGATCGATTTCATGAAATCGGTGCGGCGGGAGGCATCGGAACGGGATCTGCGCGTGCACGTGGTGGGCTGCCACGAGACCCCGGCGGGGATCCGGTTCCTGGACGCCTCCGGTGCCTTGCTGGAAGAGATGCATCACTCCGGCGTTCCCATCGGGGTGATCGTGTCCACTTGGTTGGTCCACGATCCCCAGAGGCTGCTGGCCGCGGTGCGCCGCTGGTCCCTGCCCGTTTCCGTATGGTGGGAGCGTGCCGTGGAGGACTACCGCCCCTCCCGCGTGGCCGGATCCGCGATGGCGGCATTCAATCTTTCCTTCGGATCCGGGCCCGGCGAGGCCGTCGGTGCCCGCCTGGCCTCCGAAGGTTGTCCGGAAGCGGCCTGGATCTCCCCATACCATGGAAACGACTGGTCGCGGGCGAGACTTTTGGGCTTGCGCAGGGCGCTTTCCGCCACGGGGGGAACCGTCCGCGAGTGCATCGAGGTCCGTTACCACAGCCGTTGGCACATGGACGAGATCGGGCGCGGCCCGCGCGGTGGCGAGCGCATCCTGCGCAGGGTCCTTTCCGGGTTCCTGGACGATCCCACTCTGCGGGATGTACCCGTATGGGTGGTGGTCAACGACATGGCCGCGGTGGTGCTTCTGGAACTTGTCAGGGAACGCGGATGGGATCGGCCACGGATCGTTTCCTTCGACGCGACCTCCGCGAGCGAATCCCATCGCTTCGATTCCTTCGAGTTCCACACCGAAGGGATGGTGAGGAGGATGCTCCACCACCTGTTCCATCCAACGGCGCTTCTGGGCGAACGGGAAGTGGTCCAGGAAATGGTGGGTCGGCTGGTCCTGCGCGGATAGGGATTCGCTTCCAGGGAAAGGCGAGGATCCGGCTTGCCCCGTCGCTGGGGGTGATCCGGATTCCAGACGGATGTTGTCTTCGATTGTCCGTCCATCCCTCCGGGAGAAGTCGCCGGGGCGGGGAAATCGTCCAGGAGAACCGACAGCGACCGGTGCTGATGGCGCCGGAAACGGGGCGGGCTCCATTGACGGCCGGTTGGTTCCTATGATTGGAGACCGATGTCGATCGATCGCTCTCCGGATCCGCTCCTGTGGAGATTCAGCCTCTACGGGTTCCTGAAGAACCAGCAGTACTACGAGCCGTTTTTCTTTCTGGTGCTCCAAGCCAAGGGACTGTCGTTCTTCCAGATCGGACTCTTGTTTTCCTTCCGCGAGGTTTGCGTGAACCTGATGGGCGTCCCTGCGGGTTTCCTGGCGGATTTCCATGGTCGCAAGACCTCCCTGCTCGTTTGCTTCTGCGCCTACATCGCCTCCTTCCTGGGCTTCGGCCTGACGCGATCGATTCCTTGGTTGTTCGTTTCCATGTTCGCTTTCGCCGTCGGGGAATCCTTCCGCTCCGGTACCCACAAGGCGATGATCTTCCATCATCTGCGTCTGACCGGGAGGGAATCCGAGAAGCCGCGGATCTATGGCTTCACACGTTCGTGGTCGAAACTGGGCTCGGCCGTGTCCGCTTTGCTTTCCGGCGCGATGGTGCTGATCTCCGGAAGCTACGAGCGCGTGTTCCTTTGGGCCATCGTTCCATACGTCCTGAACTTGTTCAACGTGGGGACCTATCCAAAGATCCTGGAGGGCGAGATCGGAAGGACGTCGAGGTCCGCAGGCGGCCTTTTCCGGACCATGTGGAGCGAGACGCGGGCCTGTCTGGCCCATCGGGAGCTGCGCGGGTTGTTCGTCCAGTCGGCGATCCTCCAGGCGACGGGAAAGTCCGTGCGAGGTTACCTGCAACCGTTGGTGGTGGGATCGACCGCATTCCTGGCTCTTGGTGGCGCGCTTTCCGGGCTGGATGGGTTCCGGCGTTCTTCCATCGTCCTGGCCGTTCTCTACTTCGGATTGAATGTCGTGTCGGCCTTGGCAAGCAGGCAGTCGCATCGGTTGGATCGTTTGTCCAGAAGCCGGTTTCCCTTCCTGTGGTTGGGGCTGCTGCTGGTGGGATCGTCGATCGTGCTCGGGATCCGTTCGGAAGGCTCCTTCGCCGGAGCCGCGGCCCTGTCTCTGTCGGGATTCGTCTTGATGGTGGTCCTGGAGAACGTATGGAGACCCTTGCTCATCGACCGGCTGGACGATGCGTCGGATTCCAGGTACGGCGCGGCGGTGCTGTCGGTGGAAGCCCAGCTATCTTCCTTCTGCGTGATGATCGGCGCACCGTTGGTGGGAAGGATGGCGGATCGCTTCGGGTTGGTCGGGGTGGGTTGGTGTGTGGTGGGGGTGGCGATCCTGGCCGGGTTGCGGGCGGTCCTGTCGAAACCTCGAAATCCGATCGGCACCTGAGGCGCAGGTACGCCTTCCGGGCGAGCCACGAATCAATGCGAAACCGGAATCCGTGCGGGATGGAATGCGATGCGGCACGCCTGTCGCGGCGAACGCCCTTCAGCGCAGGGCTGGGAGGCGGATCAGACTGCGGTCTGCCTGACCTGTGAGAGAACGCAATTCCAGCACGTCCGCGCGAGGGGAGTCGGAACGCGAGGTGACGGTGGCCGAACGCCCCCGCGCCACCAGGTTTCCTTCGCCGATCCTGGTGCCATCGGCTTGCAGCAGCGCATAGGAGTAGACTCCGTCTTCGATCCCCTCCAGATGCCATTCTCCGAGGTTGTTCGATCGGACGACCGTCGGCTGATGAGGATGGCTCCTCCGGGGGGTCGCGGAACTCGACTTGAACACGTTCAGGGCGAGCTTCATGAATTCGATCACGTAGGAGCCGTCCGCTTCGCGGGCGATGGGGGTGCCGTCCTGGGTCACGTTGGGCGAGCTTCTGAACACGTTGGTGTCGAGCTTGACGCGGAGCTTCACGCTTCTGGGCATGCGGGGATGCGGCGAGGTCCAGCGCAGGTCCCAGCCGGCCGAGAACGGGCTGGCCTTCACCGTGTCCATGGTCTTGGACGCGCGCCAGTAGGCGGCCACGGTCTGGTAGGTGGCCACCCAGGCCTTCGATGCGACGGCACGGTCGAACATGGAGATCGCCTGGGTGGTCCCGATGAAGTTCCAGTCGCCGCCGATGCCGTGGTTGAGCGTGACCAGCCAGGAATTGTCGGAGGCCGCCTTGTCGATCTGCTTGAGCGCATCGGGGACCGAAGCGTCGTCCTGGAGGATGAAGGAGGTCATGCTCATCCACTCGGAGGGAACGGAGTTCCAGGCGAAGAGGCCGGAGCCGCCGCAGGTGCGGGCGATGATGTTCTCGCGGTCGGCGATCCGGTTCACCATGTCGTTGGTGCCGCAGTAGGGATAGGCCAGGGTCACGGCTTCCACGGCGGGATCCACCGCGCGCAGCGCCTTGGCCTGGTCGCCGATCTCGGTGGCGATCTTGGCCGAGTCCAGGGACCTCGGATCGTCGTGCAGGGTGGTGTGGTTGGCCAGCTCGTGGCCCTCGAGGGCCGCGGCCTTCCACTGCTCCTTGCGCGAGGAGAAATCGGAGTTTCCGATGAGGAAGAACGTCGCCGTGAGCTTCCGGTCCTTCAGGGCGGGAAGGACGTTGGTCAGATGGGTGGAGCAGCCGTCGTCGAAGGTGAAGGTGATGGCGCCCTTGTGGCCGTTCCAGGGCACCGTGGTCACGGCGCCCGACCAGCCGGTCGCCGAAAGACCCAGCAGTGCGGGAACGATGCGGATTGCGGATTTCATCTGTGGTCCTGGATGGAAGTGCGTGCCGGTGAATCTAGCATGGCGGAGGTGTCCGTCGCGCACCGATTCCGATGAAGGATCAGGGGAGCAAGAGGAATGCGGATCGGGCGATTCCCTCGTGGGTCCAGCGAACGACGACCAGGCCGCGGGAGGTGGGACGCGCGATCGCCGATCGGATCTCCAGGCGTTCCAGTGCTCGGCCATCCGGTCGATGGAGTTGGATCCATCCCTGGGGCGTGCCGGGAATCCACAGGGTTCCATCCGCCAGGACGCGGGGATGGATGGATCGGTTGCGCGGTGTCGACGAGGTGGACAGGACGCCTCCGCTTCCCACCACGTTGGCGGCCGCCGTGGCGGGTTTCTCGCACACGCCGCCGCAGGCGGTGGGGAAGTTCATGCTCCAGCTGCGCCCGCCCATCACCGGCTTGTCGTGGGCATCGATCAACCGCACGGTCACGGAGCTGGTGGATGGATCGGGAAGGATCCAGAGCTGTCCCATGTCGCCTTCCATCTTCGCCGGCTTCCACGTGGATCCCACCAGTTGCTCCACGCCATGGATGCCGTCCGGAAGATGGGTCACCATTAGGCGGTAGTAGTACGGCTTGGAATCCACGGAAAACCAGAAGCGGGGCTCGCCCTGGTAGGAGGGCGCGGGCACGAACTCCCACCGGACCTTGGGATTCAGGAACCCGGACACCTGGTAGTAGATGGCCCAGGGGTTGTTCTTGTCCCCTTGCGGTTTGCCGTCCGGTCCCAGCACCGGTTGGGCGAGCGCGGGAAGGAGCGCGCCGTCCTTGCGCAGATGCGAGAGGATGGGTGTGTGGAGATCCAGGTGGTACCTGGAGTCGCGGCACCATGCGTTGCCGTCGGTGCACTGGTCGAAGACGATCGCGTAGCCTCCGGATCCGGTGTAGGCGTTGGGGTGCCATCCGGTCCCGCCGCGACAGAAATCGGCATTCTTCGCGCCGTCGTTGGCCCCGTCGCAGGTGTCGCCGAGCTCGAAGCGGATCCAGCGGCCGCAGTTGCGGCCGTTGTCGTACATGCCCATGTAGGCGGTGTCCGCGCCCACCATGGGGTGCGGGGCGGGCATGTCGTAGCGACCCGGGGTGTGGTACACGTTCAGGGCCACGTAGTCAAACGGGTTGGCTTGGCCCGAAAGGGTGTCCTGGGCGCCTTCCCACGCGGCGACCTCGTCGGGGACCCCGCAGGCGCCGTAGGGGTAGCCCACTCCCAGGAAGTGGGTGGCCATGCCTTCATCCATGGCCGAGGCCGGGGCGAAGGCGAGACCCGAACGATGCCAAGGAGCGTGGAGGCCGCGATTCGGTTCATGGAAGGGAAAGATGGATAACGCGGCCGCGATCCCGGGGCGCGAGGTCGGAAGGCGATCGGCGCGGTCACCTGCGTTCGCGCACCACCAGCCGGCCCATCATCTCGTGGAGTCCGCCATCCTGGAAGAGCTTGGCGTTGGGGTGGAGCGTCTGCTGGAGCATCTGGCGGACCATGCCGTCGGTGTGGAACTCGAAGGAGTCGAACTGGTGGGCCTCGCTGGCCGATGTGTTGTCGAACGAGAGGATGCGCGGACGCGGGATCGACCGTTCCCGGCAGATCCCGATCAGGTGGACGGCCACGTGGTCGTTGACGACAACCCAGTCGGGATGGTCGGCGAGGTCGGCCGGGGAGACCAGGCCCTCCACCAGGGAGCGCAGCCTGCGTTCCCCTTCGGGTGCGCTTCCCGCGTCCTGGCGCAGGTGCCAGGCGCTTTCCCAGGTGGCGTCCACCCGTTCCAGCACTTCGATGCCGGTCCCTTCCATCGCTTGACGCAATCCCTCCAGGCGCGAGCGCGACCACTCCGAGGCGTGGAAGGGCGAGACGAACGCCAGCGATCGGATGCCCATGGTCCGCAGATGCCTGCCCGCCTCCCATCCGGCACTCGCTCCGAAGGAAAGGTTGAAACCCACCAGCGAACCGGATCGGAGGTGGGGAAAGCTCGAGGCGGGATGCTCCCACCAGACGGAAAGCGGCACCTTTGCCGATCGCAGGTGCGCGATGAGATCTTGCGGATCCTGGATCAGCCAGGTGGAGGCGAGGATGCCCAGGAGCGGCAGCGGCTGGCGGTCCAGACGCAGGGGCGATCCCTGGTGGTCCAGGAGTCGTCCACCGGAAGGGCTTTCGTGCCACCCCGCGAAGAGTGGTTCCAGCGCCAGTTCCCGCGATTGGATCCGCACGGACTTCAGGAAGTCCGTTTCCCGTTCCGAATCCAACAGGAGCATGCCATGCTCGTCGCAGCGCGACACCACCGCCACGGTGGCGCGGGAGCGCCCCGGCGTGGGAGGGGGGATGTGGAGCGATCTCCCCTTGCGCACCAGCCATCCGTTGTTGACAAGATCCGACAACAAAAGCGACATCCTCCGCGCGCCGATCCCGTGGACCTCCCCCAGGGTCCGGGAGTCCGGCAGGGGCTTGTGCGGATGGAAGACTCCCCTCCGGAGGTCTTCCAGGAGCCGCTCGCGCACGTCCTCCGACCGGGAACGGGAGGATGCGGCCAGCGGCGCGGGTGGGGGAGGGTTCCTTCCCCAGAAGAACCCCTTGCGATCCAGCGCATGGACCAGCCCTTCCCGCTCCAGGGATTTCAGCGCCCTGTGCATGGTGCGGGGAGTCACCTGGTGCGCGTGGGCCAGGGCTCGCACCGAAGGCAGAGGCTGCCCTTCTCTGCCGGATCGGGCGATCAGCGATTCGCGTAGGTGTTTCATCCGTGGGGAAAAGGATACAAAGGATACAGAATGGATGGGTTGGGTCGCTTTCCCCCCGGCGTGTCCGGGGCCTGGCCCGTAAGTTCCCCACCAGGAGTCCAAGCAACTCAACGCCCATTTCCGGAGACGCCTTCCATGCATTCCAATCTGACCCTTTCCATCGCCATGGCCGCGGCCATTCCCGCATTGGGTGCCGGAGGTCTCACGCAGAACGGTATCCTGATGGGGGCCACCGCCGAGGTCGGTTCTTCCGACAAGGAGGGCGTGGTGTCCTGGAAACGAGCAGACTCGGTCAAGTCCGTGATCGGGCGCGAATTCGGGCTGGTGCAGACCACCTCCTACCCTTCCTGGGACACGTGGAAGGGCACAGGCCTTTCCGGGGTCGGCTTCGACATGACCAATCCCAACAAGGTCATCGAGATCGCCAAATCCCAGGGCAAGAAGGTGTCCCTCCACCTGCTGGCCGGATCCCCCACCTATTTCCCCACCTGGCTCAACGAGGGGAGATGGACGCCTTCGGAACTGGAGACCCTGTTGCAGAAGTGGATCGACTTCGCGATGACCTCCAACGGGAACGCCACCAAGGTCGACTACTGGAACGTGGTCAACGAGGCCTTCATGTGGGACGGGTCGTATTGGGATTCGTCCAGCGTGGCCAACACCAACCCCTGGCAGAAGATGGGCTGGGAAGAGGACAAGTCGGGACTTCCGGCCTCCAACAAGATCTACGGCAAGCATCCGGTCTACATCCGCAAGGCATTCGAAATTGCCCGCAAGCGCACCAACGGCAAGCTGGAACTGCGCGACTACGGCATCGAGTTCTGGGACGGATCGCGCAAGGCCAAGGCCTTCTACCAGCTGGTGAAGCACCTCCTGAACACAGGAGTCCCGCTGGACGCGGTGGGGTTCCAGGGACACTTCCGCACGGACGTGACCTACGACTGGTCCAAGCTGAAGGCGGCGGTGGCCGAATACCGCAAGCTGGGCCTGGAGGTGTACATCACCGAGGTGGACTATGGCGACGCCGATCCCATCGCCGCGGCGACCAGCGCCCACCGCAACGCCTCCTTCGATTCCACCCAGTCGCGCCAGTACCGCCAGATGGCCGCCGCCGCGGTGGGCGGTGGCGCCAACTGGATCTGCTTCTGGGGCGTGGCGGACAATACAAACGCCTACTGGCGCATGGGCCAGAGCGCGCTCGTGTTCGACGAGCAGTACCGCGCCAAGCCTTCCTACGAAGCCTTCCGCCAGGGAATCCTGGATGGGGTGGCGAGCCTTTCCTCCGCGCGGCCCCAGGTGCGCTCCGGCCGCGGTGGCGTCACGCTTCGCGATGGGCTCCTGGACACCGGGGACCGCACGTTGCAGGAGGTGGAGATCCGCTCCATGACCGGAGCCTTGGAAGCCCGTGTTTCCCTGCGCGACGGCGCGGGTCGAGCACCCGCTCTGTCCCGCGGCGTGCACGCGGTGGCCGCGGTGGGTTCGCCTTCACCTCTGGGATTGGTCGCGGTCTGGTAGCGATGGCATCGCGGATCCATCCGCTCCGGCAAGGCGGATGGATCGGAGGCGCCTTGCCGGCTCATCCCTCCAGGTAGGTGTAGCCGTAGAGTCCGGAACGGTAGATGTTCAGGAACTCCTTGCCCTCGGCGGCGGTGATCCGCTTCTCCTTGACGGAAGCCGTCACCCACGATTCGATGTCCCGCACCAGGCGCTTGTCGTCGAATTGCACGTACTCCAGCACGTCGGCGATGGATTCTCCGTCGATGATCTGGTCGATCTTCCAGCCGTCGGCTTCCACGTCGATGTGCACCGCGTTGGTGTCGCCGAAGAGGTTGTGCAGATCGCCCAGGATCTCCTGGTAGGCGCCCACCAGGTACACCGCCACGTAGTAGTTCTCTTCCGGATTCACCGGATGCAGGGGAAGGTCGCGACCGATCTCGTTCTGGTTGACGAAGAAGTCGATCTTGCCGTCGGAGTCGCAGGTGATGTCCTGGAGCGTCACCCGGACGTTGGGCTCCTCGTCCAGCCGTTGGATCGGCATGATCGGGAAGATCTGGTCGATGGCCCAGCTGTCGGGAAGCGACTGGAACAGGCTGAAGTTGCAGAAGTACTTGTCGGCCAGGAGCTTCTCCAGGCCGGCCAGCTCGAAGGGGGGGTGCTTCATCTGTGAGGCGTAGCGGCCGACCTTCTGGGCCACGCTCCAGAACAGGCGCTCGGCCTTGGCGCGCGTGGTGAGGTCCAGGAGGCCCATGGAAAAGCGGTCCAGTACATCCTCGTGGATCTGGAGGGCGTCGTGCCACTGCTCCAGGATGTTGGAGCTGCCGATGCCCTTGAGGATGGTCTGGAGGTCCTTGACCAGATCGATGTCCTCGGCGGTCACCGAATGCTGCTCCTCGTTCCAGAACGCGGGGCCGGCGGTCTCCAGCACGTTGAACACCAGCACGCTGTGGTGGGCGGTCAGGGCCCGGCCGGACTCGGCGATGATGTTGGGGTGGGGGAGGCCGTGCTTGTTGGCGGCGTCCACCACGGTGTAGATCACGTCGTTGGCGTACTCCTGAACGGAGTAGTTCACCGAACTGGCCGAGGTGGAACGCGAACCGTCGTAGTCCACCCCCAGGCCACCGCCCACGTCCACGTACTCCACGGAGATGCCCATCTTGCGCAGCTGGCAGTAGAACTGGGCGACCTCGCGCAGCCCGCCCTTGATCTTGCGGATGTTGGTGATCTGCGATCCCAGGTGGAAGTGGATCAGTTTGACGCAATCCGTCAATCCTTCCGCTTTCGCCAGGTCGATGGCCTCGATCAGCTCGGAGGCGTTGAGGCCGAACTTGCTCTGGTAGCCGCCGGACTCCTCCCATTTGCCGCTGCCCGAGCTGGACAGCTTGATCCGCAGCCCGATGTTGGGGCGCACGTTCAGCTGCCGCGAGAGGCGGGCGATCAGGGCGAGCTCGTTGAGCTTCTCCACCACCAGGAAGATCTGCTTTCCCATCTTCTGGGCCAGAAGCGCCAGCTCGATGAAGTCCTCGTCCTTGTAGCCGTTGCAGATGATCAGGGATTCGGGATTGTCCTGGATGGCCAGCACCGCGTGGAGTTCTGGCTTGCTCCCCGCTTCCAGCCCGATGTTGAACTTCTTGCCGTGCTCAACGATCTCCTCCAGCACCGGACGCTGCTGGTTGACCTTGATGGGATACACGTTGAAGTGCTTGGCCTTGAAATCGTATTCCCGCGCGGCCTTTTCGAAGCAGCTGAAGATCTGCTCGATGCGGTGGTCCAGGATGTCGGGAAAGCGCAGCAGCACCGGAGTGGCCAGATCGCGCAGTTCCAGGTCCTGCATGATCTCCACCAGGTCGATCTCGGGTCCCTTCTCCTTCAACGGCCGGACGATCGCGTGTCCCTTGTCGTTGATGTCGAAGTAGCGGATGCCCCATCCGCCGATGTTGTACAGCTCTCGCGAGTCTTCGATTCGCCACTTGCGCATGTCCACGCTCCGCGTCTATGGGAGGTTGTGCAGCGGATCCGCTTCGCGCGGATCTCCTCCGGTCGTGGAGGAGCGGGGCAATCTAGGAATCGAGGGGCCGGGTGGGGCCGATTTCGCGCTTGGCGCGTCCCGGTTGGAACCGGCATACGATCCACAGGCCTGCAGCCAATGCGCAGGCGAGGATCCCCAAGTGCGCGATCTCGCCTGCGATCTCGGGAAGCCCGGCACCCAATCGCATGGCGCGGTTTCCCGCGGTGATCCACGGAGCCAGGGGGATCGCGTTGGCCAGAAAGTCCACCCAGCCCGGGAACATCTCGCGGGGCCAACTGGCGCCCGAGGCGAAGAAGAACGGGTAGCTGGTGAAGGCCAGAAGCTGGGTGGCCATCTGAGGGTCGCCAGCGATCATTCCCAGGAGGCTTCCCAGGAGCGAAACCGCCACCATTCCCACGAGCGACAGCGCGATCAGGCCGGGGAGGTGGGGCGAGAGGGGCACCGAAAGCAAGGGCATGGCGACGGCCACCCAAAGGAAGAGCCACAGTCCGAACCATCCAGTGAACAGGGCGGTGCGCGCCGCGAAATCCCTGGCGCGATGCGCACCTGCGCTCGCGGCGGCGGCGAACGCCGATCCCACCAGGCACAGCTGGTGCATGATCAGGATCCCCAGGATGGGAAGCATGAAGTCGCCGTAGGTCTCGTGGGGATTGCCCAGGGGACGGTCGTCCATCACCAGCGCGCAAGCGCGATCCTTGGCGATCGCGGGCGGAAGTCCCTTCGATTCCAGGAACAGCAGCCGTTCCCGGGTGCCCATGGAAGTGAGCACTTCGCCGACCGATCTCTGCAGGTCGTTGGCGGGAAGGAAGCGGTCGGCCACGAACAGCAGGGGGATCGCCGTGGCTTCCCGGCGTCGCATGCGGATGTCCAGGTCATCCGGGACCTCCAGCACGCCGCGGACCGCGTTCCTGGAAAGCGCCTGCCGCGCCTCCTGTCGGGTCATGGGCAGAAGTCGGATCTGGGGGTGTGCCGAGAGGTTGGTCGACAGCTCGCGCGCGAGCTTGGATCCGCCTTCGGATACCATGGCCAGCGGGATGCGGCGCTCCTCCTTGTCCATGTACATGGATCCGTACAGGCACAGGTACAGAAGAGGCGCGGCCAGGAAGATGGTGGAGAGCCCCGGGGTCCTGGTCAGGCGGCGGAACTCCCGCACCAGCGCATGTCCCCATCCTCCGGACACGGGATCGGGACGGTTGACGGTTTCCGTCTCCTGGCCGCCTCCCTTCCCCGGGATGGCCAGGATCGCCAGCGGGACGACCAGCCATCCCAGGAGTCCCAGCCAGGCAAGGATGGGGCGGTCGGTCGACCAGCCGGCCATGCCGCGGTAGGCGTCGATGTACAAGGAAAACGGCAGGGGGCTCGCGAGCTTGGAAAGAAGCGGCGGCATGGCCCATTCCGGGAAGGTGTAGCCGGACAGCGGAAAGGCCGGGGTGTTGAATGCCAGCAGGAACTGGGTAGCCTTCACCGGGCTCTGGACCAGCCTGCCGAAGACCGCGCCCGTGGCCAGGCTCGCCAGCGAGAGGAGGGTCGCCAGCGCGACGGTTCCCGCAGGGGACGCCGCGGGAGCGCCCAGGAGCGGTGCGATCCACGAGAAATAGACGAGCGTGGACAGGATCTGGAGGGCGATCCACGGGATGGATCTGCCGGCGAGTTCCGCGAGCGGACGGGAAGATCCCTTCCATCCCGCCGGGAGCATGGTGCCCGCCGCCAGCATGAGGGCCATCTGGAGGAACACGGGGAACAGGCCGGGGGCGAAGTTGGAGAGGTAGTCGAAGGAGGGGTTGGTGATGGCGCGCGGATCGGCCCGCAGGGGCATGGCCATTTCCTTGGCCTGCGAGAGGGGAAGTCCCGCCACGGCGAGCCTGCCCGCCACCAGCCGTCCGTTCTCCGTCGCGACGATGGTCGCCATCGCCGAGTAGATCTGGTTGGCGGCCATGGGATTGGTGGCGTCCCTCCACACCACCAGTTCGGAACTCCGCCCTGCGCGGGTCTCGCGGTCCATCCCCTGGGGCACCAGCACCACCGCGCGCCAACTGCCGCGTCGGAATCCGTCCATGGCCTGCTCGGCGTCGGGCACCTGGACGACCTCCATCTGCGGGGAGGCGTCCATGTCCCGGATCAGGGCCCTGGAGATCCCTGAGTGGTCCTGGTCCACCACCGCGACGGGAAGGTCGCGCACCACCCTGGCCTGGTAGACGGACAGGCAGAAGGCGGTGACCACCAGCGGGGAGAGGGCCAGGAGCAGCCGCGACGGGCTGGTCCGCCACCGCGAGAGCTCCTGCCGCGCCCAGTTCGCCGGTCCCATGGTCTCACTTCCCCGGGAAGCGCACGGTCATGCCCGGAAGGAAACCCGGTTCCGGGGTGAGCGGCATCAGGCGGACCTCGAAGGATCTCAGGTCGGCGTCCCCCTTGCGGTTGGTGGAGCGCCAGGTGGCGAAGTCGCCCATGGAGGTCATCCAGGTCACCTTGAACGCCACCGAGTCCCGGTCTAGCGCCGGAATCCGTCCAGTCAGGGTGGTTCCCACCTTGAATCCGGCAAGCTGGTCCTCCCGCACGGGCAGGGCCACCCAGGTGTCCTGGGGCCTCAGAAGGACCAGGATTGGCGAACCCGCGCCCATGATCTCGCCGGCACCCAGGTAGCGCTTCTGCACGACGCCGTCGCAGGGGGCCAGCACCACGGTCTCCTTCTGCCAGGAACGCGCCTCGTCCAAGGCGTTCGATGCGCTCTGCAGAAGACCCTCGGCGGCCTCCAGCTCCTCCGGCCGGGCGCCGTTCCTCACCATGTCCAGCTTCGCGGCGGCGGCGGATTCCGTCTCCTGGGCGGTGCGCCAGCGGAACTCCGACTCGTCCGCCTGCTGGCGGGGGACCGCGCTGTCGGCCAGGAGCTTCGATACGCGCTTCCAGGTCGATTCCGCCAGCTTGCGCGCCTCGGTGGCCTGGATCAGCTGGGTGGTGGCCATGCGGATCTCCTCGTCGCGCGCGCCCTTACGGGCCATGCGCAGGCGGGCCGATGCGCTCTTGGCGGCACCCGCCGCCTGCTTCACCTTGGCGGACACCTCGGGACTGGCCAGGACCGCCAGGGTGTCTCCGGCCTTGACCAGGTCTCCCTCCGCGACCCGCACGTCGGCGAGCCTGCCGGCGATCTTCGCTGAGACCAGGATTTCGCGACCGTCGGCCATTCCGATCAGGTCCGGGGGAGTGCTGCGGCAGCCAGCGAACATCGCCAGGGCGGCGAGGAAGGATGCCCTCGAGACATGCGTTGCCATTGCGTTCATTTCCCAGCTCCGTTCCAGAGGTTCACGAATTCGTCGGTGCGACCCGCAGCCCATAGGATCTCCTGCATCGAGATCCATGCGTCCCCGGCGGCGGCGACGCGGTCAAGATCCGCCTTCTGCATGGCGAGCCAGGCGTCCACCACCTCCAGGGAGGTGGCCAGGCCCTGCTCGAAGCGCATCGAGACCACGCGATGGTTCTCGCGGGCCAGTTCCGCCTGGGAGCGGAGGTTCAGCCAGCGGGTGCGCGACTGCTTGCACGACAGGAATTGACGTTTCGATTGCGCCACCAGGGCGTTGCGAGCCTCGTTCCTGAGAGCGGCGACCTCCAGCTCGGTGGAACGGGCGGCCATCCGGCCGTACCAGTCGCCGCCGCCTCGGAAGAGGTTCACCGAGCCCTTCACGCCCACCACCCAGCAGGGTGCCATCGCCGCCTTGGCCGCGTCCTGGTTGAGTTCGTACTTCCCGAAGGCCCCGATCTCGGGAAGGAAGTCGGCGGTCTTCACGTCGATCGCTCGCCTGGCGAGTTCCTGCTGGGCGGCCAGCGAGGCCAGGAGGGGATTCTGCCCCTCGATGCGTTCCTCCAGTCCTTCCTGCGGCGGAGGAGAGGGTGGGGGACGCAGGGTGTCGGAGGGGGTGATGGGCTCGTCGGAACCTGCCATCTGGGCCAGCGTGAGGGCGATCGACTCCAGCTTCGCGCTGTCGTCGGAGAGCGATGTCCTCGCTTCCGCCAGGGTCATCTCGGCGCGCAACAGCGCGGCCCGATCGGCCATGCCCTGCTCGACCATCGTCCTGGCGCGTAGCCGGTGGTGCTCGATCGCCCCGATCGATTCGTTCCGCAGGGCGATGCTGGAGCGGAGCAGGCTCGCCTGCAGGTAGAGCTTCGTGAAGTCGCGGCGCAGATCGTTGGTCTGCCGCGCGAGGTCCGCCATGGCGGCCTTCTCCCGGGATCCCGCCACCCGTTGGGCCGCCAGGATGCGTCCACCGTGGAAGAGCGGCTGGTAGGCCACCACCGCGGCTTCCCAGTCGTCCTGCTCCTTGGAGGTCTTCACGAAATGGGGCAGGGCGGTGTTCAGTTGGGCTGCGGCGCCGTTTTTCACCGCCATCTGGGCGGCCGCGGGCATGGCCGGCGAAGTCGGGTTCTTCATCGCGTAGTCCAGCTTGGACAAGGACACCGCATCGGAGGTCTGCAGCTGGACCATGGCGTCGCGGATGGGGTCCATGTCCAGCACGATGTCGCGATCCAGGTGGGTGAGCCCCACGTCCAGCCGAACCACGGGAAGGAAATTGCCCCGGGCGGCGAGTTTCTGTTCCGTGGCGGTCTCGGCCTTGCGGCTTTGGGCCTTGAGGGCGAGGTTTCCGTTTTCCAGCTGGACGATGGCCTGCTGGAGGCTCTTTTCCGAGGCACCGGCCAGGCAGGAAAGCGACAGGGTCAGGAACGCGGAGCTGACCGATGGAGAGGTCATGGTTCGTTCTCCCGGGTGGCGGCGAGGATTCCCGCCATGGCCATGGTGAGCATGCGGCTTCGTACCCTTGCGGCAGGAAGTTCCGAGGTGAGCAGGTGTTCCAGCGAGGCGCGGACTCCGCCGAAGAGGATCGATTGGGACAGGTCGGTGGATTCGTTCCCGGGAGGGGTTTCGTGCGCGTTGTGGCTGGCGGCGATCTCCAAGAAGGCATTCCTTCCCTGTTCGACGCAGGACAGATATCCCTGCTTGCTTTCCAGGTCGGCGAATTCCAGGAAACGGTGGTGGTCCCGCAGGTAGGTGCGGGCGAAGTCGCGGTTGACGGCCAGGCGGTCGAAGAACAATCCCAGCTGGTCGTTCAGCCGAAGAAGCGGGTCGGAGGTTTCTAGGTTGGCCATTTCCTTTGCCAGATGATCCCAAAACCTCGAGAACAGCGCTCGCAGGATATCGGCTTTTCCCGTGAAGTAGAGGTAGATGGAGCCGGTTCCCACTCCGGCGGCGGTGGAGATCGCCGCGACCTGCGCCTTGTCGAACCCGTCGCGAGCGAACACCTGGGTGGCGGCGTTCAAGATCTCGTTGGACTTGTCCCCTTCCTTCTTGCGCATCGAAGTGCCTCCCACATGATAACTGAATCAGTATTCAATAATATCGTTTTTGCGCTTCGGAAACGCAAGTGCCATGCATCGGTTTTTCGGGGAGCCAAGGATGGAGTGCGGCGGGAAGCCACCTCCGGGGGAGTTTGGACTCTCCAGAAAAGGGCACTCCCGAAAAGAGGACCCTTTGCCGGGAAACGAGGAGCGATGGCAATGCCACCCGCCTACATTCCGACCTGACCTGGCATTCCCGGTTTGTTTCAAAGGGAGAACCGATTCGATGAAGTGGAGCGCACTTTCCACGGCCGCCATGGCCACCCTGGTTTCCGTGAATCTGGCCCAGGCTGCGGAGTTTACCTCCTGCGGCTTCAACGTGGGTGTGGACTTGAAGCAGGCCTCCACCAAGAAGTGCGGCTACATGGGTTGCACCACCAACCCCAACGACCTGGACATTCCCAAGGACCTGGATTTCGTGGCGATGTTCGTGGGCTACGCCTACGAAGGGGGAAAGGTGGCGCCCAAGCCTCTGGACACCCCGGAAGGCACCTTCCTGAACATGGCCAAGACCCTGAACGCCCGGCCGGTGTGGTACACGTACATCATCGCCGAGGGAGCCAAGCTCGCCATGAACCTGTCCGACTGCAACATGGGTTCCAACAAGACCCTCTGCACGGATGGCACCAAGTACATCCGCGAGAACAAGGCCAAGATCCTGGACCAGTACAAGGCCTATGCCCAGTACGCCAATTCCAAGTACGGCAACAAGCCCATGATCTGGGCCCTGGAACCCGACTTCTACCAGTACGCTTCCAACCAGAACGGCAACTCCAGCCCGCTTTCCTTCGCCGACGCGGCGAGCTTCATCACCGAGATCGCCAACACGATCACGGCCGCCATGCCCTCGGCCGAAATCTCCATGGACATTTCGCCTTGGGCTCCCGACAACTGGTTCACCAGCCTTCCGTTGTCCAAGTTCAAGTACATGAACACTTCCGGAGGCGTGTCCCAGCCCGGGAACAACGTGGCCAACGGCAACCCCATGACCTGGGCCAAGGTCCACCAGCTGACCAAGCTGCCCATCATCGCCGACGACGGCTACGGCACCGGTGGCACCCTGACCAGCCCCAACTCCAACTGGGGCAACGTGAGCACCATCAAGTCGCGCATGGCCGACGGTGTGATCGGCCTCATGGAGGCTTTCCCGGGATCGTCCTGGACCAACACCATCAGCTCCATCCATTCCGAGGCCCGCGTCGCGAACTGCAGTTCCGATCCCCAACCCACCAACTACACCCTGAACGTCACCGCGGCCAACGGCGGCAGCGTCTCCGTCAACCCCACGGGAACCAGCTTCGCCTCCGGCACGGCCGTGAAGCTGAAGGCCACGGCGCAGAACGGCTTCGTGTTCACCGGATGGAGCGGTGGAGCTTCCGGCAACAAGGACACCCTCACCGTGGTGGTGAACGCGAACCTGAACATCACCGCGAACTTCAGCCAGATCAAGAAGTACAACCTGCAGATCAACAATCCCACCGGGGGAACCATCACGGCCACGCCTTCGGGGACCTCCTTCGATTCCGGCACCGTCGTGAAACTGAAGGCGACCCTGCAGACCGACTACCAGTTCACCAATTGGACGGGTTCGGTGTCCGGCAACAAGGACACCCTCACCCTGGTGATGAACGGCGACAAGCAGGTGTCGGCGATGTTCACCAAGATCAACGGCATCGTGGGGCGCCCAGTCCGCGGATCCCGCGTGGAACTCTCCGGCGACCAGCTGCGCGTCACCCTGGACCGGCGCGGGCCGGTGGAATTCAGCCTGATCTCCCTGGACGGGAAGGAAGTCCGCTCCCTGGGAACCATCGAGGTGGTCGGGCAGGAGCAGATCTTCGGTCTGCCTTCCGCCTCCACCGGCATGCGGTTCCTGCGCATGCGCGCCGAGGGGTGGGAATCGGTGGTGCCCATGGCCACCCTGTCTCGCTGATCCGCACGCATTCGCGGAAGGGATGGGAATGGATGGCCGCCATCGTTCCCTGAGTGATCAGCCGCCCTTCGATAGGATCAGCCGTTCCCTGAGTGGCGTCAACGGCGCCGTATCGAAGGGCGGTGGCGGGGCCTCGGCTGGGTGCCTCAAGCGCCAACTGCTGAGGGTCAGCCCAGCTTATCCTTGAAGGCCTCGTATCCGAAGGTCCGGTGCACCTCCAAGGTGCCGTTTTCCGTCCAAGTGGCGATGGACGGATGGCGGACGCCGTTGAAGAAGGTGGTCTTGACCATGGTGTAGTGGATCATGTCCAGGAGCACGATCCGGTCGCCGGGCACCAGCGGCCGATCGAACGAATAGTCGCCCAGCACGTCGCCGGCCAGGCAGGTGCCGCCGCCCAGCCTGTACAGATGCGGCTTTTCGCCGGGCTCGCCCGCGTCCAGGATGGCGGGGCGATAGGGCATCTCCAGGCAGTCGGGCATGTGTGCGCTCACGGAAACATCCAGGATCGCGAGGTCCATTCCGTTGCGCACCACGTCCAGGACGGAAGCCACCAGCTCGCCCGTGCGCCAGCCCACCGCCTCGCCGGGTTCCAGCACCACTTCCAGGTGGGGATGGCGGCGGCGGAAATCCACCAGGAGCCTCACCAGGCGGTCCACCTCGTAGTCTTCGCGCGTGATGTGGTGGCCGCCTCCGAAGTTCACCCATTTCATCGCCGGCAGGAATTTCCCGAACCTCTCCTCGAAGGCGCCCAGCAAGCCCTCGAAGGCGTCGGCGTTCTGCTCGCACAGCGCATGCACATGCAGGCCCTCGATCCCTTCCAGCTGGTCCGGACGGAATTCGTCAGCCACCACTCCCAGGCGCGAGAAGGGCGCGCAGGGGTTGTAAAGGTCGGTTTCCACCTGGCTGTACTGTGGGTTCACGCGGATGCCGGGAGATGGCCTGCGGGGGTGTGACAAGGTGCGGTCGCGGAACTTCGCCCACTGGGAGAAGCTGTTGAAGGTGATGTGCCCGGCCATGTCCAGGATCCGGTCGATCTCGTCGTCGGCGTATCCGGGGGCGTACACGTGGAGCTCGCCGCCCATCTCGGAACTGGCCAGGATGGCCTCGTTCAGGGAGCTCGCCGTCGCTCCGGCCAGGTATTGGCGCACCAGTGGAAACGACCTCCAGAAGGAATATCCCTTGAGGGCGCAGATGACCTTGGCGCCGGATTCCCGCTGCACCCGCTGGAGCAGTTCCAGGTTCGCGCGCAGCCGCGCCTGGTCCAGCACGTAGCAGGGGGAAGGAACGCGGGAGAAATCGGTGTGGATGGTCGGATACGGCATCGAGGCGACAAGGTACCTTCCCGCGCGGCGCCTTTCTACCATTGCCCTACATCATGATCGAACACTTGAAGGAGGCCGCCCGGGAAAGCGGCAGGATCCTCCGGGAGGGTTTCGGGCAGGTCCGCGAGCTTTCCGAGAAGGGACGCGCCACGGACCTGGTCACCGAATACGACAAGGCCTCCGAACGCTTCCTGCGGGAGTGGATCCAGGAGAGGTTCCCCGACCACGCCCAGATCGGGGAGGAGGAGGAGAACCAGGCCCGGCCCGACGCGGAATGGACCTGGATCTTCGATCCGCTGGACGGCACGGTGAGCTTCGCCTACGGGATCCCCTTCTTCGCCGTGTGCATCGGACTTCGCCATCGCGACACCACCGTGGCCGGAGTCGTGTACGAGCCCATCCGCGACGAGATGTTCTGGGCCCAGCGGGGTGGGGGAGCGTTCCTGAACGGACGGCCCATCCGCGTGACCGAGGCCACGGAACTGGAGCGCTCGCTGTTGGCCACGGGTTTTCCCTACAGCATCCGCGAAAACCCCAATCGCACGCTGGAGACCTTCGCCGCCGTGGTCCCGCACGCCCGCGGCATCCGGAGGATGGGAACGGCCGGCATCGACCTGGCCTACGTCGCCTGCGGGCGTCTGGACGGCTATTGGGAGTCCTTCCTGCAGCCTTGGGATTGCGCCGCGGGAGTGCTCCTGGTGGAGGAGGCCGGTGGCAAGGTGTCCGACTACCTGGGAAACCCCCACGACATCTTCGGGTTGCAGACGGTGGCCACCAACGGCCGCATCCATGGCCAGCTCCTGGACCGCATCCAGGAGGGACAGCGTGCCTGAGCAGACAAAAACCGTCCACTGCGTGGAATTCGAGGTGCGCGACCACGAATGCGATCTCCAGGGAGTGGTCAACAACGCGGTGTACCAGAATTACCTGGAGCACGCCCGCCACCGGTTCCTCCTGGACCACGGCGTCGATTTCGTGGCCCTGTCCAGGGAGGGCCGCCAGTTGGTGCTGGTGCGGGCGGAACTGGACTACCGCAGGTCGCTGCGGCCCCAGGACCGGTTTCGGGTGGAGACCCGCGTGGCCATGGAAGGGCGCCTTCGGATGGTGTTCCACCAGAGGGTCGTGGGTTGGACGGGAATCGTCCACCTGGAGGCCAGGATGGTCGGCGCCATGGTGGGCCCTTCGGGACGGCCCATGGCCGCCCCCGACGTCACCGCCGCGCTCTGTCCAACGTCGGAATCCCCATCTCGGTCATCCGTCGCGCCAGATCCCTGACCTGTTCGGCCTCCAGGACGGGATCGGCGATTTCCATGCGCAGCAACGCGGACATGAGATTGTTGCCCGCCGAGGTGTCGCGCAATCCGAACAGGTGCCCGACTTCGTGCGCGAGGATCCGGGCATGGCGCATCGAACTGGTGTCCGTGGCGGGGATCAGAAGGACGGGAGGGGCCTTTTCCTGGGTCAAGTCCACGAATCCGAAGGCGGGGGCGTCCAGATCCGGACGCAGGACCAGGTCGGTGATCGGGTGGTCCCACTTCCAGCCGCCGGAGGAGGTGGCGATGCGAAGCGCGCCACCGGGCAGATAGCCGGTCACCAGGAAGGTGTCCGAACGATCCCGGCGGGGGCTTTCCAGCACGTAGCGCATGGGGGTTCCCTGGCGATCCCTCCACACCAGCGGGTCGTTGTCGGCGAGCCTCAGGAGGGTGTCGCCGGCGCGGACCTCTTCCTTGGGGCTCCAGCCCACCCGTGATTTCTCCTGCAGGAGCACCACCTTGGGAAATTCCAGACCGCGCCGCAGCAGTTGTCCCACCAGCTTCACCTGTTCGGGGGCCGGGCTCTCGACCGTCCCGTTGCGCCAGAGGTCCAGCCTCTCGTTGCGGTTCAGGTCCCACTCCTTGCGGTCCAGGTAGATGGGCGATCCTTGGGTGAACGACAGCGACAGGCCCGAGCGCCCCAGCAGGCGGTTGATCTCCGTCTCCACCACCCGGGCCTTCCAGCGCAGGACCCGGGGGTCGGTTCCCACCGCCCGGATTTCCAGGTCCAGGCGCCGAAGCGGGACCCCTTCCACGGTCAATTCCCAAGGATCGCGACCCGACGACGTGGCCAGGCGGTGGTTGGTCTTCCCGACGGCGACGGGGGACAGAGTCAGGATTTGTCCGTCCAGCCGCACTCCCTCCTTGGGGCCGCGGTGCGCGCGCAGACCCTGCCACGAGAACTGGACGGTGTCCCCCAGTGGAACCACGATGTCCATTCCGGAGGGGGTGGGCGTGCAGACGCCGTCGCAACGCAGCGTCTGGAGGGTGGGAGCGGCGGAAAGAGCCAGTGCGATGGGGAGGAGGTGGATCATTGTCCCTTCAAACCTAGCATGAGTCCTCCGGCCACTTCCAGTTCCTGGCCGGTGATGTAGCCCGCCTGTTCGGAGGCGAGCCAGGCCACCGCCTCGGCGACGTCCAGCGCCCGGCCCGGTCTTCCCAGGGGAACGCGACGCGCGATGTCCTCGGGAAGGTCAACGGAGTTCTCCAGCTGCCCCGGCGAGACCATGTTCACGCGGATGCCGCGAGGTCCCAGTTCCATGGCCAGCGACCTCACCAGGACCAGGAGCCCCGTCTTGGACACCGAGTACGCGCCCGTGCGGGTGGATCCGGCCGCCTTGCCCGACCCCACGTAGCCCAGGGCCACGATCGAGCTGCCCGGAGGCATGCGGTCCACGAGAAGCCGCGTCAGGAAAAACGGCGCGTCCAGATTGGTGCGGAGGGTCTCCGTCCAGTCGGATACCGGCATCTCCATCAGGGGGCCGGTGCGGTAGATCCCCACGTTGTGCACCAGGAGATGCAGCGGACCATCCACCTGTTCTGACAATTTCCGGCATCCATCCTCGCTGGCGATCTCGGCCAGGGCGATCTCGGCCGTGGATCCCGCCTCCCGGCAGAGCCGGACGGTCTCGTCGGCCTGGTCCAGGGCGTTCTCCCTGCCGTGGACCACCACGTGGTATCCGTCGCGGGCGAGCCTCCGGGCGATGGCCCGTCCGGTGCGGACGCTGGAACCGGTGACCAGGGCGGTC
>Ga0116170_10000256_pt1 | contig 56593 bp, 72 predicted proteins | sample AD_JPNHW1_MetaG_FD_89797 | JGI IMG/M metagenome (GOLD analysis project Ga0116170, IMG submission 89797) | Active sludge microbial communities of municipal wastewater-treating anaerobic digesters from Japan - AD_JPNHW1_MetaG | ecosystem: Engineered > Bioreactor > Anaerobic > Digestate | place... | reverse complement strand
TGAGAATCAAGCGAAGGAGGTCATGGTATTGCTTCATTGTTCCTTTTGCGTTGCACGGAATTCCTGATATTGCGCGGCGGTCATGCAATCCTTTGGCATGTCGTCGAGAGGGAATGGGCGTTGGACACTTCCATTCTCCGAAACGTTGTTGACCCACCTGGTCGCGAAGCCGAACGGCCAGCGAACCTTTGGGTCAGCGAACACAAACAGGAAGAAGACGTTTGAAGTGTCTACCAGGCGCTCCTCGGCAGGGAACATTTCCATGGCTTCGTGCTCAGCACCGACAAGCTCGTTTTTGATGCGCTGCATGTCGCGCCAGTCATGGATGGGTTTCTTGTCGCGACGCTTGATGGTGAGCCGGATCATCTTGGATGTCCAGCCTTGACCAACAGGAACGTCTCGGGTTAGGGTCACCATGTAGGTGGAGTTGACCCATGTTTCATCTGCTTTCTGGGAAATGATCCCAGCTGCACCAAGACCTTTGAGGTCTCTGTCTTGAAGATCTAGTCGCACGAACGTCGACCACTTTGTGTTCATGCGACCTAAGAACTAGATCCTGAAGAAGAGGTGCTTTCCAAGTGTAGCAACGGGGGTTTTTCCCACTGCCCACTTCGGAGTCTTCTTGATCCAGTTCGCGTAATAGTGAGTCGCCCCATTCGCATATCGAGTAGTCGGAGGCGACTTGACCATCTGAAGCGCTTGTTCCCAGCGAGGATGCTGCTTTGACTTTGCGATCAGATCGTCGGTGGTGACTCCGTTCAAGCACGAGAACTGTGCGGGCTGCGTGACTACGTCTTCGTACGATTTCTTTCCACGAACGGACCTGTTGTTGATGATCTCGTAGACGGCTTCCATTCCCTGAACTCCTTCTCCCCCAGCTTCAGCGATCAGGACAGCCGCTACGATTTCTTGTGATTTTGCAGTTGAGTCCATCGAACTAAGTAAAGTGATGGATACAGCAGTGACCAATATAGTTTGTTTTAACGTCATGCGGTAATACTACCACATTAACGCTAAAATGTAAACACTTTTTGGTTCTGAGCTTCAAAACGTTTACGCTTGCTGAGTTTGCGGATAGCGTATTTTTCCAGCAATGAAGTCAGTCACAATCTGCCGGGCGAGCTGCTCTCCAGAATGAACCCCGACGATTAGACTTGTTGCGGCCAGCTGGTTAAGAGTTGTGCGCTGGTCGTCAGGGATTCTGAAAGAGAGTACTGATGTTCCACCCGAACTTCTTTGAGTCTTTTTGATCGTGCTCATACTCGTAATAATAGCACGAATCCAAAATAATGTAAACATGCCCGGGTTGACAAAAGGTATGTTCGAAATGAACAACTTAGCCGGTTTTGGCCATTTTTGGCTAGATTTTGATGTTTAGGTTGGGTCCAGCCGGAGGCTCTTGGCTTGGCGGTTCCTGCTGTTTCGGTGGTCCTTCTTTGTACGCCTTCTTGATCGCTTCCATGGCGCGTCGCACGTCGTCCCCTTCGTAGAAAGTAACAAAGCCTGAGAACTCGTTGGTACTGCACGCCGTGAACCTTGCGCTGCAGGTATCTTCGCGCTTGTCTGGATCAGGGTGCTCGCAGTAAATTATAAGGTCTTCGCTCAGGTGGTAGTAAAAACTAGGGCATGCATCGTTGTGCCACGAGCCATCCACAAAATCAGAGTTGTTGTATAGCTCAATAGGAACAGCGTACTCAGGTCCGAACTCCTTAACCCAGTGAGGCGTCTTTTCAGTTTTGGGCTCGTCTCCTTTAGGCGCCACCTGAGCTATCCCGTTCACCATTTTGTCCTGGCATAGAAAGTGTGCTTGTGGAAGGTTTTCGAACTTCAAAAGCTCTTCGCTTTTCATGCTGTCAAGATGAAAAGAGCCGCACTTTTCTGGCCATACCACATTCATCGGAAAGTGCTTCAAGCTTTTCAGATAGACGTCGCCGCACACTTTTGGAAATGCGAATCCCGACGGTAAGCTTAGAGCGCCAAGAAAATTTAAGTCTTGGCACTTAAATGGGAGATTTTTAAAGTGAGGATGTTGAATGCGCGGCATGCTGATGGTCTCGCACTCGTGAGGAAACACGATGTCAAACGACGCTGCTACGAGATTCGGAAAGTAAAGCCTCTTGCACTTTTCAGGGAACGTTATAGGTCCGCTGATAACCGTGCATGCGGGAGCGTCAATGTTTCCGATCGCTCCTTCCGGGAATTTGAATCTTCCGGTAAGGTTTATGGCGGTGGTCTGGAAGTTTCCTGCGGAGTCTACCACTCCAACTTTGCCGTGCAACGGAGGGTCAGGAGGCTGTGCGTTATACCCAGCAAGCTTGAGAGTCTTCGGAGGAGGCTCGTGCTCATCAGGTATTCCAGCTGATTTCAACGCCACCTTAGAAAGTTTGCGCATGTCACTCGAGCACCTGTCAAGGAGCGCATGTATCGATTTAACGCTTGCCTTGTAGTTCAACGCTCCTGAAAGCCAGCCATAGCCGCCGTTGATTGCATACTCCTGGACTTTGTTGAGCACCGTGCCCGTGTTGTGCTGCATGTCGAACACGTGGTCTATCGCGACAGCGGCAGACTTGAGGTCGTTTGACTTGTCCGAGTTGAGCATCTCCCATCCATCGCAGATGTTAGCCCACGCCTTACCGCCGTATGACGAGCTCCAGTGACCGCGCTGGAACGCATACCTAGCCAGCCTGACAAACTCGCCCATCGTGGAGCCACCTTTCTTGATGGCCCAGATGGCCGCTTTCATGGCCTTGTCGTATCCTGGCTGAGTTCCTGAAACGGGAGGTGTCCTAACTGGACGGTTGACTCCTGGAAGGTTTGATATGCTACTAACAGCCTCCGCCTGCTTCCTCGCGTACAACCTGAACAGGCGGTGATTCGTCATCGTCTGCCAGAACTCTGGACTTTGATGGTTGTCAAACAGGTGCCGGATCTCGGCGCAGATGCTCAAGAAGGTGGCGTTACTAAGCTCTTTTCTAAGGTACGGAATTAGCACCCCAGCAGCGTGTTCAACATCGCGCGAAACAGAGTCTCTGGTAGTGAACGACGTTTGAGAAGCTCCTTTGAAAGAGTCTGAACCTTTCGCTTCAGGATCGAGTTGAAGGCTCTGAAGATAGGCGAGGGCGTAGAAATCGTAAAACAGGACGTTTTTAGACGCTGGAAGTCGGTACGTTACCGACTCCTGTACAAGGCCTTCGAGCAGTGCTTTGGCTGAGCTCACCCCCTAACTACGCACCTTTAAGAGCGGCGAGCTTTGCCTGAAAGTCGGAAATTGTCTGAGGTTCGGATTTGAATGGGGCTGGTTTACGGTTGTACCCAGCCGCAATGGTGGATCTCACAAACTCGTTGTCGGTGAATATCGACTCGGAGATCGGGCTGTAGCACTGATTGCAGATCCAGTTTTTAGCATCCTTGCGGAATGCGATCTTCTCGGTTCTGACGCCGCACTCTGAGCACACCGCCGAACCAGCGGCCTGAGGCTCACTGGTCCGTTGGCGGCGCCCGTACGGAGCTCCGGTCGAGGCCGGTGTCAGGCGCCTCATCATCCTTGCGTCGTTCGGGTCGACAGCGGCTTGCGTCCGGTGCCGCGGAGCGCTGGCAAATGTCCGTCCGAATATGTCAAGATTCTCGATGATGGTGCGCGCATTCACAGACTATCTACCTTTGATCTTGCGAGGCATCTTCCGTTTGTATCGGTGAGTCTTTCGAAGTTTCAGCAGGTTGACAAGCCATGCTGGGCGTTCGACCAGGATTGTTGTTTTCGTTGTTGTGTTCACGCGGATTGTTTGTAAACTGATTTTTCATATTTGGTTTTGTAGACTATAAAGGCCAGGGAGACGAACTCCCTGGCCCACCCCACACCTACGCTGCTTTCGCTGAAGCGTGAATTTTCTTCGAGCGAGGCTCTTGTTTCTTGGCGTGTGCGACTTTCAAGTATCCGCCTTTTTTCAGCCTGGGCATGTAAAACGAAATGATACGCTTGACAGGCTGTTTAGTCTTCAGCTTTCCATCCAACTTGGTGGCTAGCCGGTCAAGCGTAACACCGTGCGTCGCCCGTACTGCTTTTACGATCTCCCTTGCCTGCGGAGGAAGTTTTTCATCCGCCGGTTTACCCGCGATTATTTGATCAGTCATGTTCATATGTTTCCTTTCAACTTGGTGTTTAAGTTGTTTGCCCACCCTCATACTGTAGCACGTTAACAAAACCTTGTAAACCCCCTTAATTCGTTTATTTTCAGCGAATAGAAAAAGACGCGTAGTTAATACGAACCGTAACGCCTAATGAAAAACTCCATTCAGCTAAGGTCGGAGTCCCGGAATGTATTGTCAGTGTACATCGATGACGTTAAATTGGGATGGGAACAGTGGGTCTTACTTTCATCTGACGAACACCACGACAACATTCATTGCGATCATGCTCTTGAAAAGAAACATCTCGATGAGGCGCTTAAGCGCGACGCGCTGATCGTGAAGTACGGGGATCTTTTCTGTGCGATGCAAGGAAAATGGGATAAGCGCGCTGACGAAAGTCAAATGCGTCCCGAGCTTCGAGGAGCGAACTACCTCGACAGGCTCGTCAACTACAACGCCGATTTTTACAAACCGTACGCTAAGAATTTTGCTCTTGTTGCCCCAGGAAACCACGAGGGAAGCATTCTCAAGCATCATCAGACAAACCTGACAGAGAGGTTCGTTCAGATCCTAAACACAATGCGTCCTGTCGACAACCCGATCTATATCGGAGGATTCTCTGGATGGATGCGGTTCATGTTTACCGTGCACGGCACGCAGCGGCTCAGCAAGCGACTGTACTACCACCATGGCTACGGAGGCGACGCTCCGGTTACCAAAGGAACGATCCAAACAAACCGCATGTCGGTGTACCTGCCTGACGCCGACATTGTGTGCACAGGCCACACCCACAACGAATGGATCTTCCCGATCGAGAGGTTGAGGTTGAGCAACTCTGGCGTGATTTACAAAGACACCCAGCTTCACATTAAGACGCCGGGTTACAAGGATGAGTTTGCGGATGGTTCTGAAGGCTGGCACATCGAGCGCGGCGGTCCTCCTAAACCGACCGGCGCGGTGTGGCTCCGTTTCTACTACGGAGAATCAGAGGCCTCGACTGGAAAGGTTAAAGTCCAGGCCATCATGGCGGACTAGTCTTCAATTCGGTGATAAAGCCCCGTCGGGTAAAACAGGCGGAGCTTTATCTTCGCTTTCAGTTTCTTCCCAGACATGCCGGGAGTCCCGTGCTTGAAGTAGATCTCAACTCCAATCGTAAATGAGCCGTAGGATGCCCCGAAGAGCCTAAAGTTGTTCCGCGGGTCGTCCACGATCTGAATCGGGTCGCGGTAGGACTCGTGCAGCTCATAGACCACATACTGGACGGTTTTAAGCTCCTGGGCCGTTCCGTCGAGACGGACGGCCCAGGTCCACTTGTCGCGCTTTCTGACGCGACCGTCGTAGTGAGAAACTGTTTGGACGACTCGCATTATTTCAAGGTGGCTGCGGCGATGGCTTCGTCATTGCGGCCGTTGTTCCGGGCGTGGCGTTCCTTGGAGCTCTTGATGAGTCCAACCTCAGTGAGAACAGCGTCCTCAGTCAGATACCACGTTTCCGGGTCCTCGCTCATGCTGACGCGGTCGATCGAATTCATGACAACATTCTTGATGTCGCCGCCAGAGAAGCCCTCTGTCGAAGCGCAGATGTTCGTCCAATCGCTAATGCGGACGCGCTCGACGCGAGGGAGGTGCCATGCAAAGAGTTGCCGGCGCATTTCTGCATTGGGCAGATTGAACGGGATGTGACGAGCAATGCGGCGCAGCATGGCTGGGTCGTAGTTCTCGAACATGTTGGTGGTCAAGTAAACGATCCCGTCATAGCGGTCAAGCTCCTGCATGAACACGTTGCGGTTTTGGTTGATGCTGGTCGCGAACGACGTGCTCATGGCTATCTCGATGCGGCGAGACACAAGAGAGTCTGCTTCGTCGAAAAGCAAGATGGCGTCGTGTTTTTTGGCAGCAGCGAACGCAGCCACAATGTGCTTGGCAGTGTCACCAAGCTGCTTTGAAATGATGGCAGAGTAGTCGACCTGATAGACTTTCTTCTCAAGCATGCGAGCGATGCAGTAGCAGGCGAGCGTCTTGCCGGTGCCGGGCAATCCCCAGCCGTTCAAGATGCAGCGGTTGCCGAGAGGCTCAATGGCGCTCAGACCCCAAACTTGCTCCATGGCGTCGCGGTTTTGAATGCGCTTCAGACCGGTGGAGATGGCTAAGCGGGTTTCCTCGTGGAGGATGATGCGGCCGAAGTCGTGGCGTTGGTCGGGTTCAATAAGCAGACCAACAGCTTCATCCTCACCGACAGGCTGAATCAGCGGAGCGAGAATAGAGTAGATCTCGTCGCGATCAGCTTGGTGGAAGATTTTGGCGAACTTGTCAAGAGGCTTCGTATAGGTCTCTTGCTGGCCGGGAGCGCAGTAGGTGACCTCGCGGGCGGAACCGTTTCCTTCGATACGGATGATCCTGAACAAGTGGCCAGTCTTATTGCCGATCCAATATTCGGCTTTGAGCTGGTTGTCCGTGAGCCTCATTACAGAGGCGACTTGCTGCGGTGATACGTTACTCATATGAGAGCACTATATCACGCCACGGAAAAATGTAAACACTTTTTTGCGAGAATTTTTAATCCTCGTCTTTTATCCCTTTGGGGCACAGAGAGCGGCCGTACAGCTTGCACAACTTGCAATCGCCTTTTTTCCCGGAAAGTCTCGCCTTGCACCAGTATTGCTTTATGAGAGCGTTTAGCAGATGAATCCCAACTGTGACTGCAGTGGCGATAAGAATAAAGCGTTCTGCGTACATTTTAAAGTGGTCCCAAGTCATCCAGTCCGAAAGCATTATGCACTTCCGGGTGAACCATCCTGAAACCGCGACCAACGGGGTCTTAACCAGCCCGCCCTCGGTCAACAACTCTCGCATCTTCTCGCTCATAAATCTTTCCGGTGCAGTCTATATACGTACACGTTCTCATACTCTGATGCATCACTACAAAGAAAAAGCGGTGTGGCCTTTCTACACGAATCCGAGTGGATTAAACGAGATCTTGTATGCAACTTGCAGCGCGGGTCTATCCAACAGAATCTTTACTCTCGCAGGATGCCAGAGGATCGCCGAGGTTACACGCCGAAACTTGGCACTCTATTGGCCGGTAAACGGAAGCGACGGTGTGGGGTGCAACTTCAACGATTTGTTTAAGATGGACGTTCACCTTATAAGCGAGTGGGACTTCTACTGGATGCTCGATACTGCGCACTCTCTGAAGGTGTACAACCCAGAGCAGCCGATAGACGTTCGTGACCGGGAGACGATCGTGCTGATCCGCTCGTGGGGAAGCCCGAGGTTTAGCGGCGACGACTATGGGACGGCCATGGGAGAAATCCATAGTCGGATTCGCAAGCTTGTCCCGACAGACGCGCTTCAAAAGCTGATCGACTCAAGCGTCGCGCGAGTGAAACCCGGGTCAGTCGGGGTCCACGTGCGGTCGGTCAACTGGCATGAAAACAAGCCAACGCCATTTTTCTGCAGGATCGATCATGCCTGTGCCGGCCGTCCAATCTTTCTCTCGACAGACAGCATGGATGTGACTCGAGACTTTGTCAGGAGATACGGAAGCAGAGTAACGGTTCAGAACAAGCTGGCGTGGGGAGAAAACGGAGTTGATCGCTCGTCGAAAGAAGGGATGTTTGAAGCGCTGTGTGATCTCTACTCCCTAGGAGCGTGTGAGGAAATTATCGGAACGAGAGGGTCGTCGTTTACACAGCTGGCCGGAGCTCTTGGAAAGATTGAGCCCCACGTGATCTAGTTATTCCTCCTCGCCAGGGAGGATAGTGTTTTGCGCGCGAGCTGCGTCATCAGCTTTCTTTTTATCAATCATGGCGGTTATTTGCGCTTGCTGCCTTCCAAGCAGACCAGACATCGGCTGGTCTGGAACAACTGAGACAACGCGGCGTCCTGGTTCAATCTGCCAGTCTACAAAGAGGTGAACGCCGCCGATTCTGCCCTTCTGCCCCGCCACAATTTCGGTGTTTCCGTCAAGTCCTTCAAGGATCTGTCTGAGTTCCCACACTTGCATGTCAAAAAGAACTACTTGCGATGCGAAGCAATAAGGCTGATGGCTATCATCACGACGAATACCCATCCGGTGACACGGTCGTCATGCGCCACAAAAAGCGTGATAAGAGAGATGACAATAGCTAGCCAAATCAATCCGGAGTAGTTTGCCATTCCTTTCAGCGCTGGTTTAAGTCCGGCAAAAAATAAGCCACAGCAGGGCCGCGGCCATTACGATCGCAAATGTCCAAACCAGCAGAAGTATGAAAAACAGTACCATGGCTTTGTCTAACATAGCACGCTTGCTTAAGTTTGTAAACCTTATGCCGGGTTTGACACAGGCGCGTCAGCCGCCCGCGGATTGAGGATCTTTTTAGCGGCTCTTGATGGGGAAATTCTGATCGGCTCTTTTGACGCCTTGCTCAGCTTGTACGATTTCTCGATGAACTTCTTGGTCTCAGGAGCTTTCTTTGCAGACCAAGCTACGAAGTCCGAAAACCCTCCATGCTCGCGCTGCGCGTATGTCATAAGCTCTGCCAGGGTTTCAAACCAACCCGCGATTGTTGCGTAGTTGAGAGTTCCGTGCATGAATCTGAACTCAATGTCGCCGCGTTTCAGAGCTGGTTTAACGTTGAGCGCCATGAACCTGTCAACATTCTTTCCTATTCTGTGGAAATACTCCGCTGGCTTGATGTATCCTGATCCCCAGTTGTCCCCGTTCAATTCGTGATAACCTTGGATCCTGGCGAACTCGTGGCCTCGCTCGCCGTCGTTTCCGTAACGCTGAACTGGCAGGTGTCTCGGAACATCTTCAATCCAGCGATTTAGCACCTTGACAAACCGAGCTGCGTGCTCTGTTCCTGAAAACCAGCTGTTGGCGTCGAAGTGGATGTGAACTCCGGCGGAGAAATTTTGAGGGACCCTTGCTCTTGCGAGCCTGATTTTCTTTGCGCCATCAGAGTAGAGATCCGTTTCAGTTGAAATTGAGACAGGGCTGTTTGAGTGCTTTCGAGAAACCGCGACGTAGTCCTCGTGCTTGAGGTACGCCAGCATCTTCATCAACCGCTTGGAGATCCAGTCCCACCTATCAGGACCGATTGAGATTTCAACGTTTGTGTAAAGCTCCTCAAGGCTTCCTGCCATTGGAGTGACAGAATCGTCGAACCCGTACGTGAAATCGAGCTGGCGGACAACTGCTTCAAGCTCTCGGTTTGCAACCAAGTCCTTCCTGGCAAGCATCTCGATCTCAATTCCAACGCTGCCAAGATTGAGATCAGCGTCCTCAAACAGATTGCAAATTTCGCGTCTGGCGTTCACTGCTTAACTACAAAGCGGTTAAGCATCACCAGAAGTGTTACGGCGGCATGGGTGTAGCATCCGAACGGATCTGTGTGAGGAGCAAGATGTGGCCTGAGCTGATAGTGCTTCTTAGACCCTGAGCGGACCGCGATTCGCGACAGCATGCACGCCCTAAGAGCCTGGGCTGATGAGCGGTACCCGTTTTTAATTGCAAACGCCATGGCCTGAACGGCGAACTTCTGGGCGTATCCCCTGGACCGGAGAGCCGCTTTCTTTGTTTTCCGATGAACAAGCGCCTTGCAGTGCGCCGCCTCGGATGTATGGATTTTGTAGTAAAACGCAATCGTCCTTTTTAGGCGTCTAGCGCGAATTGAATCGACCATCCCAGTAAGCTCGTTAAGGATCCAGAATGTCATGGCCTTGCACAGCTTAGTTGTGTTGCACCGAGGAGCCAGGAGGGTCACCTGGGAGATCCAGATTGATGCATACGGCTGCTTCAGGTTGGTGTAGATCATCTCAACCAGGTGCTCCACATCTCGGCGCATTTCGATCGGGGCGCACTTCGGATCCTTCTTAAAGTCCATTGATCTTGGCGATGGTTGAAGTTGTTGAAAGTCCGACCACTAAAGGAATGAATTTGATCTCAGTCCCGAGGCTCTGAAGCACATCCCGCTCTTCTTTATTCACCTTGTCGATATTGTAGTCGCTTCCCTTCACCCAGATGGTCGGGTCGGCAAGCATAAGAAATAGGGAAGCGTTTGTGCTGTCGAAAATGCAAACTGCGTCAACGCACTCGAGAGCTGCAAGTACCTGGGCGCGGTGGTCTTGGGAGTTTACTGGGCGTGCCGGTCCTTTAAGGGACTTGACGGCGAAGTCGCTGTTGATTCCTACGACAAGGCGGTCTCCGAGCTCTTTTGCCTGCTGAAGATATGAGCAGTGACCGGCGTGAAGTATGTCGAAGACTCCATTGGTCGCGACCACCTTTCCGGCTTGGTGAGATCTCCAGGTGCGCAAGTCATGGAACGAGATTATTTTGCTCAAAGCGTAGAGTCTGCTCATGAGCAGAAGAACACGCCGTGACAGCATGACCAATCTTCAACTGCGATGCGGATACCGCTCCAGTCAAACGGGTTCTCTGTCACGGCGCGAAATTAGCTTTGCGAGCTTTGCGCGAGCTTCTCTAAAAGTTCTTTCAAGTCTGCCATGCTTTTAAGAACACGGAAGTCGCGGACGCGGGTCGACGTACCCGCAAACCTTGCACCGCTGTCCCGGCAGAAGGGTAGTCGGAATCCGCTTCGGCTGCTTGACGTTGCACTGAGGACAGCTGACTCCGTGCTCTTCACGGAGTCGCTTTCGTTCGTCCTTCAATTCTCTGAATGTGTCTCCCATGTCTCCCATACTAGTCAGCCATTGTGGTGTTAGGCGATACGATTTTCACATACGGGGCTTCACCGCGCCAAGCAGCTTGGAGGCGGCGGCGTCGTTCGGCGCGAATTGACTGGACATCTGAGTGAGCGTCGTCCCAGCGAGCGGTCACCCAGCTGCGAGCAACTTCAGCTCGACCTTCAACCTCGAGGTTGTCAAGTCCAGTGACGTGCAGCATTTTGTCAAAGCAGTCGCGTCCAGTCGAAGCATCTGGATGGAAGAATGTGGCGTCTCCGAAAGCTCCGTGGTTCACAACCTTGTCATAGACATAAAGCAAGAAGTTGACCCATCCAGTCACATGATTCGGGTTGAGGCTGCCACTCATCAGGCGGAACTCAACAGTGCCGTGTTCCGTGTAAGCGCACCCGTTCATCCAGAAATAGCGGGTAGACCACGCAGACCAACCGCGGTTTTGCCGCAGCTTAGCAAGCACGTCTGCCGTCAGCGGCGCGCAGTAGTGCACCGCGCGGCGTCCAGGAGCGAGCTCAAAGAAGCAGTCTTGGTATTGGACAAAGAAGCGGATAAGGCGGTTTCTCTCGTCCTCAGTGAGACGGCGGACGTCGATATGGACGTGCAACCCGCATTTCTTCGTCACCTTATAACCAAGTTCATCCATCATTTCGCAGACTCTCGACACAGAATTGAGATCAGCGTCGGTGCGCAGAATGGGAGAGTTTAGCTCAACTCCCGCTCCAGAGCGGCCGCAAGAAGCGTCTGTTTTAACGACCCAGTTGAGACCGGCACGGGAGAGCTTGTCAGAGATGAAACGGACATCTGAGTTGACATTCCGTGTGTTTTCCATCTCGATCTCGACGCCGACGGTCGTAACGAGTTCAGTGTTGTTTTGATCTGGCATACACAAGCACTATATCATTCTTCGGAAAAATGTAAACATTTATTTGCAACTATTTTTAGACTAAAAAGGCGTGCCACCTCGTAGCAGCACGCCTTTCATTTTCGTCCCCGCTTAAAGAACTGGTTAATTGATCCGCTGGAATCCTAACGTTTTCAGCTCAGCAGTGCTTTTGACCCGACCGAGCGACGCAGCAACGGCTTTTCCTTGGCTGAATGGCGTTGCTAAGTCGTAAACGGTATCTCCATCCTCTCCAAGCAGCACCTGGACTGAGTTTTTGCTGACAATCACCACGGCCTCTTGCTGGCCAATAGAGACCTCGCCGATCAGCGGCTCTCCACCGTCTGGCCGTTCAGCGCCGCTGTATCCAGTCCAGTCGCTCTCGGTAAACGGGCGAAGTTGAATCGGACCAGGTTCAGCTTCATTGTGGCCAAGAAGGCTTTCAACAATCCGCTCTGCAAGCTTATCATTTCTCGATGTCATGCGCTAACTACTCCTGGTTGTAGATCAACGTCGCACCGGCGTGCTCGGGCGTCAGCACCTCTGGTTCTTCGCGACCGTCAAGCCCGAAAAACTGAACCTTTGCTTTTCCAAGCGGTTGGCCCAATTCTCCTGATCTCAAGCTGCGGCAGAAGTTGATGATTCCTTCGGTGTCGTCGCACCCGAACTCATCGCAGGTGTACGGGTCGACGTTGACATCATCCGGAACTTTGAAAGCGTCGCACTCCCTGATCTCGGGTTTAGCAGGCTCTCCACCGTCAATGATGACAACGATCCCTCCATATTTGAAATTGTCGTCTCCGTCAACGAGTTCCTCAACGATCTGTCTTGCAATCGTCCTATTGTTCATGCTTTAACTACTCCGAAATGTACCTTCTGAATGATGCCGTTGTCGGCCTGGCAGAAACGAAATGAGGGGATATGCGCAGATGGCGGATCGACTTGTCGCACGCCTCGATAAGCAGATCGATCATTCTGGAAGCTCTGGCTGGAGTGATCGAGCGCGGAGTGGCGAATTGCGGCTTGTTGGTCACTTCTTGGTTGAAGCGCTTGTCCAACACGCCATACGTTGCGATCCCGTTTTCTTCGCGAAGAAGCACAAGCCGCTTGTTTTTCTCAGGTTCGACGTCGTCTGGGATTTGGTACCCAGGTGGAGCGCCTCTGAATGCACACTCAACGCAAGGACCAACGTATTGGAATACGCGAGTCTTTGGCTTTTCCTTCACAGTTTCTGATACAGTCATCATACCACTGACTATATCATGTTTTCAGCAAAATGTAAACAAATTTTTATTGCTGAGGCTGCTGGGGTTCCGTGGCTTCCTTTGGAAGTGGAGGTAGAGGGGACTTGACAAGATAAAACGCAGAGCTGACAATTGCTGAAACCAGGAACGCCTTTGCGAGCATCCAAAGATCGCTCAAATTGAACTTCTCTGGATCGAGCACCATGGCTGTAATGGCTGAGGCTCCTCCGCCAACCGCGGCCGCGCCAAGGCCGTGAGCCCACACTCGGACTGATTTTAGGCGCTCTATGCTCATAAACTATTTTGCAACGCCGAGGCCGCGAGCGGTTCCTTCAGCGGCTCCCTGAGCGGCAGCTTTAATGCTGTCTGCATCAGTTCCGCTTCCTTTACAGTCGATGGAGTAGTAGCCGTTGGTTGTCGGTGTAGCCTTGTATCCTTCTGTCTTCCAGAGAAACCGGCTGTTGGCGACATGGACATGATTTGTGACTCCGTTGACCACAATCGTCTGATCAACAACCGTTGTGTTGCACGCCGAGAGCATCAGCAGCGAAACCAATCCGCCAGCTAAAATGAAAGCTGTTTTCATGGCTTAACTACCTGCTAAGAGACCCTCGTCATCAGGAAGGTCGGAGCAGGAGATCCGATAATGTTGTCCTCAGCGCTCCAGTCAACGAACCTGACGAACACTTCTCCGGTCCCATCATGGTAGAAGTCAATTTCGCTGTGGTCGTACCATCCTCCCTCATTGACGAGAATTTTAACCCGGTAGTAGAAGACGTACTCTGGAGGGTAGTCGGTGTGCTTGTTAAAGTTGTTCCAAACTACAAACCCGGCGTTGGCCTGGTCAATTCTCCAGTTTCCATCAGGGCTAAACTTCAGCAAGCCCCCTGTATACTTGACGTGGTACGTTCCAGCAGGAAGAAATCCGAAACTCAGGTCTACCACTTTTTGGTTTACGGATGTGAATGACTTAGAGAGCGGAAGTGCTTGCTGAACGTGAAGCGGAACTCCAACGGTCATGACGGCGTTCCCTCCAGTTCCAGTTACCACGCACCCTATCCAGTCCTCGCATGAGCTAAGTCCTGACAGGTTAAGCGTTGGTGACGTGGCTCCTGAAATCGGATTTCCCCACCAAAGCCAGTCGAGGTACCCTCTGTACCACTGATACGCTAGTGTGTCTCCATCGGGAGCTACCGCGCCTATGGTGAATGTTGCAGTCTGCGTCGTGTCTATCGTGACCGCAGATGGGTTTGTGACTATTTGTGGAGGACGAGGTCTTACCGTCAGCAGCGCGGTCGTTGTCACTGATTTTTGCACAGTTCCATTCACGGCCGTAATCTTGCATGTCACAACCATTCCATTGTCAGCAATGCTCTGAGGGAAAAACTTGGTCGTCCAGGTGTTGCAAGAAAGGTTGTCGCTCATCGAGCTCCCGTGGGCGAAGAATACTGGTGTTGGAGTTTCCACGCTCCCTCTATACCAGTACGAGTACGAAGCTGGACAAACTGTGTACTCGACGCTGTATGTGCCTTCATTCCAGCCGTCACCAACTCCGTGAGAACTTGGGACTGGTATCATGTTAGACGTGACACCGACTGTAAACAGCACTTGTCCGAGCACAGTTGTGGTCGCAGGAGTCAGAGGAGTAGCCAGACTTATGGTTAAAGGACTGCCAGTGTACGTCGCGCTTTTAGTTATCGTGACGCCGTCGGCTCCTTTAAGCTCAAATGTGTACGTGGTAGTGCCGAGCGCTACTGCCGGAACGCCAAAAGTTCCAGGATTGTTTATGCGGCTGTTTAGCGCGCCGTTAAACAGGACAGTCCCGCTATTATTTGTGACCTTCAGAAGTAGGCCGTCTCCACCAACGTAGTAAATGATTCCAAATCCTGTCGTTCCTTCTATGGCGTCCGCCCCTCCGGTGGCAAGACCAAGAGACGTTCCATCTGGAGTAAGGTGAAGCGTCGCTGGCTGGCTTGTTACAGTGACTCCGTCATCTCCAGTAACTTTGCACGTAAATACGTCTCCGTTATTCTCCCAGTTCGGGTAGTCTGCCCGCGGGTGAACAAACGTAGCAGATGTTCCTGGACTTCCATCGTAATCCTCGGTTGTAACCCCGTTGCAGTACCATTGGTACCTTAAGTTGGTGCCCACGGCGCCTACAGTAAACTGTACCGTTGGAGGATTCCGAAACGGATCGCTCGGATCGTATCTCCCTTCTGGATGGTACGTGTTCGAAAACGAGTCAACCGGCTGGGTGACGATCCGCGTTGCTAGCGCTTGCACGGTTAACCGCGCCACCCTGCTAGTCACAGTGACTCCGTCAGACCCTGTGACTTTGACCTTGAATCCAGCTCCAGATGTTCCTATGACTTGGTACACGCTCGATGTCGCGCCACTTATTGCAGTTCCATTTTCGTAGCACCACTGGTAGCTTAGTCCTTCTCCCGTTGCCGTTACTGCAAACATTGCAGAGTCTCCAGGAGCCACTGTTGTGTCTGCTGGCTGTGATGTGATGACGGTCTGAATTGAAAGGTGAACCGTCGCGCTCTGGGTGTGTCCTGCAGGATTCGTGATGACCACCCAAAAGTTCGCTGATGCGGTTGCGTTCACGACAAGCTCGTTGCTGTCTATCCCAACGGGAGTTCCGTTGCGGAACCACTGGTACGACATCTGAGCCCCGGATGCCGTAACTCTGAAAGTGGCTTGGCTTCCCTTCGGAGCTGACACTGCCACTGGTTGAACGAGGATTATCGGAGCCTCCATAAGACGAAGCTCTGCGACGTTGCTTGTGACGCTTCCAGCCTCGTTGTAGACCTCCACGGTATAGTCGGCGTTGGCGTCCGCAAGAACTTTCAGAACGCTGCTGTTTGTGCCCACAGGTTGGCCATCGGCGTACCACTGGTAGTCTGGGTCTGTCCCACGAGCGTCAACCGTAAACGTTACTTCGATGTGCGGAATCGCGTCATGGATACTGGAAGGCTGCGTCCGAATCGAGGGAGGAATTATTACCGGGACGTGGACTTTCGCTGAAGCGGGGTTGCTCCTCACGGCTCCGTATGCATTCTCGACGTCCACCCAGACGTCGGTGGTGTTTCTCACGTTGGTGAGTGACAGCTCTGGCGTATCATTGTTTGGGACAGGCTCAGAGTTGATGTACCATGTGTAGCGAAGAGGCTTAGATCCGGTCGCAAACACAGAGAACGCCGCGGCCTGGCCTCGCTCAATGAATAGATCGGCAGGTTGAACCAGTATGATGGGAGCAAACGGGCTCTTCTCTGGTCTTGGTTTCGGGTGGTAGCGCAGGTTCGAGCCAAACTCGTCAAGTTCGCCGCCAATCACTTGGCTGCGATCCTCAACCTTTAAGTAGACTCCCGGAGCATCATGTCGCTGCATGCGCTAACTAGCGACCTAGTCAGAGATGCTGTTGGCTTTCGCTCCTCCAAGAATGAGGCTTAGAAAGCCACTGTTTTTAAACATGACAGGATTCTTCTGCGGCTCTGGCTCAGACTCGGCCAGAGCGATTGATGCAGAAGTCGGATGGGCTGCAGCCCGCGCTCGGCGGGTTTCCTTAAGATAAGCCTTGCTCTCCTCGCACAGATCAGACTTTGCGAGACCCTTCACTTCCTTTTTAACTTCAGATTTGCGCTCTTTGGCGCACGGCCAAGGCTCACTAAAGTGGTAGTCCTCACAGTGCGAGCAGTAACTCGCGCAGCGAGCGACAGTTGATCCTGGTGGCGTTGTGTACACTATTTCAGCTCTATTTTGACGAGTTCTCCTGCGACTTCGTAAACCCGTCGCTTCAGATATGGACCAATCGGTTCGCGCTCTCCGTTTTCCTCGTCCTTCCACTCCCGCTCGTCAACCGCCGAGTCAAAGATCGAGATTCCCATAAAGTTCACCGCGCAGTCTTCGCCGATGCTGACAAACTCAACAAGCGGACCGTTTTCTTCAATAAATTGCGGGATGCATTCGTACAGCTGCCTGTTTATCTCAAGGACAGACTGAAGCGCTTCCGTTTCGAGGTTTTCCATGCCCGATTAGAACGGAGATTTCTTTGCTTGGATGACCGTACACTGACGCGAAGTTCGAAACCCATCCAGCCTTCCTCTTCTGTATGATGAGGTAGACCTGGCGCTTCCAGTGCCTCTTTCGTTTTCGAGACGAGCGCTTGTAGCCATCCGACCTGTAAGCTCGAACTGCCGCGTCGTAGTCTGACTTTCGCATCCCCATTACTCGGCAGGCGTGATCCTTCTCAATGTCAGGATTGTTCGCAATTTCTCGCGTGATTGCTTCAGACGCCGCTGCCACGAACAGCTGCTCAGCGGCCCTCATGTCCAACGATTGCGGGTTGATGAGATGTGGCGGAACTCCAACTCCAGAGAATACCGAAGCCTTAAGATCCGCGACCTCGCGAGTTATGTGGCGTATCACAACGGACGGCGGAGGAATCGTTTCGGGTGTGACGAGGTAGATCCGGTGATTTTTATTTGGTAGGGCTTGCATGCTTTAAGGTGACCTGTCCCGCTTGTTGCGGCTACTTTGAACAGCCACGTTCCGTACGGGTCGGTCGATATTTTTGACGGGTCTGAAATTGCTTTGTGATTAACCTCTGCCACTTTGCCGCTTACAGGAGAATAAATTGAGAACGTAGCCTTTGACGTCTCTCCGGTGCCGCACGGTTGCAAAGCCTGGACGTACTGCCCAACTTTAGGGAGCTCAACGAACTTTATGCCGCGAATGGGCATCAGACCCACCCTTCCGTCGGGTGCGTACCAAGCTCTGTCTGATGACTTAACGCCGTTCATGCCGCAATGAGCCCCTTATGACCTCTGTTGCATCCTGGAGGGAAAGCATCTGGAGACTTGATCGATGTAAGAAGACCCCCTAGGCTGAACGTAGGATGCACCTTCCTTTCAATTAGAAACCTGACCACGTCCTTTGGAATGCGCTTTCTGTTAAGCTCTACTCGGTAAGCGTCTCCGTATCGCTTGCCGTAATAACCAAAAGCCTCCTCAGCTTGAACCCAGGACTGAAACTCAGACAGCGCAATGGCAAACGCGACTGATGGGCTGCGGCTTATGCCGCCGTGGCAGTGGATCAGAATCTGGCCTTGGTCTCGAAACTTGTCAAATACTTTCGCAGCACCGTAGAAAGCGTGGTATCCCCAAAAGCCGGTCTCATGAATCGGAAACCAGAAGTGTGGAACTGGGCTGCTAAACGCCCGCCCAGGGCTATCTGAGACATTGACCACGGCGGCGTACCGAGTGAGATCGGTGTCCGCAGACGGGATCGGCGTTACGCTGATGAATGACTTCATGGAAGCACAGTACAGCGCTTCCATGGATTTGTAAACACTTTTATGGAAGATCTTCCAGCTTTGGGTACTTTGACAAATCGATCTCGTGAACTTTCTCTCCGCACGTCTGGAATATCTTGTTCGTAATCCAATCGTATGAGGACCAGTATGTCGGTCCAAACACTGGACCGTGAATTACAAGGACAAGCGCTGGAAGTGGATCATCTTTAAGCACTGCAAATGCAGGGCCGCCGCTGTCTCCCCCGTTTGCGTCATGCTCTGTAAATAACACCCGAGGATACGTTGCTGAGGACCCGAGCTCGTAGCTGTCCGAGTATGGGTCACGATCGTAGTCCATCCACGGCCAATTTATGCTCTCTCCTCCAAGGTACTGAATATTCATCTTCTGAGTGTTGTTTCTCAACCACATAACTGGAATTCCGTTTAGGATTGGGTATCCGGAAGATCCAGTGTTTGGAACATAGTTTGTGAAGCATGGAGGAATCATCTGGAACGGGTGAATATCTGGAGGAAGAGGGGTGTCGAGTATGACGAGGCAAAGGTCGTAGCCCGGGTTTCCAGGATCTGACGCTTTAACGGCCTTAGAGACATTCCAGAATGTTGTGGCTTTGCTTATGTGCACAGTTCCGTCGGCAGCTATGAATGGAGTCGTCTCTCCGTTTCCAGGAGCATATCCGACAACATCCACGTCTGTTCCGTTTATGCAGTGCCAGGCGGTGATTGCGCAGCTCGGAGATATGAGGATGCAGTCAAACCCAGACCTGTTAGGACCGGCGTCTGGAACTGGAGGGGTGTCGTAAACGTACCTGTTTGCGTAAGCTCCTGTCGACAGCCCGGTCATGTCAAGGTCCTTCATCCAGCAGTTCGGATTCCTGTTGTAGGTGTTCGTGAACCTCCACTGCGACTCGTCGTATTTTCCGGCGTAGTGCGGGGTCATTCCGTTTTGAAGGCTGTAGCCAAGCGTTCCTTCAGCATACCCAGTGTCTGTGAATGAAAGCCCTCCTCCCGTTTTTATGCACCACCGTTTTGTCATAATCCCGTAAGGAGTGCTAAAGCAAACAACAGCGTTTCCGTCCGCAAGCTCAGACACTTTATTTCCAGAAACGCTGACAGGACCGATCGAAGTCATCGGCCAAACGACCTGCGGGTTGTATTCGCGGTACCAGATAGGGCTGACCCTCGTGCGAGTGAACGCTCCTTTAATAGTCTCGCCGCGCGTTTCAGTAAACGGAACGTCGATCCTTCGAAGGGCTAGGTCCAGCTTTGTGTTTACTGGAACGGGAGCCTTTCCTTTCATCACGAGCTGACCGCCGACGGCGGCGTATGCAGAAAATAGCAGTGCGACTAGTGTTCTCATGGAAGTTCGCTCAGTTTAGGGTATTTTGACAAATCAACTTCGTTAAGGTGCTCTCCGTGGTCAGCGAGCTCTTTTACAATCCACTCTAGCTCTCTTTCATTTGTTATTGCAGGTCCGCTGATCGACGCTGACTGAACCGCGAACAAAAATACTGGGAGTGGGTTGTCCTTAAGGATGGTAAAGACAGGGCCAGAACTGTCTCCTCCCCATGCAGCGTTAAAACCAAACGGGGCAAAAGGTCCATTCATGTAGGGGTCTAGCTCGTTGACGTCGTACCACTCGTTCGGAACTGCTTTGAATGTGTAGTCTACCATTTTAGCACTGCAGCTTCCTCCTTCTACCGTTCCATACCCGAGAACCATAAGACCTCCCCAGTAGTAGTCGCTTTTTCCGTGGATGTCGTTATTTTTGAGCCACATGACTGGAACGCTGCTCATTGGGGTGGTGATATAGTCATGGTAAGCCATTGTAAACACCTGGAATGGATGGATGTATGACGGGCATGGGTATCTGAAGTGGATAAGCACCAGGTCAGATTGTTTCGCTGAGTCTGGGCACGAGACGATCTCGTCCATGAAGTTTTCGAATACCTCTCCAGATTCGCTTTCGAAGTGGGTGACTCTTTCAACCTCTTCGATGCCATGGTTGTCAAATGTGAAGCGCGCCTCGTTGTAGCAAGTCCATCCTGTGACCTTGTCTGTGAGACCTGGATATGCTAAGCAGTGCTTTGCAGTTACTGCATAACTCGGTGAAATCAAAGTGAGGTCTGGTCCGTGGTTCTGGGCCGTCCAAGGTTGGTGGTCAGGACCGCCTGTAGCGAGACCCGACATGTCCATTCCGTACATCCAGCAGTTTCTGTTTCTGTAAAACGTTCTCCAGTAGCTCCATTGAGTGCTAAGGTTTGTTTTTCCGGCGTAGTATGGGTACATCCCGTGCTTTAGGTCGTATCCTAGCGTCCCAGGCTTGTAGTCCTTGTATTCCTCAAGCTGACCTCCAACCGGTGAGGATGACAGCCTAGCGGTCATCGTCCCGTGCGGAGTGGTATAAACTAAAATTAGTCTTCCAGGTTCATTTCCAATCTGAATCGCTTTGCTTCCGTCTTCGTTTAAAACGAAAGTGCTCCCTATGGTGGAGATTCCCCACTGAGGATTGCGCGTTATGGCATAGTCTCTAAAATAGAGGATCTTTTTAACAACTCCGTACGACACATCTTTTGTGAACGGAGGCATGGTAAACGAAGCTGGATCGGCCACTTTCCAATCCAAATTCGTTACTGACCACTGAACTGGAGTTGGAGGACGGGATTTAACCACCACAGCAGGAAGCGCTGAAGTAAGACCGAGCAGCAACAGAAGCGTTAGTTTAAGTTTCATGTTAGTTTACAAGTTCAAATAGTGAGCAGGTGCAGATCAGCGTGTTCCCTGGTTCCGAGAATGCCGCTGTGACGTCAATAGTGTTGTCGATAAGATAGTGGATCCTAGTCGAATCTAGTTTTGGAACAGATATTGATTGAAGCGGAGAGCTGTGAGACGTGTTGTACTGAAATGACGCTTGTCCTACCGCCTCGATGTAATATGTCGAATAGTCGCTTACGTTTTCGTACCCGAATGTGTGCGTGGACACAATCTCTCCTGAGTATGTCCAAGTGTTCTGCTGTCCAGACCCGGATGCTTGGGCGAGTTGCTGCGGACCTGTTTCAAACATTATTGCGCTCCCTATTTTAAGCTTGACGTTAAGCATCGGAGTCCCCGACGTTTTCATGTATCCGCTGAGCTTAAACCTAATGACTCTCCCCTCGTGCGCCATAGAAGCTATCCTAAGGATATTTTTAGCTTCGTACCCGAGCGGCTGGTCAGCTTGATCCATTGAGTTGATCAAACCTCCAGCGGGCTTGCTAAGTCCTGCAACGTTGTTCGAGTAACAAGAAAATCCATCCAAAAGCGTTATTTCATCCGTGGTTAAGATTGGACCTGATGGGCTGGATGACGAAAAGATGGTTGAGGAGACGTATGTGCTTAGTACGGATTGAAGCGTTCCTCCGTTAGTCCATCCTCCGTCAAGGATCAAGCACCCAGCGTCTCCATAAGTTCCAGACTGCATCGAGATTATTCCTCCGTTGTACCCTCGTCTTTTTCCGTTTATGGAAGCGTTTCCTCCGGATGCGCGTATCTCTCCTCCGCGGCCTCCTCTGTTCGTTGTCCATGAATTTCCACTTTTTGAAGCTATGGTAAACGCAGGAAGAGCGTAAATTCCTACGTATTCTTCACCAGTATCCTTGTTTGTTGTGGTCGCTCCTCCGTTTCCTGCAAACCCACTTATAACGAATCCTGGACCTCCAGCTCCTCCAGGATGTCGCGTCACCACATCTTGATCGTTTGTAGTGTAAAAACCTGATCCTCCCATTCCTCCTCTAGCATAAACCTGCAGTCCTAACCCTCCGGTTCCTCGAAGCAGCGTTCCAGAGGACGAGTTTCCTCCTATGAGCGACAGCAGCATCGGATAACCCCCAGCGTATTCTCCTCCACTGGAGTCAGTTCCGTACGTCAGATTAAACCCTCCAGTTTGGCTAAAGTTGGTAGAGTTGATTCCAGGTATTCCTGTGTGAGTTGCAAATGGTATAACTCCTCCGCGCTCAGAGAGCATCCCAGACTCCATCCGCCGATACGCAGCATACAGAGGATCGTCCACTATTACGCACACTGGATCATAAATAAGACCTTTTATTCCGGTCATCGGAGCCGTGTCGTACCCGTTGTTTCTCGTCGCCGGACGAATGCTTATCGGGGAGCACGGAAGGCCACCGGGAGTGCATCCGTCTCCAACTCTAAGCTGCATGGTGTCGATGGTGTAGCCAAGCATCCCGACAGGAAGGATGTTTGTCATGACAGTGTCGGCCGTGTCGAACCAGTTGATCAGCTGAACGTCAAGCGGAGTTGTCGCGTACTTGTTAATCCCGTCCACCATCCAGTTCGCGATATTGGTGCGCGTCTGATCCTGCAGCTCCTCTTCAAGAGGGAAAACTGCGGGAGTTCCTGCGCGTGCGGTGAGAGCCGTTAAGAGAATTGCTGCAAGCAGTATACGCCGTATCATAGCGTAACTACCAGGAGCTTTACACTAGAGGAGGATAGTCCCGGACTTCGTCAATCCGTTGTCCGTTGTTGTCAACCCCCATAAAGAAGTAGTACTGGCCTCCAGACATCGCCTTGCGTATCAGCGCGCTGACAATCGGAGATTCAATCGAGCGGTCGATTCCAGCAGGAGCCGGTATGACGTCATCGATGCGCGTCCCATCATTCTGTGTGGTGACGACTCTGAGATACTCCCCATTTGGAGATAGGAAGAAAGCCTTGATAATGTTGACGTTGACCGAGCTGCTGTACGACCCATTCGAAACAATGTTGTCGAACATCTCTCCGCTCTCAGTCACTCCAATGCTTCTTGTGAAGACGCGATTTGGACTTGAGAAGAGAAACTCAAGGCTGGCGGCGACCTGCTCAGCCGTTACGTCGACAGGATTGCCTGTGCCTCCGTGGTCGTCAGACACCGGGACAAGCGCACTCGCTGCTAGCGACGCGCGCCACCCTACCTGGCCACATATCTGTACTTGGACGCCGTTCATACCCTAACTACTAAACCGTATAGACGTCGGTGAAGTTTGATCCATCAGTCGAGCGCTTCAACACGTAGCCGTTAGCGCCAGATGGCGAAGTCCAGTCGAGCTTAGGAACTCCTCCCTGAAGGACTCCAGTGAGCACCGGAGCGTTCGGAGCCGCGGGGGCGAGAGTTGTCCCAGATCCTTGGGCCGAATCTGCGCTTGACCCGGTCGCATTCGTGGCGCACACCACGTAGTAGTACGTGGTCGAGTCGGCAAGACCAGAGTCGTTGATGCTAGTCCCAGACGGGTTACCAACAACAGTGCTGTAAGGACCACCTGAAGATGTGCCGCGCTTCACGGTGTACGATGTCGCTCCAGTGGATCCAGTCCAGCTGATCGTTAGACCGCCTTGACCATTCGTGGTCACCACGACGTTTGTCGGAATGGCAGGAATCAGAAGAAGGTCAACGACGTTTGAATCGGAACTATTTGTGCCAGTACCTCCAACGCCTGTGGTCGCGATGACTTTGTACCAGTAGTGAGTTCCCTTCACAGCAGTGTTGTCGGTATAGGTTGGCATAACGAGATAAGTTGAAGCGATGGTGGTGTAGATCCCATCGAATGCGCTGGCGCGCAATAGTTTAAATCCAATGGCTCCGCTCGGGACGGTCCAGGTGAGGACGGGCTTTCCGCCGATGAGTGACCCAGAAAGTTCTGGTGCTGCGGGAGGTTCCTCAGCTTCTACGGGTGGGTCGGTGCGGCGCACGAGAACGACTGCTTTGTGGGTGGATGCAGCGAGCCGTCCCTCGTAGCCACGAAGTTGCACTTTAACGCCGTGCGTAGTAGCATTTTCTACTCCAGTCACGCGCTAACTACCATGCAGCTAGCAGTATACCGAGATGGTTTCTCCGCCGTCGATCTTAGCTGCGCGCACAAATCCTGAGCTGACTTCCGTGACTCTGTAGTCGCCGGCAAGATACGCCGTGTTGTAAGATTCACTGAGATTCTGCTCATTCAGGTTGGCGCGCATAAAGTCTCCAATGACGTCAGGATGCAGTCTTGCGCCAGTGTTTGTCTCGACCGCCTTTGCAACGGCAAGGATCACTGCGCGCCGTTCTGCGTCAGGATTCGACTTTAACCGCAGCGGTTCTCCAACTGTGATCAGCATTCCAAGTTTGTCAGCGCTGTACGCGTGATTCTTGCGAGCGTACGCTGCAGGAACTTCAGCAAAGACGTGGTTTCCTCTGATGACGCTGATCACATCTCCAACTGCATAATGCGGTGCTTTTCTCATACCCCCACTATAGCATGAATTCGCGATTTTGTAAACACTTATTTGCGCGGAGTCGTTTCGACCCGGTAGGCCTTGTAATCAGGGACTAGAAAGCCACCTTCAGCGAAACGGCTCTCGGTCAGACCGCAGTACATTTTGAACGTGCGGCCTGTGTCGAGATTCTTGTAGTTGATCATTGCGATCTGAGTTGGAAGCTCCCCGGCATCAGTCCAATCCGTCCGCTTTCCAATTGAAAGCTCTGTGATCCAGCCGTTGACTTCTTTGTCCGATCCACTTCCGCACCTGCGAAGTTTTAGCATGGTCTCAAACTCAGCAGTCATGTCCTGGTCAAACGCTGCTCTGAATTTTGTGTCAACCATGCGAGCCACTCTCGCGCAGTATCCGCAAACCTTGCTGCTGGTTGGCTCGAACGCATACGCGAGCTTCGAAAGCTTTCCGACGAGCTTGTGCCAATCCTCTTTTGTTCCTGAGATGTCGACGGCTGGGAAACCGCATAGCATAGTGCCGTACAAGTAGTAAGGATCAACGGCGTCGCAGAGTGCAACTTGCATGGCAAATCGTGACGATACCGTAGTGGTGCTGAACTCGACAAGGAAATCATCCACGTTTGTTGGCATTCTGGATCTCAAAGCGTCAACGAGGGCGGATGGATCGATAGTTGTCGGATCAAGAGTTGGGATGACGATCAGCTCCTTCTTGTCGGATGTGGTAAACATCTTTTCAAAGACTTTCGGAGTGCGCTTGATCTCCGCTCCAATCTCAGACAGAACCGCAAACCAAATGTCGTCAGGTCGAATAACGATCGAGTAGTGGTTTGACCACGCTGCGATCAAGTAGCCAAAAATCCCGGTGTGGTGAATCAGCGCTCCTTCTCCGCTTGAGAGGTGGGTCCCGAGAGGAACGTATGGCAGGGTCACGCCTGGCATCCTGTTTTCGAGGATGCGGTGAGCTCTGGCGCGGGTTACTTCGTCGAATCCGGCTTGTTCCGGCGTTTTGGTGCTAAGCGTTAAAATCATACGCGGGGTAGAATCAGCTTTTTTGTTTTGTTAGCGATGTTCGGTTATGCCGCCTGGTCCATTCCTCTTTTCCAATCTTTTCGAGATAGACTCGGCCTCTCTCAATATGGTTCCACTTTGCCCTGTGACCCGTTGGAGTAACGCAGCCAGTTCCAGCCTTAGCCTTGCAGCGCGGACAGTCCATCTCTGCTTTAGCCTGAGATGACGCCCGCGGAGAAATGCTTGCAGGCGGATCATCCGACTTTTCAGACTTTCGGCGCGGTTTGAATAGCTCACCTGGGTCGATGTCGAACAGATCGAGTTGTCCGTTGAGCAATGCTTCTGCTCCAGACAGCAAGTAGCCGCACAGCAGGTTGTCGCCCTTAGCTGGTCCGAGCTTCAGCGACTCAGATTTTCCATGGACCTTCGCCAGCGGAGTGACGAATCCAGCCGACACGATGTCACACCCCTCAATTTTAACCTGGGCGTGCGCGATTTGATCTGGGAATATGACCGGGAGGCGGATTCCTCCTGGTAGCGTTACGACGACGTATTTCATTAGAAGTGCTTTCGTTTGGAGAGTTCCTCAATAGCGGCGCGCAGCTCTTCCTGAGGGACGGAGTTGAGCAGCTCAAGCAGCCGCTTTGCCTTTTCTGGTCTCCCGGACCCATCGATCGTGAGGATGAGCTCGAGTTTTTTGACTAGGTCTTTCATAAAAGTTGAACGTCGGGAAGCCTTGAGAAACAGTCTCAGTCCTACTTCGGAAGGACGGCTTCCCGACAAGAGATGTAGGCTTGACGGGAGTCGTTGTTCACCCTGGGCCACGCGGCCCGCCTCATCTCAAAGTGTTAAACGTTTCGGATCTCCTGGCGGTGAATTTTTGCGCGCTGCTCGAGATCGGCTAGCTCTTGGGCTTGACTTCTACTAAGATAAGCGCGCTGAAGCTGCAGGTTGTAAGCTCTGGCAATGTCAAGAGTCTCAAGGCGGGGAGGTTCAACAAACATGTCGCCTGTCAGCAGGTCAACCCGCCACACCTGTCGCCCTTTCTCCCACCGGCCATAAACGATGTTGGCCAGCCCGAGAGTTGTGGCGCGCTGCTTAGCTTCCTCCCCGTATGATCCAGAGAGTGCCATCTCGTATCCCTCGAACTCCTGTAGGGCAACTTGAAAGGCAGTGCCATCATCCACCATGGCTGGCGAGCCTCCGCTGTATCTGGGAATGACGTGGCAATGACCGTTTCTTGGGATTAGCATCATCCGCTGCCGAACGTGGTCGGCAGTGGTTCCGGTAGTGAGTGAGTCGGTGTTCATACTAGTTCTGGGCGGGCGCCATGTAAGAGATGAGATGCGGGCGCTTTCCAATGCCGAACGTCACATCGTCGCGACTCGCCACGACAGAGACGCGCAGTGTCACGCGGCCGTTCCTCTGAGGGTTTTGGAGAGTGGTGGGAACGGTAGTCCAGACTTTGGAGCCGTTCGCGAGTTTGACTAGCATCTTGGTCGCCGAGCCGAAATTTGTATTGACCACCTTCACGCTGACGATCTCGCCCTCGACGCTGATGCGCTCGCCAGTCGGGACAGGTCCTGCAGGAGCAGCCGCAGCCTGAGCAGCGCGACGGGCTGCAAACTCGTGGTCGCGTTGTATCGAGCGAATGAACGCCGAAACTTGGGCGTCGCTCAGCTTGCCATATTTGTTGAACTTGGCGATGATGTCCTTTACGAAGGCGTTGTTGGCATGGCAAGGATTGGTCACCTCCGCCTCGTTGTTGACGATGGCGGCAAATTCGGGGTTCGCAGTCAGGAAACGTTCGCGAGCTAGGAATAGCTGGATGCGCGCGTTTCCTTGAGCGGCACGGGCGCGGACCTGAGCAGCGACAAACTCATTGCGGTTGGCAAACTCGAGGCGGGCAACGCACACGTCGCCGAACACTACATTTTGGTTCGTGGGGATGTGGCGGACAGCCACGATGTAGCGCACTTGAACGTTGCCGCAATGGGTGCACTTATGGATGTTGGGTTGGTTCTGGCTGCGGAAAGGAAAGTAACGGTCCATCTGCTCGTTCCAGTGGCGGAGCGCGGCGTTATACTCGGTGCGGGCCTCTTCCATGAGGTGGTTGTACGCCTCAGCGCTGCAGCCGAAAACAAACGGGACGAACATCTGCCATTTGGGAGGTTCGTTGTCGAGATACTCGAGCACTTGGTAGTCGCCCGGGTTGAAATTCGTCTCGTTGTGCATGGTGCGATCAGTCATCGGGGCCACGCTCGTCGAGCTCTGATTTGTTTCAACGTCGTTTGTCATCATGGCGATACTATATCACGCCACGGAGATTTGTAAACATTTACTTGCAACTATTTTTGAGACAAAAATGGCGTGGCTGTTTTGCCACGCCGTGAGTTGGACTATTGCCGGGCGTTTAAAGCCGCGACAACGGCGTCCATGTTGTCAACGACATGCTGCGCCATGTCTCCCCACACTGTGCCATCTCCAGGAGTTGAGCTCATAACTTTTACAAGCTCCATGACATCCTCTGATTTAACCTCCCAGCTTCCTGACTTTTGAATCATCAGGTCTCCGTCAGGATCTCCGTACTCGGCTGTGATGTTGGCAGCTTCATTGTCGGGCCACAAGTCAGCGTACATGGCAGCGATGCCGTATCCAGGTCCGTCAGCTTTTCCACCTTGGTACGTCTCTCCGTCGACAGTCATCGTGCCAATGGCCTCAACGCCTCCAGAGCCGTCAAACGCAATCAGTGCGCGATTTTGAGGTGCTCCTCCTTCGGGGACCATCTCGTTTATCATGTCTTTTGTGCTTTTCATAAATTCGATTTAATTACCGGCGGACACGAAGCTGGATGGCGATAGAGTTTAGCATCGCGCTCGCACGCTCCCACAAAATGCGGTTTCCGCCCTTCAGGACTTCAAGCTGAGCAAGCTTCTCGGGGACGTACACTCTGCGAGCGAAGTCGGGATTGTACTGCGCCATCGACGGCACGTTTTCCATGATGTCGCAAATCTTGATAGACGCTGCTCGCGGCGATATTTTTGACAATCGCGCAAGCTCGTTAGCGGCGCGCTCCTCTCGAGTCCCGACATAAACGCCGTTGACTTTCTTGTGGGTATGGGTGAGCTCAATGGTAAGATTCGCTACAGGCTCTCCCAAATGCGCTGCTATTCCTTCGTAGGTATCGCGCTCGTTCTCGATGACGTCGTGAGTCTCTCCGGCGGCGACAACTTCAGGGTCGTCGATCTCCTCGGCCAGCATCTCAGCCACGTGGTGTGGATGAACGTGATACGGCGCCTTGGTGAACTTCCGGAATTCGCCGCTATGAGCAAGCTCGGCGAATTGGCGAGCCTTTACCCACAGCGGGTGGTCTCTACTGGTTTTTAGACTTAGCATATTGGTTTGTGGCTTTCAAACGGTGTCATGATGTCGACTGCCATTGTTTGAATCTCGTCTACGCGTTTAAACTGAGTCTTCCTTGCTTTGCTTGCGAGTTCTGCAGATTCGGAGTAACCGAGCCTGCGGCAGATCATGTTTTCTCCGGCGATCAGCTCAAGTGCCTCGTCCATGAGCTTGATCCTGGCGGCGTCGCGCCTCATTGCATTTGACAGGAATTTAATAAGGCTCTCAGTCTTACTGCCATTCCAGTCGAGCTGGCCGCTTCCATTTGCCTCTGCCCAGGTCTTGCAGATAGCCGCGATGTCGGTGTGCAGACCGTTCCTGACGCGCTGAAGCTCTGCGTAGTTTGATGCTAGCAGCGCATACTCCGTGTCGGTGTGAGGCACCCAGTCCTCGGTGGTGTCAGGTTCAAGCTCAGGGCCAGGGTCCGGAAACTTGACATTCTCATCGCACCACGCCGCAACCTGGTCGACAAAGTCGTCGCTCTCGGCGAGCTTGACAAGGCAGTGCGGGCACGACTCTGGAAGTTCGACTTCAGATGGGTCTCCGCTATCAGAGAACGCGGAAGAATCTGGATTTGAGCATGGTGGCGCCGATCGAGGTGGGGTGTACTTGACCTGGATGGTTTTTCCGCACGCCGGACATTTTGCATCAACGTTTAATACGTTCATTTTTTCCTCACAATGGTTGCTATGGTTTTACTGCTAACGAGCTGACATTTCTGTGCGACCTCAAAGATCCGCCGCTTGGGCACATCGTAGTGGTCCTTGTGGAACCAGCATCTGTTGATTCCGAGTTCCTGGGCCATTATATGCAAGTTCGGGATCGAGTACGGCGCGCAAATCAAGTGCCGCTTGGTGTCACAGAGGTAGATCATCTCTGGGCGATTGCGGTTTCGATCTCGCTGTACAGCCGCGCCAGGTCATTTTGTTTCCTAGATCGAGCGAGTGTCATCCACGCGCGGGTCGTCTGCCTGATCCAGTCATCACGCTGTGGGTCTTTTTCACCGGGCTTTGTTCCCGGCAAGTTTTGCGAGATTCCCAAGACGACGGCCTGAATTAGCTTCGGAACTTCCGCGGTGTAGACTGATTCTTGTTCCGCGTGCTCTTCAGCGATGTCAGTGGCGACAACAGCCTCTCCTGCGCGCCTCAAATCTGCGTAAGCTTTGTCAACTGCGGCGTCGAAAAAGCGAGAAGCCTTGTGAGCTTTAAGACCGCGCTCGAGGCAGTCGCAAACGACGCCCACAGTTCCCTCGTCGCGCATGAATTTCTCGGCTGTGATTTCGTCGACGTGCTCGAAGCGAGTCAGTGCATCCTGGGCTTCCGAGAAGGCTTCGATGAACTCAGACACTCCCCTGTTGCCGTGCCTGGCGATAGTTTCGACTACCAGTTTGAGGTAGTCCTGGCGTGGTTTAGCGTGTGGCATAAATTTTTATTGTTGTTCGCGTTCAAGGCGTTCGATTTTGTCTTCGAGCATGTCGACCTTCATCCTTGCGCAGCCGTAAGAGCTGCGCAGTTCCAGTATTTCCTGGGCGTAATGCTCGCTCTTGTAGACCATCCTGGCGATGACCAGCGCAAACCATCCGCAGATGACGAGCACCGCTTCTTCACCGCCGCAAAAGTATCTCTTGACTGCAGTACCGAAAAACCCGAGTGCAAGAACAACCCATATTGCAGTCACTGCTTTGATTTTAGATTCAGTACTCATGTTATTCGGCGTTGGTAGCGGTTGCTTTGGCGCGGTCAAGCATGAGAGCGGTTTTCACGGCGGCTGCAGGGAATACAGTTCCCATTCCGTCGGAGCGCTTTGTGATGATCGGACGCGAGTGGCGGCGGGTGTTCAGACCGGTGATCGTGTAAGTTTTTCCACCATAGCTGAAGGTCTTGTCAAGATCGGAGGCCTCAAGGCCATACTGGAAAGCGTTGGCGATGAAGGATTGGCGGTAGCGGTCGTTTACCACTCCGTTCTCGCTAACGGTGGACAGGTCGAAGCGGAAACCGGCGTTTTGAGGACTGAACGAGATTCGGATTCCACCAAGCTTGACTCCGTGCTTTTCAGCAATCGCTTTTAAAGCGGTCTTGATTTCTTCGTTAATCAGACCCAGGTTCGAACGGTCAAATGCGTTAATCATGGTAGCACTATATCATGCTACGCATAAATGTAAACACTTTTTTGCAACTATTTTCTGGCCTGACTCTGGACGGCATTTGTTGTGACTGGAAGAGGCGGCAAATCGATGTTCCCAGAAATTCCAGCAACGTGCTCAGTTTCCTCAGTAGGGGGTGGCGGAGGAGGCGGAGGAACAGGGTCGTTTCTCAGCGGAGTTCCAATGGGTTGAACGCCCACGCGGTAAAACGCGATGGCGTCTTGGTCGGAGATGACGTACATTTGGACAGTCAACGGAAGGGTGGCCCGGCATCTCCAGTGAATCAGATCTGGAGAGCTCTCAACGACAAACTCCAGAGCTTGAACGTTATTCGTATAGGGATAGTCCCATGCTAGTGCGTGTACGATCACACCCTAACTACGCTGTTGGCTTTACTAATCCAATCCCACAGCAAACTCTGGCCCATCAGATTTGTGCGTCTTGAAATCTTTTTCAGAGGTCGCAAGCTCGCCGCCTTTTTTCTCGATTGTCACGCGGGCTCTCCCGTCGCCATCGACGAAGAGCTTAGCAGAGCCAGAGTGCCCTGATCGCGTAGAGTTGATCCACCTGAAAAACTGCTCAAGCAGGTCAAGGTGATCTTTGTGGGCATTGATAGTGTACGTTCGAGTCTCGTACCCGTCTTTTTCTTTCTTTTCCCCGAGGACTTGTTCAACCAGGTTGTTCATTCGATTGGTCAATGACGGTTAAATCAGACAGCGCAAAGCGTACAGGAATCAGGCCAAGCGCGTGTTCCATCCCCATCTTAACTGTAGCAGATGGCCCACCCAGCGCTCTGTCGTAGTCAGAGACCAAGGACACTTGGCCAGTCTTTCCGTACGAAGGAGATGTCTTGCGCGTAACGCGGACGATGCTACCGACGCGGATTTCCTGATTTTCGATGACGTGATCTACAAACGTCTCACCGGTTGGCTGGTGAGAAGTTCCGTCGCTCTTTTTCTTCTTGCGCCGGCGAGCAGGCATGGCAGATTCGATTAGCATTCGCGCGTTCACGCGTTAACTATCGCTGTGGCGTGCTCTCCGTCATCGGCTGCCTCCCAATGGCTGTTCGTATGGTTTTCTTCAACAAATTCAACCATGGACCAGTCGGCTGCCAATACGAGTGCCTCAAGATCCTTTGTGCTTGTGTAGCAGTCAAGAGCCTCTCTGATGCATGGCGTGCCAATTCCAGTCGAATTTTTTATACAAAATAGATCGTTTTTGAATGCCGATGCGACGTCCCAGTGCCTATCCGGGTGCTTTCCTTCAACAAACTCGACCAGGCACATATTCGCGACGTCGACAAGAAGCTCTAGATTTCCAAATTCAGCGTATTTTTCAAGACGGCGCAAAGCGCTGGCGATTCGGTCATACTGCGGTTTCTTGTGATAGCCGAGAAGCCCGTATCTGAACGCTCCCATTATTAACCGGTTCCGCATGAGCTGCTCGAACTTTGAGCTCCACGCGTAGGGACCAAGTCGATTGCGCATGAGCTGCTCAAACTGGACGCTCCACTCAGACTTGGCAAGCTTCTCGTACAGCAGCGCCGGATTTGGTTTTGGGGTGATTCCCGCCTTGATGAGGATCCTCTCGCGTAAGATGGCATGAGTATTCACCCATTAAAGAACATCCCCCGCGCTTCGTTTTCTCCTTGTCCCGCTGTGCAATTGGTGCGCAGCCTAGCGTCCTAAATCGACCCCCTACAAAAAGAGTAGCTTTAGGCTATTCCTGAAACAGCAATTAAGTGTTAATAGTATGTCAGGTGGTGCTTGGTTTCCTACTGAAGCGCGGAGGGGGAGATCTCTATTTTGCCGCGCTGAAGTCCAGCGGCGGGACACCACGGCTCAAGATTTTCGAGGACCGCATCTTGGCGCTTTAGAACGGCGACATTCTCAGGTGTCGGTGGAATCACAGCGAGAGTTGGAGGAAGGTTGTCGTTCTCAACCAGACCGAGAAGATGGTCACCTGGGTGTCTTCGAAGCTCCTCAATAAGCTTCGCGCTGACTGTCATCTTTCCTTCTTCGAACAAAGCAATCGCTTGAGACACTGTTAGCATAGACTTTGTATGCTTTCGTTTTAAGAACTTCTTAAACTGCTTTGCCCACGCGCTATTCTGTCGCGCCCTGTCATCCCGCTCTCGAGCGGCGTCGAGCTTGCGGTTGATCGACTTCATCTCTTCAGAGACTTCCTGCCTTGGCGTCTGGTAGCAAGCTCCGTACGGAATGTCCACTCCGCCGCTGAGCGACGGGAACATGAGGCCGATGAGAGGATGCATCATACCTTTGGAATGTCAATATGCTTCGGTTTTATTAACGATACCAGATCAACCTTTGGCTGCGGAGGTTCAAGAGCAATGCACTCAAGCCTCTCAGAAGCCATGATGAGCGACCTGACGAGCGTGCTTGTGCCGATCCCGCACGTACCGACTGAGAGATGTGGCGCTCCAAGCGCTCCCACTATGGCCATCACTGGATGGTCCTTGAACCTCGCGCTGAGCCTCTCAGCCTCTGACTCGCGCGCAGCTGAATCTCGCGACGATCGCTCGTGTCTTATGTCAACCGGGCTCTGGCAACGACGGATAGCCACCACGCGGTAGTCAGCGACAGGACCGTTGTAGGCCCGAGGAGGTCTGAACACCGGGTGCATAAATGTCCAGTGGGTCCCGTTCGGGTAGCAGCACGGGACAACGGTGCCGTCGCGGAGCTTGATGTCGTAGTATTCCTTATCGCGCTCGCGTTTTGGCTGATAAGGAATCCATTCGCCTGGTAGGTCTTGACTCATGGTTTGGAGAGCTTAGCACCGCACTTCTTGGCCAGGTTCTCGCGTTCGACGCGGAAGATGGCGCGCTCAAGACGCCGACCGGCTTCTCCTTGCTTGCTGTAAGCCTGGAGCTCGAGCAGAGCAGCTTTGGCGCACTTTAGCAGCTCTTCGTGAGGAGGAAGGACAGGCTCGGCGACTCCCTCGCGCTCGTTGCAGCGGTCTCCTCCAAGGAGCTCTCCCGCCAGCTTGCAGCGCAGCCAGGCGCCGACCAGCATGTGGGACCAACCGTCGCGGTAAAACTGTTCAATGGCGATCGGATTTGGGTTCTTGGCGTTCCTCATGTCGGTCGCCAGCTTGTTCCAGCGAGCCGCTTCCTCGAGAATCATTTTCACGTGCGGGTTATCATTCGGGAAGATCTCAGGCAGCTTAGACGGATTCAGGCTGATGCTCATTTCGCCGCCAGCGGCGTGAACGGCTTCAGCGATTTCCTTAAGCTTCAGCTGTTTCTTCTTCGGCTTCTGCGATTTTTTCAGATTTTTTGTTTTCATAGTATTTGTGCATTCGAATTAGCCAGTAAAGTCCTGCCCAGAACACGGAGGCTCCGACCAAAGGTTCGCACCACAGGAATTGCCCAGAGAGGACCACAATCAGGTGGCTAAGACCAACTGCTGTGATAGCAGCTCCGCACAGAGCCTCAATTGCGTAGAGAATCTTCTCCATTACCGCAATGGCGGTGTTGATGTTCATGGAAAGAGTATATCAACTTTTCCGCAGTTTGTAAACATTTTTTAGTGGAATGCCACAAATCCGACAGCAACTCCAACTGAAAATGCGATAAGAACTGCTCCGATGATTCCGCACCTCGACCTTCCAATCGGAGATCCGTAGCTGCGCGGTGGGGGTTTGAGCGACTTCAGAGCTCTAATGTGCTCACACTCATACCAGCATGGGTACGGTCTCTTCGTTTGCTCTTGAGTCTGTTTCTTGATCTGCTCTTGTCCGACTCTCAAAAGCTCCTCTGCGAATGTCTCGCGTGGATTTTCCATAATTTTAAAAGTGCCTGGCCCGAGACTTTCGTCTGGGGCCAGTTACGGGCATGGCGTGTAGAACTGCTATGCCGGGGGTTTTCCACCTGTCGGATCTGGCTTCTCGCCTTCGTCGCTCGGTCCGTCATTTTCTACAGTTCCAGGAGGCGGATCAAACGGAGGATCAAACTTCGGCTCTTCAGGCTTTTGCTCAGGCTCCGCCTTTTTGCGCTTCTTCGGAAGATAGCTTAAAAAGGCGGAGAATGCCGCTTCAAAATCTTCTCCCGCGTAAGCGGGCTTGTGGCCGCCGTCTGTCACCGTGAAGCGGTCTGTAAAAGTGTCGCGCTTCTCTTTATCGGGATGCGCAACCCACATTATCACGGCAAAGTTGTTTTTGAGCATGAATGACGGGCACGGATCCGGCGTGCTCGACGAATCTTTGACTTGGGGATGCGTCCACAGCTGGTCAGGGACTTCAAACGAATCTCCGAAGTAGCGCATCCACGGAGATTTAGGGCCGTCACTCGAGGCGCTGCTCGTGCTTTTCTTGTTCGCTGAGGCTGTCGGTGTTGACCCCGCAGGAACGACTTCCTTAGCAAGCTTAGCCGCAGTGGGCTCGTCGAACAGCTCGTTAAGCGCGGTGTGCACGAGACCCTTAGGACCAACAACCCTGTATTTCTTGTTTCCAACGTGGTAAACGGCGCATCCATTCTTGTTCCCAACGTATGCGATAGTCCCGTCTCCGTTGAAGAAGTCCACAATCACCTCACTCGCCTCAGTGTACTCAATCTTAAGCTTGGAGGGATCCCCTTGCGCAGACAGCGTTCCTGACAGCATGTCGCTGTAAGCTCCGACTAGCAGCTCAATTTGGTAAGGAGTTCCGTATATGCGGATAGTTGACCCGACATGAACGTGACAGTTATACTTTCCGCACACCGAGTTTGCGACGCCTTGCGTGCAGTTTACATCAACATACGCATACTTGTCATCCCTAGTGCTGTAAGAGTATTGGCCAAGCGGTCCATCCCCCAAATAGTCGCTGCTTGGAATCGGCGGCTCAGCTTTGGCGTAAAGTTCCGGGACTTTCTGAGGTCGGTTCGCGAGGTGCGCTTGGATGAGCTTCTTCATTCCTTCTGTATTTCCGGTGAACCGTATGGATCCATCTCCAAGATCCTCAGCCTTGCAGTCGAAATGCGCTGACCAGTTTATTGCGTGCTCAATCCCGTATCCCGGAAGATGGAGTGTGAGCTTGTGAAGCGCTTCTTTTGGCTGAGGAGCCTCCGGAGCAGCCTGAGCTGGAGCCTGAACTGGAGATGCTTGGGCCAGCCAGTAGTTGGTCTCAGGAGTGCTAAAAGAAGTTCCAAAATAGCCCTTCAGGAAAGCTTCGAGAGCTTCTTTAGTTCCTGTCAAGTCAGCGTAGTTTCCTCCGCCAATTCCCGCTTTGTTTCGATTGTTGATTTTGAACTCAACGCCGAGATCATCAGCCCACGGAATGATGTGGTACTCCGCGTACTCTTTAGAGTGTGCCACCTTGAACCCCTTGATGACAAGCTTAGCTGCGTCAGACCCACTCTTTGCAGCGCTTTTAGAGCTTTTCAGAGGTGCGATTCCACCCTGGGCGATGTCTTTAAACGCCGTCGTCGTCGGGTCATGCACTGTTGTAAGGTTGATGATCACGTCGTGAAGCTGTTCCAGACCTCCGGTAAATTCGCAGAAATGCTGCTTAGTGTTTTGATCTTGGTCCGCTATCACAACCTTGACTCCCCTATGCTGCGCGTATCCCTCGATGTCTGTCGTGTCGGCGTGAGGACTGCAGTACATTTTGAGCTTGTAAGAGGCAAATGTTACTTGATGGAAATTGTTCAGGTACTCCGTGCTGTTTCCGAGCTTTGACAGCACCGCGCTTGCTTGAGCCTTGTGCCCAGTTATGCGGTACACCGTAAATCCAGTTGATGCGTAGACGGTGTTAATTTCGCACATGTAGGTCTCTGCGATTCCTTTCGCGTCAGTGAGTGAAAGGTGGCTCTTTGTGATACCAGTGTAAACGGCTCCATCGCTCTTTTCAGCCGGTTTATCCGGTTTAGTCAGCCCTGACATTTCCGGAGTGATAGGAGGCTTAGCATGATGAAGAAGGTTATTGGCGTGCGCAGCCGCCGATTCTGGAGCGATTCCGCGACCTTCGCAGTATGACAGCGCAAGCTTTGACATACTTTTAGCGCTTCCTCGCACTGTCCAGATCGGGACTCCGTCTACGATGTTAGGAGCCGGATCTACAGTGCACCCGTGGTGCGCCGCAAATTTTGCCATGGTGTCGTATCCTTTCGGAGGACCTCCCGAAAGAGTCAGCGAATGCTGCTGATCTCCACTCTGCGCAGCGGGGAGTTTTGGAAGTGGAGGAAGCTTCTTGATGCTCTTCGTCAAGTGAGAGACCATCACGGCGTCTGAGCCGTAGAAGTCTTGTATCGCCTTTTTGATGCTTCCGACTGGACCAGCAACGACTACCGCGTGGTCGTTTTTAAGCGTGAGCTTCACCCCAAACTTTTTCTCGAAGTTTGGGCCGTGGTGGATCGTCCAGTAAGCAAGGTCTCCGCTTGACCTGAGAGTGACCGCTCCTTGGTCATCGTCGCTTAGCACAGGTTTCATGGTCTGCATTGAGGCATCCACGTAAGGCTTGCTCCCACCAGGGGTGTTTGTGTCATACCCGCTATAGAACTTTTTCACTATCTTTTCAAGCTTGTGCTTTGGACCGGTAAAAACAACTGCCGAGCTTGTTCCTGTCGCTTTGACGTCGTTCATGCCCTGAGCGCTCAGCCAGGTTTCGGCATGCTTGTCTGCCCACTCGTGCGATCCAGCTCCTGCGTTGCACTCAACAGACATAATCTCGTTGTCATCAACAGGACGCATATGCTTTCTGACAACCATTTCCTTTCCGTGGTCTCCTTGGGCGTATGCATGAATGACGGACTCAACAGCTCCCTTGCTTCCGGTAAACTCGTAGTATACGGCGTTCCCCTGCCACATCTCTCCAGCTTTCTCAGTAAACGTGCATCCGTGGTTTGCGGCAATGTTCGCTGCTTGCCAGTTCGTCCATTTAGAGTGGCTGGCTGCGAGCTCGATCATCCAGGTCTTTCCATCAAGATCGATGCTGTGTCCAACCCAGCTTGGAGACCCTTCAGTTCCCTTTGCGTACTCAACAGCCGCCCCGAACGCACTGTACGCGTCGTTAACTGCAGCTGCGGGGCCTGTGATAACAAGTCCGGTGATCGCGTCATCAGATACCGTCTTCTTTAGTGTGACCCCATGTTTGTTCGAAAACTGCTGACCGGACTTCTTCATCCACTTTTCGAGCCACTCAACATTGTCGACTGGAGCTGTCTTGCTCGTCATCTTTTCAGCGTCGGCCAGAGCGGCGTCCATGCGCTCGTCCCTGTAACCAGCAGCTTTCAAGGCCATCCGAGCAAGCTTGCGCATGTCACTGGAGCATTTGTCTACCAGGAGGTACGGAGATGTGGCGTGAGCCTTAAAATCTAGTCCGGCAGACAGCCATCCGTATCCACCATTGACCGCATACTCCTTCACTTTGTTCAGCACGGTGCCCGTGTTGTGCTGCATGTCGAACACGTGGTCAATGTTGACAATGGCTCGCCTGATGTTGTCAGACTGCGAGTCTTGAAGCATCAGCCAACCCTCGCAGATGTTTGCCCAGGCGCGGCCGCCGTAGCTTGAGCTCCACCTGAGGTTGTCGAAAGCATAGCGGCACAAAGTCACAAACTCGCGAGCGCTCTGGCCGGACTTCTTGATCGCCCATAGAGCCGCCTTCATTGAGACGGTGTAGGCATTGTGAGATCCCTCAAACTTGGTGCGGATTCGGCGCGGATGAATATCGTTGGCGACTGCTCCTTGCTTTCCTCCGTTGGAGTACTGCTGTGCGCCGGCTCCTAGACCTGAGAACGATCGCAGCTCAGCGTATTTCCTGGTGTATTTTCTAAACACCGAAGACTGGACGATCTGCTGCATCTTTTTCTCGTCCTGTGTGTTGTCGTAAAGGTGGCGGATCTCAGCGCAGATGCTCAGGAACGTGGCATCCATCAGCTCTTTGCGGAGGTGCGGGACCAGGAGGTTCTCAGCGTACTCAATATCGTGCGTGACGTTGTCTCGCTGGGTAAATGCGGCCCGCGATCCTTTCGCCGTCGGATCAAGGATGAGCGTGTTGAGGAAGGCCAGCGTGTAGAAGTCGAAGAAAAGGACGTTTTTTGATGTCGGCAACCGGTAGGTCACCGACTCATTAACGATGTTTTTGAGTAGTGCTCGTGAAATCACTCCTTAACTATCCTCAGGGAAACAAACCCGATGGCAGAACGCCCGCCTGCGAACTTCTTGTTAGCGTGCGTCATCTGTTGAATCTGGAAGTCAATCGGAAGGCCAGTCATCTGCTTTCCGAGAGCTGCGTATGCCATGCACAGCGAGACCCACTTCCCGTTATGATGCGGTAGCTCAGGATCTCCAAGACCCAGGCGTTCATACTCCTTGTCGTCCAGGATGAGCCTAATGTCAACGTCGCGCCACTGCTTGCCAAATAGGGCGGATCCAACAAGATAGGGAGGTTCTCCAAAAGCTGCCCACACCTGTGAGCCGAACTCTTCAAGGTATAGGCTAGTGGGCATGCCGGTTCCTACGACCGGTGGCTTTCCTTCGTGGTTGTCAACCTTGTTGCCCATTACCACATCCTTCCGGCCGCTGTCAACGCCTTAAACAGCTCCTCGAGAGCGCGGGATGGCGAGTTTCCAAAACCGGCAGGAGATTCTTGAAGATTGACGAACATGCTCGTGGTAGCGCACCACTGATTTCCGTCGCGCTTGATGTTATATTCGATTGAACCTCCAGCCACCTGCGGGCTGCGGCGGTGTCCCTGAATGTCGCTGACTCCAGGGATTGAGTACCACACCCTGAAACTGTTGTTCGGGGTCATTTCGCCCTCAGAGCACAGCCACCAGCTCTTATCTGAGTCGTCGAAGTAACGAGCGCTGACTGCGCCTTCTTGCCTGGTGTAGTACCAACCAGCAACAGTTGGGTGCTGAGATTGAGGAATCCACTGCGGATTCCTTGTAAAGGTATTGTGTTCCATTTGATCAGGTATTGCAGATTTTTCGAAGGTCACTGGCGAGAACTGGAAGTGAGCTCTCGATGGCGTCAGCGTAAGCAAGCGCCGCTTTGCGGCAAGCGGCGATGTGCTTCGGGTCTCTTCCTTTTCCGTCAAGCCGTAGGACGAAGTAGACAGCTTCAGGATCTATCGGAGTGCCATCCACTTTAGAGAGATTGAAGCGTTGGTGAAACCCACGCGGGTTTGATTCTTGCGTCGGCATAGGTCCTTGTCCGTTCATATAAGCCTCTTTGATTTCACTTAGCAGCCGCTGCTTGTCCGGTCCAAACGTGCATGCGATGTGCGCCATGCGTATTCTGTCGGGATTGATTGCCCCGTTGGGGAGCGACCACCCGTGCTGTGCTCCTCCACGAAGCATCGCGCATGGAGTCCAGTATTCGTCAAGAGGGAGGATGTCATAGCATATCTCTCCCCTAAGCTTGTTGAGTGCCGCCTGATCTCCGATGTCTCCTGGAACGTAGTGCTCTTTCATTCCAAGCACCTTGTCCCAAAACTCGATAAACTTCGCGGTTGGCTTTGCAGCAAAATACCCGGCGCAAAGGCCGCCGAGACCGTCCTGCTGAAATACCGCTTGGACACCCTGGATCCGGCGCGTCAGGTCCTGAACCACGGGACGCAGAAATATGCAGTCGTTGTCGGCCCAGAAAAAGATGTCTGATCCTCGTTCAAGCTCAGCCTCTAGCCCCGCCTTGATTGTCTTCGCTTTGTCGAGATATGGATTCGAGCTTTCTCCTTCAATTAGGACAACGTCGAACTCAACCGCAGATTCTCGCATAGCGTTCGCCATGCCAAGCTGGTTTGGAGTGGCGAACGCATAAAGGCGGGGTTTTGGCATAAGCTATTTGGTAACGCGTTCAAAGATCTCTTTCAGGTCGCGGATGCTCTTCAGACCGACAGTCTGCTCTACCACCACTCCGCCTTTAAAGACCAGCAGAGTAGGAACAGCGCGGATGCCGAACTGCGACGCCAAGGTCTGGTCTTCGTCTATGTTCACCTTGGCAATCTCAAGGCGTCCTTTGTAGTACTGATCGAGGTCTTCAAGAACCGGAAGCATCATCTTGCACGGCCCGCACCACTCGGCCCAGAAGTCGAGCACGACAGGAATGCTCGATTGGATGACTTCGGTTTCAAAATTGGCTGAATTTACGTTTTTCATATTACGATAATCTTATACAGGCGTGCCACAGGATATTCCCGTCGTTGTTAAACACCAAGAGCAATTCGCGCCCAGCCATCTGCGCCCATGATGCGTCGTCAGACGTAGCGAGGCAAATGCTGGTGCCCGTTTGCGACATGGCCTTTATGAACTCCTGCTTCCATGCGACGCGCTGCGAATACTCGGTGGCTGCAGCAATAGAGACACTCCGAAAAGTATAGTTTCTCTTGGCAATCCCAGACATGTCGCTCTCGCGGTCGTCAGGGTAAGGCTCCATAGCGGCGTCGCAGCACAGCCATCCACTGCGGTTCGGAGAGGAGCAAGTGTCTGTTGATACTGATCCGCATGTCTTGCACTTGTACCTTGGAAGCGGCCACGCGAATATGTTTCCAGACCGAAAGTTGTCCGGCTCTTTGTAGTATGCGAATTCGAGTGGAATGCTCTTGCCAGGTTCGGCCGGACCTGCCATTGGCTGCACCGACGCGATGCTGTCTATGACGCTGCGAACCAGCAGTTTATTGACGATTGGGAGTCTCATTTATTTTTCTCCGGGTTCTTGGCGCAGCGCTCCCAGCGGTGGCACTCGTTCTTCAAGCAGGCTGCGTTTTCAGGTACGCAGAAGTATTCCTTTTCTTCTCCGATCCTTCCGATGTAAGGTAGGCGGTGCAAGTCGGTGAACAGACCACCTCCTACGACCAAGAACGCAAATCCCATAACCCTCGAAAAACCGTGCTCGCAGGCAAGGCATACTATTCCTGTGGTGAACGCGCCGCACATTATCACGAAGATGACCCAGAACAGCAGCCTCATGATTGGGTCGCGCTGATTTCCTGATATGATCTTCATTACTTTCTCCTAAAGTTGAACCAGCGGCGAATGGCGTAGCTGCGGATAATCGAGATGATTGTAAACCAGAACCCGATCTTAAGGTTCGTGCCAATGTGGATCTTGATGCCGTAGAGCGGAAACACAAACAGCTGCGTGAGAATGGCGATCACGTAGCCGATAAGGACATTTGTGATGCTCTCGATAAAGCTGCCGATGCGGGTCTGCCCGCGCGGCTTAACGCTTTCAATAACCTCTGCTGAGTTCATTGTTAAAAGAACCTTTTCTTCTTGCCGGACCGCGCTTGCTGCGCCCTCTTGTTTTCATCGCGCGACAAGCGGTCTCGTCTCTCTTTGTCTGACTCTGTCCTCGCGCTGCAATCAATCCTATCAGGCATGTAGTTCGAATCAAAGTAACCTACGCGATCGCTGTTTGAGATGCAGAAATCCGTGCTTGTGGGTTGCATCCCGATGTCGTGATCGAGCGCAGTCGTCAGCGCGGTCGCAGGACCCACTCCTCCGTACACTTTTGCGAAGCCTGAGCTGCGACTTCCTGCTGGTTCGTTACTGCTCATGCTACGAATGCCCAGTGGGTTAATCGCGCGCTGATAGTGATCATACCGTCGCGAATTCCAGATGGGTTAATCAGAACCACCTCTTCGCAAGCGTCAGGATGGGCTGCGCGTCCTTTGGCGATGATGAGGCGGTCAGGGAATTCAGCGTATGTCTTGTCGAACGCGTCACGCCACGCAATGCCGCAGCCTACGCGCGTCTTCTCGATCTGTTCGGCCATCGAGATAACGATGTTTGCGGGATGCTCTGGGTCAGAGCTCGCAGATGTGGTTACCGGAGGCTCTGCTTTAAGCTCCGCAACTTTCTTTTCAACTGCAGCTGCGACATCGACGAATGTAGTCGCGTCAGTGACGCTGTCTGCTTCCTGGTCGCTAAACTGGATGTTGAACGCGGTCTCGAGCGCGATAACATACTCGATGCAGTCAAGGCTGTCCATCAGCGATTTGACGCTGTCGTTTGGATTTAACCTGCGCTCGTTGATCAGCACCTCATCTGCAGCGATCTTCAGAATTTGATCGATGATTGGAGCTGATGAGTCGTTCATTTCAACGATGCTCACCATATGAACTCCTGGATGAGGAGCACTTCCAAGCTGAACGGGCATTCCAAGCTCAGCTAACGCTTTTCTGATCGCTTGAGCGACCGTCGTTTTACCTGACTTAGGAGGTCCAGCGACAACGAGCACGTTCGGTCCTCCACAGCTAATTTTGATTGAGCTTAAATTCATACAAGTTAGAACATCAAACTGTTAACAATTGGCTTTCTTTGAACACTTCTTAGGCTTACGCGCCACAAGCTCGGCGACAGTCGCCGCAGCAGCGACAGCCGCTTCTGTCGTCCTTGAGCTCAACGCTAAAGATCTGATCTGCTTGATGCGGTCGCTTGGCAAGTCTAAGTCGAGAGAATCGACCATGAAGTGCTGGGCCTTTACCCACTCAGCGTCGCTCTTGGCGTTGTGCGTGCCATCGCAGCTTATCATCAGGTTTTTAGACGAAGCCAGCTGCTTCAGGTCACGGCAGTACATCGGAAATCCTTTTGGAAGATCGACCATCCGACCGAATAGCTGGCAAAACGCAACCCAGTCATAGTCCGCGAAGTATCCCCAAATCTCTGGCTTTCCGTACCTCTCGATGTTGCAGAACTCTAAGATGCTGTCTCTTATTTTGCCGCGGTACGACCATGGGCAGTTTTGTTTATCCCAGCATTTCTCGTCTGCGTCTCCTGACTTTGAGCAGTTGCGCTTCCCGCTCATGTCGAAGTGAGTAAGATGAGGAAACACGTTGCGCCAGACCCAATCTGAAGCTTGCTTGAAGTCGCACATCGCGTTTTGTGCATAGAAGACGCGGCCGTCTTCAGCGATCAGCGCGATGCTGATCAGGTCAATGGTCTGGCCGTTTTCAACGAACTCGGTGTCGAGGAAGTATTTCATGGTTTAGAGTTGTTGTACGCCTCAACGCTCGAGACGGTGTTTTTGAATGCTTGCGTCCTCTGCGACTGGCTCAGCGAGGACCACACCTTTTCGATCTCAGACATCGGTGCGATACCCGCGAAAGCTCCTGTTGGTCCGCCAGCGATGAGGTGCCGGCGGATTTTAAGGCGGAGTTTCTTTTTCATTACCAAATTAAGAGTTCGTAGTGGAGTCCGTTTTCTGATTCGCGCTGGAAAGAGTATCCAATTTTGCGCAGCTCAGATCGAAGCTGCTCAGTTTCTCCTGAATTCAGTTCGCCATCCGCAAACACAATTCTGGATTCACCGCGCTTAATCGCTTTTCTGACCTCTTTGTCGATCTTGTTGAGCGCCTGCTCAACCCGATCTGGCTCTTTCTTTGCGCTGCTTGCGAGCGCTTTCCTTGCTTGTTTTGCCGTAATCATACTAGCTGATTTTGCGGTTGCGCTTTCCTTCGGTCAAGATTGGAAACTTTGGGGATGCCTCCATCGACTTGATCTTCTTCTGCATGAACTTCGCCATCGGCGTAGGATCAGGAAGAGGCTTCTTCACGCATGCCGCCAGTTCTGGGGTGAGTGTTACGGTTACCACTTTTGGCGGGAGCGTAGTGAACAGAGGCAAAAACGGCGAACGGATTCCGCAGTCCATCATCTGAGCTTCTGTCTGGCAGATGACGAACTTCTTTCCGTTTTCGTCGCGATAAACGCTTGCGGTCACTTGTGAGTCGTCACCGACCTTCGGCGTTCCGAACGGCCAATAGACGTTGCCAGATCTCGCAGTGCCTGTTGGACGATAAGCGGCGCATGGTGAATCAAACTCAGACAGCAGGTAGTTGGCGTGCTGGTCACACAGGCGGCTGTTTGCACGTTTATACTTGCGCGTTTTTATGTTGAATACGGTTTTGCGTATTATGCAGGTAGACGTTCTCATGATTTTAAGTCGACTAGTTTTATGTCAAAGCAAATTCTCTCGACGGTGTTGATTCCTGAAAATTCGAGGTGGACGTTGCCCTCTTGTCCTGGCGGGTTCACTACTGGTCCGTGCCAGGCGGCGAACTTGTACACCTTCTGGGTGCACTCAAGCTCAGTATGCACGGCGTTCCAGAAGTTTTGATTTACGACATCAGCGTGGCTCTTTTCAAGCTGCTTGTTTTTGTTGTATTCAACTGTCCACGCAGTACTGATCATGTCTGACAGAAGCTGCAGGGCGTTGTCCACGTTGACATTGTGCGAACTCGCTCCTTTTTGAAGGGTCACTGCCGCGCAGATGCACTCGATGACGTAGTCTTTTCTCATTTCTTGAATCGTGTTTCGTCAGCTCTCCATTTCGACTCGTTATCGTCGAGTCGGTTGTCAAGCTGCTGTTCGGTTTCTGGAGCGAGGTGCATGTCGTGCACCATGCGCAAATAGGTTTTGTGCCACCATTTTCGGATCCTCAGGTCACTATGCTTGTATCCAAGAATCTCGATGGCGTGCAGAAAGTGAAGGTGGTAGTGGTGCGGCAAGCTGTCAATGGATTTCAAGTAGTCCTTGACCACGCCGTCCATGGCAGCTTCCCAGTTGATGGCGTCAAGTCCCTTTCCGGTGTCTTGGAATACCTGGAGAGTCATGCTGTCAACCTCCATGCTTGGTCCTGTGTAAGATCCGCCACCGGGATGATAGGGGTTGTCCAGGGCGCGCCGATCAAACGCGGAGATGACCACGCAACGGCGATACCACTTAGCGAGCTTCTTTGACAGGTGGTTCTTTTCCACCCCATCAGGTCCGCGCATTGCAGCGATGAGGACAGACTGCTGCATGAATGTTTGCTCCATCACCCAGTCCTGCAAGACTGAACGGCGCATGCGGTCAGGGTAGTGCGTCGCTTTCTTCGCGTGACCAGGTTCAGCAGCATCGCTTGGAATTGGGTCTACAACGCTGTCACCAATCATGAAGCGGTAGGTGTAGTCGTACTTGATTCCACTGTCAGACTCACGAAAATCGGTGAAGCTGAAAGTATACTCCTTTCCTGTTTGAACAAAGCTGATGGCGTCGTAGCTGACATTGTAGCAAAGCGTGATCAGTGATTTCAGCTGGTCGATGCTGTTGGCGTCAGCTCGAAACAGGCGCCAAACCCCTGAATCTCCAGCGCGCTCCCAAATGCTCATTTTTGCGTAGCTCATAGTCAGGTGTAAGAACTTGAAGAAAAAGCCCTGGGTAGTTCGAGATACCCAGGGCGTTAACGGGTGAATATGCACCTCACCCTCCGGCTCCGCAGTTGTGAATGATTCAGGCTGCCGTCAACCCGCAAGGACGCTTGGAGAGTATAGTCGGCCAAGCATTCATTCTAGAGCGCACTAGCGGCTGGCGCTTCCTCTGGAGCATTGACTGATCTGAACGCTATTAAGAACCTGTGCCTTGAAGCCGTGGTGGGTTTCTGGGAGCGAGATTTCTGTAGTGGTAGATGGTGAACTCGTCGAACTTTCCTACCGTCTCAACCCGCTTGAAAAGGTGCTCGAACTTCGGGAAAAATTTGTCGCCTTCGTACGAACGGTGCACGATGGTCAAATAGAGATCGAGGCAATACGGGAGAGCCTGCCGGTAAATCTGCTCGCCTCCGCAGATGAAGACGGTCTTGCAGGTGTCATTCGGGTTGACGCACTCGAGGCACGTGATGACCTTGACTCCATTCGGAGTCTCCGGTAAACCGCAGCGCCCGGCGCGAGATAATACGAGTGTGTCGCGACCTGGAAGAGGTTTCCCGATGGACTCGTAGGTCTTCCGGCCCATTACCAGAGCATGGCCCATTGTTACCCGTTTGAACCACGCCAACTCTTCTTTGATCTTCCATGGTATCGCATCCCCGTTGCCTATAACGCGATCCTGGGTCATTGCGGCAATTGCGGTAAAGTATTTCATTCCTCGTAGAGCTGAATAAGCAGGTCGATTTGTTGTCCTTTGTATGACGAGTGGGCGTGAAAGATGAAAAGGTCGCCACGCACCGTCCAGTCGTGAACGCAGTCCTCAATGAATGCGTTCGTCCAGTGAATCGGATTCGCGTCCTTGATTCCAACGGTGTACGGTTTGCCGTCGCAGTAGCGCGTCAAGAGCTTGGTCCGATCCAAGATGGTCCACACCCGGTAGATGCGCTTGCCGCGCATCGGAGTTTCAGAGATGTTGAACTTGTCACCGTTTCCTAGCCCGGTGACGATGACGTTCTTTCCTTCTTTTTCAAATACCATACGGTTGTATGCCGGGAGGCGGATCGCAGAATTCTTGGGTGGGGTCAGACGAGTCCGCATTTGGAAGGCGGCGCTCCATCTCACGCAGCCGACGATTTTCCTCCATGAGTCTTCGAATGTCCGCGACAGGATCTGGCATTCCGGCGCAGGCGTTGATGCACTGGATGATTCGAGCCTGAGTCTCGTCTCGGTCCTCGCGCATGACTCCGCTAGCCTGTGCCACCTGGACACTGCAGTCTTCAAGCTCGATCCACCCGTGCGGACCTTTCTTGACCCTGAGATTGGTTAGGTATGGCTGTGGCATAAATTATCCCGCGAACGGAGCAACGTCAGCGACGAACGGCACGCAGCGAATCCAGCCCCCATTCTTGTGGAAGATCTGGATGCATCCCTCGTTGTCCACAAACACGGCAGCGTCTAGCACGCTCGAGTCTTCGTCAGTCGACGCAGTCACCGTTGTTTTGCGATACTGCTCAAGGCACTCCTGCATCTCTGAGTTATTGACGTGGACCGACTTGATCTCGTCGGTCGCAAGCCACTCCGCGTGCTTTATGGTGGTTTCTTTTGGCATACTACCTATTGTCCCTTGGTGAATGATTTTTTGAATTCTTTGGCAAACTCTTCGGCAGAGACGTCGACCGCTTTCTCGCGACCTTCGCGACAGAACTCAGCCACCATGCGGTATTCCTCAAGGCGCGTGCGAAGCTCGGCAACTCGAGCGACGCGGGTCTTGCGGACTCTCATGCGCACGTCGATAAGCGGGTCGTTCGCGAAGTGTTCGTGGCGCATGATCTCGAGTTCCATTTCAGCAATCTTCTTGGCGAAGTGCTCTTGCGCGGACTCGAAGATCCAGGCGATGTGGTGGGTTTGAATTTGTAATTTTTCTGGCATAAATTAGTCTTCTCCGATAAGTTTTCCGCCGAGTCTCAGCATTTCTTCCTTCGTCGCCCAGAACGCTCCTTCCTCGATTCTGGCCTCAATTGCCTGGTAGAGCTCGTCGCTCTCCTGCAAAACAACGACGTAGAGCTGTCCGTTGTGGTGGTCCGAGTATTGGAGGTAAAGCGTGCTTCCGTCGCGGTTAAGCGAATAGCGAGCGTCATCGTCGTATTCTTCGGAAATCTGCTCTGCTAACGACTCAAAATTTAGTGGCAGTGGAATGTCAGGCATAAATCAGAATGGGAGCTCTTCGTCTCCGGTTGAGGGTTGAACGTCGGCGCGAGGGAGGATGTAGACATTGGTCTCAGGGTCAAAATCGCTACTGGTAAGTGAGTCGATGGCGGCTTGAGCGCGGGAGCGAGTGGCGTGCGTCGAGTGGGCGTCAACCCACGTTCCGCAGATGGCGTCAGTCGCGCGGCAGTAAGCGGGATGCTCAAAGACCACTACGAACAATCCTTTGGCAAGGGCAGCGTTGATCTCCGCGCGAGCGTCGGCGTTGCCCATTGAAACCGAGCTAGCGGCTTCTTCGAGGCACATGCGGTCTTCACGCTCGTGAACGAATTCAAGCTCTTCGCGTTCTTGGATGTTCGTAATCATGATGGCACTATATCACGAAACTAAAATTTGTAAACATTTATTTGCAACTATTTTTGAGACTAAAAAGCCCGAGGTGTTTTGCCTCGGGCTTGACCAATAACCTAATCCTATTTCGTTGAGAACTGCTTAATGACGTCCGTGTTTAGACGGGCGCATTCCTCCCCTGCAGCTTTGAGCTTCTCGATGTCTTCTTTACTGGCAGAATCGAGCGAGAAGTCTGTGCATTCTGGTTGAACGCGGATGTAGTTGCTCCCCATCAGCTGGCTGAGAACAGTTGTTGGGAGGTCGTCGTTCGCTTCAATCATAAGCGACACCGTTTCAAGCGCAACTTTCAAGGCACCAGCGTTTGCCATCGAAGCAGGATCGAACTTGCTTGACGTCTGGCCGCACCCAAGCGACAAGATGCGGTAGCCCTCACCCTTACCCCAGATGCTGATGGCGTCTGATAGCGCAACTAGCGACGGGTTATTGCAAACGCTTCCGCCATCCCACAGAATTTTATTCGTCAGCTTGAAAGCAGGGAAGTAGCTCTGCGCTGCGGATGTTGCGCGGCAAGCTTCCCACATCTTGTAGTACATTCCACTTCCGTAAGACCTGAAGAAGAATGGGTCATACGCCGCCAGGTCGAACGATGTGATAAGCAGCGGAATCTTCGCGCTGCTCATCAGGTTGTCACCCAACCGCGCTTTCAGGCACTTCTCGATCTTGTCGGCGCCGTAGCGCGGTCTGAACATCCCGTCCAGCGACATGAACTGCTTCTTTTTGAAGATGTCTGTACCGTCCTTGTCGAAAAAGTGAAGCGCCTGCGCAGCGGTGTTTCCACTCGCGATCAGCGCCGCAACGATTCCTCCGACAGATGTGCCAGCAACTAGGTCAAAGATCTCGTAGCATGGCTTTCCTTGCGTGTCTTCAAGCTTTGCGAGAAACGTGGTGGGAATGAGTCCCTTCATCCCACCACCATCGATGCACAGTATGGTCTTCATGTTCGTTATTTCTGGACCCAGGCGCCGCCAGTGCGAAGGTAGAGGTTTCCATCAGCTGTCGTACCAAGCGATCCGTTAGGAGCACTCGCGGCAGCTCCAGCGTTTAACCCAGCCAGGTCCGCTGCAGTGTACCAATACAGGTTTCCATTCTTGATTGGTCCAGATGACTCAACCGCAGGAAGTTTGACAGTCGTGCACGCTGTCATGTCTGCCACTTTACTCTGGCTGAATGTGAGGCCGTTGTACGCCGCGCTCGAACCATCGTAGATGGAGAAGCCCAACATGCCGTCTGTCGAGCGGTAGATCGAAACATCGCCTCCAAAGTCAAGCACGCTTCCGTAAGGTGCATTCCAGCCGATGATCAGCTTTGCAGCGCCACCGTGATCGGTAGCCTTCGGAATAAATGCGAATCGCGGAGACGATCCTCCACCCTGCTGAGGAAGCGAGCTGTCCGCCCAAATACCGAAAGCCACAGCGCCGTCATCCCAAGTGAAGTTGTCGGCTCCTACCATCAGAGCGCCATAGACTCCGTTGTTGTATCCAGGAAGTTGGAACAAGCTGTCTGGGTTTAGAACCGTTCCAATGCCAATCTTGCCGCTGTCCTTCAAGGTGAACCGTGGAGTTGCGTATCCTCCGGTGACTAGCTTGAGGTCACCGCCGTTTCTCGGTCCGATGAACAACGAGTTTTGAAGATCGCCGACGACGGTAGAGTTTCCGTACTTGATCGTGGCCGTCACTGTCGTCTTGTCAGAAGCTATCCAGTCGATTCCAGTCCAGTCGCTCTCAGCGTTCGCATATAGCTCGAGCTCGACGTTACTTCCAGAAAACTGGGTGCGAGTCTTTGGATCTGGACCTGCAGGAGATGCGGTAGAGGTGGTGCCTGAAGAAGACACGGTCGCGTTAGTCTGAAACACTCTGAATTGAGCGAACGCCGCTTCCCACTCAGAAACGGTGAAGGTATGCATGACAGTGCTGTCAGAGTGGCGCACAAGAGCCACTGATCCTCCTTGGGTTTCAAACTTGTAAGCGTGATCCATGATTCCGCCGAATGTTTGCTCAAAGGCGTATGGGTCTGATCCGTCAACTTTGACGTACTGACCCATCGCTCCAGGTACTGGAACTCCCATTGACGTAAAGTACGACGAAGGAATTGTAGGGCTTAGATTCACCTCCAAGTTTGTCGTGACGTTGTACACAGACAGGTTGTGCATCGTTCCTTCCGCAGGAAGACCGTTGATGGTTCCTAAGAGCGACGCAGACGCGGCGGTAAAATCCGATGACGTGGCGTAGTCTTGCTCTACTGCCATTTCGTACGTTCCAGATTCGAACGTGCCACCCATTTGGTTCATCAGCTCTGTAAGACTCGACCACTGCATGTGGGCGCTTGCGTCACCTTCAACAGACCAAGTGATGACAGAGGTCGGTCCAACCTGGTCAACCTTGATGATTTTATCTCCGGTCTCAAGAGTTGGAAACACTCCGTACGGCTGAGCCGGTCCACTCCAGTACCACGTTACAACGTGGTGTGGGCCGGAACTGGCTCGTTGCTCCGGCATTGGTATTCCGTGCAGCTTCTGGTACGAACCAATAAGCCCGTCAGGACCCCCTGCGATGTTTAAAACCTGAGTGCCATCGACGACCTCAGAGACTGTTGTTTTGGCCTCGAGGTAGCGCACCTGGCGAGTCCCAGACGGGGTCTGAGAGTAGATCGTTAGGTTGGTAGCTCCGCCACTTACAGTTGGGACGTACGCTGAACCGTCCACTCCTGGAATTCCTGAGATCGCCGCTTTGAGCTCGTTAGACGCGGTATTGACTGCCGCGCTAACAAAGTTGGATGCAGTTATGATCTTGAAGTCGAGGGCGTTAGAAGTCGTGGTGATGTCCGCTTTGGTGGCGGTCTCCAGCGTGACGATTCTGAGGTTCAGGACGTTCGAGGCGACCGTTACCTGGTCGATGGGTAATTGCCCAAACTCGTTGATGCCCTTGATGGCCAGGGTGGCGACGTTGGTCTTAGTTTCGTAATTGATCTCCTCGTCTAGTGGGACGACGAACGGAATTCCGCAGAACGCGCGCGTACCCAGAAGGACGATAACCGTTAACAGTGCGACTGATCGTAGTTTCATATGGCCTAACTACGACCAGTCGGATACGCATCACGGGACTACTTTATTCCGCGTCTTTTAGCCTCGAGTTGGCGCTGCTGGCGCTTGACTGCGCGCGCCATCTCGGGATAAGTCTTGAAATACCAATCGATCATGGCCTGGCATTGCGCCAGTGAAGGTGCCGGTTGGCCTTGAAAAATGTGTTTTGCGTTCATGCCTGTCTCGTTCCAGGTGGGACCATGCGGCGCCCATCTGGGCTTAGAACCTCAATTTCTCCACTCGCGAACGCGAGCCAGAACTGGAGGCAAGCCATGCACTGGCACCTGGAGTTGTAGTTGTGATTCTTGTCGACTTCAACCCGCAGTTTGTCGTTGGTGCGAATTATGGTTGGTTTCTTTTTAGCCACAAATCCTTTTAGTGCAGCTTGGATTGGTTGCTGCGACGAACATCTGCTGGCAGATGCAGTACTTCAGACTGCTGTCTTTCCGCGCCTCTTCATGCAGCGCGTAGCCGTTGATCGGCTGCACCCAGACGTGGATGCGCCGATCAACTTGATCAGGTTTGAGGTCGAGCTTTCTAGTCATAGTGCCCGATCAGATACCAACCGATCTTTGCGGTCTCGACCGGCAGATTGAACTTCTTCAGCGCTGCCTCTATTCTGGCGCGGCCGTACGAAGGCGTCTCGATGTTCTCGCCAATGAAGTCACCTCCATTTTGCGACTCACGATTGGTCTCGTCGTTGAGCGCGAGGTAATACTCGTCCGTCTCGTACGGCATGTCGACAATGACTCCTTCAGAGACTTCTTGACCGCCCTTGTCGTCTTTGCGGCCGTATTCGTCGAGTCCGCACGCTTTGAAGATCTCTTGCGCGATCTTTTCCGATATTTTAGCTCCGAAGAGCAACTGTCCTACGTCTGCTCCCATAATGGGTTTCCTTTCGGTTTGTGGTTTAATTTGAGGTTTCGTCAGCAAATGAATGGGTTGGCGGTGATCCGCGCCAGCTCGCGACCTTTCAGCGGGTTGTCAGAGCGCAAGTGGAGATCGACTCCGCCCACGTTGATCTCGTAATGGTGCTTGAGACCGCGGTGCATGTTCGGGCTCGTGGATAGCCGGAAGTTGGTGAAGCCCTCGCAGGTCTCGGTGCCGGCCGTCTCCTCGAAGAGGATGACGAACTTTTGCTTGGAGATCAAGCTCAGGAATTGCTGTTCAGTGAGTTCAACTTTGATCATAAATTAGGATTTCAGGCGGCGAAGGATTTCAGCTCGGATTTTGTTGGCGCGGTTTTTAGTGACAATTGAATCGCTGGCAAGCTCGTCCACGAAGTCCTGGACCAGGTCGTCGCTCGACATGGCGTGCAAGTCCACGGTTTCCGCGTCGATCGCTTTCTCCTCTGCAGGTTTTTTCATGTCCGCGGGTCGTACGCTTGAGTCGATTTTGATGGATGTGTCGAAGATCTCGAGTGATGGAGAAACGAACTGACCGTCCAAGTCCAGAAGCTCGAACGTGCCTTTCTCGCGGCGGTGCTTCAGGATCGCGTTGTTGAACGCGTCGCCGTTCTCGGCGGCGTTGGACGACAGGAAGTAGATGTCGACTTCTTCGTCAAAATCCTTGTATCGCGTGCGGTGGACGACGGTGAACGGAGAGCGGTCGTCGCTCCATCCCTGCGGGTCAATAACTTCACCGGTGTTGAACTCAAATGGAATCTGGTTCAAGATGTTCTTGACGCGCTCGCCGTTCCAGGCTTTGAACTGCTCTTCAGTGACTTCGCACCAGAATGAGACAGTGTACTCAACCTCTGCAGGAGGGATGGCTTCTTCGTCTGGCGCGAGCTTGCTGCGCGCGATCAGCCAGTCAATGGGGTGCTGGTCCATGATAACCGCCTCAGGCGATTTCATATAAGGACTCGGAGTGTGCAGGATGGCGTAGTAATAGCGTTTCATGTTAATGACGACGATACCGGGACTCGAACCCGCTCTCCCTCAGTTCATCCCTCCGTCCTTTCGGGCGGAGATGCTTTCAGGTGTAGTCACCCGACTACTTTCACCGTCGATGGGAGCACTATATCACGATACGCAAAAATGTAAACATTTATTTGCAACTATTTTGGCATGACCCGAATGAGCACGACAGATGAGGATGAGAGAGTAAGCGGAACGGAGACGCTTCCCATGCTGCGCTTGAAGATCGGAGCCAAGCTGTCCTCTGTCACCTCAAACACCTCGACGATAGACTGCCCAGACCACGGCAGGTTGGTGACGCTCAGCGAGAGCTTCTCAGGGTTGGCGCGGTGGCTGACGAGGACTTGCACTTTACTCTTATCCTTTGAAACACCAGCACCGACCGAGACGCGGTCCTGATTTGTGGTCTTGATCCTGATGTTGGTGCCAGACAGCACCCAGCTGAAGGCTTGCAGCGCGTACCACGTCGGCCGCGGCGTTCCCCACTGGTCGTAAATGCCGAATCTTCCGGTGTCCGAGTTGAAGGTGAACGCAGCGTCTATTGGTGCATCCTGGCCATCCAGCATGACCGCCATTGTATAAGCGGCGCCGTCGAAGCTGTTCACACGTTCTGACCACTTCTGAGCCTCCTTGTGAGATTTAGAGATGTGTCCCTCCCAGCTGTTTCCAGGCAGGTGGCCCCACTCATTCAGGTGCGACTCAGAGTTGGTGTATCCGTAGTTGTTCAGCGCCTCTCTGATGACCTTGGCCTTTGAGCAGACTTCGTAAGGGCTGTTAGAGTAGTTGTGCCACGAGAAGAAGTCGATCGGAGACCTGCGCGCACGGCAGTATTCCAAAAATGATGCAGTGAACGACTGGATGACCCAGTAGTTGTCTCTAGGAATGCAAGGGTTACCCATTGACGGACCGCCTATCTTCACGTACGGGAACTCCTTCTTGATCTCCTTTGAGGCGATGTCGTACAGCTGAAAGTACGCCTCATCGCTTCCCTTCCAGTTGAGGTAGTTCTCTGGCTCGCTCCAGATCTCCCAGTAGACGATTCCGTAGTGAAACCCGTTAGCCCAGCCGTGGTTGTAGTGACGGATGATTCCCTTGCAGATCTCAGCCCACTTGTGCGGATCAGGCGCGTTTATGAAGTACTTCTTGGGAGTGTGCTCGATGCTCTCTCCAAGCCGGTAAACCACCTTGAAGCCGTTGGTCAGGATTGGAAGCAGGTAATCGTCAGTCCTCGCAAAGAAGTAGTTGTCCGGATTCGACGGGTCGTTCCTAAAGTCTCTGAAGATGCAGTGGACATCAACCACCTCGTGGTAGGCGAAGACGCAGTCGTGGAGGCGGAACATCGGGAAAGCAGCCTTCTTGCTCGGCTCGGTCAGGTCGTATGTGCCATCCTTAACGAGGATGCCGCCGTTGATGCTGTTTAGGGGTTTGAACTCGCCGACAATTTTAGAGCAGTCGATGACGATGTTCGTGGACGCGTTGCAGACGAGCGCGATGCTAGCAATGGCTAAAACTAAGATTCTCACCAACTAGAGAATCACTTGTGCCCGCTGTTGAAGTCAACTGGGCCGATCCTGTGAATCACTTTTCCGTCCTTGATCTCGCCCTTGTAGTAGGTTCCCCAATTTCCACCGAGCTCTTTCGGAAGCCGGATCAGCGTCCCGCCGCAGAAGTGCGAGTACACCAGGTCATAGGTCTTTCCGTCGTGAAGGAATGTTACATGCGCGTGGCCGTGGACGCGAGGCGGAGGATCGCGCCGCTCTTCTTCATCTTCGGCGCTGGTATACTTTGCCTTCTTGGCGTCATACCCAGTGTACTGCTTGCTGTAGCCAATAGCGCACGGAAAGCTTACGGCCACGTCCTTAGGAGTAAGCGCCCTAAAGTTGTGCCTCTTCGCGTAGTCAAAGAGCGACTCTGGTGACAACCGTGGGATCCACTCACTTGTCGCGTCCTTGTACCAAAAACCTTTGCACGTTGCAGATTCGGCTTTGAACAGCGTTGCTCCGTATTGGAAGTACTTTGGCCAGTCCTTAGGCTTTTGAATCTCTGGCTCTCCGCCCGTCTTCAGCGTTTTCGCCGCTAGACGTTGCATGTCGCTTGAGCAGTTTGGAAGCAGCAGCCGGATAGACGAGACCTTGGCCTTGTTGTCGAGACCGCGTGAAAGCCAGCTATATCCTCCGTCGATCGCGTACTCCTTCACCTTGTTGAGCACCGTGCCCGTGTTGTGCTGCATATCGAACAGGTGGTCGATGCTGACGAAGTTCGCGCTCGGATCTCCAGGGTTGGTGTCGTGCAAGCGAATCCAGGCGTCGCAGATGCCGGCCCACGGTCTGCCGCCGTAATCAGCCGACCAGCCCCCTGACGCGAACATCTTGCGGCAATTAAACACGAACTCGCGCTTGCTTGACTGCCTGTCTCTGATCGTGCGAAGCGCCGCCACGACTGAATCGTCATAGCTCTTTGAATTCCCTCTGACCGGGTATGGCTCTCCAGTATGGCGAAGCATGCCTGCGTGCTTGGAAAGATAGTTCCGAGCGTAGTCAAACATCATTGGCATTTTCCTGGCCAACTGCTTCCACTCAGGAAGCTCAGTGAGGCTGTGGCGGATCTCAGCGCAGATGCTCAGGAATGTAGCGTCGAGGAGGTTCTGACGGAGGTAGGGGACCAGCACCTGGACGGCGTGATCGACATCCTCTTTCACCTCGCCGCCGAAGAATGACGCCCTGGAGTCCTTTGACGTGGGATCGAGGTTCAGGCTGCGAAGGTACGAGAGAACGTAGAAATCGTAGAAGAGGACGTTTTTAGATTGGGGAAGCCGGTATG
>Ga0116170_10000255_pt1 | contig 56674 bp, 46 predicted proteins | sample AD_JPNHW1_MetaG_FD_89797 | JGI IMG/M metagenome (GOLD analysis project Ga0116170, IMG submission 89797) | Active sludge microbial communities of municipal wastewater-treating anaerobic digesters from Japan - AD_JPNHW1_MetaG | ecosystem: Engineered > Bioreactor > Anaerobic > Digestate | place... | reverse complement strand
TCGCAAACCACCCTCATCTACCCGCTGATTTTTCATGCTACTCAATGCGAAAAACCGGAAACCTTATTTGAGAATAACTACCTGGAGATAATTTCTTTCCCTTTAAATCACCGAATTCCTACTACTGGTTTCTTATTCCGTGAAAAGGCTGTGTTGCGGAAAGTCAACAAAGAGAAAGTCCTCGAAATAAAAATCCCGGCCTGGGCATATGAAAGAATCAGGGAAGGAGAGGATTTTACAGATGATAATGGCTTGATCTATCACAATTCTGTATTAACAATTGATCCGCAACCTCCCAGGAGTTATGCCTATTGTTCAGATACAGCATATTATGAACCTGTTATTCAGTCTATTGGAAATGCTGACTTGCTATATCATGAGGCAACTTTTATGAATGACAGGGAGGCCAATGCTATTGATAAATTTCACAGCACGGCTGCACAGGCAGCAAAAATCGCATGGCAAGCCAGGGCTAAAAGGCTTATAATCGGTCACTTTTCAGCCAGGTATGATGAACTGACACCACTGTTGAATGAAGCAAAAGCCGTGTTCGAGGAGTCGTACCTTGCTGAAGAAGGAATGACGTTCTCGATCCCGCAACTTACCTGACGACAATTTCATCAACAAACACCCATGAATCGCCACCTGCCGAAGGATGCCAGGCAGGCAAAACCTTTGTTCCGGCAACATTGAATTTCACGAAACGGATTTTCCCGGTACGATTGGTATAATGAAAATCCCGGGTGACTTCTTCATTTCGCTGATCTCCTGTAACGGTTAGTTTCCCAATTTCCAGGAATTTCTTTCCATCCGCTGATACCAGGCAGGTGATCGATGCCGGATGAAGAATCCAGCTCTTGGGATCGTATAAGGTGCTGATTGAAATGTCTTTAGCATCAGTTTCTGATCCAAGGTCAAGGGTAAGTGTAAAATCTTTTGCTTCCCAGCCTAACCAATGCGCTTTGTAATCATTGGCTCCTTTCACACCATTGGTAAGCAAGGCCAGGTTACCCTCCCCGTATTTGGCCGCAGGCAAGGGTTGTGCCGTGACATTCTTCCTGAAAGCCCGGTTACCTTCAACCTGAACATCAATAAACCGTTTTGTGGCATTATAGTACTCCTCAGGCTTAAGCCCGGATTCATTTAGCGGACTGACATTGTTTTCTTTACAAATCTTGTAGAAGTTTTCCACTAATTGTTTCATTTCTGGCCGCAGTTCGAATGTTCCGTTCGATTCAACATAAAATCCCCTTGGTCCGAACATATCATTCTTGCCGATTTCGATGGCTGCATATTGGATGGGCAAACGGTAAATCTGCACTCGTTTCAGTACTTCAGAATCTGCCCTGACAGCATCTTCAGCTTTATTGAACAAATCGTTATACAGAGCCATGTTTGACGCCGAAAGGAAAGTATTGGCGTGAGACACCGGATGCCCGTATATGTCAAGCCATTCGCCTGTGCTCTTAATTTCAGTGGTAAGCCTGTTGATATACTCCTGGATAAATGGTGCAGCTTCAGCAAAATATCCCTTGACAAATTCCCGGATGACTGAATCAGCATTGATATTTGGATTCCATAAAAGCCTGGCTATCAAATAACTTTTCAATTCTGACATTTCGTGGCCAGTGCCGGTATTGGATTGCTGGAAATGTTGATGCGCGCCGTTATTGGTAAGAAACTGCAGGTTTGGTTGCAGTACATGCAGGTTAGGGAAAGGCGTAGTTGAATGCGAGAAGTTGACTGTGTAATCCCACAGGTAAATGTTGGAAGCAATTTTGCCCCAGTCAGCAATATCTTTAACAAATGACCGGCTTGTTGAATCCTCCGCCATAGGCTTGCTGCGGTTAAGCTCGATTGTGCAAAGCATGATCTGAACATTGGGCATAGGTTTTGTGACTTTTGGCGCTTGTCGTGAAAACTGGTAGGCGAGGGTTGAGATCACTTTATCAGGGAACTCGGCAGCCAGCCTGTTGACGAACCGGATTATCGGCCCTGCAGGAGATCCTTCTTCGTTTATAATCTTCATACATTTATCACAATGACAGTATGAGAAGTTGTCGTTCTGGCTTACTGACCAAACTTTCTTGTCAGGTTGAAGCGCCATATCGGCCCTGAGTTTTTCAACCACAATTTTATAAACATCGTCATTGGTAAGACATAGCTGATCTTTTATGCGCTTTCCATTCATGAATGAATAGTACTCTGGATGTGTGGTAAAATAAGTTTCCCAGGGCACTAACTTATTGAATGTGTGTACATAATATCCTTTGGCAAACATTTCGTCAATTGAATTCAGCCTTTGCCAGTCGCGGTACAGTGTGTCCTTTTCAAAATTTCCGTGTACAACCCTGAAACTATTGGCCGGGTTATCCACGTGGTACATGGGAGGTATGCTAACCGACTGATAATGAGGAATCACTTCGACACCGGGTGCATACATCCGGCATCCCAGGTAGTGTTCGAGCAATTCCACCACTCCGTAAATTGATCCTTTACCACCTCCACTTTCAATGAAAACATTTTGGTTGCTCGTTGAGATGATATAGCCGTCCCTGGTTAGCGATTCTTTCTGTTTGGTCTTTTCTTCAGCCTCCCATATAGCAATGAAACTTGCCGGTGGGTTTACCTTCTCGGTTATATTAAGCCGGCAACCTGAAATCTTACGGATGTAATCCTGCAGCATCAAGGCGGCGGTTCTATCAGCTGGTGAAGCTTTTGGCGAGATAAGTATGCTTACCAGCGGTTTCCCGTCATTTACAATCTGAACCTTCGTTTGCTTCTGGGCAAAAGCGAGGGATACGATTGCAATCATGACAACTAACAAGGTGTGACGTAACATAATTAAGGGTTTTTGCAATTATTTAATCCGGGACAACTGGTGAAATGGTCATTCATAGAGTTCGACAAATTCATAGGAATTGCCGGTCCATTGCATGAATCGCCAGAAATTAGTCCCGCTAACGAGTATCGAAGCAGTATTGAGGCAAGGGTGAAAACTCAGTAAGCGGCTTTCTTTCAGGTTCTTGTCAAAGAAAACGTGAACGTGATTTTCTGCATCGTTGATCAGGCAGTATGGCGAAACTGAGCCGGGCATCACTCCAAGGTATTTCATCATCCGCTGCTCGGAGGCAAATGTAAGTTTCCCTTGTTTGAGCCTTTTCTCCAGGTCATGAATACCCAACGGATGCCTGTGATCCAGCACAACAAGGTAATGCCTGTCGCCCTTATGATTCCTGAAGAAAATATTCTTGCAATGAGTGGCATCAATATCTTTCCAGTATTTCATGGCTTCCTCAATGGTTGGAGCAGGAGGATGCTCATGGTATTCGAAAGGTATATTCAGCTCATTCAGAATACTATACAGTCTTGGATCGCCATTCATCTTCAGGGGCTTAATGCGGACACTATCGTCAGGTAATTCAATTTCAGGATGGCTTTTTGATTATAAAGGCCTGATTTTGATGTTTCTGAACCATATAGGGCTGCCATGGTTCTGAAGCCCGATTGCACCTTCTTTTGCCTGTCCATAAGCAGGGTAGTCTTTCCACTTGCCTTCCACGCGCAACTTGTTCCAGTTATCATCCCAGGCAGTGAATTCAAGTAGTTTGGCGCCATTCAGCCAATGCTCCACATGCCCTTTATTGAAAATGATCTTCGATGTGTTCCATTCGCCTACGGGGTTAAGTTTTTTAACGGTAGTATCTGCCAGGTGCATTGCATAATCAGCGCCTGTTTTCTGCCATTCCTCAAGTTTTTCAGGCCAGCCAAGATCGTCAATAAGCTGGTATTCAGGACTGGTTTCGTAAGGATTGTCGAAAGCTGTGTCTTCAACCACATGATAAAAAATTCCGCTGTTTCCCTGGGGTGAAATCTTCCAGTCGAGAGTAAGTTCAAAATCAGAAAATTTCTTGTTGGTAACGATATCGTAACCCATACCTCCGCCTTCGCCCTGGCAGAAGAGTTCGCCATCCTTCACAGTCCAGCGTTCACCGCAACTGTCGTGGTTGTAGCCTTTCCAGCCATCCAGCGTTTTTCCGTCAAATAATAGCTGCCATCCGTCTTTTATTTCCTGTTTGGTGAGCATGTTGTTCTGTAAAGGTTTCTCTTTCCCGTTCTGGCATGATGCCACGAGCAGCGAAAGAATCGTAATCAGAAGTGCTGTACTTTTCATTTTGTTGATTTTATTAATTGATTTGAAGTTATTGCTGAAATTAACCTATTCGTATCCCAAAACCCATGACCACTCGGTAGAGCAGGATCATAAGCAGGGCTGTTATAATCGGTCGCCAGTGAATATTAATAGATTTATCTTGTTCCTCAAAAAAGTAAGGCGGGAATTTGCTTATTCCCCACCACAAGGGAAGGATGATAAGGATAGGGGTAAGCAGCAGCAGCAACTCATATAAAGACAATGGGAACCGCAGCAATACAAGTATTATCGTTCCCAGTATATATGGCAGGAAAAACTGGTACTTTCTGAACTCTGGACGCTTTTCTGATGACAACGAATTATAGTATGTGTTGGCAGAGTACAGGAATGGTTTAGTCATCAGGGAACCTGTAGCCAGCATCATAAAAAGGCTGATAAACAGGATGATCATTTTGGCAGTATCCTGAAGGTACATCCATGCAAGAACATATCCAAAGCCCTCAAAAATAACGGCCCCGAGCATTACCGAACCGAGGAAAAAGTTCATGCTGTGCACAAATCCCCACAAAAAAAACATCCTTAATAATCCGTCGAGTTCAAGCGCTTTGAGGTAAACGATCAGGCACAGTACTCCAAATAGCACTGATAATAGCACACCCGACGAGAAGATTATTTTTACCGAATCAAAGCTCCATGACTCCGGTTTAATAATGTAATCGGCAGAGTTTCTGTCGAAAACAGATGGAATATCAAACAGGAAATTGCCAATTAACGATTCTGTCAGTTGGAAAAGAAAAGCAATAATGAAGTATGAAATAAGATAATACGCAGTGGAATTAATGGTTATGCGTAATTGTTCATTAATGCCTGTTCTCATCCTGGTTGCTTTGTACAAAGCTATAAAATCGTGACAAACTCAAGAGTGTGGATAAAAAAATACCCGGCAAAACCGGGTACTTTTTATCATCTGATTGATTATTAAACCTTTGAAAAGTCGGCGATTGACTGGGAAGAATATTTTCCGGTTTCGAGGTTTTTCCTGATCTCACGGAAAGATTCAATGGTGTAATTTACATCTTCCAGCGTATGTACAGCAGTGGGTATCAACCGTATAAGAATAACACCTTTGGGAACCACCGGATAAGTCACTATTGAGCAGAAAATATTAAACCTTTCTCTCAGGTCAAAAATGATTTGCGAAGCTTCTTCAGCGCCACCATTCAGGAACACCGGGGTGACAGGCGATTCGGTGTTTCCAATGTTAAATCCTTCATTTTTAAGTCCGGTTTGCATAGCATTAACAACCTTCCAGAGGTTTTCACGCAACTGTGGCTGTGTGCGGACAAGTTCCAGCCTTTTCAAAGCACCTATAACCATGGGCATTGGCAATGATTTTGCGAAAATCTGCGACCGCATGTTATGCTTCAGGTAATCAATGATAGGAGCTTTTGAAGCGATGAAACCACCTATACCTGCCATTGCCTTGGCAAATGTGCCGAAATACATATCAACGTCATCCTGAACTCCGAAATGCTCATCGGTGCCGCGTCCATTCGGGCCCATAGTTCCAAAACCATGAGCGTCATCGATGAGAAGCCTGAAATTGAACTCTTTCTTAAGCTCAACAATGTCCTTTATTTTACCGAGATCGCCCGACATGCCATATACACCTTCGGTTATTACAAGTATTCCTCCGCCTGTTTGTTCGGTAAGGCGGGTAGCGCGCTCAAGACCTTTGCGCAGGTTTTCCATGTTGTTATGCGGGTAAACAAACCGTTTACCTATATGCAACCTCATCCCGTCAAGAATGCAGGCATGAGCCTCTGAGTCATAAACAATTACATCGTTCCTGTCGACCATGCTGTCGATAACCGAAACCATACCCTGGTATCCGAAATTAAACAGGTAAGCAGATTCTTTGCCTACGAAAGCAGCAAGTTCGCGCTCCAGTTGTTCGTGATAGTCGGTTTGGCCGCTCATCATACGGGCGCCCATGGGGTAGGCGAGACCCCACCTGGCGGCAGCTTCAGCATCAGCTTTTCTTACTTCAGGGTGGTTAGCGAGGCCAAGATAGTTGTTGAGGCTCCATACAAGCCGTTCTTTACCCCTGAATACCATACGGTTACCTATCTCACCTTCAAGTTTCGGGAACATAAAGTAACCGTCAGCATCTTTGCCATATTGACCCAATGGGCCAAGATTTTTAACGCGCTTTTCAAAAATATCCACAGCAATACTTTTTTAAAGTTTTTCGATATTAATTTTCATTGCAAAGCTAAAGCTTTATTTCATGTGATCAATAATATGGCAGTCAATCGGCTGACATAAGCTATTGATAATCTGGCATTTGATGTAATTTATTAAATATTTAATGGTTTTAGCGATAATTTTTAACGATTTTGTTCACGAAATAACTGCTTGTATTCGTGCGTTTCATTGAACGTGAAAATATGTACTTTTGCAGCATGATCAAAAAGAACATCCTATTCTCTTTACTCATTTTTGCTATTCTCCTGCCATCATGCAGTAAATACCAGAAATTACTCAAAAGCTCTGACAACGATCTCAAATATGAGAAAGCTATCGGCTATTACGAGAAGGGAGAATATTACAAGGCCCAGCAACTATTTGAGCAAATCTATACCTTTTTCAGGGGAACCGAAAAGGCTGAAAAGATTTCTTACCTGAACTCATATTGCTACTTTAAGCAGAAGGACTACATAATGGGAGGGTACCAGTTTAAGTCGTTCTCTACCAGTTATCCGGCAAGCAAGTTTGCTGAAGAATGCGCCTATATGAGCGCTTACTGCAGTTATCTTGATTCACCCAGGTCGAGTCTCGATCCTACCAGCACAAATGACGCAATCGCCGCTTTGCAGCTTTTTATAAATCAACATCCTCACAGCGAGCGTGTCGAAGAATGCAATAAACTCATTGATGAACTCAGGGGAAAGCTCGAAACAAAAGCGTACGATATAGCCACCATGTATTACAAGATGGCGGATTATAAAGCGGCTATCGTCACTTTTAACAACATTCTTAAAGATTTCCCCGATTCGCGCAACAAGGAAAACATCATGTACCAGATATTGACGGCAAAATTTGATTATGCTGTCAACAGTATAGATTCCAAGAAGAAAGAGCGTTTGAATGATGCACTTGAATCATCCAGGACGTTCATGAATGAATATCCTGAAGGCAAGTATTTTTCAGATGCTAAGAGCATTGAAAAAAACATTCTAAAATTGTTGTAAACTGTAATTAATTTGATCAGCACACATATGGATTACAAAAAACTGAAAATAGAAACGACGACCATCACCAGGAATATGAGCGACTTAAATGCTCCCACTGAGAATATTTATGAAACAGTGGCTGTTCTTGCTAAAAGGGCTAACCAGGTAGCACTTGAAATCAAGGAAGAACTTGATAACAAAATTGATGAATTTGCTACTCCTACGGATAATCTTGAAGAAGTATTCGAAAACCGTGAGCAGATTGAACTGGCCAAGTTTTACGAACATCTTCCCAAACCTACGCTCATTTCCACTAACGAGTTTCTGAATAATCAGATTTACTACCGTAACCCTTCGAAGGATCTGAAAGCTGAATAACTGGCGCATTTCAGGCTGTCTGCCTGAATCAGATGCTCCTACGACACTGATTGCCAGGCATTGCCTGGCTTTATGGTTTAAAAACAAGCATTATGCTGAAAGGGAAAAAAGTTCTGATTGGTATCACCGGTAGCATTGCCGCATACAAAATTCCTTTGTTGGTGCGCCTGCTGATCCGAAACGGAGCCAAAGTCAAAGTAGTGATGACTCCATCAGCCTGCGACTTTGTAACCCCTTTGACGCTTTCCACGCTATCACAGTCGCCGGTTTATATCAAGCCTTTTAATGAATCCGACGGCTCCTGGACCAGCCATATTGAGCTTGGGAGCTGGGCCGATATCATTGTCATGGCCCCGCTTTCAGCAAATACGATGGCCAAAATGGCTACCGGTATCACCGATAACCTGCTGACAGCTGTTTATCTCGCTGCCCGCTGTCCGGTGTTTTTTGCCCCGGCGATGGATGTCGATATGTTCAATCATCCGTCAACGCAAGCAAACATCAGAACACTGCAATCTTATGGAAACATGCTGATTTCGCCTTCTGAAGGAGAACTGGCAAGCGGACTGCATGGTTTTGGCAGGCTTGAAGAACCTGAGAATATTTTCAGGATTATTACTGACTATTTAGATAAAGCAGCAAGCCTTGCAGGGAAGAAATTACTTGTTACCAGCGGCCCGACAATAGAACCAATTGATCCGGTGCGTTTTATAAGCAATCATTCTTCCGGATTAATGGGCAACAGCATTGCTATTGAAGCAGCCTCGAGAGGTGCAAAAGTTACCCTTGTTACAGGCCCGGTAAAAGAGTTGCCGGTACATCCTGATATTGAAGTTGTTAGTGTCACCTCAGCCGCCGAAATGTATGAAAAGGCTGTTAAAGCTTTCCGTAAAGCTGATATTGCTGTAATGGCAGCGGCTGTAGCTGACTATACTCCTGTAAAAGTTTCTGAGAAAAAAATAAAGAAAGGTGCTACGGAAACCCTGGTACTTGAGTTGGAGACTACACAAGATATCCTTGCTGAATGCGGAAAGCTTAAAAAAGCAGGCCAGGTTCTGGTTGGTTTTGCCCTGGAAACCGATGATGAAATGAGCAATGCCACAAAGAAGCTGCATACCAAAAACCTCGATTGTATCGTTCTTAATTCACTGCAGGATAAAGGTGCCGGTTTTGGGCATCAGACCAACAAGGTGGACATTTTAAATAAAAATGGGAAAATTAAGCATTTCGAACTGAAACCCAAGAAGGAAGTTGCCTCCGACATTCTTGACTACATATCGGAATATTTCCCCAGTAACAAAAACAAACATTAAAACCTGAGCTTATGAAACGAAGAATTCTGCTGGTGCTCGCCATTGTTCTCCCGATGATCATAAAAGCACAGGAATTTATTTGCCAGGTTTCGGTAAACGCCCCGAATGTGGAAGGATCGGAACGTAAGGTATTCCAGACACTGCAATCGGCTATATATGAGTTTGTTAACAACCGTAAATGGACCAATTATGTCTATAAGCCTGAAGAGCGCATTGAATGTTCGATGATGATTACCATCACATCCCGCGTAACATCGGACCAGTTCAAAGGCAGGCTGAATCTCGTTCTGCAGCGCCCGGTTTATAAGACATCATATAATACAAACCTGCTTAATTATGTTGATAACGACTTCGATTTCAAGTACGTGGAATACGAGCCACTGATTTATTCTGATGATGCTTTTACATCTAACCTGACCTCGGTACTCGCATATTATGCTTATATTTTTCTGGGACTCGATGCTGACTCTTATTCATTAATGGGAGGGACTCCATATTATGAAAAAGCAAAAGCTATTGTAAACTCAGCTCAAAATGCCCAGGAAAAAGGATGGAAGGCGTTTGAAAGCATGAAAAACAGGTTCTGGCTGGTTGAAAATCTCATGAACGGAGCATATTCTCCGCTTCGGGAAGGAATTTACCAATATCACCGTCTGGGATTGGATGTTATGTCAGATAACATTGATATGGGGAGGTCAGCCATTTCCGACTGTCTTGAGAATTTTCAGCGTGCATACCGTGAAAAACCGGGCCTGTTTATACTCCAGCTTATGACTGAGGCCAAACGCGACGAACTCATCAATGTTTATTCGCAGGCTGCTCCCATGGATAAAACCAGGGCTGTGAATATTCTCAAGGAGATAGATCCTTCCAACAGCGGCAAATACCAGCAGATAATGTCATCATCCTCCGGTCCTGGTATTGGTGGCAAATAAACTTTCGGTATAACATATTTTGTATTTTAGCTTCCGGCAATTCCGATACTGAATGCTTTTACACCTCTCAGTTGATAATTTCATACTTATCGATCATCTTGAGATTGATTTCGAGGATGGATTTTCGGTAATTACCGGCGAAACCGGTGCCGGTAAATCAATTCTTGTCGGTGCGCTGGGATTAATTCTTGGGCAGCGTGCCGACACCCTTGTGCTTCATGATAAGGATAGAAAATGCATCGTTGAAGGTGCTTATAAAATTGAGAACTATGGGTTGGAAACAATATTTATCGAGAATGACCTTGATTACGACACAAAAACAACCATAAGGCGTGAAATCACACCACAGGGAAAATCAAGGGCTTTCGTGAATGACACTCCTGTAAACCTTGCAGTTCTGAAGCAATTGGGGGATAAACTGGTTGATATTCACTCGCAGAACCAAACTCTTGAATTAAACGAAGCCGCATTTCAGCTGTCGCTTGTCGATTCATATGTTGCAAAGCCGGAACTTCTTAGTAACTATACCCGTTACTACGATAAATTTGTTAAGACAAGAAACGAGTTGTCCGAGCTCAGGTTACGACATGAAAAAGCAAATGCCGACAGGGATTACCAGCAGTTTTTGTTTGATGAGCTTCATTCAGCAGGATTAAGGGAAGGTGAACTTGAAGAGGCAGAATCGGAATTCACATTGCTCACACATTCCGAAGAGATCCGGACGCGCTTGTTTTCAGTGTTAAATATTTTAAACGAGAACGAGCCTAACCTGATTGGTGAAATTGCTTCAATACGCCAGGCAATTGATCAGGCAGTGCATTTAGGCGCTTCATTGTCAGTGGTTTCCGAGCGGCTGGAAACGATTCATATTGATCTGAAGGATATCTATACCGAAACAGCAGCTTATGCTGACCAGATTACTTTTGACCAGGAGAGGATAGAACAACTCACGGCCAGAATTGATTTGATTAACCACCTTTTGCGAAAGCATAAAAAACAGTCAGAGAATGAGTTACTGATACTAATGGGCGAACTGGAGCAAAGCCTTGGAAGTATAGAATCTCTCCAGTCAAAAATTGAAGAGATGGAATCAGCGCTTGACGAACTCAGATCGCAACTCCAAAATGCCGGCTCCATACTTTCGGAAAGCAGAAAAAATGTCATTCCTTTTATTGAAGGTGAAATGGTGAAGAAGCTGGCTGACCTTGGGATGCCATCAGCAGTCTTCACTATAAATCACCAGCTCACTGCTGATTATACCAGGTCGGGCACCGACAAAGTAACGTTCATGTTTTCGGCCAACAAAGGCGGTGAACCCCGTGAATTGCAGAAAGTAGCCTCTGGTGGTGAACTTTCGAGACTCATGCTGGCTGTTAAATCATTGGTATTGAGCAGGAGTATTTTGCCCACAATACTATTTGACGAGATCGATAGCGGTGTATCAGGCGAAATTGCCGGACGTATCGGAAGCATTCTAAGCAGAATGGCAGGAACTATGCAGGTAATAGCCATTACACATTTGCCTCAGATTGCCGGGAAAAGCAAACTGCATTACCTCGCATATAAGGAAGAAGGTGAGAAGAATACGTTTTCGAACCTCAGAAGGCTTTCTCAGGAAGAAAGAATCAATGAAATTGCCCGTATGCTCAGCGATGACATGATTACAGAAACGGCAAAAGCTGCGGCAAGAGAACTTATCAGGAACTAATTTATTTCCCGATTGTTAATGAAATTAACTTTTACTAATCCTGAAAACTAAACATTATGGCATACAACCTGCTCAAAGGTAAAAAAGGAATTATTTTCGGTGCATTGAACGAATTGTCAATAGCCTGGAAAACAGCCGAAAGGGCATATGAAGAAGGAGCCGAATTTGTATTGACAAATACACCAATGGCCCTCAGGATGGGTGATACCCACATACTGGCAGAGAAATGCAATGCGCTCGTAGTGCCTGCAGATGCCACCAGCATTCCTGATCTTGAAAACCTTTTTCAGCAAACCATGGATCATTTCGGCGGTAAAATCGATTTTATACTGCATTCAATCGGTATGTCGCCAAATGTGAGGAAGAAAATTCCTTACGACCAGATCAACTATGATTATTACCTGAAAACGATGGACATTTCGGCCATTTCGTTTCACAAAGTGTTGCAGACGGCCAATAAATTTGATGCCCTGAACGAATGGGGATCGGTTGTGGCCTTGTCATATATCGCCGCACAACGCACGCTGTTTGAATATAACGACATGGCTGATGCCAAAGCAGCGCTTGAAAGCATTGCACGCAGTTTCGGCTATATTTATGGAAGGAAGAGCCATATCCGCATCAATACTATTTCACAGTCTCCCACACTGACTACCGCAGGCAGTGGTGTAAAAGGAATCAACGGACTGATGGATTTCACCGAACGAATGGCGCCGCTAGGAAATGCAACTGCCGAAGAATGTGCCGATTACTGTATCACACTTTTCAGCGATCTTACAAAGAAGGTTACCATGCAGAACCTTTATAACGATGGAGGATTCAGCAGCATGGGTATGAGCTACCGCGCCATGCAGATGTATAACCGCAGCCTCGACTGCAAGGAATGTAATGGAAAGTCTTTGGAAGGAGAGCCTGACCTGAAAATTTGATCTGCCTGGGCGTTAATTGTCAGGAATTCTGATTGATGGTGATTGTATAACCGTAGGTTGGCTTTGGCAGAGCTGCTTCTTTCTGTGGTTTGGCTTCCTCAGGTTTTGAATAACTGAGTTTTATTTCAGAGGTCACTTCTTTCTGCTCTTTTTGTTTCGCAGGTAAGGTGAAGGCGATCCTGGTTTTCATGGTTACTTTCATTTTCACGCCGCGGTTCCGCACCGATGGATAGGTAATGAGTTTTACCAGCCTCACTGCTTCTTCGTCGCAGCCATATCCTATTCCCCTGGTAACGATAATATTATCGATTGTACCTATGTTATCAACCGTATATTCAAGATACACAGTGCCTTGAACATTATTTTGAAGGGCGGATTCAGGATACCTGAGGTTTTCTGCAACAAACGCCCGGAACGAATCTTTACCTCCCGGGTAAACCGGCATTTTTAAAAATTTCCTTGATTTATGATGATTGTCGTCGGAGTGTTTCATTGGTATGCTCTGAAGAGTTAAAAATAGGTAATATTTGATTCGGCAAAGAAATTTCAAGCCTGCCAAAGTTTATACGAATTCTATTTATTTTTGATAAGTAACAGGTTGATAGATATTTACAATTAGAAGATGTTATGAATTGGCATAAAAGAACAGCTTATTCTATCACGATCAACGAGTCCAAAACGTGAAAAAGTATCCCTTTTGTGAGTTTATTTTATCTTTGTCGCGGTAAAATCAACCCGCAGAATGATTGAATTCCTGTGGTTTGAAAAAATAAATCAAAAAATCCTGATCAATGAAAGTATTAGTTTGCATCAGCAATGTGCCTGACACCACCACGAAAGTCAGATTTATAGATGATAACATGAAACTAGATACGACTGGCATTCAATGGGTTATTAATCCATGGGATGAACTTTCCCTCACCCGCGCACTTGAACTGAAGGATGTTGCCGCAAACGGAATTGAGAAAGTTACAGTAGCTCATGTTGGTACTGCTGCTGCTGAACCAGTTATCCGCAAAGCGCTCGCAATCGGTGCTGATGATGCCATACGCGTGAATGCAGAAGCATCCGACGCTTTTTTTGTAGCTTCTCAGTTATCGGAAGTCCTTAAACAAAACCCATACGATATCATTATGTGCGGCATCGAATCAAGCGATCATAATGGTTCAACGGTAGGAGGGATGCTCGCCGAACTGCTTGGTATTCCTTCGGTTTCTGCTGTTTCATCTCTCGCAATTGAAAACGGTGCCGTAGTGATGTCCCGGGAAATCGACGGCGGCAAGGAAATTGTAAATGTTCCTTCACCTTTTGTTGCTATCGTGCAGAAAGGTATAGCCAAAGAACCCAGAATTGCAGCAATGCGCGGAATTATGATGGCACGCACTAAGCCGATCGCAGTTGTGGAGCCTGCAACCGTTGAGGCTTTCACAGAGGTTATGGCTTATGAAATGCCTAAACCGCGTGCAGCCTGCAAATTTGTGGATGCCGAAAATGCCGGACAGTTGATTGCCTTGCTGCAAAACGAAGCCAAAGTACTTTAATCACAAATCAAACAACTTAATTATATGTCAGTACTTGTTTTTGTAGAAAATTGGGATGGTAAATTCAAAAAGGCCACGTTTGAACTGGTGTCTTATGCCAGCGGTGTGGCTGAGTTGAGCAATACTAATGTGGTTGCGCTTTCCATCGGGATTGTTGAAAATGCTGAACTTGACAAACTTGGCAAATATGGTGCCACCAAAGTTGTTTCGGTTTCGAACGACAAGCTCGTTTTCCTTGATAACCAGGCTTATACTTCGGTGATCGCTCAGGTAGCTGAGAAAGAAAATGCAGGTATTGTGATTCTTTCAAATAATAACACTGGTAAAGCACTTGCTCCGCGCCTTTCTGTCAGGTTGAAAGCTGGTATTGGTTCCGGAGTGAATCATTTACCGCTGAGCTTCTCACCATTCGTGGTTCAAAAGCGAGCTTATTCTGGCAATGCTTTTGCAAACCTGCTGATCAAAACTCCGGTTAAAATCCTCACACTCGCGCAGAATTCATTTGAACTTAAAGAAACAGGGGGTGAATCTTCTATCGAGAATTTCACTGCTGATCTTAGCGAAGGAATCATGAAAACTGTTGTAAAGGATGTTCAAAAACAGACAGGCAAAATCTTGCTTACTGATGCCGATGTGGTAGTCTCGGGAGGGCGTGGTATGAAATCGCCTGACAACTGGGCACCTCTGGTTGAACTTGCTGGATTGCTTGGTGCAGCTACTGCCTGTTCGCGCCCGGTTTCTGATGAAGGCTGGCGGCCTCACGAAGAACACACCGGCCAGACAGGCAAAATCATTGCTCCAAACCTGTATTTTGCCATCGGTATATCAGGAGCTACCCAGCATCTCGCAGGTGTAAGTTCTTCAAAGTATATTGTCGCAGTTAATACTGATAAGGATGCGCCCATTTTCAGTGCTGCGCAGTACGGGATTGTTGGTGATGCATCAAAAGTACTTCCCAAACTCGTTGAAGCTGTCAAAGAGATGAAAGCAAAATAGATGCCTGCCAGTTTGGAACACAGGTAAGAATCATCTCTTCATTCTCATTGTATTTAGTTCAATAACAGATTGTTGAATAAGTAACCATTCGATATGGCCAAACAAATCGTTTTCGCAATTACCCTTATTATTACTCTGCTGGTTTTTGCTTATACCATCAGGCGGATAATCGGCTTCTTTAAACTGACACGAAAAGCTTTCCCTGTAAAGGACTTTGGAAAGCGGTTTGGAATCATGCTGGAGGTGGCTTTCGGCCAGACAAAAATTTTTCGCCGTCCGGTAATAGGGTTGTTTCATGCTTTGGTTTTCTGGGGATTTTGTGTGATCCTCTTCGGAAGTATCGAAATGGTAATCGATGGATTGTCCGGCATCGAGAAGTCGTTGTCAGTGCTGGGTTGGCTTCATGACCTCATCATGGCTTCGGGAGACATATTTGCCTTACTGGTAGCGATTTCAATCCTTGTATTTCTTTTCAGGCGCCTTTTCATGCACGTCAGGCGTTTCGAAGGTATCGAAATGAAGAAGAAATCACACATTGATGCCAATATCGCGCTCACAATGATATTGTTGCTGATGATATCGCTGCTTGGCATGAATGCCTCCTATGTTGCTTCAAGGCTGTTGCCGGGTGAGGTTATTGAAGGTATTTACCCTATAAGTTATTCTTTATCAGCAATCTTTAGCGGATACCAGCTTTCATCAATTCAAACCTGGCATGAGATATTCTGGTGGAGCCACATTTTGCTCATCTTTATATTCGCCAACATGTTGCCATATTCCAAGCATTTCCACGTTTTTATGTCGGTGCCCAATGTTTTTCTTTCGCGCCTCGATCCGCTCGGAAAGTTGCCAAATATGGAGAATATTACTACTGAAGTTAAACTCATGCTCAATCCTGAAACTGCCTATTCAGCAGCTCCTGCTGAAGTCCCGGTTGAGCGTTTTGGCGTCAAAGATGCTGAGGATATCAGCTGGAAGAATTATTTTGATTCACTATCGTGCACTGAATGCGGGCGATGCACATCTGTTTGTCCCGCCAATATCACCGGGAAAAAACTGTCGCCAAGGAAGATATTGATGGATGTACGGGCAAGAATGAAGGAGAAAGGACCGCAATTGCTAAAGAACAGGGCTTATGACGATTCGCGATCACTGATCCGCGATTACATAACGGAAGAAGAAATATGGGCCTGCACAACGTGCAATGCCTGCGCAATGGAATGCCCGGTAAATATTAACCATCCGACACTCATTGTTGACCTGAGGCGTTATCTGGTAATGGAAGAGGGGTCAGCGCCAGGTGAATTGAAAAAGGTCTTTAACAACATTGAGAACAATGGTGCACCCTGGCAATATTCGCCTGAAGATCGCCTCAACTGGGCCGCCAATCTCGAAATGAATGTCAATTAACCAATGATAAAAGAACAGCAATGGAAAAAGTGAACGTTGAAATCCCGGTGATGGCTGATCTTTTTGCCCGCGGTGAAAAACCTGAGTACCTGTTATGGGTGGGTTGTGCAGGCGCCTTTGATGACCGCTATAAGAAGGTAGTCAGGCAATTTGCTAAAATTTTAACCTATCTGAAAATTGATTTTGCGGTTCTTGGCAAAGAAGAAACCTGCACCGGCGACCCGGCCCGGCGTGCCGGAAATGAAATGCTGTTTCAAATGCAGGCATTCACGGTGCTTGAGACGTTCAAAATGTATGAAGTAACAAAGGTGATCACAGTTTGTCCTCATTGCTATAATACATTTAAAAATGAATACCCTGATCTTGGTGCAACTTTTACTGTAATTAACTACCTTCAATTTATTGAAGAACAAATAAATAATGGTAAGCTGGTTTTAGAGAACAAGTTGAAAGAAGCCATCACTTACCACGACCCCTGTTACCTGGGCCGGGCAAATGGCATTTATGAAGCGCCACGCCACATTCTTTCGAAATTGACAGATAAGAATGTTGAGATGGCCAGAAATAAAAGCTTTGCTTTGTGCTGCGGGGCTGGCGGAGCACAAATGTTCAAAGAGGCCGAAAAAGGTACAACTGAGGTTTTTATTGAACGTACAAAGGAAGCCCTGGCCACAGGAACCGATGTAATAGCAACCGCATGCCCGTTTTGTATGACCATGATGACTGACGGAATCAAGTATGCCAACAAAGAAGAGTCAGTAAAAAATCTTGATATAGCCGAGCTGATTTCACTCTCATTAAACCTCTGATTTTTCTTTTACTTCTGTTTCAAGCAGTAAAAATGGCAGTAAACATCATTATTGGTTATCTGCTCGTATATGACGCTGCCAGCGATGAAAAATACGCCTCATAGGCTGATGTATTCATTCATAAGGGAAGAGCCGAAAATGTTGTTGCCGACAGCTTCATTAACCATTTTTCATCCAAAAGATGTGAATGACTTTAAGCTTTGAGAAATTTCCTTTGCCCCGTTAATCATATAATAACCAATTGTTTATCAGTCGGTTATTTAATTAATAAATGATGATTGTCATATTAGTGCGATGGCTTTGCAGTTTCTGATTCAGTGAAATTTCGTACTTTTCGGCACTCAATTACTAAGCATTCATAACAAAAGTCAAAAAGATAAAACCAAACACATGGACAAAAAAGCATTGAAAAGCGGTGAGTTTCTCGTTGGTACGGTAAGGCCGGAAGATATTTTCATTCCTGAAGAATATGATGAAGAACAGCTCATGATCGCCCAGACCTGCCGCGATTTCCTGAATACTGAAGTTTATCCCAATCTCGATAAACTCGATAAACAGGATCGTGAATTGATGAAAGAGATTCTGAAGAAATCAGGCGAACTCGGGCTGATGGGAATCTCGCTGCCGGAAGAATACAATGGATTTGGACAATCGTTTGTAACGCAGATGCTTACTGCTGAGACCATTGGCGCAGGATACTCATTTTCTGTCGCTTTTATGGCTCATTGTGGTATCGGTACGTTGCCAATCATGTATTACGGCAACGAAGAGCAACGTCAGAAATATGTTTCGAGGCTTGCTACAGGGGAGTTGCTGGGCGCATACTGCCTTACAGAACCAGGCGCAGGAAGCGATGCAAACTCAGGCAAAACCAACGCAGTTCCTTCAGCAGATGGCACACATTACATCCTGAATGGCCAGAAAATGTGGATTACAAATGCTGGTTTTGCCGATACACAGGTAGTTTTTGCCAAAATTGAGAATGACCGTGTATTGAGTGCTTTTATTGTTGAAAGTGCCTGGCCGGGAGTAGTCATAGCACCTGATGAGAAAAAAATGGGTATCAAAGGATCGTCAACTGCCCAGATTTTCTACAACGATGTGAAAGTCCCTGCCGAAAACCTGATTGGAACCAGGGGAGAAGGATTTCGTATTGCGCTGAGTATCTTACATATGGGCCGCCTGAAACTTGGTGCCAATGTTATTGGTGCTGCAAAAAAAGCAATTACTGATTCAGTGAAATATGCCAATGAGCGCAAACAATTCTGTATGCTTATTTCATCGTTTGGTTCTATCAAACATAAGCTTGCAGAGCAGGTTATCAGGACATTTGGACATGAATCGGCCACCTACCGTGTGAGTTTTGATATTGATCAGCTGATCAGCGAGATGAAAGCTACTGGTATGGATAAAGGCAGGGCAACCATTGAAGCCATCAGTCATTACGCTGTAGAAGCTGCACTGCTGAAGGTTTATGGTTCTGAGATGCTCGATTTTGTTGCTGATGAGGCGGTCCAGATACATGGCGGAATGGGATATTCTGCCGAAATGGCAGTGGAGCGCGGATACCGCGATTCACGAATTAACAGGATTTTTGAAGGCACCAATGAAATCAACCGCCTTCTGATTGTTGACACTGCCATGAAACGCGCGATGAAAGGCGATTTCGACCTGTTTGGGGAAGCTGAAAAACTGGCTGCTGAACTTGGCAGCCTACCCTCTTTTGATGCTCAGAACTTGTCATATTTTGATGAAAAAGCTCTGTATATCAGCAACTTCAAGAAAGTAGCTTTGCTGGCTATTGACGGGGCATCAAAACAGTTTGGTAAAAAACTGGTTCATGAACAGGAGGTTCTCAACAACATTTCCGACATCATGATGCAGATCTATATTGCTGAGTCCATGGCTTTGAGGATTGCCAAACTGGAATCATTGAAGGGAACAAACAGCGTATACAGGGACATTCTGGATGTGTATGTTTACGATTCGGCCGACCTTGTCAGGAAGTCAGCGCTTGATGCGATCAATTCCTTTGCCGCTGCGGAGCAAATGCCAATACTTTCTGCAGCAATTGAAAGTCTGTCAAAAGTTGCTCCGGTAAATATTAAAGAAGCACGACGTCGTATTGCCGACAAACTGATTGCCGATAACGAATATAAGTTCTGATTATCAATCATTTAAAAATAAAACAGCCTGGCAATTTGTCAGGCTGTTTTTGTTTTCGGTATAACAGCTCTTAGCCTGTTACTGATTCGCCGGTAACCGGTGGGATTTCGAGTTTAGCTGACGGAAGCACTTTGATGGCTAATTCGCTGGCATCTTTCTCATAGTCAACCAGAATCGTATCGCCTTCTTTAAGCGTTGATTTAATAATTTCTTCAGCAAGTGTATCTTCAATATATTTCTGGATTGCGCGTTTGAGCGGACGTGCACCAAACTGTTCGTCCCAGCCACGGTCGAGAATGAAATCCTTTGCTGCATCGGTTACCTGCGGCTGATATCCCATTTTGCGGATTCTGTCGAAAAGATGCCTGAGTTCTATATCGATGATCTTATGAATATCATCACGACCAAGCGACTCGAAGATCACTATATCGTCAATCCTGTTCAGGAATTCCGGTGCAAATGTCTTCTTAAGGGCGTTTTCTATCACACCCTGCGCCTGGCTCGACCACTGTGATTGCCTGGCTGTTGTGGAGAATCCAACCCCTGAACCGAAATCCTTTAATTGCCTTGACCCGATGTTTGAGGTCATGATGACAATAGTGTTCTTAAAATCGACTTTACGTCCAAGACTGTCGGTGAGCACACCATCGTCAAGCACCTGCAGCAGTATGTGGAAAATGTCAGGATGTGCCTTTTCAATCTCATCAAGAAGTACGATGGAATATGGCCTGCGACGAACTTTCTCTGTCAGTTGACCGCCTTCTTCATAGCCAACATATCCCGGAGGTGCTCCGACAAGCCTTGATACGGCAAATTTCTCCATGTACTCACTCATGTCAATTCTTACCAGCGTGTCTTCCGAATCGAACAGGTATTTTGCCAGAACTTTGGCAAGATGTGTTTTTCCGACTCCTGTGGGTCCCAGGAAAATAAAGGTTCCGATAGGTTTGTTCGGGTCTTTGAGCCCAGCCCGGTTGCGTCGTATGGCTTTTACAACTTTTTTGATAGCTTCATCCTGTCCAATCACCGAACCGCCCAATTCCTTTTCCATGTTCAATAGCCTGTCGCTTTCATTCTGGGCGATACGCTGAACAGGAACTCCTGTCATCATGGCAACCACTTCGGCAACATTCTCGGCGGTCACGGTTTCGCGGTTTATCTTCGATTCATCTTCCCACCTGCGTTTTGCCATCTCCAGTTCATTCTGCAAGCGGCGCTCTGAATCCCTGTAATTAGCGGCTTCTTCAAATTTCTGGGCCTTAATGGCCTTCATTTTCCGCTGTTTTACCTCTTCTATCTGTGCTTCAATGTTCACGATTTCAACCGGCACATGCATATTGGAAATATGAACCCTGGCACCGGCTTCATCCAAAGCGTCAATGGCCTTGTCAGGAAGGCAACGGTCGGTCACATAACGGTTTGTTAATGATACACATGCATCAATTGCCTCATCATCATATTTTACCAGGTGGTGATCTTCGTACTTTTCCTTGATCTGGTTAAGTATTTCAATCGTTTCCTCGCTGCTGGTAGGATCGACCAGCACTTTCTGGAATCGACGTTCCAGGGCTCCGTCTTTCTCAATGTACTGCCTGTATTCATCTAATGTGGTAGCCCCAATGCACTGAATTTCGCCGCGGGCGAGTGCAGGTTTGAACATATTGGACGCATCAAGCGAACCGGAAGCATTTCCTGCACCTACAATCGTGTGTATTTCATCAATAAACAGGATGATATCACGGTTCTTCTCAAGCTCATTGAGCACAGCTTTCATGCGTTCCTCAAACTGACCACGATACTTAGTACCGGCAACGAGAGATGCCAGATCCAGTGTAAAGACTCTTTTGTTAAACAGCGCACGTGATACCTTTCGTTGAGTAATACGAAGCGCCAGGCCTTCAGCTATTGCTGATTTACCAACACCTGGTTCACCAATAAGGATTGGATTGTTCTTTTTGCGGCGGCTGAGGATTTGAGAAATACGTTCAAGTTCTTTCTCTCTTCCGACTATCGGGTCGAGGCGGTTTTCTTCAGCAGCACGGGTAAGGTCGCGGCCAAAATTGTCGAGGACAGGCGTTTTTGATTTACTGTCAGCAACTTTTTTACCGGTACCAAAAGGTGAACCTTCGTCAGAATCTTCATCCTGTGCACCACCGGGTAATTCATCCCTGAATTCGCTGCTGTCACTCTTCTGTGAATTATCCTGCTCACGAATGATGTCTTCGTCACGTGATACGAGATAAGATTTCACCTCCTCTTTAACAAGCTCATAATCAATACCGTATTTCAATAATGACCGCGTTACAATGTTGTCTTCATCTTTGAGTATTGCCAATAAAAGATGTTCGGTGCCGATAAGTTCACTATTGAAAAGCTTTGCTTCGAGATAGGTCAATTTGAGGGCTCTTTCAGCTTGTTTTGCCAATGGCAGGTTCTTCAAATCATTCAGATCAACTTTCTTTGACCTGTTAACAATTGTTGTTTCAATGCTTTTCCTGACCTCTGCAAGGTCAACATTCATATAATTCAGTATCCTGATGGCCAGGCCTTCGCCTTCACGGAGGATGCCAAGGAAAAGATGTTCAACACCTATATAATCGTTTCCCAGCATCACCGCAGCTTCCCGGCTGAATGACAGTACGTCTTTTACCCTTTGTGAAAATTTAGCTTCCATCCGTTACTTCTTATTACAAGCCACCTGTAGCGGGCGTTAATTCTCATTTCTCATTCAAAATTAACACTAAAACAGGCAGATATGTTTACAGTTTCAAAATTACTTTCAATCTACGACCTGATCAATTAATATGCCATAGTCTTTTTAACACGTGAATGTTAGTAAGATGGCATAAAACGACTGCAAATAAAACTAGCTCATATCATTAAAATGATTACCTTCGTACAATTGTTCGAATGAACATAAGTGATTAATAATGTGATTATTACGAAATGGATTACAACGAAGAAGGCGAAAAAATTGTTCAAGTCAATATAGAAAACCAGATGAAATCGGCCTACATTGATTATTCAATGTCGGTCATTGTGTCGCGGGCATTGCCTGATGCCCGTGACGGTTTAAAACCAGTTCACCGCAGGGTATTGTTTGGGATGCTTGATCTGGGAGTTTTGTCAAACAGGCCATATAAAAAGTCAGCTCGTATAGTAGGGGAGGTGCTTGGTAAATATCATCCTCACGGAGACTCTTCGGTTTATGATGCCATGGTTCGTATGGCACAGGACTGGTCACTGCGTTACCCGCTCATTGACGGACAAGGCAATTTTGGGTCAATTGATGGAGATAGCCCTGCAGCCATGAGGTATACCGAGGCCAGGCTTAAGAAGCTTGCCGAAGAAATGTTGTCAGACATTGATAAAGATACCGTTGATTTCAAGTTAAATTTCGACGACTCACTTGAAGAACCGACAGTTCTGCCCTCAAAGGTGCCCAATCTGCTGATTAACGGCTCATCGGGTATCGCAGTAGGGATGGCAACAAATATCGCACCCCATAATCTCAGCCAGGTTATTGATGGTACAATTGCATATATTGACGATCATGAAATTTCTGTAGAGGGATTAATGGAGTATATTAAAGCTCCTGATTTTCCGACCGGCGGAGTGATTTATGGCTACGACGGAGTCCGCGATGCTTTTGAGACCGGGCGCGGCCGACTTGTAATCCGTGGTGAAACTACAACTGAAACTGACGAAAAAGGACGCGAAAGTATTGTCGCAACTTCAATCCCATACCAGGTCAACAAAGCTGAAATGATAAAGAAAACAGCTGACCTTGTCAATGAAAAGAAGATTGAAGGTATCTCGGATATACGTGACGAAAGTGACAGAAACGGTTTGAGGATAGTTTATGAACTTAAACGCGATGCGATCACCAATATAGTTCTCAATAAACTATACCAGTATACCCCGCTTCAAACTTCATTTTCGGTTAATAACATTGCCCTTGTTAAAGGCAGGCCTGTGCAGCTTAATCTTAAGCAACTTATTGCCCGGTTTGTTGAGCATCGCCATGAAGTAGTTATCCGCCGTACGCAATTTGAATTACGTGAAGCCGAAAAAAGAGCCCATATACTTGAAGGCTTGCTCATTGCGCTTGATCATCTTGATGAAGTGATCGCCCTCATCAGGGCATCAGTTACTCCTGAAGATGCCAAGAACGGATTGATGGAACGCTTTGGTCTGACAGAGATTCAGGCAAAAGCCATACTTGATATGCGTTTACAGCGGCTTACCGGCCTTGAACGTGATAAAATCAAAGAGGAATATGCCGAGTTGCTGAAACTGATTCAGCATCTTAAAGATATTCTGGCCGATGAGTCTCTCAGGATGCAGATTATCAAGGAGGAACTCCTGGAGATTAAGGAAAAATATGGCGACGAGCCACGCACAAGAGTTGAATATACTGCCAAAGATTTCAGGATTGAAGATACCATTGCTGATGAAAGCGTGGTGATCACAATTTCTCACATGGGCTATATAAAACGTACCATGCTGGCTGAATACAGGCGTCAGAACAGGGGCGGGAGAGGAGCCAGGGGGTCAGATATCAGGGACGAGGATTTTCTTGAACACCTTTATATAGCTACCGCACACAATTATCTCCTGTTTTTTACTGAAAAAGGTAAATGCTTCTGGCTCAGAGCTTTTGAAATACCAGAAGGTGGCAAGGCCTCAAAAGGCAGGGCGATTCAGAATATTCTGAACATTGAGCCTGATGATAAAGTAAGGGCTGTAATTAACCTGAAAGACCTGAAAGACGAGGAATACGTTAATAACAACTTCATTATTCTCTGTACCAAGCAGGGAACAATTAAAAAGACTTCGCTCGAAGCCTACTCACGGCCTCGTGCCAACGGAATTAATGCCATTAACATTGCTGAAGGTGATTGCCTGCTTGAAGCCAGGCTTACGGATGGCAGGAGTGAAATTTTAATGGCACTGAGATCGGGAAGGGCAATTCGTTTCAATGAAACCACAGTGAGGCCAATGGGCCGGAACGCTACAGGGGTAAGGGGTATACGACTTGCAGGTAAAACCGATGAAGTAATTGGCATGATATGTGTTGATAATGAAAATGCAAACATCCTGGTTGTTTCAGAGAATGGATATGGTAAACGGTCGTCGCTCGAAGATTACCGGGTAACAAACAGAGGCGGAAAAGGTGTTAAAACAATTAATATCACCGATAAAACCGGAAAACTGATCGCAATAAAGGATGTAACTGACAGCGACGACCTGATGATCATCAACCGGTCCGGAATTATTATCCGCATGGCAATCGGCGATCTGAGGATCATGGGAAGAGCAACACAGGGTGTCAGGCTCATTAATCTGAAGGATAGCGACTCTATTGCAGCCGTAGCTAAGGTAGAAGTCTATGAAGAAGAAGGAATTGAAGACCTGGGTGATGAATCAGAAGAGACCAATGCACCCCTGGAAATTGATGAAAATGATGTAGAAAGCACTGCTGAAAACGACGAAAACTAATAAATTCGAATCTGTAACCAACTCAAACTACTTACCTTTGCCCAGAATTCAAAAAAATTAAAGTCAATCGCAAATAAACCCCTTAAAATTGAAATTACAATGAAAAAGACCATTCTTCTGCTGGCCTTGGTTTTAGTGACCGGAATAACTTTTGCTCAGTTCAAGAAAGACCGGACTTCTGCCTATAATTACTGGCAGAAAGGTGACCTGACCAAGGCAAAGGAATATATCGACAAGGCAATTGCCTATCCGGAAGCTTCTACCGATGCAAAAGTACACTACTATTGTGGTGCTATCTATCTCGATATTCATTTCAAACCAGACTTGAAAACCCTGGCTCCCAATGCATTACAAACTGCTTATGATGAAATGAAAAAAGCCCAGGAACTTGATACCAAAGGTGAGTTCAAGTCAGAACTCATGATACGTATGCTTACACTCGGAGGCCAATTCTTCAATGCCGGTGCCGATTTCTTCAAGGAAAACAATTTCGCCGATGCACTCACTCAGTTTAAGCAGGCCGCTAAAATAGGAGAGGAGAACCATAGTACTGATACGCTTGGCATATACGGTACTGCCCTTTGTTATGAAAAACTGCTGGATTACGATAATGCTATGGCTACTTACGAGAAACTTATCCAGATTCAAATGAAGGAGCCCAGTATTTATAGCTCTTTGGCAAATGTTTATCTTGAAAAGAATATGGTTGACAAAGCCGACAAAATCCTTCAGGAAGGACTGGATAAGTTCCCTGGAAATTTTGACATGATCCTCAATACGGCCAATTTTTATATCAAAACCAAACAGCATCAAAAAGCTTTGCAGAGTTTGTCAGTAGCCAAAGAGAAGGATCCTCAAAACAAATCGATTGCATTTGCTGTTGGTGTTACCTATGATATGTTAAAGAATGATACGACGCTGCCGGCTTCTGATCGCAAAATCTATTTTGATAATGCAGTCAAAGCATACCAGGAAACCATTGATCTTGATCCAACTTATTTTGATGCTCTTTTCAACATAGGTGCTGTATATTTTAATAAGGGCGGAGATCTGATTAATGAAGCTAACAGGCTGCCTCTTGGCGACAATCGCTATGAAGCACTTGAAGCTGAAGGAAAAGATTTCCTTAACAAAGCGCTGCCTTACCTTGAAAAAGCCGAACAAGTTAAAACCGGCGACAGGGACACATTACTTTCGCTCAAGGAAGTTTATACAAGGTTGGCTATGTATGATAAACTTAAAGAAATCAATGATAAATTGAATCAGTAAACTTATAACAAAGGCTCGCGAGAGCCTTTGTTAGTTAAATTTATATTTAACATAATATAAATTATAAGAATATTTTATATTTCATTTTTACGAGACTTACCATGTGGTTCTGCCAATTTCAATTACTTTTATTGAAAAATCCTTTATGAGAACTTTGAAGGCAATACTTTTGATAATTCTCATTATTGTCGTATCAGCATTTGGGATTGGTTTTCTTTTGCCCCGTACAGCTTTGGTTTCACGGTCAATGCTGATTCATGCTCAACCTCGCCAGGTTTTTGACCAGATGAATATCATAAAAAACTGGGAAAACTGGTCACCTTGGAGTAAACTCAGTCAATCTGTCACGATTGATTATTCAGGCCCCGAAAAAGGCGCCAATGCATCGTTTACCTGGACAAGCCAGAGTGACAAAATTGGCAATGGTGCGATTTTAATTGTTAATAGTTATCCTTATGATTCAGTGATTTTTAGCATGAATTTCGGGGATCGTGGAAATGCCCTGGGAAAATTCACGCTCACGAAGTCAGGGAACGAAACCTTTGTAACTTTTCAAATGACCAGCGACCTCGGTTATAACCCCGTAAATCGTTATTTAGGCTTATTATTTAACAAATTTGCTGGAAATGATTTTGACAAAAGCCTGATGAATCTTCAATACTACCTCGGTTCATTACCGAAAAACATGTCTGTTTCAAACATATTTGAAACGGACATTCCTGCCTGTATTACAATTGCAGTTCGCGACACTTCTAATTATCAGACAATTAGCGCCAAACTTGCTGCAATTTATAAAAAGTTATTTAACATAATAAAATTAAGAAAGCTACAAGTTACAGGAGCGCCATATGCAATGTATTATACAGTTACACCTGAATTGATTGATTTTGAGGCTGGTATAAAAATCAACAAGCTATTGCTGCTGCAGGACTCTACAATTATATTTCGCGAATTTCCCCGGCGTCATGTATTAAGTACAATATATACAGGTAATTACAAAGGCATCGTTCAGGCTTATAATGATCTTGAGACTTATGCAGTTGAAAATAAGTTACAAACAGGCACACCTGTCATGGAAGAATATATTACTGACTCATCCGTTGAAAAGGATTCTTCAAAATGGCAAACCAATATTTATGTACCTCTGAAATAGGCTTTTACTTCATATTAACCTCTCCCCTAGCGTAATTCTGTTATTCTGTTTTGAACATTGCAGAAATCTACCTTGCAGCTATCCATTTTAGATTTACTCATAATATCTTTATTCTGTAATTTATTCTTACGTTTGCTTTTCATAAATGTTGAGTTATGGCCAGACAAACTTCCAGGATTCCCCGATTAGTAAAAGCCGATCCTTGGTTAACGCCAAATACACAGGATGTTATCAACAGGATTGACTATTTTGAAGCCAGATTGAATTCAATTGAGGCTGATTTCGGCAGTTTAGTGAAATTTGCTTCAGGCTACGAATATTTTGGATTTCATATCGATAAAAAGAATAACCGTTTTGTTTACCGAGAATGGGCTCCTGGTGCACGTCAGTTATACCTTACAGGCGATTTTAATCACTGGCACGAAACCTCTCATCCCATGTGCCGCATAGAATATGGAGTCTGGGAAATATTTCTCGATTATGAGACCTATAAAGACCGCCTTAAGCATGGAAGTTTCATAAAGGTAGTTGTAATGAGCGACCTTGGCTTGCAGAAGCGGATACCTGCGTATATTCGCAGGGTTGTGCAGGATGAGCAAACCAAAGATTTTACAGGGCAAATCTGGTTCCCTAAACGGTTCGACTGGTCGGGTGATAATTTTAAAACAGATATGACCCGTGACCTCTTTATCTATGAAGCGCATGTAGGAATGGCCCAGGAAAAGGAAGGGATCGGTACTTACAGTGAATTCACACAGAATGTTCTGCCCCGCATAAAGAAAGCCGGATATAATGCCGTTCAACTCATGGCTGTGCAGGAACATCCGTATTATGGATCCTTTGGCTATCACGTAGCGAATTTCTTTGCCCCTTCATCCCGTTTTGGTACGCCCGAAGAGCTGAAAACCCTTATCAAGACCGCACATAGCATGGGAATTGCCGTGATTATGGACATTGTTCATTCTCATACTGTTAAGAATATTAACGAAGGTCTAAACCTCTTTGACGGTACCGAAACGCAATATTTTCATCCGGGTCCCAGGGGTGAGCACCCTGACTGGGATTCAAAGCTTTTTGACTATGGAAAGACCGAGGTGCTTCGCTTCCTGCTGTCAAATGTTAAATTCTGGCTTCAGGAATTTCATTTTGACGGATTCCGGTTCGATGGAGTTGGTTCAATGCTTTATTTCCACCATGGCAATGAAACCATCGACAGCCCCGACAAGTATTTCAATCAGGGTGTCGAATGGGATGCTGTGAGGTACCTGCAACTTGCTAACTACCTTATTAAGAAGGTAAAGCCGACTGCAGTATCTATTGCTGAAGATGTTACTGGTATGCCCGGACTTACGGCACCTATTGCGGATGGAGGAATTGGATTCACCTATCGCCTTGGTATGGGTATCCCCGACTTCTGGATCAAATACCTGAAAGATACTCAGGATGAAGACTGGAATATATATGAAATGTGGAATACGCTAAACGACAGGCTTCCATTTGTGAGGACTGTAGCCTATTGCGAATCGCATGACCAGGCATTGGTGGGAGATAAAACATTGGCATTCAGGTTGATGGATAAAGAGATGTATTTTAACATGCGGGTAACTGACAACAACCTGATCATTGACCGGGGCATGGCGTTGCATAAAATGATCAGGCTGTTTTCAATTTCACTTGGTGGACAAGCATGGTTAAATTTTATGGGAAATGAGTTTGGTCATCCTGAATGGATTGATTTCCCGAGGCTTGGCAACGACTGGAGTTATAAATATGCAAGACGCCAGTGGTCTCTGGTTGATGATGAATCGCTGAAATACCATTTCCTGGCTGATTTTGATCGTGAAATGATAGGAATTATCAGGGGCCATAAGATTATGTCAGCAGGATATGCCCGCCAATTGAATATGGATGAGGCCAACAAATGCATTATCTATGAACGTGGCGGACTGTTGTTTCTTTTTAATTTTCATACGACGAATTCCATCCCGGATTATGAATTCACTGTTCCGGAACCGGGTACATACGCTATATTGCTAAACAGCGACAGCAGGAAACATGGCGGCCATGGCCGCATTGACGACGCGACAATTCACCATGCTGTATTTGACCCGCTGTTCTCCTTTTACAAACTCAAGGTCTATTTACCAAACCGAACTGCATTGATCCTGGAGAGATTATCCTAAATTTCTGCTCTATTTAAAATGAATTAACAAAAAACCTTATTGTTTTCAAAAATACTTTTGTATAATTGCCCCGAAAATTGATTGAAACATGAGTAATCAGACTGCGAAGAAGAAACTGATTGTTAGTTATCAGAATCTAACAGCCGAATTGAAAGAGGCCATTCTTAAAAAATACCCGCTCGGATGGGTAAATCATATGATTAAAGTCAAGGGTGCCGGTGATTCATATTTCCATGCAATCACCCTTGATACCGATGAAATAAGTTACCTGATTAAAGTACCTGTTAAGATTGATCAGAAATCTGATAAAGATGATGAGGATTTCTTTGCAGAATCAGTTGATATGAAGGAGACGGAAGAAGCAGGCAACGAAGAAGAGAAAGAACAGGAAAACGATCGCGAAAGGGATGACTGATCAGTATCCATGCAATTCCTTAACATCTTTTAACAAATAAAAACTAAGAATCGAACCAAATCATTGTACTTTAGTCCCGTTGTTCATTTTAGCAACAATAATATCGATTTATTAATTAAAAAACAGCCATAAAAAAAGAAGCCGACTCGGCTTCTTTTTTTTATTTTGTGTGATTGATAATCAACCAACCAGAAGTGAGATTTGCGCGTATTTGTAGTTTGAATAACTCACTTTCCGCATCAATGCAAGCGCCAGAGTAAGTGTTCCGATTCTTCCAACATACATCGTGACAATCAGTATAAGTTTGCCTGCACTTGAGAGAAACGGTGTAATCCCTGTTGAAAGTCCAACAGTACCAAATGCCGATACTTCTTCGAAGATTAATTTCAGAAAAGGTTGGTTGCTATCGGTTATCGATAGGAAAAACGTGGAGATAAATATCAGGGAGACCGAGAATAGTGCGATAGAATATGATTTATCAATTAATTCGAATGAGACGGTGTGTTTGAGCATTTCTACATTTTTCTTTCCCCTGATAGTGGCATAGGCTGATGCTACAATCGTTGCAAATGTGGTTGTTTTGATGCCACCTCCGGTGGATGCAGGTGAAGCCCCGATAAACATCAGAAAGATCATAAACATTAACACCGGTTGACCCAGGTGAGAAAAATCCACCGAATTGAAGCCGGCTGTCCTGCAGGTAACCGATTGAAAAATGGATGCAACTATTGCACCATAATAATCATAGTCCTTGATTGTATTATTCCTTTCGATGACATAGAAAACGACAGTTCCAGCCAGAATGAGTGCAAAAGAAGTGTAAAGCGCAACCTTAGAATGGACAGCCAGCTTTTTCCATTTCAGCTGGGAGCGCTCGCGTATTCGCGAAAGGCTGAAAATATCCTCCAGCACCATGATCCCGATACCTCCCAGGAATATAAGTGTAGCAATTATTAGTTGAATATTATAGGCATGGCGCACACCTACGTCATACAGATTGTCGGTGAATAAGGCAAAACCGGCATTGTTGTATGCTGAAATTGAATGGAAAAGCGAAAAAAACAGCTTACCCCCTCTCCCACTGAATGTTAACTCTGCCGGCCAGTTAATAAATATTAAGAGTGCACCGATGAGTTCAATGAATAAACTGTAAAAAATGATTCTTCTCAACATTGAACGTGTATCACTCAGCCGGTTTGTGGCTACCACTTCTTTCATCAGTGATTGGTATCTCAACCCTGCTGAACTTTTTGAGAATGTCGCAAAAAAAGCAGCGAATGAGATAATGTTTATACCACCAAGCTGGATAAGCAACATTATGATTATCTGACCTTTAATGGTAAAACAGTTAGCGGTGTCAACTACGGTAAGTCCGGTTACGCAACAAGCACTGGTTGAAGTAAAGAGTGCATCAAGGAAAGAAATGCCTTTGAATGTCATTTCAGGGAGGAAAAGCAATCCGGCACCGCTGAGTATGAGTACAATAAACGATAATGCAAGCATAGCGGACGGGCCTACTCTGATCATTGATAAGTGTTCGCTGGCCTTACCCACTTCCACAGCGACGAAAACGAAAAAGTACAGCTGGACGAATACGATAAAGTATTCCGAAAGTTTGGGCAGACCTATGAGGTTGAATAAGAGTATAACTATATGCTCCCTGAACAGCAGTAACCCAAGCCCGTCAAGCAGAAGGCTAAGCATTATAAGTGCCTCAAACAAGTTGTTCTTGATAAAATCTATCGGGTGGAAATCATAAAAGATCTTCACCATGAATTTAACAAAATAGAAAATAAAGCTTCCTTCCATTACCCAGTAATTGAGCTCATAGCTCCTGGCCGTTTTAGGGAAACCATAGTAATAGATAATTGATGAAACAGCAATCAGCGCTATAAACACGCTGAGTATTTGCATGATGCCAATAACATAGGCTTTATGCCGGTACAAGCGGATATTTATATATTCCCGGATCCTATCGACTCTTGTTGATGGCATAGTAAACCTGGAATATTAAGTATTGATTTGAAGGAAACGGTCAATATCTTTAATGTGTCCAAATATGAGAAGCCGGTCAGTTGCTTCGAGAATCTGTTTTGAATCAGGAACTCCCATAATATGGTGCTCTGACAGTTCTTTTCCTCCTTTTACTGACTTTATTTCCTTTTTTAATGTGATAAGGCTCAGTTTATACTTATCCCGGAGGTCAATCTCACCAAAAGTTTTGTTGATACAGTTCTTGGGTGAAATAATTTCAGCGATACGGTAATCATCAGGAAGCTGAAGGTAGCTGACGATACTTGGATTTGAGAGCCTCTCAGCAACAATAACGCCGACTTCTTCTTCGGGTGACAGTATTTCAGTGATGCCCATCTTTTGAAGAATGATGCGCTGGGCTTCACCATTGGCGCGGGTTATAATACGTTTAACCTGCAAGTCGAGCAGAATGGATGAGCAAAGTAATCTTTTTTCAAAATCGGAACCTATCGCAACCACAACAGCATCAAATTCAGCGATATTCTGAGATTGTAATGCTTTTTTATCAGTGGCATCAAGTGCAACAGCATAAGCTACATCTTCTCCTATTGAATCGATAACTTCAGTATTATTGTCAATGGCCATAACCTCAAATCCTTTGGAAGACAGGACTTTGGCTATCGCCTTTCCGAATTGACCAATACCAATTACAGCATATTTTTTCGTTGCCATATTATTGTCAGCAGTGGAATTAAAACCTGCAAATGTACTGTTATTTGAGTGCTATTGGCTATCTGGATCATCAAAATTTAATGAGCGGGACTTCAGTAGTATTGGATTGATAAACAGGATACTATAAAAAAAAGATGGAGAACCTCCCATTCTGAAAGGTTCCCCACCTCCGTTTACAGCAACCGTAGCTGCTGTAGCGGACCGAACGCCGATTGCGAGGGACTGAAGAAAGGTTTTACCCTTTGTTCATCTGGTGTAATCCGAATAACTTTCGTTGTCCGGCTTACATCAACAACCTCTGACTCGCTCTCAGGATTTTTCCTTGCAGAAATTGCCTGTTTGTTTGTCACCGGGGCATCTTTCCCGGCTTCTTGCGAAGTCCGGCAGTTTTGCCTCTGAGGTCATCCTCGGCGGTCGGAAGATCTTCAACCGGTCTTTTCCCGAAGGAAGTACCGTGTATTAAACAACCAGCGCATGTGCACTGTGTTGCCCGACTCTTTTGCTGTTTCCCCTGTTTCTCCCATTAAGGTTCTTCAGGTTGTCAGTTGCGGTTTCAGGTATTTACTTCTTGCGAAGCAGTACTTTCAGCCGCTGAGTCGATCTTCCTGATATGGAACGGTGAATTTCAGCACTCGTAAGTGCTTATGTTCTCCTGCAACGTTACCGGTACTTGCGTACCAGCTATTTTGCTCTGACCTCCTGCATTGCCTGTCCCGTTTGTTCTTTGCAGAATTTCTGTTCCTGGTTTTGCAGTTTGCCGGTCGTCGGTTGTTCCTCTCGAAACTTCTTTCTCCCGGTTTGCGGCCGGTCTCCATGATCGTGTCCGGTGAATTAAAAGTACAACGAAACGAGGGGCCGGGTCAAGCTTTTTTAGCTAAAGAACCAAACATTGTTTTAACGCGAGTTATTAACAATTGTTAATAACTTTTATAATGTATCATCTTGTATATCAATATCTTGATAAGCATCTGGCACTCAGTAGAAATGTTTTGAATCGGCAACTTCATTCATTCATTCCGGAAGACATGGAGTTTATTCACTTCTTGCAGCCCGGAAAAACTCCTCAAAGAGGAGAAAAAATATTTTCTCTCAGAATCATACCTGCAACAAAAGATTCTCAGGCAACTGTTCCCATGGGAAAATAATACACTAAAAGTGGTCAGTGAATCAGAGAGAATATCTGAGCAAAGGGTTACGTCAGTTAATCCTGCTGACCCTGCTCACGTCTTTGACCTTTAAAAGCCTGGCAATGATCATTTCGAGATGGTTTTTCCCCGAAACATTGATAGTGATTATACCTTCAAATTTACCGTTTTTGCTCTCAATGTTGATTGAGCGCGTGTTGGCATTCAGTTCATCAGAAAGTACTGAAGTGATTGAACTGAGAATCCCTACCCTGTCGTTTCCGGTCACTTTGATGGTTGCCAGGAAATTGCTCAGCCCGGCATTATCGGTCCAGCGCGCTTCCAACACGCGGTAGAGGTATCGGGTATGCATTTCGTGAGCATTGGTACAATCTTTCCGGTGTATCTTAATCCCTTCGGATACGGTAACAAACCCGAAAATTTCATCACCCAGCACAGGATGGCAGCATCGGGCCAGCTTTACATCGCTCATGGGCGTTTCATTATTGATGATTACCAGCGCCTGCGATTGTGAAGCCACTGGCTTTTTAATCTTCTTTTCAGGCTGTCTCTCATTGATTTTTGGCTCTTCAGGTTTGGTCGAAGCAAGCAGAACATCTTTGATTTTTTGTATATCAATGCGTTCTGTGGCAATATCATGATAGAGATCAAGAGAGTTGGAAGCTTTGAAATATATCACGAGCCTATGAATGGCTTCATCTATATTGTTGATTTTTAGTTGGTTCAGCTTTCTTGTAAGAATGTCGTGCCCAATGTTAGCCTGCTGGAACTCTTCTTCTTTGAGGTGTCGCTTGATCTTTGACAGCGCTTTAGAAGTTGTGGCTATATTCAGCCAATCCTTTGTAGGGTGCTGATTCTTTGCTGTGATCACTTCAACAAGGTCACCGGTCTTCAGTACATGCTTTAAAGGGACAAATGTCTTGTTGACCTTGCCGCCGGTGCAGTGATGTCCGACATCAGTATGAACTTCAAAAGCAAAATCGAGTAATGTAGCCCCGGTATGCAGTTTCTTAAGGTCACCCTGAGGAGTGAAAATATAAACGTGTTTATCAAAAGGCTGTATCTGGGTTTCATTTTCCGAGTCGGGATCAAATAAGTTGTAGTTTTCGAGTATCGACCTGATATTGCGTAACCTCTGGTCGGCTTCATTTTCACCATGAGCATCCGACTTGTATTTCCAATGTGCAGCCTGCCCTTTTTCTGCATCTTCATCCATTCTTTTTGACCTGATCTGTACTTCTACCCATTTATTACCGGGACCTGCTACAGTGGCATGCAGTGATTCGTATCCGCTGCTCTTGGGTGATGATATCCAGTCGCGCATGCGCGATGCATTTGGTTTATAGATATTGGTAACGATAGAATATACTTCCCAGCAATCGTGCTTTTCGGTAGCCGGCTTGCTATCAGTGATGATACGGATAGCGAAAATATCATATACCTGCTCGAAATCAATGTTCTGCGTTTTCATCTTATTCCAGATCGACGGAATGGATTTCGTCCTGGATTTGATGTAATACTTATGCTGACCTTTCTGCAATTCCTCCTCTATCGGCCTGATAAACTCAGCGATGTATTTTGCCTGTGATTCTTTTGATTGTTCGATCTTATCGGCAATGCTCCTGTAAATTTCGGGGTAAACATGCCGCATCGAAAGTTCTTCAAGTTCTGCTTTGATTTTATATAAACCGAGCCTGTGGGCTAGCGGAATATAGAGGTTTAAAGTTTCCATCGATATCTTGCGCTGTTCCTCAAGCGGGAAATTATCGATGTTGCGCATGAGTATGAGTCTGTCGGCGAGGCGGATAAGGATTACCCGGATGTCATTGGTTATGGTTAGTACCAGTTGAATGAAATTCTCAGCCTGGATAGATATCCTTTCAGTGTGCAACCCGGAGATCCTGTTTAACTGAGAAATCAATCCTGCAATATCTGGTGCAAAATGGTTGCTGATCTCAGCCATTTGCTGATCGTTTTTTGCGCAATCCTGCAGCAGTGCTGCAAGCAGGCTCGATACCGGCATCTCCATCTCTCTGCTTAGTGTTACGGCAACCGAACAGGAATGTGAAATTGTGCTGATAAATGTTTCGTTACTTTCATTTTCCAGCGAAGAAGCAAGGAAACAGAATGCCTTTCTGATAAGCATTTTATCAGGCTCGCCGGGCAGGTCTTTAATTGACTTGTATAGCCCGCGATAGTATTGGCGTATGAGCGATCTCCTGTTCAGGAGTATATCGTCCGGAGATGAAGTTTTCAAGAGGCAAAATGTTTAGAGATGAAGAAAAAACGCCCGGATGTTGCCGGGCGTTTTTCGCATTGATATGTGTTGCGAATTACTTGCCCGGCTTTATTATCACAGTGCCCGTTGACTTTTTATTATTTGTATTTGAAGGTGTGGTTGTAGTGGTTTTTGTTGCAGTTTTGGTTGTATTGCCAGGAATAGTTGTGCCTGATGGCTGAACAGTCTTTTGCGGGGTTGTTTGCTGTCCTCCGGCTACATAATACTTTTGAGCTTCGGGAAGGAATTTTGTGATTTCAGCAATCCTGTGTTCATCGCTTGGATGAGTGCTTAGAAATTCAGGAACGCTTCCACTGCCAGATGCAGCCATTTCTTTCCAAAAGGATAATGACCTCTGGGGATCATATCCGGCCATTGCCATAAATATGAGCCCAAGCTTATCAGCTTCCAGTTCATGCTGCCTTGAATATGCCAGAATGCCTAATTGTGAACCGACCCCAAAAGCCGAGAGAAATATATTGCGGGTTTGTTCTGGCTTTTGTTGCATGTAAAGTTCTAAGCCAATGCCGGCTGCTTCAATAGCCAATTGCTGACTCATGCGTTCGTTTCCGTGTTCAGCAATAGCATGGGCAATCTCATGGCCCATAACAACTGCAAGCCCGGCATCATCTTTGGTTATTGGCAGCAATCCGGTGTACACAACAACTTTGCCTCCCGGCATACACCAGGCATTCACATCTTTACTGTCAACCGTGTTGAATTCCCATTTATACCCTTCGATGCGCTTAGCCATTCCATTGTCGTTCATGTATTTTGTTACAGCAGCACTCACCCTCTCTCCAACAGCGGTAACGGCTGCTGACTGTATAGTTGGAGGTGCTACTGCGGGATTCTCTTTCAGGAATGAAGCATAGCTTTCATTTCCCATACTGTTGATGTAGCTCGAAGGCAGCAATTTCAGCTGTTTGCGACCAGTAATGGGTACTTTCTGGCACGACATAAATGTCGTTGATAATAAGATTGTTGCTAATAAATAAATAATTGACTTTTTCATGCTGTATTTGATTAATTTGTTTATCGCTAGTTGATTTTGGCAGTAAGGTTACGACGATTCAGTTCCAAGCATATAGGAAGCAGTTCTTCACGCCTTCCGGTTTTTACGCCGCATTTCCCCTTGTAATGTGTTATAAGGGCCACCTGTTCAGCTTGTTCAGGCTCATGTCCGCAAACCTCAACCAGTACATTGATAACATATTCAAAAGTATTGAAGTCGTCGTTGAACAGAACGATCTCACTTCCCATACCTTTGCCGGTATTGGTGGTTTCGTTGAAAAGTGGTTTATTCTTTGTCATTTTTCAGTGGCAGTTATGACAAAATTAAAGTATTTCTGAACCATTTCGCACATCCGACGTTCTGATAAACTATTTTTATCAGTTGATGCAAAATCAAAATAACAAAAAACATACCAATTGAGCGATGTTAAGTGACGAAGATAATTTGTCGAATCAATTCACAGGCTGGAACAGCTTTAAAAAACAGCTTAGCAAACGGTTGTCGGGGCAGCTACCAGGAAAAACAGCCCAATACAAGCTTGCACCTCTTCACCGATTAGCAGAAGATGAATATGATGCAGCATATCACCGGCCGGTTGAAAGCAGCGTTCTGATGCTTTTGTTCACCGATAATGGCAGGGTATATTTGCCGGTTATTCTTCGCAATGAATACAATGGAGCTCATTCGGGACAAATAAGCCTTCCGGGTGGAAGAAAAGAGAATCAGGATATTTCGGACTACTCGACTGCCTTGCGTGAAACATTTGAAGAGATTGGAGTGAAGTCAGGTGAAATGGTTTATTGCGGTAAACTGACAGATTTATATATTCCACGCAGTAATTTCCTTGTTCACCCGTTTGTAGCCGCTATTGACAAGAAACCACTTTTTGACACTGATCCTAAGGAGGTTAAGGAACTGCTGATCCTTAAACTTGATGATCTTTTAGCACCTGACGCAGTGATTGAGAAGAAACTTAAAATAGGAAATATATCAATAGTTGCCCCTGGATTTGATGCTTACGGACACTTCATGTGGGGAGCTACTGCAATGATTTTCAGCGAATTTATTGAGATTGTGAAAAAGATCACCTACCCGGATTAGCCTTTTTTACTCCTTATGCTTCGATGCATCATATACAACCTTGCCGTCGAGGATAGTGTAAAGCACCCTTGTTTTCAATAATTCTTTTTCCGGGACATGCATTATATCTTTATCAAGAATCACCAGGTCGCCGAATTTTCCTTTTTCAAGGGATCCTTTTTCATTTTCTTCAAATGCTGCCTTAGCTGCCCAAATGGTAACACTTTTCAGCGCTTCTTCGCGGGTCAGCGCGTCAATTAACTGGAAACCTTCTGCAGGATTGCCTTCAGCATCTTTCCTTACTACGCTGGCATAGAATGTTTTAAGGGGTTCGATGCTTTCTATAGGAAAATCTGTACCATTGGGCAGCCATCCGTTTTGCTGCAATAACCTTTTATAGGCATATGCATTGGCTACTCTCTTGCCCAACCTCAACTTTGCCCATGCCATATCAGATGTGGCATGAGTGCCCTGAACCGACGGAATAATATTGTACTTGCCAAATAATTCAATGTCATAGGGGTCAACCACCTGTGAGTGCTCAATACGCCAGCGCCTGTCGTTGATGCCCTGAAGCACGCGAGCATAGGAACGGAGCACAAATCCTACCGCCGAGTCACCAATGGCGTGTGTGCTGACCTGGTAGCCTGATTTATAGGCGATCTCGCAGACCTTCTGCATAAATTCCGGTGTGATCACCAGTAACCCTTTGTTTGAAGGATCGTCAGAATATGGCTGTTTGAGGCATGCACCCCTTGAACCCAAAGCGCCGTCGGCATAAAGTTTGACCGACCTTACCGTGATCCAGGAAGTTTTATGAATGCCTTTCTCAACAAAAGCTTTGAAGTTTTCTTCGGTAGGGTTCAGCATAACATTTAGCCTAAGGTTCAGCTTTTGCTGTTGCTGAAGTTTTTCAAGACGAATGATATCTTTAAGGTCGAGGCCGGCATCGGTAACACTGGTAAGGCCGGCTTCAAAACATTTTTGAGATGCTTCAATCAGTAATTTTTCAGTTTCCGTTTCGGCAAGTGGCGGAACAGAATTTTTGATCTTGTCAGCAGTCCCTTCCAGGAAGATTCCTGTAAACCGCTCACCATTAAAGAGCGCTTCGCCGGCCGGAATGTTTTTGAGGGTGGCTTTTTCGATGGCTTCAGAACTTGCCAGCACTGCATGGCCATCGATGCGGGTCAGGACTACCGGAACTCCGGGGAAAGTTTTGTCTAACAAAGTGTTATCAGGAAACTTCTGTCCGGACCATTTATTCTGGTCCCATCCCCTGCCAAGCAGCCAGTCCGAAGGATGATTCTTTCGCCAGGCCTTTAATATATCAATTACTTCGTCAAATGATTTGGCGCTTGTCAGATCAGCATATTGTTGTTCGTAAGCCAGTCCGTAAAAGTGTGAATGGGCATCAATAAAGCCGGGGTAAACAAACTGCTGTTTTGCATTGATCTGAACTGTTGCTCCATAGCGGCTTAAAATATGATCGGTGGTACCAAGGTCAAGGATTTTGCCATCTCTGACAGCAATAGCCGAAACTACAGAAAATGAGCTATCTACGGTATATATCCTGGCATTGTAAACGATAAGGTCGGCTTTTCTTTTCATATCATTGCATGATGACAGTAACACTGAAATCGTCAGGACGAAAGCAGTTAGGATCAGATTTCCCGTGCGTTTCATTGAGTGGTTTTTTTCCACGGCAAAGGTAGAGATATAATCAGGTTTCACGCAAAGATGATGAGAGGCAGTGAACACCTTGCTTTTATTTTTCATACAAAGCTACAGACATGTAATGAAAAAAGTTTCCTTAACTGCTGTGTTCTATAAAGGTGATTTATCGGGTATTGAGAACGCCCAAATGATTGTTGAGACCCAATGAAATGACATTATGTGAGAAAAGTAAACTCCATTGTGGTTAATCGTTGCAGCGACTAAATTATGGTTCAGAAAAGACAGACTCACGAGAAAATAATATTCGTTTAGAAAGCGATAGTTTTTTATTATTTTTGCGGAATCACAACAAAATCAGCAATGGGAAATAAAATACTTACCACACGCTTTTACCTGATTGTTACACTGATACTTACAGGGGCAATGATGCGCCTTATACCGCATTGGCCCAATTTTACCCCCATTGCAGCCATAGCACTGTTTGGCGGAACCTATCTCAAGCGGAAAGAGTTGGCTTTCATTATCCCGGTTTCAGCTCTGCTCATCAGTGACCTGTTTCTAGGTTTTCACAGCACTATGATTGCTGTTTACGCCAGTTTTATAATCATCGTTGCCATGGGATTTGTTCTCCGGCGTATGGTTTCTGTTCACGGAGTGGTGATCGCCTCACTGGCTTCTTCCCTGCTTTTTTTCCTTGTCACTAATTTTGCCGTATGGTATTCAGGGCTGGTGCCTTACCCGCATACTACTGCCGGACTTGCTGCTTCCTATGCAGCCGGACTTCCTTTCCTGTGGAATGGCATGATGGGTGACCTGTTTTACAATGGAATCCTTTTCGGCGCCTATTATCTCATCACTTCAAGGGTGTCGGTATTTAAAGAAGCGTAGATTGCCCTCGATATTAAATTGCAAAGCCCCTTATCGTGAGGGGCTTTGTTTTTATATACCTGATGTCGAGCCTATTCAAACAATGACTCGTCGCGCTCGAGCAACAGGATTGAGTGCTGGGGAACGATGTAATATTTTTCATCATCATACACGATCTCGATGGCGCCCTTTTGCAGGAAAATGGCTTTGTCGCCCACTTTTGCCTGCAAGGGAATGTAACGTACTTTTTCTTCACCATGCTTTTTCCAGGGCTCATTATCGTCATCCATCACATAAGGGATCGGGTAACCAGGTCCGATCTTTATGATGTAGCCCGTCAGGAGTTCTTCCTTTTCAGAGTATCCCGGAGGGAGGAATAGCCCGCCTTTGGTCCTGCTGTTTAATGCTTTGGGCTTAATAAGTACTTTATCTCCTACAACAATTAATTTGTCAAGCTTATTCATTATAACGCTGTTTATATCCGGGGATATAGTAGTATTTTCGTAGTGAACTACAAACATACATATAAATTTGAGGTAACTTTGCAGGTTAACACCGACTTTTTCAACACAACGAATGGTATAACAAGAAAGGATGCGATATGGCTCTCATAGGCTTCAGAACACCCAAACCAAGAAAGTTTGATTACAAACCATTGTTCTACAATAAATCGGATGATGAATTTGAAGGAAAAATGAAGAAAATTATGGAAGGATCGCAGGAACCCGTTTCAGGTGATCTTAGGCAGAAGATGGAACAATCGTGGAAACGAAGGAGAAACACGGAATCAAGAACCTTAAAGAATATGCGCGGGCTTGCCATTGCCATTGCGCTCGTATTTTTGTTGCTTTACCTGATCTTTTTCATCTGATATTTAAAGAGTTACATCAAAGCGTAAATTATCATTCTAAAGCAGCAGTTAAACAGTTACTAAATGCCCGATATAATCAGGTTATTGCCGGATTCGGTCGCGAACCAGATCGCAGCCGGAGAAGTTATTCAGCGGCCTGCATCAGCAATCAAGGAGTTGCTGGAGAATGCCATTGATGCGGGTGCTACTATCATTCGTATTATTGCCAAAGATGCCGGCAAGACTTTACTCCAAGTGATTGATAACGGATGCGGCATGTCGGCGACTGATGCCCGTATGAGTTTCGAACGCCATGCGACTTCTAAAATAAACAGCGCCAAAGACCTTTTTGCGATCCGCACTTTTGGTTTCAGGGGTGAAGCCCTCGCTTCGATCGCTGCCATAGCACAGGTGGAAATGAAATCGAGGAAAGAAAGCGACGAAGTGGGAACGTTTCTACTCATCGAAGGCTCAAAAGTAAAATTGCAGGAAGAGACAGCTTGTTCGGCAGGCACATCCATCGCGGTGAAGAACTTATTTTACAATGTACCCGCCAGGCGGAATTTCCTGAAGTCGGATGTGATTGAATTCAGGCATATCATTGAAGAATTTCAGCGAGTTGCGCTGATACACCCCGACATTGAACTTTCACTCCATCACAACGATAAACTGGTTTTCCAGTTGAATAAATCGAACCTTAAGCAGCGGATTGTCAGTATTTTCGGCAACCCGATGAACGAAAAGCTGGTTCCGGTTGAACTTGTGACCGAGCAAGTGACCATCAGCGGATTCATCGGGAAACCTGAAACAGCCCGGAAAACCAAGGGAGAACAGTACCTGTTTGCCAACGGCCGCTTTATCCGCCATCCGTATCTGAATCATGCGGTAGAACAGGCTTATCAGGAACTGATTCCTGATTCGGCTTACCCTACCTATTTCATTGGACTTGAGGTTGATCCCGGCTCGATAGATGTGAACATACATCCGACAAAAACGGAGGTTAATTTCCAGTACGGACAACTGGTGTATGCCGCAGTAAGGTCGGCAGTAAAACACTCGCTTGGAATGTTCAGTCTTGCACCGACACTTGATTTTGATACAGAGCAAAGTTTCGATATCAGGATGCCGGCCAATTATCAGCCCAAACCGCCCACTATCAAGGTAAACCCCGATTACAACCCATTTAGTAATCCCAGACCCTCAGGTAGCGGCGCTGGAATGAGTGCAAACCGTGAAGGCTGGGAAAAACTTTTTGAGATTAACATGACTCCGGCCAGGGCTGATGCAGGAACAATGGCTACGCCGGTTCAACCGGAGGATAATCAGCAGGGTAATCGTCTTTTTGATGACAACCGCGAGCCTGGTGAAGCCACAACAAAACTTTTGCAGGTTCATAACCGTTATATAGTGGCGGTTATTCGTTCGGGGGTAATGATGATTGATCAGCAAAAGGCGATTGAACGCATAGAATATGAGAGACTTACAACGTCGCTTGCATCAGGTAACGGTGAAAAACAGCGTTGTTTGTTTCCTCAAACCATTCATTTGTCAGCGGCTGATGCATCTATATTTGAAGAAATGTTGCCCGACCTTGACCGCTTTGGCTTTGAAATCTCAGATCTTGGGGATGGCACTTTCCTGCTGAATAGTGTACCTGCAGCAATGAAATCAATTCAGCCTGAAGGCTTTATCGAAAACCTGATTGAGAATTTCAAGAACAACAAGCCGCTGCTGGCCATGGACAAGCAACCTGCCGTGGCTGCGATGGTAGCACGAAACATAGCACAGAAGTTTTACCGTCCACTCAAACAACCTGAAATGCAATCCATTGTTGATGAGCTTTTTGCCTGCCAGTCACCTGAAATTGCATTTGACGGAAGCCGGATCATAAAAATTCTTCCGGTTCAGGAAATTGAAAAACTATTCCAATAATTATCGTCAATGAGCTACGAACAATATAGTCCGACCGGTTTCAGGGTTTTGCCTCCAGTTGTTAAGAACCTGCTGATTATCAATGGCTTGTTTTTTCTGGCCATGATTGTATTTGACAGCATCGGTTCTATCGATCTGTCCGATATGCTCGGCCTGCACTATTTTGCATCTCAAAAATTCCATGTTTACCAGTTTGTTACTTACATGTTCATGCATGGAAATTTAACGCATATCTTCTTCAATATGTTTGCGTTATGGATGTTTGGCAGCGCTCTGGAGAATTTCTGGGGGCCAAAGCGGTTCCTGGTTTATTATTTTGTTACCGGAATCGGTGCTGCACTTATCCATTACCTGGTTTTCTATTTCCAGGTTGACCCGGTATTAACAGCCATGAATGTCTTTATCAGTCACCCTGACTTTCAATCACTTAATGCGTTTATAACATCACACAAATTCATTATCAGTGATAATTCAGGAGAAATCTGGACTCAATTTCAAAAATTCCAGTCTGATTATGCTGTTCTTACCCAGGACCATCAAAATGTGCAGGCATTACAAGGTTGTGTGAATTTTGTATCGGAATACAGGGAACATTTTCTAAATATGCCTGTTGTGGTGGGCGCTTCAGGAGCTATTTACGGATTGTTGCTCGCTTTTGGAATGATGTTCCCGAATTCCATGATATACATTTACTTTTTGTTCCCCATGAAAGCTAAGTGGTTTGTAGTGTTTTACGGTGCACTCGAACTGTTTTCGGCCATTTGGAGACCTGGCGACAATGTCGCACATTTCGCCCACCTTGGCGGAATGATCTTCGGGATAGTACTGATTTTGCTTTGGCGACGAACTGACAGAAAGAAAAGGAATCAATACTGGGACAGTACCGGTTATTAATATCAGTTGATAATCAACAATGTACACTACACAATCGCCGGGCGAAAGGATTAAAAGCTTTTTTAGGAGCAACAGTATGTTGCCCAAGCTGTTACTTATTAATATCGCCGTGTGGCTGATCATATATCTCGGGCGCATCATTGCATTTCTATATAAGGTGCCCGGAAACGATTCTGAGATATTCTGGATTCAAAATGTTCAGACATGGCTTGCCATTCCGGCCTCGGTGCCTGGCCTGCTGGCGCGGCCATGGACCATCATCACCTATATGTTCCTGCATATCGAATTCTGGCACATGCTGTTCAATATGTTTTGGTTGTATTGGTTTGGGAAGATTTTCCTTGAATTCCTCAGCAGCCGTCAATTGTTAACGGCATACCTGCTTGGCGGCATAGCCGGGGGGCTGGTATTCATGGCGGCATATAATATTTTCCCGGTTTTCAGTTCAACTGTAGGTCAATCCATTGCCCTTGGAGCCTCAGCTTCGGTGTTGGCTATCGTAATCATGATCTCGTTTGTAGTGCCCGATTATACCATTAACCTGATGTTTATCGGAAAGTTGAAAATCAAGTATATAGCCATTGTGATGGTAGTTATGGATATACTTATGATACGATCGGGGAATGCGGGCGGACATTTTGCCCACCTGGGAGGCGCTTTATGGGGAATATCTTATGCATTGCTTATCCGTAAAGGCCTTGATCCTGCAAGAGTACTGAGCCTGTTTGATAAGGGGAATAAGAAAACCGGGTATGCAAGGCCCAGAAAAGTAAAATTCAAGAAGGTACATGCGACCGGAAAACCGTTATCAGATGAAGAGTATAACGCCCAAAGAGCTGAAAACCAGCAGAAAATAGATAATATTCTTGATAAAATTGCGAAATCAGGATACTCAACACTATCTAAAGAAGAGAAAGAGTTCCTGTTTAAATCCAGTAAGAAATAGTGATAAACAGCCTGGTTGAAGTAAACCGTATATTGTGAAGAAAGCTGGAAATAGTAGCAAGAAACGATCGTTTGGAACGCGTACTATGCTGTTTCTGAACTGGATCGCTGTTCTCCTGTTACTCCTGTCCTACTCCAGCCGCTTTATTTCACCCGGATACTTCTGGCCGGTTGCTTTTGCAGGACTCGCTTACCCGGTCTTTCTCATTATCAATATTTTTTTTCTGCTGTTCTGGCTGGTGTTTCTCAAGCCGTTTTTCCTTCTTTCACTTATTACAATAGTTCTCGGCTATAATTACCTGGTTTCCTTTTTCAGCTTTGGTTCGCACAACGGAGTGACTGATTCAGAAGATGGATTAAAAGTGATGTCTTATAACGTCAGGTTGTTCAATCTATACGGTTGGAAAGGGAACAGTCACCGGGAGATGAGGCAGGCTATTTTCGACCTTATCAAAACGGAATCACCTGATATCCTGTGCCTGCAGGAATATTACAGCGGCAAAGGATTAAAAGCAGATTATGCCGATACAATCTCAAAAGCAATATCTGCGGAATATAATTATATTTCATTCATTCACTCTGGAGGCAGGGAATTACCTGTTGGTCAGGCCACTTTTAGCAAATACCCGATTATTTTTACTGAAAAGGTCGGATTTATAAACAGTGACGTGAATTTCTGCCTGGTGAGCGATATTGTTAAGGGCACTGATACTTTACGAGTTATCAATACTCACCTCGAATCAGTGAAACTTGGAAAGGAAGATTTCAGCCTTGTTACTGAATGGAATTCATTGAATGATTCTACGATAAATTATCAGCAGAAATCACGGGCAATTTTAAGAAAAATTAAAAGTGCTTTCATTAAGCGGTCATCACAGTTACCTGTCATTGAGCATCTTATTACAGAATCGCCGTACCCGGTAATTTTTTGTGGCGACCTGAACGATACCCCGGCATCCTTTGCTTACAAAAAACTGACAAATAATCTTGATGATGCATTTGTTCTGGCAGGGAAAGGAATTGGCCAGACTTATACAGAAGTATTACCCTGGCTGAGAATTGATTACATTATGATAAGCAAGTCACTCAAGGTAAGCGGATTCGATGTCGTAAGAAAGTCGTATTCCGACCATTATCCTATCATCGCCCACATCGAGACAAAAGCCGGTAATAATGACAGATAACCATTCTCCATTGACAAAAAAAGATGCAGTTTAAGCTTACATCCGATTATATGCCGACCGGCGACCAGCCCGAAGCAATCCGCCAGTTAGTGCTGGGATTGAACAGCGGTGATCAGGCCCAGGTGCTGCTTGGTGTTACCGGATCAGGTAAGACATTCACAATAGCCAATGTTATCAAGGAAATCGGGCGGCCCACCCTTGTGTTGAGCCACAACAAGACACTGGCTGCACAGCTTTATGGTGAATTCAAACAGTTTTTTCCTGAGAATGCTGTTGAATATTTCGTTTCGTATTACGACTATTATCAGCCGGAAGCTTTTATACCTGTCACTAACACATACATTGAAAAGGATCTTTCGATCAACGAAGAGATCGAAAAACTAAGACTGAGTGCCTCTTCAGCGCTTCTGTCGGGCCGCAGGGATGTAATTGTAGTATCCTCTGTATCATGTATTTATGGTATCGGTAACCCGGATGATTTTACCAATAACGTCATCAGAATTGAAACCGGAAGCCGTGTAAGCCGGAATAAGCTGCTCTATGCACTGGTTGATGCACTATACTCCCGCACCGAGCTTGATCTTACACGAGGTAAATTCAGGGTTAAAGGCGATACCATTGATATTTTCCCGGCTTACGCTGACATTGCATACCGTGTGATCATGTTTGGCGACGAGATTGAAAGCATCCACTCGTTCGATCCCCTGAATGGGAGAATAATTGAAGAAGTCCCTAGCCTGGTGCTCTTTCCTGCCAATATTTTTGTCACCTCGAAAGATAAGATGAAAGATGCTTTGTGGGACATACAAACAGACATGGTTAAACAGGTGGAGTATTTCAAGTCACTGAACCATAATCTCGAGGCCAAGAGGCTTGAGGACCGTGTAACTTATGATGTTGAAATGCTCAGGGAACTCGGATATTGCTCAGGTATTGAAAACTATTCCAGGTATTTTGACGGCAGAGTTCCAGGAGCCCGGCCATTCTGCCTCCTCGACTATTTTCCTGATGATTTCCTGATGGTGATTGATGAAAGTCATGTGACGGTACCGCAGATCAGGGCTATGTACGGAGGTGACCGTTCGCGCAAGCAAACCCTTGTTGAATACGGTTTCAGGCTACCTTCAGCCATGGATAACCGCCCATTGAAGTTCGAGGAATTTGAATCGATGTATTCACAGGTTATCTATGTGAGCGCTACTCCTGCCGATTATGAACTTCAGCAAAGCCAGGGAGTGGTTGTGGAGCAGCTCATCAGGCCGACCGGCTTGCTTGACCCGCTCATTGAAGTGAAGCCGAGCCTCAACCAGATGGACGACCTGCTTGATGAAATTGAACAACGAATTCAGAAAGGCGAGCGCACACTGGTTACTACACTTACAAAAAGAATGGCCGAAGAACTGACCAAGTATCTCTCCAGGCTGGGCATCAGGTGCCAGTACATTCACAGCGAGGTTGACACGCTCGACCGCATTGACATCCTGCGTGAACTGCGCATGGGTTCATTTGATGTGCTTGTCGGCGTAAACCTGCTTCGCGAAGGCCTCGATCTGCCGGAAGTTTCGCTGGTGGCAATTCTTGATGCCGATAAGGAAGGTTTCCTTCGTTCGGAACGGTCGCTTACACAAACTGCGGGCCGCGCAGCCCGGAACCTGAACGCCAGGGTGATCTTTTATGCTGACAAAATCACTGATTCGATGCGGCGTGCCATCGATGAAACAAGCCGCCGCCGTGAAAAACAGATAGCTTACAATCAGAAGTATAATATCACACCAACGCCAATTATTAAGAGTACGGAGCAAATCATGGGTCAAACAGCTGTTGCTGATGCCAAAGCAAAACCTCAGCCCGCAGCTTATGTGGAGAGCGAAAAAATAAGTGCCGCTGCCGATCCGGTGATCGGGTATATGCCTACCGACCAGTTGAAGAAAATGGTTGATCAAACCCGGCGGGCTATGGAAAAAGCAGCCAAGGAACTCGATTTTATTGAAGCAGCGCGACTGCGTGATGAAATGCTGGCGTATAAGGATCTGCTTGACAAGAGGAAGTCGCTATAAGATATTTCGAATTGTTTATCAACGAAAAAGGCTGTATTGGATAACCAAAACAGCCTTTTTTTAAGAAGAACGGATGGATTATTTATCCGCCACCTTTACAAGTTCAACATCAAAAACGAGTGGTGAATAGGCTTTGATTTTCCCGCCCATTTCGCGTTCGCCATAAGCAAGTTTCGATGGAATGATGAAAGTTGCTTTACCACCTTCGTTCATCAGTAAAATAGCTTCGTCCCAGCCGGCAATTACCTGCTTTTGCCCGAGCACAAATTCAAAGGGTTTTACGGGTGTATGATCCAGGTTTGAATCAAACTTGGTACCATCAAGCAGGCGTCCGGTGTAATTCATCTGAACTTTTTTACCATTTTCGGCTTTCTTCCCTTTGCCTTTTACTTTTTCAATGTAGTAAAGTCCTGATGCTGTTGGCTTGGCGGTTATCTTGTTATCAGCCAGGTATTTCTGGATCAATGAAGGTTCACTGGCCTTGGCCGTTTCGGCAGCTTTCTTTTTGGCAGCATCTTCAGCAGCTTTTTGTTTTTCATGCTCAGCCTTGGTGCTTACATCCAGGACTTCAACATCGTAAATAACAGTGGCATATGGTGCTACAAGCTCTTCTCCGCTCATTGAGCGGCGTCCTCTTTCGCCAAAGGCCATTTCGCCGGGAACAACGAATCGGGCTGACTCACCTTCTTTAAGTGTACCAAGGGCTTCATCAAAACCTTTGGTATCGAAGGGCTGTCCGTATTCAACCGTCATTGGAGAATCGTTGTCATGGGTTGAGAACAGTTTTTTCCCATCAGTGAGTGAAACACTGAAATGAATCTTTACAAAATCACCTTTTTGGATGGCACGGCCCGTGGCTGGTTTAAGTTGAATTACATAAACTCCGGTAGCTGACGGCGTAGCCGTAACATTATTCTTTTTAAGGTACTCCTGAAGTTCCCTGACAGCATCATCTTTCTTTTTTGCCAGAGCTTTTGCTTTATCGACATTATACTCATCCATTGTCTGCACTTTTAGCATACGAATGTTGAAAATCATGTCAGCCGTGCTGTCAATTCCTTCCGGAACTTTAGGTGCCTGTGCAGTCTTGAGGAAAAACTGGCCTGCATTCAGGATGAAAGATGCGCTGTCGCCTTTATGCATCATACCGATAGCTTCGAAAATGTCACCCGGATACATCGGTTTGTTTACTTTGAGTTCGAAGGGCATGTTTTTCTCGCTGGAATTGAAAAGAACAGAATCTTTTCCGTTAACGGTTGTGCGATACATAATACTAAGCGTTGCAATGCGAGTGGTATCAGCCTTTACAGAATCTTTATTCTGGGTGAAGAACTTGTAATAAAGGCCGGAGTCAGTTTTTTTGTAACCGGAATGTTTGCCGCAGGAAGTAATAATCAGGGCAAAAATCAGTGTTACAGGAATCATTAAGAGTACTCTTTTCATGATCAGTAATTTATAAGTGTAATTATTGTTAGTGAATTAATCGAGTTCCAGAATTTCTACATCGTAGATCAGGCTTGCTTTTGGTGGAATTTTATCATCATCACCGACCAGCCCGAAAGCGAGGTGCGAAGGTATAATAAGTTTGGCTTTGTCGCCTTGGTGCATCAGTAAAATTGCTTCTTCGAGACCGGATTCAACACCACCGCTTCCGATGGTGAAAATCTTAGGCCCGGATTTGTCCGACGAATAAACTATATCGCCCGAAATCAGTCTCACTGAATAGTTGATTTTAACTTTCTGGCCTTTTTGAGAAGCAATACCACTACCTTTCTTGTAAATGAAATACCGCAGGCCGGTGCCTGTTTCTTCCATTTTCCAGCCATAACGGTTAATCAGGTTGTTGATCTGCTCATCTTCGGTCAGCACGACCTTTTGATTTGCCTTGATAAGTGTTTCTTTAAGATTGGAGTTGTTGCCGCCCTGTGAAGGATTCTGACTTCCTTCGTTTTTACAGCCAAAAGCAAGAATAAGCAATGTGAATAATACTATCCTTCTCATTCGTGGTAATCCTTAATTGGTTGTCCTGCTGCCGCACAACTCATCCTGATAATCACTGAGCAGTGATTCAAACATATCAAGTGTTGCCTGGAGTGAAAGAAATGAATCAGCTCCGGCAGCATTCCTGTGCCCTCCGCCTTCGAAGTGCTTGCGAGCGAAATTATTTACTGAGAAGTTGCCTTTCGATCGCAGTGAAATTCTGATCCTGTTGTCGCGTTCAGTAAAAAGGGCTGCCATCACAATGTTTTCGATGCTTAGGGCATAATTCACAACCCCTTCGGTATCACCGGGCTGGTAACCAAATTTCTCCAGATCATCTTTACTTAACCAGATATAAGCAGTACTCATCTGGGGCAAAACTTTCATCCGTTCGCTAAGGCAGAAGCCCAGCAACCGCATCCTGTTTTCGGAATAAGTATCATAAACCAGGCGGTGTATTCGCTCTACATTCACTCCCAAGCTGATAAGTTCTGCCGTGATATGAAATGTGTCAGGTTTTTCGCAGGAATAGCTGTAAGAGCCGGTATCCGTCATTATGCCGACAAAAATGCATTCAGCAGCAGGCAGATCAACAAGGTCGCCACAACCGCAAAGATTTATCAGTTTGTAAAGCAATTCGGAAGTTGATGACACACTTATTTCAGAAAAGGTAAGGTCAAACTCGTCTGATGGTTGCAAATGATGGTCAATCAGTATCTTAACTCCAGGGGCTTCAGCCAGCTGCTTTGAAAAAAACTTTACACGGCTGAGTGAATTGAAATCCATGCAGAAGATGGTTTCGGCTTCACTGATAAGTTTTTTTGATGAATCTTCATCCTTATTATAGACCATCACATTGTTTGTGCCTGGCATCCAGCTAAGGAACGACGGCAATTCATTAGGAACAACGATGCTCACATCATGGCCTGTTTTCAACAGGAAATGGTAAAGTGCCAGCGATGCCCCGATTGCGTCGCCATCGGGATTGTAATGTGTGGTAATGAGAACTTTATGTGGCCGCGAAACCAGGTTTTTCAGAAAAGAAACCGAATTTTCAGGAAAGTTCAAATTGATTATTGCTTAACAGGTTTACTTCTAAACGGTTACAAAATTACAATTTATACTGAAATGTACATCACATCAAATGAGTTTGATATATTTTTGTTACCTTTCGTACACATAAAACATACTATTATGGCTGGGAATATTACATTTACTATGATCAAGCCTGATGCTGTGGCACAGGGTTTTATCGGTCCCATTCTCACTAAATTTAACGAAGGCGGTTACATTGTAAGGGCAATGAAATACACCAGACTTAGCCAATTGCAGGCAGAAGCTTTTTATGCTGTTCACCAGGGGAAGCCATTTTTTGAGGGTCTTGTTGGCTTTATGTCCTCAGGACCTATAGTCGCCTGCATCCTTGAAAAAGAGAACGCTGTTGAAAGTTTCAGGGAATTTATAGGAGCTACTGATCCTGCCAAAGCACCCGAAGGAAGTATAAGGAAGCTATATGGATCGTCAATCCAGAAAAACGCTGTTCATGGTTCTGACTGTGACGAGAATGCTGTGATTGAAAGCAATTTCTTCTTCTCTCGATTCGAAAGATTCTAGGATTCCGGAAGAAACTCGGCGAAAGTTTTGTCATCGTACATCACGATGATCTTTTGTATTGTCTTATTTGCAGAAGGCTTTTCAGACAAGCCTTTATTGCCTGGCAACCCGGGCAGCTTGTTGGCCTCAGCAGATTTCGCGTATATTTCCTCAACGCTTTCAGTAACAGCCTCTGGCATGCTCTTATTCGCCGGGTGGATTAATTCTTCGTTATCAGCCGCAATCTTTTCCGGCACTTCAATCACAGGAAGTTCCTGCGAGAACAGATCCGCAAACTGCCTTGGCTGGCCTGATGGCACACTCACAGGTGGCAGGTTAAATGTTGCCGGTATATCATTGATCATCATTGGGCCTTTACCAAACAGCAACCAGTCAGTACTTATATCAGGAAAGCGTGTCAGTATTTTCTGAATAAAATCAAGGCTGGGATTATTCCGGCCTGAAAGGATATGAGAAACACCGGATTTTTGCACACCAATTTCATCAGCAAATTGGGCGGCAGTGAAATTCTTGGATTTTATCAATAAAAGTACACGATCTTTCATAACGGATGAATAACGATTCTACAAATGTAATAATGAAGTTTTACATTTCTAACAGCATTTTGAAAATTTATTTACAACAGTAGTTTACATAGTTGAACCATAATTCAAATTATCAGGTAGCATAACCTAATTAATTAATAATTAATATTATAGAAATCACTTGTGATAAAACAGATATTAATCAAATGCAACATATTTTCATCAAGTGATACTTAATATAGTTTAATATATTTACCTGAATAACAATACTTTTAATGTGTAAATTGCCGATATGCCGATAGTTTCCTTTGAAAAATCAATTCCAAATCGGTTTACATCTATAAACATGATTCATTATCAGTGAAGTAAACACTTGTAACCGTTCGATCTACACATGTGATTATTTATAAGTTTACTGATGTAACATTATTCCGGGTTACAGTTGTAATTATACTTGTTCGTTGTCTTTGCTCATTTCTTTCCTCATATCTAACAAAATCTCCCCCACCCTGCTTTATCATAGTTAAGGAACTGCAAAGCAGCTAAATATCTACTGTACGGCAACGAATTAACATGTTGAGAATTGAACAATTCAGATGTTGTTTTATCCTGTGTAAGCAATAAGCAAATCTGGAAGCATTAAATAATGCTTAACTCTGGCATACCATTTATATAGGCAAGAAATGCTTAAGAAATTATTCCGGGGAATAATAAGAGAAAGAAATGTACCTGATTTCTTTAGAGTTTAAGACACGGAGCCGAATAGATTGCATTCCCCGTTCTGACGATCACGAAATACAATCCGCCCGGAAACTGGTCCAGACCATCAAGGTAAATCTCGTTAGTTGGCCGACTGATTTGCATATTTTCCTGCAAAATTGTTCTGCCATCAGGTGCGATAAAGTCAATATTTATATCTCCTGATATACCCGATGGAGTAATCATTGACAGTGACTGACTGAAAGGATTCGGATAAACCAATAGTTTTGATTTTACAACGGCTTCTTCTATACCGGCTGTGAGCGATTGATGTGCTGCTTCAAAATCAGGAATTCCCCAGCCTGTAACTGAATCAGGTTCTAAAGCATTATTGGCTGTATTTCGTATAGATTCGATAAGTTCCATATTGTTTTTATCTGGTGCCGCCTGCCACAAACAGGCCGACATGCCTGCAATTATCGGTGATGAGAATGATGTTCCGTCTCCATAAAAAACTGCACCGTTTGGTGCTGAGGCGTTCCATGAATAAACGGCATCTCTCTGCCCCTGGGCAACAATGTCGGGTTTGATCCTTCCATCATATGTGGGCCCGCGGGAGCTGAAATTCGTGACTATACCAGACGCAGTTACAGCCCCAATTGTAAATACACTGTCACCGTCGGCAGGTGCACCAATATAGAACCATGAATTTCCACCTGAGTTTCCGGCACTGTTCACCACTAAAATACCTTTGCTGGCAGCAATATCGGCACCAATTGTTGATACACAGGTATTACCGTCCATATCGGCATAGGTATGATCGTATTCAGGTGAATTAATGAAAGTAGTATATCCTAGTGAGGAATTAATGACATCAGCGCCTACGCTATCGGCAAACTCAGCTCCGCTCACCCAGTAATATTCTTCAATAACTGCCTCACCCGCGTTATCTTCGGTATGAATAAGCCAATAATCGGCCTTGGGCGCTGTGCCAACCATGATTCCCGGAAGATTGGCAGCCATGGTCGAAAGCACCATTGTACCGTGAATACCGCCGGAAGGATCGAAAACACTGGCTCCCGGTATAACAAAATCTTTGGTTCCAAGTACCTGGTTATTAGCCCACAGACTATCAAAGGCAGGCAAAACATCAACTTTGCTGAAGCCGTTATCGAGAACTGCGATCGTGATACCCTGACCAAGGTAGTTGAGATTGTGCAGGTATTCACCTTTTAACATATTGATCTGGCCGGCTGAAGCACCATAATCAATACTATTCGATGCTGTCATGCTTTTAAATGCCTGTGGATCAGTATATTCTTTTAATTCAGTTTCCAGTTTCCGGTTAACTGCGGTTACCACGTTCTCATCTCTAGTACCAATTTTCTTAATCTCCGCGATGCCGGCAATTTTTTCCAGGTTGCCGGCTATTTGTTCGTCTGTTTCCACAACCACACAGTTGAGCCACCTTGAACGGGTCAATACCTCAGCGCCATTAGAGATCAGGTTATCAATATAAGGCGCATAAACCGGCAGGTCCGATTCGTTCAGCGGAATATTTTGTCTCAGCCTCCGTGCAACAGCTTTGTCAGAGAGCACGTCAGCCGGAACAAGCATGTGATTCTTATTAACCGGACCTTTGTCAGAAAAAGTCACAACATAGATTCCCTTTTCAATTACCTGTGAAAACCCGGAAAAGGCTATCCAGGTGAAGAGAAAAATTAAGACGAGGTTTCTCATTTAGAAAAATGTTGACTGCGAACAAAAATAACAATTATCGCATCAGGATGTTTATCGCATTGAATTTGGCACTCGGCAAATGTTGGCTACCTTTGCAGCAATCCGTTTTAAGAATGAGAATTGATATACTCACCATTTTTCCGGAAATCTTCGCCGGCCCGTTTGATCATTCGATCATGAAAAGAGCGATTGCCAAAGGGCTTGCTGAAGTGCATATTCATAACATACGCGATTTTGCCCAAAGCAAACACAGGAATGTTGATGATTATGCTTATGGTGGCGGAGCAGGCATGGTCATGATGATACAACCGATTGCAGATTGTATTTCATGGCTCAGAAACCAACGCCATTATGATGAAATTATATTTCTAACTCCCGACGGGAACCAGTTTGACCAGAAAGTCGCCAATAATCTTTCACTCAAAGAGAATATTATATTGTTATGTGGTCATTACAAAGGGATTGATGAACGCATCAGGGAAAACCTGATCACCATGGAAATTTCTATCGGCGATTTTGTTATTTCAGGGGGCGAGCTGGCAGCGGCCGTTATGTCCGACAGCATCATCCGGTTGATTCCCGGTGTGCTGAACGATGAGACTTCAGCCCTGAGTGACTCTTACCAGGATGGACTGTTGTCGCCCCCGGTTTACACTCGTCCGGCTGACTACAATGGCTGGAAAGTTCCGGAAATTCTGCTTTCGGGCAATGAAAAGGAAATACGCATATGGCAGGCAGAGCAGGCTCTTGAGCGCACGCGGCAACGCCGGCCGGATATGCTTGCCGAATAATAAGGCCATCATTTACTGTTTTGTTTTGGTAAAAAGGAAACCATCTTGCCAGATTCTTTGTATCTTTACAAAAACTAAAAATTATCATTATGGGACTTCTTGATTCATTAAAAAGATTATTCACCACCTCAAAACAAGTTGGGGCTGAAAAGATTGGTGATCTGAAGGAAAAAGCTGCCGATAAAATTGATGACGCCAAAGAAATTGGCAAAAATGTTGCCGAAAAACTCGACGATGTTGTTGATAACGTTGCTGAGAAAGCGCAGGCTGCTGCAGTGAAAGCCAAAGAGATTGGTTCAGATTTCGTTGAAAAAGCTGAAGAAACTCTCGATAAAATAGAAGACAAAGCCGAGCAGCTCGTCGACAATCTTGAAGCCAAAGTTAGGAGCGCTTCCAAAACCATTACTCAGGAAACAGAAGTAAAAGCAGCCGAAGCTGAAAATGTTGCAGGTGAAGCTGCTGAAACTGTTACTGAAAAAGCCGAAGGCCTCGCTGATAAGGTTGAAGAAGTGAAGGATGATGCCGAAGAAGCAGCCGGTGAGGTAAAATAACAACACCTGCTACACTTATATTATGAACGTATCCTGCAAAGGGTGCGTTTTT